>Ga0208937_1000016_pt1 | contig 171881 bp, 124 predicted proteins | sample June2015DPH_11_5_FD_184705 | JGI IMG/M metagenome (GOLD analysis project Ga0208937, IMG submission 184705) | Peatland microbial communities from SPRUCE experiment site at the Marcell Experimental Forest, Minnesota, USA - June2015DPH_11_40... | ecosystem: Environmental > Terrestrial > Soil >... | reverse complement strand
AGTGCAAATCGGTCATCTTCTTATAAAGTTTGTAGTTCTGATCCCACCACTGCATGCCACCCACGTAGCAATTCCCGGAATAGGTGCGTATAGAATCCACGGCGAAGGTTGACGATGCCCCCCAGGGACACTTGGACAGGTCGGCCGGGCACTTGTAAACGGCTGTATTCTGGATATAAGGATAGACTAAACCCACCCTAAGCCAATTGGTGTAATAATGGCCGGCAGTCATTACGGTACTCTGGAGATTGCCAGGACAAAATTGGGCCAACGCCCCTCCGGGTTGGAGTTCAGGAACAGTGAAGGGGTCTACAGCCAAACTCGACGGTTGATACTGCAAACTGCCGATGGGCACAAGATTGTCACTATTGTCATTAGCATACATCAGCGCCGCCATGGATAACTGCTTCTCATTGGCCATGCAGGCAACGGCTTGGGCCTTCCGTTTGGCCAGGGCGAGAGCCGGCAACAGTATGGCCGCCAGAATGGCAATGATGCCGATGACCACCAACAACTCAATCAAAGTAAAGCCGGTTGAACTGGATTTTGGTTTCTGCTTCATGCCACGATTGCCTGGCACACGTTGCCCGAAAACGGGCTGTTTTTCCAAGTTGTTTGTTTTCACGTTTCGCTTTTATTGCTCCACGCGTCAAGGCCGGCACCGACTTTACATCGGCGCCGACCTCGTTGTCTGCTTAAACTTAACTCAATTAAATCACCAGTCAACTACTGAAATGATACCCTGTAAAATCGCGGTGACGATCCCATCGTGTCCGTCGCCGTTTTGACCGTACCGTCGCCGCTAATGGTGGTCAACGTTTGCCAATTGGCCGGGTTCAAGCTGCCACTGTAGAGCACCGTATAGCTGAATCCACTTTGAGTTGGGAACTGGATCGAAATGGTGCTTCCAGTTCTTGAGACGCTCAGATGCACCGCTTGCGGGGCAACGGCGACTGGCACCAACATATAGAAGTTTGCATTGACGGAAACGATCTCCGCGGTGGTATTGTTCGCCTGTAACGTATTCGCTCCGCCCAGAGAAACCACCGCCATCTGGCCATTGGTAGCCAACAATGGCACCCAGTCCCAAGCTTGCCAGCCGTTGGCGTTGGGATCGCTAAACGTGCCCAAAAGGTTGGTCCCTTGGTTTGTCGTCCCCACCCCGCTGGTCACCAAACTCAATGAAAGCCCGGAATACGCTCCGGCTGATGCCAGGCGACCATAGACATTATAGGTATTCGTGGGGAAGATGCGAGTATAATTAACCCATTGTCCTGAATCCCAAAAGCCCAAGTTGAAGTCGTTAAAGTTTGTTATTACCCCGAGACCATTGGTAAAATAAAACTTCTGACGGAGGAAATCAGTGGCAACCTGCGTGCCAGCGCTCTCCGCCGGTCGGTAAAGGAAGGTCTCGTTGGCATCGGTGGTAAGAGTGGTCAAATCAACGCCAACAATGGCTTCATTGTCCGAATTAGCCTCGGGATAGTAGAAATAACTGTTCCATGCGGCGACAGCATAGATCGGATACGCGCCGTTGACATAAGCCCCGGTCGGAATTGGGTTGGTAATAAACTGACCGCCATTGAAGTCAAAGTCTTCCGCTTCAATCATGAAGTTGTTCTGACTGAACGTGTCGAACGTTCCCGACACACCATTGGACAAGCCATTGTTATCCACCGCACTGACGGCGAAGGTTACGCTCGGTTGGTTGGTGGCCATGTTTATGGGAAAACTGACAGTCCAATTCGTGTTATTGCCCGTGAAGGTTTCTGAAACTGGAGCGCCGTTCACGAGTACATGGATGTTGTTTGTCGCAACGGTGCCGATCAGGGAACTGACCGAGAAACTGACGCTTGTCGGGACAGGTATAAATGCGTTCCCGGTGGGGGCCGTCGCAATCGGCGGATTGAAATTATTGATGACCGGCGGTAATCCGCCGGCCGGAATTGAAACAAGCATGAAATCAATGACGCTCAACCCTCCGCCACTGAGCAATTGAAGGGTTTGCTGGCCGCTCGGTATATTTACCGAGATCTGATTGCCCTGACTATCGGTCAGAGGCGCCCAAAGATAACTGTTCCAACTGGCGCCGGCGGCAAGGGTAAATTGTCCCAGATTATTGGTGGTTTGGGTGGTTGTGCCATATCCACTGGTCACCAGGTTAAGATACTCAGTACCCGCCGCGGCGTTGACGCCGGACACGCGCGCATATGCCCTGTAGTAACCCGAGGGCCAAGGATTCCGGGTATAATTGAACCAATTGCCGGCAGTGTTGTAAGACAGGTTCACATTATATATTGCGGCATTGCTTTGCGCCTGATAAAGCGGCAAATTCATATCGATGGCCACTTGGAAAGCGACGTTGCTGTCCCCAAATCGGTCTGGATAATTCGGCGCAAGATTTGTGCCCCCGCCCGCCACGCCTGAGCCGGCAACCATGCTATAATCAACATCGATAACACCTGTCACCCCCCAATAACTGGTTGCCCCTGGTGCATTGGTCGGTATGAAATTCTGAATAAACTGGCCGCCATTAAAGTCGTAAGTTTCAACGGGAACGACGATGGCCGGAGCGTAGGTATCAAAGGTAACACTGTTGGAGGAAACCAAAGCGGCGCTGTTGGTAACCGTCATACCGATGCTGTAAACCGTGTTGGACGTCAACCCGGGCAAAGTCACATTCCAATAGGTGTTACTGCCGCTAAATTGAAGCGTTGAGGATTCGTTTTGGCCGTTTACCAACACTTGCACCCCATTGGTGGGATTGGTGGGCAACTGCGCGCCTCCCGTTGAAACGGATTGGATGGTGAAGGTGAAATTACCGGCAGCATTGAAAAACCTGGAGCCATCCGCAGAGAAATTCTCTATCTTTGATGCCGATGGGCCGGCTAAGGCGACTTGCAATTGAAAACCATCAAGGTCGGTTTCACCAGCCGAACCGCCAAACTGTATGACCAATGTCCCAGTTGCATCGGGCGCAACTCCTTTAAACTTAAGATAGCTGACTCCGCTAACGAGGTTGGAGGTCACTCCGTTCCAAACATATTTCTGGGCGTTGCCATTCACCGTGAACTGGCCCTGCCTTCCCCCTGCCACATTTTGGTCGGTCGCGGTATAAACATACACATCATAACCCTGTCCCACCGTAAGACCCGTGAGAGTGACAGTTGCGGAACCATTCTGTTGGCAAACATAGCAAGTCTGCATTAAGGCTGAGTATGGAGTGAGTGGAGTTGGCCATGGAGCGGGATTAACACCGGCCAGTGCGGCGGCTAGACTAACATATGAAAATGTGCTGTGGTTACCCCAAGCCGTTGCATTAGCGTTATACGTGCCGCCTGGCGACGACAGAGTCATGCTAACGCCCGACGAGGTGACGCCATCTGATAACAACAAGGGAATCGCATTCGTGGTGTGACCACCATTCGGAAAGCCTGTGTAAGCCAAATTGCTCGAAGTCACCCCATTCCAATAGTCGCCCGGCGAACCAACCTCTGCGGCACCCGTCATGACCGGCAATGGAATGGGAGAACCTTCATCGGTGGTAGCATTTCCATTGCGATTGACGGAATCATCAAGGAATTGAACATTGATTAATTGGGCCTGAACACTGGCCAAACCAGCGGCGCCAATTACGCCAAGAATTATCAATAGGTTTTTTTTCATAGGTTTTTACTTTCGCGTCTTGATGTTTTTGTTCATAACACGGATCATGTTTATTGTTGATTATTATTGACACTCCAAAAGCAACATTTTGGTTGGCAAAAGAAGCATACCAAATCCTACAATATGAACATTTTGTGCAATATTATGATACGTATTTTACGACTTGTCAACATTTATTTTACGAAATCAACCAAATTAATTCAGAAAATCTCACAAAAACTTTTAAAAAAATCCCGGCTTTTCGCTTATAAATTCACCGTCATATTCCCGCTGTGTCACAGGATTTTAGCGTCCGCATTGGCTTCACAAGAACTTTTTTGTCAAGCGCTTCCGTGGCAGCAGCTTCAACTCTGCCTCTCGCCGCGCAGGATTTATCACAATATGAGACGTCTGCGAAACATGGCTTTGACCGTTTCATTTGATGTCGTCACCTTTCACCCAGGTAAAATTGTGTTGGCCGAGCCGGAAACGAGCGGTCAACCGGCCAGTGGAAGTTTCCGGGCTTGTTTTCACGGTTCACTTTTATTGCTCCACGCCTCAAAGCCGGCACCGACTTTACATCGGCGCCGACCTCGTTGTCTGCTTAAACTCAACTCAATTCAAATCACCAGTCAACTACTGAGCTAATACCCTGTAAAATCGCGGTGACGATCCCATCGTGTCCGTCGCCGTTTTGACCGTACCGTCCCCGCTAATGGTGGTCAACGTTTGCCAATTGGCCGGGTTCAAGCTGCCACTGTAGAGCACCGTATAGCTGAATCCACTTTGAGTTGGGAACTGGATCGAAATGGTGCTTCCAGTTCTTGAGACGCTCAGATGCACAGCCGAAGCGACCGCCACAAAAGGCGTAAACATATAGAAGTTTGCATTGAGGCTCCCCGTGGCGCTCCCCGGTGGAGCGGTCACCTTTAACGTTTCAACTCCGCCAAGTGGAACCACCACCATCTGGCCATTGGTATCCAACAATGGCACCCAGTCCCAGGTTTGCCAGCCGTTTGCGTTGGGATCGGCAAATGAGCCCAGGAGTTGGGTTGTTTGATTTGACGTGCCTTGGCCGGAAGTCACCAAACTCATCGTGGCTCCACTATAGGATGCACCAGAGGCCAGCCGACCATAGACATTATATGTATTCGTGGGGAAGGTGCGTGTATAATTAAGCCATGTCCCTGGATTCCACCATCCCACGTTGAAGTCGCTAAAGGTTGTTACTGTGCTGTCAGCATTGGTAACATAAAACTTCTGACGGAGGAAATCAGAGGCAACCTGCGTGCCACAACTCTCCTCCGGCCGGTAAATAAAGGTCTCGCCGGCATCGGCGCCAGGCGTGGTCAAATCCACGTTAGTAATGGCTGCATTGTCCGAATTACCCGCGGGATAGAAGAAATAACTGTTCGTGGCAGTGTAAGCATAGGACGGATACACGTTGTTGGCATAAGCCCCGGTCGGAATTGGGTTGTCAATAAACTGACCGCCATTGAAGTCAAAGTCTACCGCTTCAATCATGAAATTATTCTGACTAAATAAACCTGGAAGTTTGACCACCCTTGACTGTCCGTGTAAAAAAATGTTTAGTTATGAATTGTGGTCACTGAAAAAAACCAGCCCAAATCCGACGACTTGAGATCAGCTGGAACATTGCATCCCGGCGGATTTTGGGGATTCCTATCGTTGATCATATTACCGTCCGACCATTTGTGGACTTGCACATGTCCGTCAGCATACGCAATCATACTCGAAAAACCATGCAAAACGGACGGACTATTATACCACAGAGTCGGTACACCAGGGTCCAAGGCAAAGTAACAGTCGTCAATGCTGGCTGGATTTTCTTCTACAAAATACCAAATGCTGTCCGGGCCAGGCGAGTGCAAATCGGTCATCTTCTTATAAAGTTTGTAGTTCTGATCCCACCACTGCATGCCACCCACGTAGCAATTCCCGGAATAGGTGCGTATAGAATCCACGGCGAAGGTTGACGATGCCCCCCAGGGGCACTTGGACAGGTCGGCCGGGCACTTGTAAACGGCTATATTCTGGATATAAGGATAGACTAAACCCACCCTAAGCCAATTGGTGTAATAATGGCCGGCAGTCATTACGGTACTCTGGAGATTGCCAGGACAAAATTGGGCCAACGCCCCTCCGGGTTGGAGATCAGGATCGGTTAAGGGGTTTTCACCAAAATTCGCCGGTTGATACCCCAAACTGCCGATGGGCACAAGATTGTCATTATTGTCATTAGCATACATCAGCGCCGCCATGGATAACTGCTTCTCATTGGCCATGCAGGCAACGGCTTGGGCCTTCCGTTTGGCCAGGGCGAGAGCCGGCAACAGGATGGCCGCCAGAATGGCAATGATGCCGATGACCACCAACAACTCAATCAAAGTAAAGCCGGTTGAACTGGATTTTGGTTTCTGCTTCATGCCACGATTGCCTGGCACACCTTGCCCGAAAACGGGCTGTTTTTTCAAGTTGTTTGTTTTCACGTTTCGCTTTTATTGTTCAACGCCTCAAGGCCGGCACCGGCTTTCATCGGCGCCGACCTCGTTGTCTGCTTAAACTTAACTCAATTCAAATCACCGGTCAATTACTGAAATGATACCCTGTAAAATCGCGGTGACGATCCCATCGTGTCCGTCGCCGTTTTGACCGTACCGTCCCCGCTAATGGTGGTCAACGTTAGCCAATTGGCCGGGTGCAAGCTGCCACTGTAGAGCACCGTATAGCTGAATCCACTTTGAGTTGGGAACTGGATCGAAATGGTGCTTCCAGTTCTTGAGACGCTCAGATGCACCGCTTGCGGGGCAACGACGGCTGGCACCAACATATAGAAGTTTGCATTGACGCGCCCCGCGGTGGTATTGTTCACCTGTAACGTATTTGTTCCGCCCAGAGAAACCACCGCCATCTGGCCATTGGTATTCAACAATGGCACCCAGTCCCAGTCTTGCCAGCCGTTGGCGTTGGGATCGCTAAACGTGCCCAAAAGGTTGGTCGTTTGGGTTGGCGTCCCCACCCCGCTGGTCACCAAACTCAAGGAAAGCCCGGAATACGCTCCAATTGATGCCAGGCGGCCATAGACATTATATGTATTCGTGGGGAAGATGCGGGTATAATTAAGCCATTGCCCTGGATCCCACCATCCCACGTCGAAGTCGCTGAAGATTGTTACTGTGACACCATTGGTAACATAAAACTTATTACGGAGGAAGTCAGTGGTAACCTCCGTGCCAGCGTCAGCGTTCGGTCGGTAAAGTTCCAACTCGCCCGCATCCGGGCCACCAACGGATGACGGCCCCACGGTGGTCAAATCAACGCCATCAATGGCTTCAGTGCCCGAAAGCGCGGGATTCCAGAAATAACTGTTCGCTGCGGAGTAAGCATAGGACGCGACCAAGGCGCCGACATAAGCCCCGGTCGGAATGGGGTTGGTAATAAACTGCCCGCCATTGAAGTCAAAGTCTTCCGCTTCAAACATGAAGTTATTTTGGCTGAAGGTGTCAAAAGCGAGCGGCACGGTGCTGTTGGTCAATCCGGCGGCATCCACGGCGCCGAGGACCAAGCTATAAACTTGATTTTGCTGCACAGGAACACTCACCGTCCAATTCGTGTTCCCCGCGCCCACCATGGTGTAGGTTGCGGTTGACGAGACATTCTGCCCGTTCAAGTACGTGTAAATTTGGTTTGTCGTAATGAAACTGGTCAGCGAATAGACCGAGTAGGTGACGTTCGAAATACCACTCCCAAAAACAGGTTGTGCCGCCATATTTACATTGGCGAAGAACGGGGGTATTCCCAATGGGCCAGACAATGGAACGAGTATGAAGAAATCAAAGTTACAGCCGCCGCCACTGAGCAATTGCAGTGTATTCGTGCCCGGCGGCAGAATCAGCGACACCAGATTGCCACTGGTGCCATAAGTCAGAGGTATCCAATAACAATGCGTCCCATCCGAACCGGGCGGAAGATAAAACTCCCCGAGAAGATTGGTCGTTTGATTCGTCGTGCCATACCCGCTGGTCAACAGGTTGAGGTATTCTATGCCCGCATCTGGGACAGCCCCGGCCGACATGCGCGCATACACCTTACAATAGTTGCTTGGATAAATCCTGGTGTAATTTTCCCAATTGCCGGCATTGTTATAGGCTATGGAGACATTAACAACCGCGGGATTACTTTGAGCCAGATAGAGTGGCAATTGTATATCGGGTGCCACTTGAAAAGCCACGCAACCATCCGCACGCACAAGTTGGACGGAGCCCCCCGGCAATGCTCCCACTGCGCCATAGGTGTCCATGTCCACTCCCCAGACCCCGCCCAGTCCCGTATAGCTATTGGGGCCAGGTACAGAGGTCGGTATCGGGTTTTCAAAAAACATGCCATTCGTGAAGTCGTAATCCTCAGACGAGACGATAAAACAATTGGTGGGGAAAGTATCAAAGGCGACGCTGGCACTGGAAACCAATCCCGCAGTATTGCTGACCGATATGCTTATATTATAAACCGCACTGGCCAGCAGGGGGCCTGGATAGGTTACGTTCAAATTGGTGGGAGTTCCACTAAATTGCAGGCTTCCCGATACGTCAGTGAATGGACCACCCCCAGTGGAAACAAGCACCTGTATTCCACTCGTCTGGTTGGTTGCCAGGGGATAACCGCCCGTTGATGCCGAAGTAACCTTGAAGGTGAAATTGGTGGAGGCCATATTAAAGAAGCCGTTCGGCGAAATGCTGCCAATCACCGATGCAGACTGTCCACCGTATTGAATCAGAGTGAAATCATCCCAGTTGGGCGCTCCGTTCGCGTCGGCCCCCACCTGATCCAGGCACACCCTCAACTGCACATATTTTGTTCCGGGTGGGGCTGTCATATACTGACCAGGGCCCAGCGTATTTGTAATCCCAGCCGCGTCGGTGTCAGGATCGGCATTTACATTTCCTGATATTGTGCTGATGTCATATTGATTGGTCACTGGAAAATCTCCCCAAATCAGCCAGATATTGGTGCTTCCAGTAGGAGCAGGTCCAGGTACTATATTGGTCACTGTGGCGCCACTATTAGCCAAATTATTAACGTATGCGGGATCAATAATAGTTGACCTGTAAATCGCCAGTATGTTGTTGGTTATTCCAACAGTGGTGGAAGTAAGGAACAACACCTCAATCCATCCGTCTTCAGTCGGCCCGCCAGGCACGCCAGGGAACGCAGCCCCAAAAAGACAGTCCGGGCTATATACACCACCGAGACTGGGACTACCATCTGAAGGATGCGGCGGATTTTCATATACATACTGAGAAAACCATCCATCCGCAGTAAACAGTGATCCCGGAGTACAGGCAAACGTCTGATAAGCATACGAAGTATAGGGAACAGGAGCGCCGCCATTTCCGTACAAGCCCTGCATCAACAAGCACCATGATCCACTGTGAGTCAGCATAACGTTGTTGGCTCCCATGCTCCAACTTTCGGTGGTGTGCGCCGTCCAACCACTAAACGAGCCCGTTTCAAAACCAGGATTAACCAGAAGATTTGCCGCATGGCCGGTCAAAACGAAGCAGGCCGCGATGGCGGCACATACTGTCGCAATGAATCTCACGCGGAATCTATTGAACTGAGTTGTTACGGGGGGTTTTCGATCTTGGTGGCACGTTTCAGGGTTTTTCATATTTTTCATAACATGAATCATGTTTTATTGTTGATTATTATTGACAGTCCATGGGCAACATTTTGGTTGGCAAAAGAAGCACACCAAATCTTACAATAGGTGAACATTTTATCTGGGATTTCCCATTTGGTTTCTTGCCCACGACCCGCGTGGGCCTTTTTCGGGAAATCTAGGGTAGTATTAGTCTGGAGCGGGATCCCCAAATCTTTGATCGCAGTAATGTCCGTATTAAAGATGGCGAATTGCACGAACGGCGGGTTGCCCGGTGTTTTGTTATCGTCATCGGCGGGTTTGGCGCCTATGACGTAATCATTGTTATCTCCGGCGTAAACCGTCATGCCGACCCCAATTTGGCGCAAATTGTTTAGGCAACTGGTGCGTATCGCACGTTCCTTGGCGCTCGCGAGCGCCGGCAACAGCAACGCTGCGAGAATCGCGATAATGGCAATGACCACCAAAAGTTCAATCAAAGTAAAGGCATCACACAACGGCCGCGTTGGTAAATGATCGGCGTTTTTTCTCATTGTGTCGTGTTGTTAATGTATCCTGTTCCGGCATGTTGCATAGTCGGCAAAACTGCCGATAGAATGTCATGGCTGCCCGGCTGGCGCGAGAAGACGGCGACCTCAAACTCTCAAGTAACGCGCCACGGCCTGTGCGCGGGATTGCACATGAAGTTTGTGATAGATATGCTCGATATGTCTATGCACCGTGCCGTAAGCAAGACCCAAGGCCTCGGCGGTTTCCTTGTAACTGAAACCTTTGACGAGATAATTCAGCACGTCCATTTCGCGCGGCGAAAGATTTTCAGCCGCGGGTCTGACAGCAGAAGTGACACGTTTAAACGACTGCACGACTTTGCGCGCGATGTTGCTGGTCATCGGCGCACCGCCGCCATAAACGTCTTTTATCGCCGCCAACAATTGCGCAGCGCGCACCGGCTTGAGCAGATAACCCGCTGCGCCCGCCGCGAGCGAATTGAAGATGGACTCCGGGTCTTCGTGAACCGTGAGCATGATAATTTGTGGAAGTTCCATCAGCTTGGCGAGTTGGCGCACACATTCGACGCCATTCATGCCCGTCAGGCTGATGTCCATGAGCACGACTTGCGGTTTAAGCTTCGGAATTTCAAGCAACGCCTCTTCGCCGTCAGAAAAGGCGCCGACGCACTTACAATTCGGAGCATCCTCCAGGATTTTGAGCATGCTCGTGCGCACCGCGGCATGATCTTCAACAATGGTAATTGTTATAGTCATGTTCTTGCGCTTCATGAGTGACGTTTAGGATGCCGCAAAGCCACGGGTTTGGCTATGGCTAATTGGTCCGACAGACCCGTTCTTTTCATCACCAGACGGTTATTTATGTTTCGGCTCAAAATCAAGATCCGCTAAATTCATATTGCCCTCGGTGACGATGTGAAGGGTCAAAACGCACACGCCTTTGGGCAACTCCACTTCGGCCAGGTTGGTCATCACATTCCAGTGGTGCCATTGACGCCAGGCGATGGGATCCCTGTCAGTGCTGGTTGAAATAATGTTGATCGAAGAAACCAAAGGCTTGCCGTTTAGATCCAGGGAAATCGTCCCGCCCCGGTTCGAGGTGTATAGGAGATCAATGGTATAAACCCCGGCATGCTCAACCTCAACGGTTATATTGAACCATTCGCCGGGTGACGTCCAACCGACATAGAGTTGTCCCTCGGGCGGTTGCACCTGGTCGTATGGATTATTGTCAATCGCAGTCTCGCTGTGGAATTTCGTGTAGGACGTGCTAATGCCCTCTTTCATCCGAAACTCGTTGAGATACGTCCCATTCGCCGGATTCAGTTCCCCGCTGCCGTGGTTCTTTGTGTCCTGGTTGTGATAGGCGACGCCTTCTCCGCCGAGATCATAGTAGGCGCATTGCACGCGTCCGGGAATTTTCTGCGGACTTCCAGGATACACGCTGTCTTGGAATGGCTTTCCCTTATATTCCTTCAATTGTGCGGACGCGCATCCGCCAAAATAAAAACCGCCGGCGAGAATCAAGCATGCTTGCAGAAAAAATCGAGGTTTTGTTTTCATGTTAGGATTGCTCTATATCAGGGTATCACTTCAAACAATTCAATCCCGTTGGAATTCGGTTTCAAATTTTTTGAGTATTGTTTAGCCGTGGAATTGTTCCAATGATCAGCAACGCCCGCGCCGGCGTTGGCCGCGAGATAGATGTAGTTTGTCCCGCCGCTCTTGCCGGTCAACGTGCTCCAAAAGTCGTATGAAACGCATTCCTCGGCAACGCCGTCGAGCGACATGATGAAACTGGACATCTGCTTGCCGTTAAAGGGCGTCAAAGCCACGCCGTTGAACGGGGCGTCATCCAGTTCCGGGCTGGGATACATCGCGTCCATGCACCACAAAACGACCTTCCCGCCGAAATTTGCGTTTGTCATGTAAGCAGTCAGGGCGCTATCGTGGGGACCCCTGTGGTTTTGCTGCCAGTGGTTCAGGATGCCGTTAATGCCGTAGAGATTCTTGGCCCCGAACGTGATTATCTGCCCGACGTGGCCTTTCATGAGGGGTGTGTTGACAATGTAGCGCGCATTGTAAAAGCACATCGCTTCCGCGTCCTTGACGTCGGTGTTTGGGAATACACCGTTGGTAACGCCGGTGGTGACGCGGCCGTTGTTGCCGAAATAGTCAACCACTTTTACCTTGGGAAATGCGCCGTGGATTGCATTGAAAACATTGTCCGTGACGGCGCGGCTCGGGTCACCTATCCAAATGTCCTTCTGGGGAATGCCTGCGTTCACCAGGCTTGTCAGCACCGCGACGCTGGTCTGGGGGTTGGAGTTCATGGCGTTGCCATGGTCTGCGGCTGGAACGGGCGTATTGTTCTGGTTGATTTTGATGGCGATCATGTCGCCGGCCTGATATCCCGTGCCTGGACGACCGTGGCTGTTGTTGAACCAGTGGAATATTTTATCCCAGGAGTCGGCGTCTTTTGTCCCCCCAGAAAGCGCCGCGATACCCGCGGTAAAGGATTTGTTATATTCCGCCTGCGGATTGACGGCCGCGTCCCAGTAGTTTCCCGCGCCCGTCCATTTTGCCGCATTGGGGTTATAGACCCACGCAACCCGGCCGGGGAAGATTCCCTTTGCCGTGCCGATGGGATTTGCCGCGAAAGCAGGACGGGCGTCATTCGCAATAAAAACAAACAGCGATACGATCGCAGCCGCAAAAAAGAGACCGGCCAGGACATGCTTTTTGTTCCTTAAAAGCGACCTGGCCTTTGTGAATGAGAATGCATATCCCGCAAGGGCGACACCATACGTCAGAAATCCGATCCGTATGGGTGCGGCCGCGCGCTGGCACGGATACGCCGCGCGGGACGGTTTGGGGATAACGCGGAACAGATACCATAGGCAGGCGGCCAATCCGGCAAAAAGCAGGGACCATTTGGGCCAGGCGCTCTTGTTGATGCCGCGTATCTTTCCGGTCTTAGGGCATCGTTCAAACAAATTTGAAATAATCATACTGATTCCTTTTTGGATGGGGTTGATTTCACCATAAATTCACTTGATGGGAGGCGGGTTTTCGCGTTTCAATTCCTGATCGAAGTATGCCACCAGCGTGTAGGCGCGCTCGTTGATTTCTTTCATCGCTTCCAGCAACGGGTCGTAAGGCTCATACCGGTTGCTTAAGATGCCTTTGTTAGAATCACGGTTCGAGGGATCAGCCCCGGTGGCGGCGGGGTCATTGTCCATATATTTGAACCAATCCCAGCCGACGCAGACTTTTGATTCCAGCAGGCCGAGTGTGAAATTTTCATAAAACCGTCCGCGGTCGCGCTGCGTCTTGACCACCCATCCGGCGCCTCCCGTATTCGACAGGCCCGAATCCATGCCTTTCGCATACCACTCGGTGATAAGAACGGGCTTGCCCGATTCGCGTTCCCACATGGCGAGACGTTCCGGTTCGGGGGACCAAGCATGATACCAGTTGACCGAAACAACGTCCACATGCCGGCCGACGGCCCGGAACACTTCCGGATGGGACAAGTCGGAACCGTAAAAACGTGAGCCAAGAAAGAGATGCTTTGGATCGTATTTTTTTATCGCATTGGAAGTGATGCGAAAATAGCGTTCCACCATAAATTCCAGAAAGTCTCGCTGATCCTGCGCGGTGGCGTCCCGGACGGTGGCTTTTTCGCCGTGGCGCGCGCGCAGCCAGGCGACCGCCGCCTGATGGCCGGGATCCTTTTCCGGAAGCGCGAGGTAATTGGTCAACGATCCGGGTCTGAAGGGCAGTTCGTTGTCCGAGAAATACCCAAGCAACCACGGATCGCCTTTGGCGGCGGCGAGCGGCTTGGCCTGTTCATCGCAGAAGGTTTCAAAATCGGGATCAAAAACAAAGATGCAGTCACCCGGATAGCCGGTGTGGCCGGGTTGCGAATAAGTGCCGCCGCGCTTCCGGCCATAGCCGCCCATGAAATTCAAGATGCGCGTGTAAACCAGCGGATGCGAAACCGAGCGAAGCGCCTCGGTGTCCGACCAAGCGCCGACACCGGTGAAGCCATGTTCGCGCAGCAACGCCGTCGTCTGCACCGCCCAGTTCGTCTCGCTGCCGAACTTCGCCTGAAAAGCGGCCTTGGCGCCGGCTGTTCCCAGCGGGCCGACCCCGGCCACTCCTTTATGCAGAGCCAGACCGCCGTCGGGGTCAACGAGCCACCAGCGGCCATCCAGCTTCGTTGTGTGAAAGAATCCTGTGGCTTTGCTGTTAACCATGAGTCGTCCGCCATAAGGATTCAGTCCCGAATCCATTTTTTCGCGGACGGCCGCAGGCAAATTTTCCAAAGTGCGGGTCGGATAATCCTTCCACTCCGAGTTGGGATCCTTGTAAGCAGCCGCCACAGTGCCCGGCGACTGTGGCTGAGCCGAAAGGTTCGCGGCGAGTGTCAAAAGTGCGAGGCACACGAGCCTCGTTGCGCCCGCGACTGCGGCCAGTCTAAGCCAGGGTTGATTTATTGTAGTCATATTGGCGGAGAGGGTGAACATTGCACCGGTGCGAAGCTGGAATTCACGTTAAAAAGTGAACGGCTGGCGATACACCTGATAAAAACACTTTGGCTGCCCGACACCGGCAGCGTGGAGCGGAAAATGCCAGTGGATCATTCTCGGGTTTTGATTTTTGAAGCGACGGCGGCCTGTGGAATTTTTTCAGGCAGGGCTGTTCCCTCGGCGCTGTATTTGGGGAAGTTCGTGGGAACAATCCATATCCCGATATTGGGAACAGTCAGGTCATGGGGGTCAGCCACCCAGCCTTTAATTTTGAACGAGCCGTCCTCCGCAATGGGAATTCCCTGGACGTTATGGGTTTTGTCCCACCAGACGTTGGTGATTGCGGAAACCAGCATCAGAACCCTGTAGTCTGTCGGATTGGACAGCCCCAAAACCTGGCCTGTAATCGGCTGGTTCGTGCCGACAGGGGGCGCGTCAAAATCAACGCTGGGAACAGTTTTCGGCCCAGTGCGAATGATAATCTTTGAAGCCACCGCGCCTTGTGGAATTTTTTCAGGCAGGGGAACGCCCTCAACACTGAACATGCCGAAGTTCGTGGAAACAATCCACACCCCGATAAAGGGAGCTTTCAAGACATTGGTGTTGTTTATCCAGCCTTTTTCAGTCGCAGAAGATGCAACCGAAAATGTTCCATCGTCCGCAATGGGGATTCCGTGGACGTTATGGGTTTTGTCCCACCATATTTTATTATTTTGAGAGTCAAGCAGGATGACCGCATACTCTGACGGCGCAGCCAGCCCGGAGACATGGCCTGTAATCGGGCCGTAATCACCCAGAGGGGGCGCTTTAAAATCAACGCTGGGAGCGCAATTCCCAGCAATGGCGGCGAACAGAATGGCAAATGTGATGCAATTTAGCCTGACGTTCCCAGTCAGGAGAAAAAGGAATGTGAGCATTGATTTTTTAGTCATAATTCTTTGTAGTTCGGCTGATGGTGGGCTTGATGCTTTTTTTGGCAGGGACTCTGAAAAATTCGTTTGATTCTGAATATATCATCGGGCTTTTTTCATTTTGAACCTGCGGCGGCAAGTTTCATAGTCGGCAAAACTGCCGATAAGCTACAGCGGAAACTCCGGCAATAGGAGAGTTCTGCGGTTGGCCATCCTGGATTTCGAGAGCGACGGGTCTGGCTATGACTAATTCCTCCCCAGCGCCATTGTATTCATCATTTCATATTGGCGGGTTTTTCAACGGCAAGGTGAAGGTCATTGTCGTGCCTTTTCCTTGTTCGCTGCGTTGCTCGCATCGGCCGCCTATCTCCTCCAGTCGCCGATTTAAATTGCCCATGCCGTCCGCATCCGGCGCGGCCTTGTCGCCGATTTGGAATCCGCGACCATTGTCCTCAACCATTAGTGTGATCGTCTCCGCCGCGAACCGCAGCCGCAGACAGACTTCCGTCGCATCAGCGTGTTTGACCACATTGTGCAACGTTTCTTTGACTGCCAGATATAAGTGATGCCCCACTTCTGAAGGCAGCGGAAGGGTGGGTACATCCTCAGGCACATCCAACCGGCAACGAATGCTTGCTGACCGGAGATATTCCGGCGCGTAGGTGCAAAGATAGGCAATAAAAAGTTCCAGCGTGTTGTTCTTCGGATTAATCGTCCACACGATCTCGTCCAAAGACCGGATAACCGTTCGCGCGCTGCGAAAAATCTGATCAATATGTCCTTTTGCCTGGATCGGTTTGTCAAAATCTTTTTGCGCCAATTCGCTCAACAGGGCAATGTGAGTCAAACTGGCGCCGATGTCGTCGTGCAAGTCTTGTGCGATGCGCGCGCGTTCGCGCTGCAGGGAGGTCTCCAGCTCCAGTCTGGCAACTTTCAGGCGCAATCGCCGGAAGGAAACGTAGCGCACGGCGGCGATCACGCCAAGGGTGAACAAGCCAAAGCTGACGGCGCGAACAGACCATCTTTCCCAGAGAAACGGCAGCACAATTAACCCAATGGCGGCTCCGTTTTCATTCCAAAGACCGGCATTGTTGCAGGCAGTAACGTGAAAGGTGTAGGTGCCTGCTGGCAGCCTCGAATAGTTCGCGCTGCGCTGGGTGCCACCGTCGATCCAGCCGGGGTCCCAGCCTTCGAGACGGTAACGGAAGCGGACGTTTTCCGGGGCGACGAAACTCAGCGCGGTAAAATCCACATCCAATCGGCGATTCCCCGGAGGCAAAACAAATCGCTGTTCGGCGTTCATTTCCGCCGGGTGCCCATCCACCTCCACGCGCTCTATCAATACCGGCGGCGGCACGCGGTTGGCGGGATAGCCGTGGGGATTGACCTTCGCCAGGCCGGTGCGCATCGGAAACCAGAGGCACCCGTCCCGACTCTTGGCGGCTCCCGGCGCGTATTCGAAAGAACCCTGCAAACTCGCCAACCCTTCGTCGCGCCCTAAGAGAAACGAATTCACCCGCGCCACACGGCCCTCGGCCACGGCTTCGAGTTCACCCAGAGGAACTTCAAAAATCCCGTGGTTCGCTGCGCACCAAAGTCTGCCGCTATCATCCGGCTCCATCGAACAGACATACGCGTCGTGCAAGCCTTGCTCCTCGCTGATATGCGCGAATTTTCCGTTGCGCAAGAGGCCCACTCCCGCTCCGGCGTAGCCAATCCACACGCTGCCGTCCGGCAGAGCCGTCATGCATCGGATGGCAATAGGATGCGAGAAGGATTGCAGCGCGGTTTCATCCTTGAGCGCGTCGCCTTCCACACGCAGCAGAACACCGTTCTGCGTCCCGCACCAGAGAGTTCCCGCCGTGTCTTCGGCCATCGCGCGAATGACGCTACCTTCGCGGGGTTGAGCGAAGGTTTGAAACCGGTCGTCATGAAGTCTTTGAAAGCTCGGGGGCGAATCGAGCGCAATCCACAAATCACCCGCGTGATCCAAAAACAGCCCGCGCACGCTCAGGCCGCCCAAACCATTTCCAGGTCCCAGGACACGGCACTGGCCGTTGGTCCAATGCACAAGCCCGGTATCTTGAGTGCCGACCCAAACCCCGCCCGCGCCGTCGCTGACGACACAAGTGGCGCGAGCGTCCGGCCAGCCATCCTGGCTCGTGACGGTCCTCCATTTGCCCTCCGTGTGGCGGGTCAGGTCGCCGTTTTGTGCGACGGCCCACATCACCCCCGCCTTGTCCTGGCAAATCGAACGCACCCTTGTAACCGGCAACCCCGATTCACCCGCCTGCAATTCCACCATGCGGGGACGTATCCGGTTCAATCCGCCGCCGGTGCCAGCCCAAAGGTCTCCTTGGTTGTCTTCCCCCAGACTCAGGATTTCTTCGTGCGAAGTTTCCACTTGCTCGAAATTCGTTCCGTCGTAATGCAACAGACCAACGGACGTGCCCACCCAAACCACACCAGTTCGGTCCTCAAATACCACCTTCGATTCGATACCCGAACGGTCAGTCGGCAACGTGCCGCAGAAGACGGTGGTGCCATTCTCGTTGCAATGCCACAACTGCAACCCAGCGCAAATCCACATCCCGCCCACGCGAGCGCGCCCTAGTTTAATGGCCGTCTCACTCAACGTTAGGAGCGACTGAAAACTTTCGTCGCGGATCACTCCCACGTGTCCCGCCTTGGCGAACCACACTTGGCCGTTAATGTCACTGGCCAAGGTGCACGGCCCGCTGCCGGCTGGAGCCTTGCTATCGGCGAATCGAGTCACATGACCTTTGGCAATCCGGCACACACTGCCATCCGCGTAGCCAAACCACATGTCGTCTCTTCGATCTTGAGCGATGGCTTGGGGCCTGCCATAAGAGATGCCATCCTTCGCCGTAAATAAATTCGTCGCCTGTGGCGACAGCATTACCGCCAGCCCGCCTTCCAGCGCGAGCCATATTTGATTTCCCTGTCCCAACGACATCACACGAATAAGCGGACGGGTGCGCCCAGAGGGATTCGGCAATGCAAAGTCCTGAAAACGAGCACCGTCAAATCGCGCCAACCCGCTCTCGGTCGCGACCCAGAGGTAACCATCGGGCATCTGAGCGATGCCGGTGACGCTGTTGTCAGGCAACCCGGCATCCATTTGCCAGACGCGCGCCGACCATGCGGAATTGTTCGTAGTCGCCAAAGCTTCCATGGCGAACGCACACATTCCGGCCAGCAGCACCGGCCAAACGCGCGACATCTTTTGCGTCATGACAGCCCGATGATAAGCTCGACGCCCACCGCCCGCAAGCGACGGAAGACGCCCAAAATGGTTAATAAAACGACAAGGCACGAGCGCGTGGCGGCTATTTATTTTTCGGCTTTAAATCAAGACAGGCCAAATTCATATTGCCTTCGGTGACGATTGATGGGAACGGTGAGGAAATTGGTTATTGTCCCGGAGACGTTCATCCACTGAGCGCCATGAGTTCTATTTCATTGATGCCAAAAATTATTTTGCCACTTCAGCTTTTGCTTTTTCGTCGTAGAAACTTTTCAGCACGGCGAAGGCTTTTTTCTTTTCGCCGTTGTGGCCGATGACGCCCTTGAGATTCCAGCCGTCCTGAATGCCCGGCAACGGCCGGCGCGGGGAACGGAAATTGCACAAAATCCACGGCGTGCAACCACTGAAGCCCGGAATTTTTTCCAGCATCGGCAGCGTGCGTTTGTAAACGTCCTCCTGATATTCCTCGCTGAACCTCGTCAGCGCGTCCGCATGAAAACCCTGCTTGGCGTCCGCGCCGAATTCACTGATGACAACCGGCTTGTCGTATTTGATGCTCCAGCGGAGTTGGTCAATTTTATCCGGCAAGCCGTCATACCAGCCGGTGTATTCATTGAAACTGCACAAGTCGGTGAATTCGCCGAACGGATCGTCCACGATTTTGTGATTTGGATTATCCGGGTCGGTGCGCACTTCCATCGCGGCAGAGACCAGCCGTGTGCCATCAAGCGCCCGCGCCTCGTCCACGAGCGATTTCAAAAATTTCGTGCGCGCCTCGCCGACGGGTGTTTCGTTCGCCACCGACCACACAATCACGCTCGCCCGGTTCTGATCGCGCAGAATCTCATCGCCCAATTGCTTTTCCGCGTTCGCCAAGGTCTCCGCGTTCGTCCAATCAATTGTCCAATAGACTGGAATTTCCTCCCACACCATGATGCCCATTTCGTCGGCCAGCCGCGCCATGTGTTCGTTGTGCGGGTAATGCGCGAGCCGGACAAAATTACAGTTCAACTCTTTCACCCAATCGAGCAATAACTTTGCGTCGTCTTCCGACCACGCCCGGCCGCCGCGCAACGGATTCTCCTCATGGATGCAAATGCCGCGCAGAAAAACCTTGTGGCCATTGAGCAAAATATCCGTGCCGCTCGTCGTAATCGTTCGAAAGCCGACGCGGTCTTTTAACTGATCATCGCCGCTGGAAATCTCCACGTCATTCAACACGGGTTGCTCCGGCGACCACAGCGCGAGATTCGGCGTGGAAAGTTCAAACTGAATGAAACCATTGGTGTCGGCTTTCATTTCGGCGGCGAGCTTCAGCGTCGGCAAAGAAATTTTCACCGCCTGTTCTTTATCCGCACCGTCAAGCTGGACACTGGCTTCAATCGTGTTTGTCGTGCCTGGCTTGAGCCGCACGCGAAAATTGGAAATAAAAGTCGCCGGCGTTTCCACCAGCAGCACATCGCGCGTGAGGCCGCCGTAATTCCACCAGTCCGTGTTCACCGCCGGCACGCCATCGGCGTGGCGGTTGTTGTTCACGCGGACGACGAGCGAATTATTTTTCTCCTTTGCCAGCTTGGTGATTTCATAAGCGAACGGCGTGAAACCGCCGATGTGTTTGCCAAGTTTGTTGCCATTGAGATAAACATCCGCCTCGTAATTCGCCGCGCCGAAATAAACGAACAGCCGATGATCGGGCGCGGATTTGTTCACATCGAACTTGGTGCGATACCAGACCGAGCCTTCGTAATAAAAAAGTTTTTCGTCCTGTGAATTCCAATCGCCGGGCACATTCAAAGTCGGACTGGTATCAAAATTATATTCGACGAGATCGGTCTTGTCCTTTGCTTGCCGGTCGAGAAAAAATCCGCCTGACGGTTTAGCTGCTTCGTCGTAAGGCTGGCGGCGGTAATCAAAATAGCCCGTGTCATACGGGTCAACGATGACGTGCCATTTGCCGTTCAAGCTCGTCGTCTGCCGCGCAAAAACATCGGCGACTACAACTTCGCCACGCACCGGGATGGCGGTAATGATCACTACGGCGGAATAAAACAGGAGAAATCTTTTCATGTGATTTTAATTTTGAACCCGGCCAAGTTAGCGCATCCGCAAAATCGGGATACCGGGTCGCAGGACACCGGGTCGCGCAATTCTTATTTTGCCGGATCGGCCGGCGTTTGCATATCGGCAGTTTTGCCGACTATTTATTATGTCTCGGTTTCGATTCTATTCTCAAGTTGTGAAAATATTCCCGCTCTGGTTGTTCACCCTGACACTGTTGATTCCTCATCTCGCCGCGGCTCAGACCCAGTCTGTGGCCGTCACCGTGGCGGCTGATGCTGGTGGCGCCGGTCTTCCACCTCGCTTTTTGGGCCTGAGCTACGAAATGTCAATGCTTCTGCCCAAGGTTGGGCGATACTATTTTGATCCCAAAGATCAGGCGCTGGTTAATGCCTTCCAGACACTTGGCATTAAGAGTCTGCGCGTAGGGGCCAATGCGGTGGATGATCCGCGCATTCCGATTCCGCAGGAAAAGGATATTGATGAATTATTTGACTTCGCCCGGGCTGCCGGGGTGAAAGTGATTTATTCGTTCCGCTTGAAAGATGGTGACCCGGCCAATTCAGCGCACCTCGCCAGCTACATCGCGGCTCACGATGCGGATGTGCTGGAGTGCTTTTCCATCGGTAATGAGCCCCATTTGTATCCCGCTAAAACCAATGAGTCCGATCATTCCGTCAAAACTAATAGGCCCAATTTGCATCAAACTTATGAATCCTTTTACGCGCAATGGAAGCCGGAGTATGACGCCATTCTGAAGGCGCTGCCCGATGCGATGTTTGACGGGCCGAGCGCCGACGCAAACTTTGCCGTGCACTTGGCGAAAGACTTGTTTGCCGATGGGCACTTGGCAATGATAAGTGATCATTATTATTTTCTGGGTTCAGGCCGGGCGGCCGAAACAAATCCGCCTGCCACACGGGCCCGTTTTCTTTCCAACAAACTCCACGATGCTTACGAAAGGGACTATGCCAAAGTCGGCGCGGTGCTGGCCGCCCAGGGTGTGCCATACAGGATTGATGAGATGAACAGCTGCTACAATGGAGGCGCCAAGGATTCGAGCGATACCTACGCGTCCACCTTATGGGCGCTGGATTGCATCCATTGGTGGGCGTCACATCATATCTTGGGCATGAACTTTCACACGGGGGAATCAGTGGGTCGTGATGGCAAGTTTGGCCCTCCGAATTACGCCGCCTTTCTTCGTCAGACAGACGGCCATGGATTTACCATGCGACCTTTGGCCTATGCCGACTTGGCTTTTACCCAGAGCGCGCATGGCCAATCCCTCGGAGTGACGGTGCAGGCGACCAACAATTTCAATTTCAACGCCTACGCTTATCAGGACAAGGATGGCTCCATTTATGTGACCCTGATCAACAAAAGTTATGGCGGTCAGGCGCAATCAGCATCCGTTTCCCTTCAGTTGCCCCAAGGCATGGTCTCGGGGGCATGGCGACGGATGGATCTGGTGCAGAAGGATCAGGACGTCGCCGCCAAGACGGATGTCATGCTGGGCGGCGCTTCCGTCAACCCGCAGGGAATCTGGGCGGGCCAATGGACTGCGGTTGACGGCGGCAATTCCGGCAGCCAGACGGTTCAGGTTGCACCTGCCTCCGCGACGATCCTGCACTTTTCTCCCACGAAGTAATCTGTCATCTTCAACTGGACGAAGGCAAAAAATGAAAAATTCATTCTGCGGTGCCGTTGCGACAGCCCTGCTGACCGTAGTCATGAACGTTCAGACGACACACGCCCCGATCCTGCCCCATATCTTGATCCCAATCAGCCGCTCGAAACACGGGTGGAAGATTTGCTTTCCCGACTGACACTTGAGGAAAAAATTTCGATCATCCACGCCGACTCGAAATTCACCACCGCTGCCATTCCGCGGCGTTGGCTCTCCGACGGCCCGCATGGTGTGCGCGAGGATGTTGGTCCCGATACATGGCAACCGGCCGGGCACACGGATGATTTTTCCACGGCCATGCTGGCAGGAATCTGTCTCGCCGCAACTTGGAATCCTGATTTGGGCTACACGGAAGGCGAAACCATCGGCCAGGAAGCACGCAAGCGTGGCAAGGACATCATGCTTGGCCCGGGCGTGAACATCATGCGCACGCCGTTGTGCGGAAGAAATTTTGAATACCTTGGCGAAGACCCTTTTCTCACGTCGCGCATGGCCGTCGGTTTCATTCGCGGCGAGCAGTCGCAGGATATTTCTTCGTGCGTGAAACATTTCGCGTTGGACAACCGGGAGTTTCAGCGCGGCAGCATCAATGTTGAAGCGGACGAACGCGCATTGCGCGAAATTTATCTGCCCGCTTTCAAAGCCGCCGTGCAGGAGGCCGGCGTGTGGTCGGTCATGGGCGCTTACAACCAGTTTCGCGGCCAGCACTGCTGCGAAAACGATTTGCTGCTGAACAAGATTTTGCAGGACGAATGGAGGTTCAAAGGATTGGTGATGTCCGACTGGGCGGGCGTGCATGACACGCGCGAGGCGGCGCTGAACGGCCTCGACCTCGAAATGGGCACGGACAAAAAATACAACGATTTTTATCTCGCGCAGTCGTATCTCGACGGCTTGAAAGGCGGCATTCCCGATGGCTGGCCTCGACGAAAAGGTCCGGCGCAATTTGCGCGTGATGATCGCCACGCACGTCTTGGATGCCGATCGCAAACCCGGTTTGATCAATACCGCCGCGCATGAAACCGTGGCCCGCCGCGTGGCCGAGGAAGGCATTGTGTTGTTGAAAAATGAAAATCACGCGCTGCCGCTCGACGTAAAAAATATTAAAACCATTGCCGTTATTGGCGAAAACGCGACGCGGCTGCAGACGCACGGCGGACAGAGTTCCGAGATCAAGGCGTTTTATGAAATCACACCGCTTGCGGGAATTCTCAACCGGGTGGATCGTCAGGTGACTGTCGCTTATGCGATGGGCTATGACGCGCCGGCCGCCAGTCCTCGCAGCACGCGGCCAAAAGATGCGGGCGAACCTTTTTCAGCGGCGGAGCTGGCCGACCGCGCGGTCGCGGCTGCTCGCGCGGCGGATGGGGTCATCTTCATCGGCGGTCTCAATCACGACCTGGGTTTCGATTGTGAAAGCCGCGACCGCAAGGACACGAAATTGCCCTACGGCCAGGACGAATTGATTGCCAAAATTGTCGCCGCGAATCCGAAAACGATTGTGGTGTTGGACGGCACGATGGTGGAAATGGGTTTGTGGCTGGACAAAGTTCCGGCGCTGTTGCAGGCGTGGTATCCCGGCATGGAAGGCGGCAATGCGCTCGCCAAAATTTTGTTTGGCGACGTGAATCCATCCGGCAAACTGCCGGCCACGTTCCCGAAGAAATTGTCTGATTCGCCCGCGCAGGCGCTCGGCGCATATCCGGGCACGAACGGCACGGTGACCTATGCGGAAGGCCTGCTCGTCGGCTACCGGTGGTTCGATACGAAAAATATCGAACCGCAGTTTCCGTTTGGATTTGGCTTGAGCTACACGACGTTTGAATACTCAAACTTGAAACTCGTCGAAGGCACCGGCACGAACAGCCCGGTGGTGACGGCGCAATTTGAAATCAAAAACACCGGGGCGGTTGCCGGCGCGGAAATCGCACAGCTTTTCATCCATCAGAAAAATCCAAGTTTGCCGCGCCCGGAAAAAGAACTGAAGGGATTCAAAAAAGTTTTCTTGAAACCGGGCGAAACACAAACCGTTTCCATCCCGCTGGAGAAAAATGCCTTTGCATTTTATGACCCGGCGCAGAAAAGTTGGGTCGCTGAAAGGGATGATTATGAAATTGCCATCGGCAGTTCTTCGCGCGATATGCAGTTGCAGGGGAATTTAAATCTCCGATAAATGATGGTTTTCAAACAATCGGCGGCGGTAGGGTTTGGAATTGCATTATCGGGGTCTGTAATGGCACTTCCGCCCTTTTCAGCTTGGATGACGAGGATGCGCTGGTTGGCGAAATCAACCGGAATTCGCCAGGATTTGTCCGAAAGCCCGCTGGATGAAAAGCAATTTGATTGTGCGCGAAGGCAAATCTCAGGGTTGCTGTTCGAGGCGGTAGAATTGCGCCGGCGCACTGACCGCATTCGTGATGGTGCATCCCAAATTCAGGACCGCGGGGGGCGTTACGGTGGTCCAGGCGTTGGGCGATCCCAACACCGGCGCTGTCTGCAGCGACCAAGACGCTGGCCAGGAAAGCACGACGTTTGTCTTGCTAGAGCCGATGGCCACTGTCGGCGTTGCGGTCGAAGTGTTAAGGTCGGGGCGCACCAACACCAGTTCGATGCCATTGCCACTCGGATTCAGGTTTTTCCCATACTGCTTTGCCGTGGAATTGTTCCAATGGTCTTCAACACCATAGCCGGCAGTGGCCGCGAGATTAATGTAGTTGGTTCCGCCGGTCTGGCCCATAATGGTACTCCAAAAATCGTAGGAAACGCATTCCTCGGCGATGCCGTCGAGCGACATGATGAAGCTGGACATCTGTTTGCCGTTAAAGGGCGTCAGGGCCACGCCGTTATTTGGGGTGTTGTCCAGTTGCGAGCTCGGATACATTGCATCCATGCACCACAAAACGACCTTGCCCCCGAAGTTCGCGTTTGTCATATAAGCGGTCAGGGCGCTGTCAGCGGGATGCCCGGCGTTTTGTGTCCAGTTGGGCAGGATGCCGTTAATCCCGTAAAAACACTTTGACCCGAACGAGAAGATCTGGCCGGTGTGGCCTTTGAGCAGGGGCTGGGAAATAATGTAGCGCGCATTGTAAAAACACGCCGATTCCGCATTCTTGACGTCGTTATTGGGGAAAACGCCGTTCGTGACGCCGGTGGTGACACGACCGTTGTTGCCGAAATAGTCGACCACATTTACATTCGGGAACGCGTTGGTGATCGCGCTGAAAATATTGTCCGTGACGGCGCGGCTCGGGTCGCCGATCCAGATGTCTGCCTGGGGAACGCCTGCGTTCACCAGGCTTGTCAGCACCGCGACGCAAGTCTGGGGGTTGGCGTTCATGTCATTGCCATTGTCTGCGGCCGGAGCAGCCGAGTTGTTCTGGTTGATCTTGATGGCGATCATGTCGCCGGCCTGATAACCCGTGCCTGCACGGCCGTGAGCATTGTTGAACCAGAGGAATATTTTGTTCCAGGAATCGGCGTCGTTCGTCCCGCCGGAAAGCGCCTCGATGCCCGACGTAAAGGTCGTGTTGTATTGCGCCTGGGGATTGACGGCTGCGTTCCAGTAGTTTCCTGTGCCGTTCCATAATGCCGCATTGGGGTTATAGACCCACGCAACCCGGCCGGGAAAAATCCCCTTGGGCGTGCCGATGGGATTTGCCGCGAAAGCAGGACGGGCGTCATTCGCAATAAAAACAAACAGCGATACGATCGCAGCCACAAAAAAGAGACCGGCCAGGACATGCTTTTTGTTCCTTAAAAGCGACCTGGCCTTTGTGAATGAGAATGCATATCCCGCAAGGGCGACACAATACGTCAGAAATCCGATTCGTATGGGCGCGGCCGCGCGCTGGCACGGATACGCCGCGCGGGACGGTTTGGGGATGACGCGGAACAGATACCATAGGCAGGCGGCCAATCCGGCAAAAAGCAGGGACCATTTGGGCCATGCCCTCTTGTTGATACCGCGTATCTTTCCGGTCTTAGGGCATCGCTTAAATAGATTTGAAAAAACCATATCGTCTCCCGTCTCCTCCGGGAAAAGGGTTGATTTTACCACTGATTTTGGTTGCCAGTTCAGAACGCATACTGCGCATATTTAATTGATATTTCCCATTTGGTTTCTTGCCTACGACCCGCGTGGACCTTTTTCGTAATTTTATTCCTGCTCCACAGATTTGCAAGTCTTTTTTCCAGTCCGCTCCCGGTTTTCCTCTGGCGCAAATTAATTCAGAAAATCCCACAAAAACCTTTAAAAAAATCCCGGCTTTTCGCTTATAAATTCACCGTCATATTTTCGCTGTGTCACAGGATTTTAGCGTCCGCATTGGCTTCACAAGAACTTTTTTGTCAAGCGCTTCCGTGGCAGCAGCTTCAACTCTGCCTCTCGCCGCGCAGGATTTTTCACAATATGAGACGTCTGCGAAACATGGCTTTGACCGTTTCATTTGATGTCGTCACCTTTCACCCAGGTAAAATTGTGTTGGCCGAGCCGGAAACGAGCGGTCAACCGGCCAGTGGAAGTTTCCGGGCTTGTTTTCACGGTTCACTTTTATTGCTCCACGCCTCAAAGCCGGCACCGACTTTACATCGGCGCCGACCTCGTTGTCTGCTTAAACTCAACTCAATTCAAATCACCAGTCAACTACTGAGCTAATACCCTGTAAAATCGCGGTGACGATCCCATCGTGTCCGTCGCCGTTTTGACCGTACCGTCCCCGCTAATGGTGGTCAACGTTTGCCAATTGGCCGGGTTCAAGCTGCCACTGTAGAGCACCGTATAGCTGAATCCACTTTGAGTTGGGAACTGGATCGAAATGGTGCTTCCAGTTCTTGAGACGCTCAGATGCACCGCTTGCGGGGCAACGACGGCTGGCACCAACATATAGTAGTTTGCATTAAGGCCCGCCAGGCCAGTTTGCGCCTGTAACGTTTCCACTCCGCCCAGAGAAACCACCGCTAACTGGCCATTGGTATTCAACAATGGCACCCAGTGCCAGTTTCCCCAGCCGTTGGCGTTGGGATCGCTAAACGTGCCCAAAAGCATGGTCGTTTGGGTTGGCGTCCCCACTCCGCTGGTCACCAAACTCAATGAATCCCCGGAATACGCTCCCCCTGATGCCAGCCGGCCATAGACATTATATGTATTCGTGGGGAAGGTGCGAGTATAATTAAGCCATTCCCCTGGATTCCACCAACCCACGTTGAAGTCGCTAAAGATTGTTACTGTGACACCATTGGTAACATAAAACTTCTGACGGAGGAAATCAGTGGCAACCTGCGTGCCAGCGAGCTCCGCCGGTCGGTATTGGAAGTTCTCGCCGCCAGCGGTGCCAGGCGTGGTCAAATCCTCGCCAAAAATGGCTGCATTGTCCGAATTACCCGCGGGATAGAAGAAATAACTGTTCGTTGCGGTGTAACTACCAGCCGCATACGGAATAGTCCCGGTCGGAATCGGGTTGTCAATAAACTGACCGCCATTGAAGTCGAAGTCTTCCGCTTCAAACATGTAGTTATTCTGGCTGAAGGTGTCAAAGGACTCCGTAATACTGTTGGTCAGTCCGTAGGCGTCCTTGGCGTTTACGACCAGGGTCTGAATTTGATTTTTTAGCGGCACGGGAATACTCACATTCCAATTCGTGTTATTGCCAGTGAAGGTTGCTGATGCAGGAACCCCGTTCAACAATATCTGAACATTGTTTGTCGCAATCGTGCTGCTGATAGAACTGACCGTGAAGGTTATGTTAGTACCAAGAAATACATTCCCAAACGGAACAGCAATCGGTGTCTGAATAGCCGGAGGCAATCCACCGGAAGGGAGGGCAACAAACATGAAATCTATGAAGTTGTTATTGCCGCCACTGAGCAGTTGCAGGGTTTGTTGTCCCGGCGGCACACTCAGAACTATCACATTGCCGTTAATGTCCGTCAGCGGCACCCACGCATAATTTTGCCAGCCACCAGTAGCCGGGGTAATAAACACCCCGAGATTATTCGTCGCTTGCGTAGGCATGCCATACCCGTTGGTCAACAGGTTAAGGTATTCATAGCCCACGGCGCCAGCGCCGTCAGCCATGCGCGCGTACATCAGACAATTGCCCTGTGGATAAGGATTCCTGGTGTAATTCTCCCAATTGCCGGGATTGTTATAAGCTAAATTAAGCATGTTTGGCATACCTTGAGCCAAATATAGTGGCAACCGCGTATCGGTGGACACTTGCAAAGACACGTCACCATCCGTGCGGTACGATTGTGGGCCGCCGCCTAATCCCCCGGCACCACCACCCGTTGACAAGTCAACGCCCAAGATACCCGCCGTCCCAAAATAGCTATTAGTGGCAGGTGCGGTAGTGGGTATCGGGTTTTGAATATACATACCGTTGCTGAAATCATATTCTTCGGCTGTAACGATATAAATGGGGCTGAAAGTATCAAATTTAACAGCACCACTGTTGGCGACCAAACCCGCACTATTGCTGACCGTTACGCTCATGGTATAAATTTGGTTCGGCGTCAGGGGGAAAGTGACATACCAATTCGTGGAAGTTCCAACCGTGCCGTTATTACTAAATTGCAGGCTCCCCGACTGGTTCACGCCATTCACCAGTAGCGTTACCCAATTGGTCGGGATGGTGGGAAGGGGATACCCGTTCGCTGAAGACGAAACAACATTAAAGCTAAAATTGTTGGAGGCGATATTGAAAAATTGCGAGCCGTTTGGAGAAAAACCGCTGATGTTCGCGGCAAGGGGGAACGAGCTCATGTTAGGTAGAAGTTGGAAACCATCGAAATCACCTTCAGAACTACTTGAACTGCCAAAGTTTATGACCAGAGTCCCGGTTCCGTCAGCCGCGACTGAGGCAAACTCAACATAGTCGACTCCCTGGACGAGGTTGGTTTGTGTGCCGTTCCAAGTGGAGATCTGGGTGACGCCATTGACCGTGAAGTAACTCGCTCTCCCAGTACCCACATTCTGGTCACTCGCGCTATAAGCATACAGAGTGTAAGCCCCGTTAGGCGTAAGACCGGTGAGTGTGACGTTTCCGAAAGGACCTAAATAGGCGACGAGACAATGCGACATCAAGGCTGAGTATGGGGTCCATGGGCCGCCAGTCTGAGCCGTTTCGGCAGCTAAAGAAGCCCATGAAAATGCGCTGTGGTTGCCCCAGCCTTCGGCATTAGCACCATAGGTGCCACCGGGTGCCGACAAACTCAACGTAACCGGCGAAGCGCTGCCATCTGCATTAGTCAAGGCAAGTCCACTGGCACTGGCTGCCCCGCCTGTGGCTTCCGTGCCTGATGCTGATGCGTAGGTGAAGCCGCCCAAGTCATTCCAAAAGTCACCCGCTGAACCAATCACCGCAGCGCCTGTCATCACAGTGCCAGGAGGTGTAGGAGTGACATCGGGGTTGTTGCCGGCGATGGCGCTGTTGTTACCGTCGTCAGTAAAATTAACATTGATTAATTGAGCCTGCACACTGGCCAAACCAGCGGCGCCAATTACGCTAAGAATTATCAACAGGTTTTTTTTCATAGGTTTTTTTACTTTCTTTTTACTTTCGTGTCTTGATGTTTTTGTTCATAACAAAGATCATGTTTATTGTTGATTATTAAGGGCAAACGTAGCCGCCAAAGCCAGTGCTACACGGATTGGCGAGGTTAAAAATGTTGTCAGGAACGAGCAGGTTTGGTAGGGTTTGGTTTTCATAATTTAAGCTTTGGGCATGCGTTTCAATTTGTAGAAACCTTACACGTTTCACTTGGCATTAACCACCCCTCTTTGGAGGGGTATACCGGAACGGCAAAATTAGTTAACATTGGTTAACATTTGCTTGGACGCCACCATGAACGCCGCCAATAACCACATGACGATCAAAATGATGCGGCAAATACGGAAGCCTTCCGCTTGGTGGTCGTTTGTTCTTTTTCTTTTATTTGTTTGCGGAAATTTGCCGGTGGTTGCGCGTGTGAATGACACGCTGACAAATGCCTCCGCCGTGTTAGCGCTCTCCGCCAAGGAGGCGGCGGCGGGCATCCCGATTTCTGTGAAAGGCGTTGTCACCGCCGCCGAAACCAACTGGAATGGAAAATTCTTCGTGCAGGATTCCAGCGGTGGCGTCTATGTGGAGAACATCAGCAACCAGCACCCCGTCCCCGGCGACGTGGTGGAAGTGTCCGGCATAAGTAATCCGGGCGGATACGCCCCCATCATCAGAAAGCCACATTGGAAAAAGCTGGGCACCGCGCCGCTGCCGGAAGCCAAGCCGGTTACCATCGAACGGTTAATGTCTGGAGTCGAAGACAGCCAGCGCATCGAGATTTCAGGCATCGTGAGAACCGCGCAATTGAGTGGGAACCGGATTGGAATTGAACTGGTCTCCGGCGGATACCGTTTTCACGCCTATTTTCCCATCGCACCAAATGTTGAACTACAATCATTGGTCGGTGCGAAAGTTTTATTGCGAGGCACTGCGGCCGCGGCTTTCAACGGTTCCTTGCGACATTTTTTAACGGTTACTTTGTTTATCCCGCAGCCGGCTGATTTTATCATTGAAGAACCCGCGCCGGCCAATCCGTTTGATGATCCGCCGATTCCGCTTAACAGCATCGCCCAATATCGCAAGGATAATTCGCCCGGCAATCAGGTCCACGTCAAAGGGGTTGTCACTTATCAAAGGAAGTGTGAAGACTTGTTCCTTCAAGATGCGACCGGCGGATTGCAGGTCAAAAGCAAATTGGCCCAAGCCGTGGTTCCGGGTGAAGTGGTCGAAGCTGTGGGGTTTCCCGCCGTCGAAAATTTTCTGCCGGTTCTGGAAGACGCAGTGTTCCGCAAGGCGGCGGAACCACGATCCCATTTGGAACCGAAGACGGCAACCGTGGCTGAATTACAGAGAGGGCTGCACCACGCGGCCTTTGTCACCCTTCGAGGCCGGCTGATTGACCGGTTGGTGAGAGGAATCGGACAAAATGCGGATGGAACGGACATCCAAACCACCCTGGTGTTGCAAGCCACTAATTTCATTTTTGCCGCCGAAAAAGACACGTCCGAGCCGAACACGCTGCTGACGGCGATCCCCATCGGCAGTCTGGTTGAGGTCAGTGGCATTTGCCTCCTTGACAGCAGTGATGCCGGGAAAATCAAATCGTTCCGCCTGCTGCTTCCCACTTCGCACGCTGTCCGCGTTATTGAAAAGCCAGGCTGGCTGACACCGCAACATCTGTTGATGAGTCTGGTGGTTGTTTTTATTGTTCTGCTTATGGCGATCGGCTGGACCGGCATGGTCGCCAAGAAAAATTCCATTTTGAAATCATTGGTGCATGAAAAGGAAACCGCCCAAAAGGAACTGCAACAAGCCCACGATCAGCTTGAAGAACGGGTCAAGGAACGGACGGCACAACTGAAAGTTGAAATGACTGCTCGCAAAGAGTCCGAGCTTCAATTCCGTGCCGTCTTGACGGAACGAACGCGCTTGGCCCAGGAATTACACGACACTTTGGAGCAGACCATGACCGGAATCGCCTTGCAACAGGACCTGGTGGCAAATCAGTTTGAAAAAAATCCCGACAGTGCCTCCCACCACCTGAAACTTGCGCGAAGCTTGATGCGGCGAAGCCAGGTGGACTTGCGCCATTCGGTCTGGGGATTGCGCAGCCGGGCCGAGGAGCAGTTCAACCTGACCAATGCGCTGATCACCAGCGGCCGGCAAATTACCGGCGACACCGGCATCCGCATCGAAGTTGAAATGGTTGGCGAGGCCAATCCATTGTCTGAAATCGTCGAGGAAAACCTGTTGCGCATCGGGCAGGAAGCCATCACCAATGTCGTCAAACATTCCGGCGCGGTTCTGGTGAAAATTGAATTGCACTTCAGCCCGCAGAAAATCGTCTTGCAGATCAGGGACGATGGAAAAGGTTTTGACCCGGAAGCCTGTGCCGGCCCAAAAGACGGACATTTTGGATTGTTGGGCATCAGAGAAAGGACGGAACAGATGGGCGGCGAGGTTCTGATCACCAGTGCGCCGGGCATTGGCACGTCTGTTCGGGTTGAAATTCCGACCAACGAATCAAACGGCGATCAGACTTTGCCACCGCCAATTGAAGACCATGAAGAAAGCGTCTAAAATCCGAATCCTCGTCGCCGACGATCACTACGTCGTCCGCATGGGAGTCATTGCCATCATCAACAATGAGCCGGACATGGAAGTTGTGGCAGAAGCCGTCAACGGAAATCAGGCCATCGAACTGTTCAACAAATACAAACCCGACCTTGTTTTACTGGATTCGCGGATGCCGCACAAAAGTGGCGTTCAAGCGGCTAAGGAAATCAGGGATCAACACGGCGCGGCCCGCATCCTGATGCTGACGGCGTTTGATGGTGATGAAGACATTCACGAAGCGTTCGCCGCCGGGGCGCAGGGATATGTTTTGAAAAGTTCCACGGGAGAACAACTCGTTCCCGCCCTGCGCGCCGTGGCTGCGGGCAAAAGCTGGATTCCCGAGGAAGTGGCCGAACGGCTCGCCCGGCGCGAAGAATTTGAACCGCTGACCCCGCGGGAGTTGGAGGTGTTGCATGAGCTGGCCAAGGGGCTGGCCAATAAACAAATCGCCGATGTCATGGACATTTCACTACATACCACAAAGGAATATTTGAAAAGCATTCTTACCAAGCTTCACGTGGCCGACCGGACGGAAGCGGTCACCGTGGCGATTCAGCGCGGATTGATTCACCTGTGAGCGGCGGCGGAAATTTCATACCTCAAAATTTCCGGGCAGCCAGCCGCGTTCCACACAATAACGGAAGTTCCATTCGGAAGCATGCTGGAGCTTGTAACTCCAAAAAAACCAACCGCGGGTTCCCTCGTAATTCAAAAGTTGCGTGTCGGCGTAGGCCCGTTTGACTGATGCAATCTGGAGCGGCGACAGCCCATGCATCGCCTTTTCCGGCAATGACAGCGACCATTCGCCGACAATCGTAGGCAGTTCCTCGCGTTGCATCTCGTCGAGCGCCTCCTTGCGGTTGATGGAGAACTCAAGCTGTTCCTGCGCGGTGCGGACCTTGTCTTTTTCGTTGAAACATTGATAGAGATGCGTGTCCAAAATTACGTTGGTGAACGCCGGTTCCTGCATGAATTTTTCCAGGCGAAGGGGCGGAATGAATCGTGAAAGACAATGGCGACGTCTGGATCAAGATATTTGTGAAGACGCGCGTAGGCATCCTGATAAAATTGCTGAAGAATTTCCAGCGGCACTTTGTCGCGTGGTTCATTCAACAATTCAATCCCGAAAAGCGCCGGATGTTTTCCGTGTTTTTGCGCGAAACTTTCCAGGACGCGCAAGGTTTCCTGGATGTTTTGCGGATCCTTCGGCCAGTTGATTGGCCCGCTCCGCCCGCTGTGGTCCCAGCCGTTTTGACTGCCAGGCGCGCCGTGCAAATCCAAAAGCAATTTCAAGCCATTGCGCTGCGCCTGCTCCAGGGCGAAATCTATGAATTGAGCCGATGCAACAAACGGCTTCGGCGCTTCCAACGCCCAATAACCCACCGGCAGACGAACGGCATTGAGACCGCAATCCTTGATCCAGCGAAAATCTTCGGCGGTGATAAAAGTTTCACGATGACGGTCCAGCCGGTTCCTGGCCCGATCTCCCAAGGCAAGACAAAGGCTGTATTCATCCGGCGCATCGGTGTCGCGATAAATGTCCGGCACCATCCATTTTTCAAGGACGAGCCACGCGCCCAAATTCACGCCGCGCGGTTTTGAAAAACCGGGTTGCCGGGTCGGGCCGGCCTTTCAGACGCGCGCCAATCGGAGGCTTTTTGGGCGAAAGCGGGTCCAGACATTTTGACGGCCGCCAGAGTCACGGCGCCACCCAAAGTTTTTTTAAGAAAATCTCTCCGGTGCATAGTTTTAATTAAGTTTGGAATTGGGTGTCAGTCGATCAAACCAAAGCCGAAGGGGAACAGCGGTTTTTCGGGTGGCGCAACGAGCGTCAAAACCAAAGCCCAAGGCAAACATCAAAACACAGCCCCAAAGAGGCAAGACAAGTCTTGAGCGGGAGGACAATCCAGATTAAAACATATTTATTGCAGTAATTGAGCAAATCCGTCAGCCGTCAACCACCCCTCTTTGGAGGGGGATGACGCTGATGCAACTCTGTGGGATATTAGACAGACGCCAACATGAATCGCCATTATTGTGATGAAGTCTGCTTGACTACAGGCGATTTACCCGTTGTCATTGGTTCGCCACCCTCCCAATATCCGGGCAATTTGTTTCGGCGAATTTCCATTTTTTTGAGCGCGCAATTTTTCTGCGCGCTGGTTTCAATTGGGGCCAGTCTTCTCCTTTTCTCTTCGCGGGCGGGTTATCTGCATGCCCAGGGTGTGACCAGTCTGGATAACAACAATCAACCAATCATTTTGCGCGGGGTGAATCTTGGTTCATGGCTCCGGCTGGAGTTTTACATGATGGGCAATCCCAGCCTGCCTAATTATGCAAACGCTGGCACGGGCACGGTAATTACCTCGAACAACTCGTCGCGTGCAATCATCCAGCCGGGCGACCGGAACATGTTTTTCCAATTGGGGGCTCCCTGAAATAACAACCTGGTTGCGCTTTCACATACCAAACTTTCACCATGAACCTTCTCACCTCTATTATCCTGCTGGGCTCCGTCATCACCGCGTTCAGTGCCGGCTGGCCTTCAAGGGTTTTTGCGCCATACATGTATATCGGAGCCGATGACAATTTCCAGATTACGCAGTGCGCCGACGCCTGCGGCCAGAAATTTTACACCCTTGCCTTCATCATCGCGGACAAACAGAACAATCCCGCGTGGGACGGACGGATTCCGATGGACAAAAATCTTTATGCCGATCAAATCAATGCAATTCGCAGCCGCGGCGGCGATGTGATTGTCTCCTTTGGCGGCGCGGGGGGAACGGAGCTGGCCATCGCCGAAACGAACACGGCGGCGCTGGAAGCGAAATATCAGTCAGTCATTGACCGTTACCGATTGACGTGGCTGGATTTCGACATTGAAGGTGGCGCTTTGTCCAAAACGGATGTCAACGATCGGCGCAATGCCGTGCTCGCCAGACTCCAAACGAAAAATCCAGGACTGATCATATCTTACACGCTGCCGGTTGATCCCAAGGGCATCCCTGATGACGCGCGAAAACTTCTCGCCGACGCCCGGTCGAAGGGCGTGAAGGTCCATTCCGCCAATGTGATGACGATGGATTTTGGCGCGCACTTTTCCCAGGGTAAAAAGATGAGCGACGTTTCCATCGCCAGCGCGCTCAAGGCGTGCGAACAGTGTGAAAAAATTGACCCGGCGATTCAGGTCGGCCTTACGCCGATGATCGGCCAGAACGACGAACGCAGTGAAATTTTCACGCAGGACGATGCGAAGGCGCTGAAGGAATGGGCGCAAGCGCAGCCGTGGGTTTGCAGCCTTTCATTTTGGGCCAGCAATCGTGATGCTGGCAGGGACGGCAAGGAAAAAAACGGCAATGATACCAGCGGCATCAAGCAGAAGCCCTGGGACTTCACCCTAATTTTCAAATCGTTCACGACCGAGCGCTGACATCATGGCGAATTTTTCCATCAGAGAACACACTATGAGTTCGCCTTTCAAAACTGCAAATGGGTCGGGCCGCCGGTCTTTCCGCTGGCCCAAAGTAATGCTCCCACACCGCGCTTGGCCATGGTGTTTTCTTGTGGCGACCCTGTCTTTTTCTACCGGGCTGGCAGCGGACGGGAACTACAATACCCGGCTGGATGCGGGCTGGGAATATCATCAGGGGACGCTCGGTAGCATTTGGGAAATTTGGCGCGGCGACAGGGCAAGTGACAATGTCATCTGGACCCCGGTGACTCTGCCGCACTGCTTTAACGCACGCGATGCCGTGGATCCCGATGCGCATTATTATCAAGGACAAGGCTGGTATCGCACGCAGTTGAAGCTGGCCAATCCATTTCCCAATGGGAGGACGCTGTTGCACTTTGACGGTGCGGGCCAGAAATCACAGGTGTTTGTTGGACTTGAAAAAGTCGGTGAGCACGTCGGCGGCTATGACCAATGGAATGTGGACATCACGGAAGCCGCGAGTCGGACGCTGACCAACTCCATTGGCAAAGGCACCGTGCCGGTCGCGGTGCTTTGCGACAATTCACGTGACGCGGAAACCATTCCTTCCGATCTCAGCGACTTCACCCGCTATGGCGGGCTTTATCGCCACGTCAGTCTCATCTACGTTCCGGCAATTTCACTGGAGCGGGTTCACATTGAACCGACACTGTCTCAGAATGGCGGGGCCACGGCAAAAATCCGTTGCCGGTTCTACAACCCGACGGAGTCAAAGGACAACGTGGAACTCAGTGTTCAAGTCCATGATCCCGACGGAAAAGTTATTTATACCACTACTGAGTCCGTTGAGCCGTGGCCGGGGATGAAAGAGTTCGCTGCATTCGAAATCGCTGATCCGCAACGATGGTCACCGCAAACCCCGGCGCTGTATCGTTGCACCGCAACGCTGAAATCGCCGCGGGGCGAACAGCCGGTGGAGGAACGTTTTGGGGTGCGGTCGTTCGAATGGGTCGAACATGGACCGTTCAAACTGAACGGCGAGCGCCTGCTGTTGCGCGGCACACAATATCACGAAGACCACGCGGGGGTGGGCGCGGCCGTGCCGGACGAAGTGGTTCGCCAGACATTTCAACAGATCAAGGACCTGGGTGCGAATTTCGTCCGGCTGGGTCATTATCAGCAGTCACCGCTGGTGTTGGAGTTGTGCGATGAATTGGGCCTGCTCGTTTGGGAGGAGATTCCCTGGTGTCGTGGTGGCCTGGGCGGCGAGCGCTACCAACGGCAATGCCGCGATATGCTTGACGCCATGATCGACCAGCATTTTAACCATCCTTCGGTAATTCTTTGGGGTTTGGGCAATGAAAATGGCTGGCCGGGCGATTTTGAAATATTCGACACAAACGCGATCCGCTCATTCATGATCGAATTGAACGATCTGGCGCATCAACTGGACCCCTCGCGCAAGACGTGCATTCGTTACTGCGATTTTTGCAAGGACGTTCCGGATGTTTATTCGCCGAGCATTTGGGCGGGATGGTATTCCGGCCGCTATGGGGAATATCGCACTGCGCTGGAACGGGCGATCAAGTCGGAGCCGCACTTTTTTCATGCTGAATGGGGCGGCGACAGTCACGCGCGCCGCTTTTCCGAGGAACCGGAGAAATTTTTGGAAAATGTCGCGACGGGGCAAGGCCCGGCGGAGGAGGGCAATGCCTACAAACCTGGCGGCGGCCCCGCGCGAGCCTCGAAAGATGGTGATTGGTCGGAGAGTTACATGTGCAATTTGTTTGACTGGTATTTGAAGGAGCAGGAGCAGATGACCAATCTGACCGGAACGGCCCAGTGGATTTTCAAGGATTTCGCCACGCCGTTGCGACCGGAAAATCCCGTACCGCGCGTGAACCAAAAGGGCCTGGTCGAGCGCGACGGCACACCGAAAGAAGGCTACTACGTCTTCCAGAGCTACTGGTCCGGGAAGCCGATGATTCACATCTTCGGTCACTCATGGCCGGTGCGTTGGGGCAAGCCGGATGAGGAAAAAATGGTCAAGGTGTTTTCAAACTGCCACGAGGTCGAGCTGTGGGTCAATGGCGGCTCAGCCGGATTGAAACAGCGCAACATTGCCGACTTTCCCGCCGCCGGCCTGCATTGGCTGGTTAAATTAAAAGAAGGAACAAACACACTCCGGGCCGTTGGGCGACGTGACGGAGTCGAGGTCAGTGATGAAATTCACGTCGGCTATCAGACCCTGCCGTGGGGTGAACCGGCCAAGTTCACCCTTCTGCAGATTGCGCAAACCAACGGCGTTGCGACCATCGAAGCACGCGTGTTTGACAAGGATGGTGTCAATTGCCTCGACGCAGCAAATGTCATCCGCTTCGGCGTGGCCGGCGACGCGCAGTTGCTGGACAACCTCGGCACGTCCACCGGCTCGCGCGGGGTGCAGTTTTACAATGGCCGCGCACAGATCTGCCTCCATTTCACCGGCAGAAAAGCGGTCGCCTGTGTAGCGAGCGATGGTTTAGCCACGGAGTTTCTCGAAGTGACGAACATCCCGCCCGGCACCGGGGAATTGACGTTCGACGTGGCGGCGTTTGACCGCCAGCGGATTCTGAAAGCAGCCAACGCTGCGCTCAAACTCGAACCGCCAACCATTACAAAATATCGCGCCAAGTTGAGCCAAGGCGGACCAAACGATTTTTATTCCAACGCTGATTATTTCTGGCCCGACCCGACCCGGCCGGATGGGTTGCCTTACCTCAACCGTGATGGCCAATCCAACCCGGATAATTTTACACAACATCGGCTGGCCATGCACGAGTTGCGCGATGCCGTCGCGGCGCTGGCCGCGGCTTACAAAATTACCGGCGAGGATCGTTACGTGATGCAGGCGGTCGTGTTGCTGCGCGTTTTTTTCCTTGATCCGCGAACGCGAATGAATCCGAACCTGCAATATGCGCAAGCCGTGCCGGGCAGGTCATCCGGGCGCAGTTGGGGCATCATTGATGGATTGCATCTGATCGAAATCCCTCCCGCCATTGAGGCGATGCAAACTTCGCCGGCATTTCCGCCAGAGGCTCTGGCCGGCTTGAAACAGTGGTTTCGTGAACTGACCGGCTGGATGGTCACGAGTGAGAACGGGCGCACTGAGGCCGCCGCGAAGAATAATCACTCGGTGGCTTATTTCCTGCAAGTCGCCGTTTTTTCGCGCTTCACCGGCGACGAAGACAAACTGGCCAGGTGCCGGCGTCAGTTCAAAGAAGTTTTTGTCCCGAACCAGATGTCGGCGGACGGAAGCTTTCCCGCCGAACTCAATCGCACGAAACCTTACGGCTATTCCATCTTTCAACTCGACAATCTGGCCACACTTTGTCAGGTGCTTTCGACGCCGAACGACAATCTGTGGAATTTCGAGTTGACCGACGGCCGGGGGATTTGCAGAGCCATGGAATTCCTTTACCCGTATCTTGCGGACAAGTCGAAGTGGCCGCGACCGCCGGATGTTCAGGCGTGGGACAGCTGGCCGGCACGGCAGCCGAGCCTGCTGTTTGCCGGGCTTGCGTTCAAGGAACCCAGATACCTGGAGTTATGGCGAAAGCTGTCCCCTGACCCAACCGATGCCGAAGTCCGCCGCAACATCGCCATCACGCAACCAATCCTCTGGCTGCAACCGGAGAAACCTGAAATGCTCAAACCTTTTCTTCTGAACCCAGTCATGCGCTGAACCATATTAACGCTGAAACCAAAGAACGACCCAATCTGCATTGGCTTTCTCTGGCTGTTGTTGTGAAAACTACGGGCACTAAAACGGGCGCTTAATCCGTTATATTGCTTAAATCACCAGTGTAATAATGGAATGGGCCGGGCTGCTGGTTCTTGTGGCTTTACCACCCAACCAGAGGATGAAAGGCTGTGCTTGATTGGAAAGATTTAGGATCACAACTGCAATTTTTCCGTCTGTATTTAGGAAGGCGGTGGTCAGCAATTGATCTGTCGTTGATGAACTGATAATCCGTTTTGCGCCCGGACGGATGAATTTTGAAAAATGGCCGATGTAGTAATAGGAATTCATGTAATATAATTTCCCGGTTTTGGTATCGGCATGAATCGGCGCATAGCAGAAATTTTGAACATGGTTTGGCCCGCCTTTCTCATCCAACAAAACGTTCCAATCAGTCCAGCCTTCGGCCCCATTATTGAAATCGTTGATCATTGATTTGGCATAGGTCTCGCCTCCCTGCCAATCGTTGATTTTGCTGAAATCAAAAGGATAGTTGCAAGCTTCGGTAAACAAGAGGTGAGTCTTTGGATAAGCTTCCTTGACGCGTTTGACGTTCTCGAAGTCGTCTCCCATATACCAATGGAAACCGACGCCCCATACATATTGGGCGGCAGCCGGATCATCCAAAACCACCGATGCGCGTTGATACATCAAACTGCGGTTGTGATCCCAAATGATGATTCTTTTATCTTTCAAGCCGTCTTTTTGCAAAGCCGGGCCAAGATAATTTTTAAGAAAATCGCGCTCTTCCTCAGCCGTGTAAATACAGGACTCCCAAGACTGAATGGCCATCGGCTCATTCTGCACCGTTAATCCCCAAATCGGAATGCCTTCCTTTTCATAGGCATGAATGAATTTGCCGTAATATCCAGCCCATGTTTCATAGTATTCCGGCTTCAATTTGCCCCCGTGAAGCATGCTGTTATTGTCCTTCATCCAGGCAGGCGGACTCCAAGGACTGACGAAAAGCGTGAAATTTGTTCCCGCAGTTGCGATGGCCTGTTTGATGAACGGGATGCGATACTTTAAATCGTGGGCGATGTTGAAGCTCTTCAATTCTTTATCGCCGTCATTTACATAAGTGTAACTTTCACTTGAAAAGTCACAACTGTTAATATGGGTTCGGCCCAATGTATAGCCAATGCCGCTTTGGGGATCGTAATAGGCCCTCAAGATTTCCTGTTGTTTATCCTTGGGAAGTTTATAGAAAGTTTCCGCCGAGGCATCCGTCAAAGCGCCGCCGATGCCAAGGACGGTCTGAAATGTTTTTGAAGGGTCTATGTAAATTTCCGCGTCTTTTTCGGTTGGCGATAATTTATCATTAAATCCAATTTCTTCAGATTTTGCCAGCCGCTGTCCCGTATCTTTCGCGGTCACATATACCGCGATATTTTTCCCCAAATAACCTGAAGCCCCATAAGATGAGGTGCAGGTCATAAACGAAATCAATGAGGTCAGCAAAGTAAAAGAAAGTAATTTTGGGACTAAATTACTCACAATAGCCATTGTAGTTCTATTCATAATTGTTTTCCAGTTGACTCCCCATTTGTAAGGGGGGTTGGTTCACTCAGATGTTTTTTTAGAGACAGAATTATTGTTTTTCATATGGAGCAGTCCACACCAAGGAATCATCCACCTTAACGCTGCCTTTGGTGCCAATTGCCTGAATGGTATTGGTGCCGGCCCGCAGCATCAACGGCCAGGTGAAAATGCAGTTTGTGCTCGTCGTGGCCCCGTGTGAATCTCCGTTAAGGAAAAGCTCGACCGAATCGCAATTGGCATAAACTTTCGCCGTAATGTTATTGGTCAGCCGGTTTGTGAAGGTATGGCCCGTGATGTAAACCATCGGGCTGGTGGTCCAGTTGGCTTTGTAGTAATAAAAAGCATCCTTGCGAACTTGGCGATCATAGGTCACCAGTCCCTTGTCGTTCCGCCCCGGCGTGTCGCCTTCATTGCGACCGGCAACCGCGAAATCAAACATGTTCCAAACGAACTTGCACCAGAGGAACGGCCGCGCCTGCATCTCCTGCCAATGGGTTTCGTGGTAAAGATTTTGGTATTCTTCGGGATGATAATGTCCGGCGTTTGCAGGTTCGCGCACCGGGTCTTCGCTGTGCTGGTAAATGCTGGCACCGGCGCCATATTCGCTGATGCCAATCGGCCGTCCGGGATATTTTGCGTGGATTTCGTCAGCCCAAGGTCCGAAGTCTCCGAGTTTGCCGTTGTACCAGCCGAAATATTTATTGAACGAGTTCCACTCGGTGCACCAGTTGGACGGTTCATCGTCACCCGCATTGGCGGCGGAAGTGGAAGGGCGCGTGGAATCTTCCTGACTGGCAAGTTGGGCAAGCTGGCGGGCGAGGTTCACGGGCTTGGGGCCGGGCCTCAGGGTAATCTCATTGAACACGCCCCAGCAAACCACGGATGGATGATTGTAGCGCTGCCGGATGAGTTCGGTAAGCTGCTGTTTGGCATTGGCGTAAAAGGCGGGCGACTCGGTGATGCGATTAACCAGCGGAATCTCGCTCCAGAGAACAATCCCGTTTTTATCCGCCAGTTGATAAGTATAATCATTGTGCTCATAGTGCGACAGGCGGAGCGCCGTGGCTCCAATTTCCTTGAGCAACATGAAATTTGCATCCCGCTGCGCATCGCCGATTGCCCAGCCGCGATCCAGCCAGTCCTGATGCATATTCACGCCGTGAAGATCATAATGCCGGCCATTCAGGAAAAACCCCTTGTTCACGTCCACGCTGAAATACCGAAAGCCCAGCGGCTGGGCGACTAGGTCAACCACTTTCGAGTCTTTCCACACCTCGGTAAAGGCTTGATACAAGTATGGGTCGGAAAGTCCGTTCCACAAATGCGGACTGGCAATCGTCGTGGCTGCAACCACGTTTGACACGGTCCCCGCAGGCAAGGTCACAACATTCGTGAGGATGGCCACGATATTTGTCGCCGCATCGGTGATGACACTGCGGACGGTCAAATGTTGGGCCTTTTTAGTTGAGTTCGAGAGCACGGCCGTCACCTGGAGATTCGCGGCGTTTGGGCTGACATCGGTCGTTTTTAAATAGATTCCGGGCGAACCGTAATCCAATGGCGAGATTTGCACCGGATCCATCACCAGCAAGTGCACGTCACGATATAATCCACCGAAAAAAGTAAAGTCTGCCGACAGCGGAGGAAGATTTGTATTTGCGTCGTTGTTGACTTTCACAGCAATGACGTTGCCTGCGCCGACTTTGAGGAACGGGGTGATGTCAAAAGCAAATGCTGAGAAGCCGCCTTGATGTTCACCCAGATGGTGGCCGTTGATATAGACATCGGCCACGGAAGACGCGCCATCAAATTTCAGGAAAAAATGGCGGCCTTTGAGATTCTTGTCCACCGTGTAATGCCTTCGATACCAGCCTATGCCGCGGTAATAATCCTTCAGACCGTCCTGACCATCGAGATTATTCCAGGTGTGCGGCAAATTCAGAGTGGTCCAGGTTGAATCGTTGAAGCCGGCGCTTTGGGCGCCGGGAACGTCCTGTCGGACAAACTGCCAGCCGGCATTCAAAAGAATATCCGCTCGGTGATTGGTTGGAGTATTGTAAAGTTCGGCGGCGCCGGAAAGCTTCGCGCCGAAAACAACCAAACAAGCCAATAATACCCGCCGCAATATGCAAACAGCAGCGTGTTGAAAATAAACGTTAATTGCAATTTTTTGATTCATCCTGTTGCCGCGCCCGTAGCGCCACGTGTGAGGGATCATTCTGATAAGGCTCGAAACTTTTGCAAGCTGGAAACCCTGCCGTCCATTATCCCTCTTTTGAGGGGGTGTATCGAGAGGATCATTTTTTGAACACAAAAGCGTCATCCGCATTGATTGAAACAATGACCCGGTCAACCTGACCCGCGCGCTCGAAGATTGAAACGCTGGCTGCGCGGCTGAGGCACAGACTGTCCTGCCGGAGCTTCGAGCCATCCTCTGAAATCACCTCAAGCGAGTTCTTCGCGGCGATTTGATAAACGACGGGAACCTCACAGCAGGTGAAGCCGATCGAACCCACCGGCAAACGAATCCGCTTCGCGCGGCCGGCAACGTCATAGTAACAGAATTCCGCCGGGGTCGCGAGGAACTCGTCGCGCCGCAAAAGACTCGGACGAAAATGAATCTTGCCGTCTTTGACGAAAACTCCCAGTTCACCACGGCGACAAAGAATGTCTTCTTTGACCTGGCCCGTAAGTCCCGGCTGGCGGGCGCCGGTGTGGGCGGGTGTGTGCGAATAGGGATCCATTGGAAAAGCTCCGTATTCGACTGGAGATTTGTAGGCGCCGATGCCTGAGCGTATGTCGTAATAACATTCTGCCAGCTTTTGGAGAATGGGGCGCGGAGCACCCGAATCAACAGCGCGGAAAAAGGTTTCCTGCGCAGCCAGAAGAAGTTTGGAAACCATGTGCCAGTAGATGCAACCCAGACCCTCGTAGCCGAAGAATGTACCCGAACGTCCGGTAAACGACTGGTGATCGAACAGGCGCTCGAAGAGGTCCAGAACCAGCCGGCCTTCGCTCTTGACGAGGCGGGCATATCCCGCGCCAGCCAGCTTTTCGAGGATTTTAGCCACATCCCGGCCATTGGTGATGGAACCATTGAAATGATACCGGCCAACCACATCACGTTCCACCAGCAACCGGTTGCCATCCGCAATCAGCTTCTGCAGCAACTTGGAACGGTTGACTTCTTTTTGTGGAATGTTGTTCTTCTCCACAAACCGTGGCAGATGGCGATTCGGGTAAAGCAAATAACTCCGTTGGTCGGGGCGATACATCGCGCTTTGCTTGAGGGCGACCAGCAGGTCCAGCGATTCCCGGGCGGTCAGACGCCCGGAGCTAAGCACAGCCACCTGGCCTTCCAGCATCTCGTAAAGACGACGGATGGGAATTTCCCGGTGGTTTTCCAGCTTGATGAGGTTATACGCGTGATAAAGCCCGTCCGGCCTCCGGTTCGCGTGAATGGACTCGTCCGCAAACGCGAGGGCGACCTTGAAGAAATCAAGCAACTGGCCGCCTTGGATCCGTGTTTGGCGGCCCGAGAATCCCTTGGTGTAAATTTGTTCGCGATACTGGCTGCCGGCGCGCGCCAGCCCGTCGAGCACGCGCTTGCGCTCATGGTTGGTAATGTGGTGCGAGAGCAAGGGACGATGGCTTTGCAAAATGCGGCACACGGCCAGCAGAAGCCTGGCAACCTCATCCGACAGGTTCACCCCGGATTTTTCTAGCGGGTGGAAAACTTCCAGGCAGAAGGCCAAAAAGCGGCGAAGGTAGCAGAGTGTGACCACGGAAGTGCCGTTGCCGACCAGGGCGTTATTGGCGTCGTTCCATTCCGGTCGCTGGGTGTTCAGCCAGATGCCAGCCTCCGGTATGAAGTTGGAGAACTTGGCGAGCAACGAGACGAGAAGTTTTTCGCTCAGATTGACGAGGCGCACATGGCCTTGGCGGTCCCAAACGAGCTTGCCATCGGAGCCTTTCAACTTGGTGCGTCGGCGCACCATTTCCTCATGTTTCCGGTCGAAAATCACTGTTTCCTTGGGATCCTTGAGCAAGTCCTCGTACGGCTTGATCCGGTAAGGAACATCGGCGGAGGAAAAAATTTCCCGCGTCAGAAAATCACGCAAAGTGGCAGATTCGTGCCGCTCCAGGATCTCCAGCAACTTGAGCAAATAGATGATCTGGTGATCGCCCCAGTAGCCGATATGGGTCCATGGGTCGGCTGGATCAATGACCTCCCAATCAATGCCGTCCCGGGTGATGCGATAAGGGTTGTAGCCGTCGACGGTGGAGGCGTTGGCGAACTTGCAGATCATGCTGGCCGTGTAGCCCGGGAAGGAAAGCGAGAGAGCTTCCCAGTTCTGGAAGATGTCACGCCAGTTGCCCTCGTAATTCAAAATCCTCGTCCCGTCCGGATTTTTCGTGGCGATGGAGAAGCGATTCCATGGACGGCTCGGATCGCCGTGCCGCCGGCTGAAGGTCAGCGGCAGATATTCCCGGCAGAGCCGCTCCAGGTTGGGGTCTCCGTTTTCGACCGCCAGCGCCAGCAGGCGTGAATGGTCAATGCGTTTGCCAAGCTTGCTGAAAAAGGCGGGGTGACGGGCGGCAACCTCTTTGTTCGCATGGCGGACAAAGGCATGCAAATCGTCCGGATTCACCTGGTAGTCGTCATAAAAAATGCCGCCGCGCATCACATTGAACAGCACGTTGCTGTAATGCCGCGCGTTGCCCAGCGGTTGGGCGGTCTTTTGCAGCCCATCGGCTTTGCCGACGATACTCCGCAGTTCCTCGGTGCCGCGGACAATGTCTGCTTCCACCAGCTTTCGCAGCCTGGCAGGTTGACGCAGCAAGCGGTTGAGTTCAGCCACATCGGACGGTCCCCGGTTGACGTCGGCAACCAGATACCAATCCCTGGTCTGCCCGCGCGACAACGCCAATGTCGTGTGGAGGAAGTAGGCGCCGCGCTCGGCCCGGACTTCGGTTTCCTGCCGCAGCGGCAACCCTTGGCGGAAGGAGTTCAGTTGGATTGAGGAAATCAATTTTAGGTTTTTGCCCAGACCGAAAGACCAGACAGTGTTGGTCCTGAGCGCCTCGGCGGGCTCCGGACGATCAATCGGGATGGCACTGAGCCGGAACAACCCAAGGCCGGTTTCGGCGATCAGTTCGCTCTTTTTGTAGGCGTCGAGCAGCGTGCTGTATTCGAGCTGGAATTGGCTGCCGATGCAGCAGGGCATCAGATTCTGAATGCCATCCAACAGCTTGACCCGCACGGTCGCCAGCCCGGAGTTGGTCAGCCAGGCGCGCCGGACCCAGCCAAAGCGGTCGCCGTTGAACCAGCCGTAACGGAAGGTCAGCCCCAGGTCCGCATTGGATTCCTCAAAGATCAGTTTGTTGCCCCAAAAACTTTTGTAAAGGTTGCGCTGAAGCCGATAAATGCTCCGGTAACGTTCTGAGAACGGTTCCCAAAGATGGCTCCGGCCTTGTTTCTCAACGATGATCAGGGTTTTGCTGCCGGTGATTTCGGCCGAGTCATGGATTTTATCATCGGTGTAATAAGGGAAGAGCGCGAGATCCGCGTTGCGGCGTCCGGCGGTCACCGCGCCGGTGCTGGAGATAAACATCCAATGGTCGGCGCCACTGACGATGCTCATGAAGAAGGGTCGCATCCGGTCATAATTGGCAATCTGATAAAAGCTCTCGCCCTCCAGGTCAACCTGGTGTCCCTCAATGGGAGCGAAGTTGAACCGGAGTGGATTTTTGCCGACGTATAAAGTCTTTTTCATGCCATTGTGATTCTATTGTGCTGCCGGGTTAAGCTATTGCATATTCTTCCGATTCCAAGTCCTTTTTCCAGGAACGCTGAACAATATTTTATCAAGGCTGCCTGACGCACGACAAATAAACGATGTTCATTCCGCCGGCATTCTCAATCTTGACCGTCATGACGTAGTCTCCTCGTAGTCTCCTGCAATTGGATGGTCCTTTGGTGTCAACCGGCCTTTTCCTTCTCTCTTCTTAAATCGAGATCCTTTTTCATCAAGTCGGTGGTCTTGGAATCAATTGTGTAAAAGAACATGAATAAAGCGCAGGACATGTATAAGACTCCCGGGATAACGGAAATCAAAAGCTTGATTCCGGTCAGGGCCGTTTGAGTTTGTATGGCATCCGCAACATAGTTAAATATCCAAAGCACCCAGCCGGCTATGGCAGCACCAATGCCCCAACCGGCTTTTTGCGCAAATATCGCGGCTGAAAAATACAAGCCGGTGGCCCTTCGCCCGCTTTTCCATTCCGAATAGTCCGCGGAATCGGCGATCATGGTCCAAAGCAAAGGTACCGCGGGAGCATAGGCCATTTTTGCAAGTATATTCAACGCATAGATGGTGATAATGTCCTTTTCTCCGGGCAGGTAGAGTGAAATAAAGAAAACGCCCGATATGAGGGAGCTGCCAATGAAGACATTTTTATTGCCGAATCTCCTGGCCAAGGGTTTTGAAAACGGCAAGGCAACAATAAGGGCAATCGTGCCGATGACATTGAACAACTGAACACTGTCCTCTTTGCCGATGTAATATTTGAAATAGAAGGCAATCGCCGCGTTCTGCATGGCAAACATCACGAAGGAAACGATGCCCACAATAGCGAGGATGATCCAAGGCCGGTTCTTAAAGAGGTTCCCAAGGTCCTCTCCGACCGAACCCTCCAGAGATTTTGACGGTTTCACCCGCTCTTTGGTCGTCATGAAGGTGATGAAAAAGAAGACCACACTCAGGCAGCCAAACAGGATCAGCGTATGTTGATAGCCCATCGCCTCGTTGCCGCCTCCAAAATATTTTGCGAGCGTCAACGGCAACCCGGTGACCACAAGCTGGCCTGTAAAGGCGCAGATAAAACGATACTGGTTAACACCCGCGCGCTCATAAGTGTCCGAGGTCATCACCGCCGCCAGGGAAGAATAGGGTATATTAACCGCCGCGTAGGCGGTCATCAAGAGGGCGTATGTGGCGCAGGCGTAAATAATTTTGCCCGTCTCACCAAAATTTGGCGTGGTAAATGTCAGAACAGCCAGAACCGCGTAAGGAACCGCACCGAAAAGAATGTAAGGACGGAATTTGCCCCAGCGCGTCTGAGTCCGGTCCGAGATGACGCCGATGGCCGGGTCAATTCCCATGTCCCAGAACCGGGCAATCAGCATGATGGTGCCGGCCGCCGCCGCAGGGATTTTGTAAACATCCGTGTAAAAAATAAGCAACCAAAAGCCAACCATGTCCCAGACAAAATGCGATGCGGTGTCGCCCAGGCCATAGCCCAGCTTCTCCACGAACCTCAGGCCGGCGCGGGGTTGTGCTGGTGGAGTTTGGACAACTGTGGCGGGCGAACTCATGGCCAAAGTTATATTGGTTGCAGTGAACGCCGTCAAGATGGCGCGGACAGTTATTGGCTGGCGGACTTGGCGGAGCTTTCTGCCGGTGGATCCACGTAAAATGGAATGTTCGCATGGGCGGCGTGTTTTTTTCGTTACGACCGTCGCTGAACGGTCTTGCGGTCTTCCTTCGGGAGTATTAGCCTCCACGCGGTTATTCAAGAGGCAGGTTGCCGTTGGGACACCAAGAGAGAAACGATCATACGAGAGAAACGGAACATTATGAAACGGCGGCCGAGGATCGCCTGCCCTTCATGCAGAAGTTCGCGTACGGCCTGGGCATGCTCGCCAACAATCTGCAGGCGGCCGCCGTCGGTGCCCTGCCAATCATTCTGAATCTCGGTCTAAAAATGGACCCGCGCCTCGTCGGCCTTCTCGGATCCATCCCCCGCCTCTTCGACGCGTTCATCGATCCGGTAATCGGACACATCTCCGACAACACGCGGACCCGGTGGGGCCGCCGCCGCCCGCTCATCTTCTGGGGCGCCATTCTGTCCGGCATCATATTTGCCCTGATGTGGCAGTTGTACCCCGGGCACACCCAGATGTTCTACTTCTGGGTTTTCCTCTGCGCTTCAATCATTTTCTTCACGGCCTACGCCATCTTCTCGATCCCGCTGGTGGGCTACGGATACGAACTGACCGCGGACTACCACGAGAGGACTCGGTTGCAAGGATTCAGCAATATCATGGGCCAGGTCGCATGGCTGTTGTGTCCCTTCTTCTACTTGTTTATCTACAACAAGAATATCTTCCCCGGCGAGTTCGGGGCGGTCAAGGGCGCGCGCACCCTGGCCATCATGATCGGGGTGTCTATTATCGTCTTGGGCGTCATGCCCGCCCTCTTCACCAAGGAGAGCATGCGCCTGCCGCCCCGGGACAGCGAGGGCGCTCTGAAGAGCGCCATTACGTTCTTCAAGCGCTTCATCGCCACGTGGAAATCCGTTCCGTTCCTCAAGCTGTGCCTGGCCACGTTCCTGGTCTTCAACGGCTACCAGCTCGGCGCTTCGTTCACGTTCTACAACATGACGTACTATCTGTTCGACGGGGACACGGCTCGGGCGTCGCAACTGAACCTCTGGTTCGGCATAACCAGTTCGCTGGCGACATTCGCCGTCATCTGGCTGACCACGTTGGTGTCCGCGAAGATCGGAAAGCGGCGGACGTTCTGTATCATGACGTCCCTGTCCCTTCTCGGGTTCGTGGCGAAGTGGTTCACGTATAATCCCGCGCATCCGTACATGTTGCTTCTCTCCGCTCCACTGATTTCGTTCGGGATCGGCTCGCTCTTCACCGTTGTCGGGGCCATGGTGGCCGACGTCTGCGACCTGGACGAGCTCAAGACGGGCGAACGCCGCGAGGGGATGTACGGCGCGATTTACTGGTGGATGGTCAAACTCGGCATGGCCGCGGCCGCGCTCATCTTCGGCTACCTCCTGAACGCCACGGGCTTCGATGTTGCGCTGAAGACCGCGCAATCGGCGAGAACCCTTTATCTCATGCGCGCATGTGACTGCGGCATTCCGCTGGTCGCGTCCGCGATCGCCATCTGGGCGGTCCTGACCTACGGCCTCACGGAGGCCAGGGCGCGCGAAATCCGCGTCGAGCTGGAAAAGCGGCGCGGCAAGAGCAGCGGCTAGTCTCTTCCTGCGCAGGGCATGAATTGATAAGAAATTGCTTTTTGCGCGCCCGTATTACTGAGCGTTGAGCGGGTAAGACCAGCCCTCACGCCCCGACGGCCGCGCCACATCTACCAACCAATGACCGATGACCAATCGCCATTCACTCCCACTTAATGTCCGAGATGTATAGCGTCACCGGCGCTCCATTGGCTTCCACGCCCCAGAAGAAGCCCGACTTGATCAGCTTAAGGTCCTTGCCGGTCACGTTGATGGTGTATTGCTGCCAGTCCGCCGTCAGGGTGACGTTCAGCGTGCCATTGTCTGAGTCCAGGTATTTCTTGTCCTTGGCCGTGTCCTTCGTGAGGTAGCCGAAGCCGAAGGTGACTTTCTCGCCGCCCTTCTGGCCGCGGGCCCAGATCGTCAGCTTCCTGGCCCCGGTGAAGTCAAACCCGCCGGGCTTGTCGCCCCAGTCGTTGGCGGGACTCTGCCAGATCACGCCGCCCTTGCCGGTGGACTCCTTGTACATGGCCTTGATGCACGTCTTGCCGGAGTGCGGGTTGTCGGTGCAGTGCTCATCCATCGCCACGGCATTGGTATTATCCGTGTACCCCGATGCAACGTAGGTGTTTCCCTGCTCCTCCCCGTAAATCAAATACGGCAGTTTCGCCACTGGCGCCTTGAATGACGGCTCCTGGCCGCCCTTGACCAGCACCGGCAGGCTCCCCGCCGCCGCGGCGCCATGCTCGTTCCGCACGTAGCAGTAGATACGGTAGACGCCGTTCATGCCCGGCATTTTCACGGACACCTGCGGCTCGCCGTTCTGCCCGATGGCCTCGGTAAATGCCTGCCCCGCGCCCGCCCCGGGCTCCTGAATGTTGTATGTGCCGAGCTCGCGGTCCATCACCCATTCGTACTTCAGCTTGTCGCCCTGGGGGTCGCTGGCGTCAACGCTGGCCTTCACGGTGTCGCCCGAGCTGACCTCGTTGGTGCCGTTGATGGCCAACTTCTTGATTCCCGGGCAGAGATACTTGGGCGCCTTGCCCGTCCAAAGTTCCTGCATCGTATCCGCCGCGGCGAGCTTGCTGCCGTCCGGCAGGAACATGCCGTACCACGTGACCGTCGCTTCCACCTTGTTGCCCCAGTAAAAGGCATACGACCCCAGACACTCGCCGGGATGCCCCAGCACCGTCTTCTGATACGAATTGCTATACCATGTCGCCTTTTCCGTGCTCGACATCTCGTTGAGTGCCCTGAACGTCGTCCGGCTCCAATATTCCCACTGACCCGGCGGGCCGAACTCTGTGATGATATACGGCTTGGCGGCCGTCCCCGCCGGCACCTGCTTGAGATATCGGTCGCCGACGTTCTGCCCGCCGGCATACGAGTTGATGCCCACGATGTCGATGTCCGGGCAATATTTGTGCAGGTTCGCCACCTTGCTTCCGCCGACCTCGGCGATCACGGTCATCGTCGGATGGTTCGGATCCAGCTCATGGGCGGCCTTCGCCAGGTCCTCGACCGATGCCCACAGCGCCGGCGTGTCATTCCGGGTTTCCATCTCGTTGCCGATGCTCCAGACCAGCACCGCCGGGTGATTCCTGTACGTCCGCACCACCTGCTTGAACTCTTCCAACTGCTGCTTGACGGTCGCAGGATCGTCCGCCCTAAAACCATCCGCCTTGTGGCCCACCCAGTAGCCCAGCGCCACCGTCACCCCCTGCTTCTCGTCCTCATCCAGTTCCTTGCGTGTGTTGGCGTCCACGCCCCACAGCCGAATCGAATTCCCACCGTCCCCCACCAGCACCTCGCGCGAATAGTCGCCGCCGACGCCCTTGACGAAGTAAGGCTTCCCGCCGCGCAGCAGTTCCCACTTGCCGTCGGCGGTCTTACGCACTTCCACCTTGACGGGGGTGCCCGCCCCGGGCGCTGCCACCACCGGTGTACCCGCCGCCCCCCCGGTGCCGCCCGCGCACTCCGCGGAAAACGCCATCAGAGCCACAGCCGCCACACTCGCGGCACATTTCCAAAGAGACAATTGATAAGAAATTACTTTTTGCGCGTCCGCATTACTGAGCGCTGATCGGGTGAGGCCTGTACGTCCGCACCACCTGCTTGAACTCTTCCAACTGCTGTTTGAATGTCGCAGGATCGTCCGCCTTGTGGCCCACTCACAGCCCAACTTCTCGATGAACTTTAGACCGACGGAAGGCTGCCTCGGTGACGTTTCAGTAGTTGTTGAGGATGGGTTGTCGGGCGAACTCATGGCAAAGATTTTTATAGGGTTGGCGGTTGGCAGCGTCAAGCTCGCGCAGCCATTTATTGAACGGTGGTTGGGGGAGAATCACCCTTTGACGGGTCCACGTAAAAGGGAATGTTCGCGTGAGCAGCGTGGCCTTTGCCGTCATAGACGCAGGCGAACAGACGATACGCTCCCGGCGTTGACGGCGCTATGAGTTGCGCCTCGCCGTTCTTGCCCGGGATAACCAGACCGGGAAAACTCCGGGGCCGGGGTTCAAAATCGCCGCCGCGGGTTTTTGCGGCACTTTCTTCCATGATTTCCCAGGAATACGTCAGAGGCAAAGTGGAAGTCGCGAGCACTTTGGCCGTGTAAGTCTGGCCGATCTTCAAGTGGACATTCTGGTCAGCCGTTTTTCCGTCAAGCAGGAAATCGTTCAAATGCGGACAGCGGATTTTCGGCCAGTGGCCGGTCCAAATATATTCCATGACATCCACCGTTTCTGTTTCTTCGCCGGTTTCGAGGAACATGCCGTACCAGGTCGGTGTGCGTTCCTGTTTTTGGCCCCAGAGAAAGACATAAGAGCCAAGACACTGATTGGTATCGAGAGCGATAACCGTTTGATAACGCCTGAGGTAAGAAGCTGCTTTGACCGAACTGTTTTCTTCAATCCCCGCGCCCCAGTCGGTCTTTTTGACATCCCGATATCCGGTGGCGCCCCACTCGGTAAGGACGTAAGGTTTCTCCCAGCCGCTCTCACCCAGGTTATTGGGCAGGTCCACGATTTTGGCGTACGCTTGGAAAGCGATCAGATCAAGATCCGGCGCCCGCTTTTCGATTTCCTTCACCACCTGCTTTTCGGAGCCGGCGATCGAAGTGAGGGTGAGATGGTTCGGGTCCACCTGATGGATCATTTTTGAAATATCATTCACCGCGTCCCAGACTCTCGGATTTTGCCCCTGCAAATTTAATTCGTTGCCGATGTCCCACATGAGCAGGGCCGGATGATCTTTGAATTTCAACACCTGCGCTTTCAACCCGGCCAGTTGTTGGGCCACGGCATTGGTATCGTCATAGTTGAATCCGTGGCGTTCCAGTTTTACATCCAGCCCCATCGTCACATAGAGACCGTTTTTCCAGGCGCGGTCCAGAACGTGTTGCCCGGATTCCTTGCCATTCTCCACGGTCCAGGTGCGAAAGGAATTTCCTCCATGTTCCGGAAGTTTGTCCTGATTGCCAAATTCCACTCCGGCGCCCTTGATGTAAAACGGCTTGTGATTTATGTAAAGCTGCCAGCGGCCGCTCTCGTGCCGGACTTCCACTTTGGCGGGACCATTGGTCTTGACCGTGTCTTGGGCCGGGCAATTGCCGTTTATTAAAACGGCTGCCAACAGACCCAGCGGCCAACTTAACAAGGCATTTTTTCTCATTAAATTTATCTCCCCGTTATTGGCGCATCAAAATGCCTTCCAGTTCCTCCAGCGTCTTGCCTTTGGTTTCAGGAATGAAAAGCAGAACGAAAATCAACGCCGCGGCAGCCATCAGTCCATAGCCCAGGAAAGTGCCTGCGGAACCCCAATGAGACAATTCCCAAGGAAAAATGAACGTGACACTGGCGCTGACGGTCGCATTCCAGAAGCCGGCCAGCGACATGGCCATGCCCCGATATTGATTGGGAAATATCTCAGACAACAGCACCCACATGACCGGCCCCAGCGAAATGGCAAACGAGGCCACAAAACCGATGATCGCAAACAAAACCAATGAAGCGCGGATGTTCAATCCGGCGGTAACCAGTGAATCGTGATAAGGCTTGATCCGGTCGGCGCCGAATTGTGTTTCCAGGCCGGTTGTGAATTCCTTGTCGGTGGTGAAAACATTTTTTTTGGAATTTTTGAGGTCGGCAATCAAATCCGCGGGAACCTTGTTTTCCTGAAGGACGACAAACGACTTCTCCGTCAGTTGGTAACTTGAGGCGTGAAACGCCCAACTGCACATCAGCAGCGACACTGCCATCCCCGTCGTGCCGATTACCAACAGCGGCTTGCGGCCCAGGCGATCCACCAGCCAGATTGCCACGAAGGTCATTCCCAGATTGACCAAACCTACCAGAACCGCCTGCCGGAATGCGGCGTTGATGCCTCCGCCCGCCTGCACGAAGATGGTGGGCAGATAATAGAAAATGGCGTTGATGCCGGTGATTTGTTGGAAAAATGCGATTGCCAAGGCGATGAATATAACAAAGCTCATCTTTCTACTGAACAATCCGCTCACACGGATGCCAGGTGCTTTCTCGGCAAAACTTTGCCGGATGTTGCGCGCTTCATCTTCCGCCTGTTCCACACCGCAAGCTTTAATCAGGATCTCTTTGGCGCGCTCCTCCTGCCCTTTGCCAAACAGCCAACGCGGGCTTTCCGGAACGGCAAAAAGCAGGAAAAAATACAGGACTGCCGGAACGGCATCCATTCCCAACATCCAACGCCAATTGTTATCCCCCACATTCAACAGAAAATAGTTGGAGAAAAAAGACGCCGAAATGCCGAGAACAATCATCAGTTGATTCAGCGATACAAGACTGCCGCGGAATTCCGGTGGCGAGATTTCGGCAATGTAAACCGGCGCGATAAGAATCGCTCCGCCCACCGCCAGTCCGCCGATGATCCGGGCGATAAAAAAAAGCCCGATGTTCGTGGTCAGCGCTGAAAGAAGGGCTGAGCCGGTGAACATCACCGCCGTTGTAATCAGAACTTTTTTTCGCCCAAAGCGGTCGCTAAAAAACCCCGCCACGGCCGTGCCTCCCAGAACACCCCAGCCGAGAGAACTCACCACCAGGCCGAGCAGTAAATCGCCCCGATCACCATTTAAATGAAAGTATTTCTGAATGAATGGCACGGCGCCGGAAATGACCGTGGCGTCGAAACCCCAAACAAAGCCACCCAGGGCCACAACCAAGGCGACCACCACTACGTATTTTTTCCTTTGCTCCATATTTATTTTGGCTCGGTTTACTGATTGGTCAGCACCAGCCGGTAAAAAGCAGATCCGACACCGGGATAAATTGGCATCGCAAATGGATTGGTGAGCGGACCGGGCACATCCGTCCAATTCGTCCCCAATCCCTCCGAGGGCGGATTAGTCTGATATTGCAACAGCCAGTTGATACTATTCGTGGGCCATGATAATTGCAATGCGTTGGAAAACAAGGATAATGAGAGTGCTGGTTTAATGGCATTTACTGCAATGTTGCCAACGGTTGTCGCCTGGCCATCGTTGGCGGCAAGCTGTAACTGGTATGTTCCTGCCACGGAAAAACTTGCGGTAGTGGCCAAAGCGTTGGAGTTGCCAAAAGTAACGGCGCCGGGTCCGCCGATTTCGCTCCAAGCAGTCGTGACCGTGCCTGGTGGATTGGGCTTGCCGTCATCGGTCACTGTGCCGGCGAGATTGGCGGCGGCCGGCCAGATGATGGTTTGATTGCTGCCGGCATTGACGGATGGCGCGTAGTTGATAGACGGCGCGTTGGCAAGGATTTGAACTTCGTTGCCACTGAGGAGGCGGTTATAGATACGGAGGTCACTGAGATCGCCGCTCCAACCCCGGGTCAAGGCCGCTACATTGCCGATATAACCTGTGCCTGCGCTCGAAGGTTGAGTGCCGGATGGCGTTGTGATTACGGTAGGAGCGGCAATGGGAACGCCATTGACATATTCCGTCGGCACATTGGTCAGGCTCGAGAGGCCATAGCTGGCCGCGATGTGATACCACGCACCGGTGCTGATCGTGTTTGCCCCTGAAAACCAATCGCCATTTCCAGTGGAGTAGGTGGCAAAGTCAAAACCGTTGTTCCCTTGACTGTCAAACCGGAAAAATAACCGGTAACCCGGCGTATCGAAAATGCGTGGATAAGCGCTGTTACCTTGAGCATTCGCCCGTGCCCAGGCAACGAGTGTCAACTGTGTCACCCCCGGCGAGGAGAAGCTGGCGTAACTGCTTGAACCGTTAAAATGCAGCGCATTGGAAGGATAGCCTGTGGCGAAGTTGGTAAAGACCGCCCCACTGATGGTGGCCGTGCGCCCGTTGCCTGAGGAGTCGGCGGCAGTGCTGCCACCAGTTTCATTCATTTTCCACCAAGCCAGGAGGCCGTTGGTAATGGCGCCACTGGAACCCACCACCACAGTAAAAGGAACGGTGGTATTCCCTCCATTGTTGGCGGTGAAATCCAAACTGTACATGCCGTTGGAACTGAAATTGGCAGCCGTGGTCAGTGCGTTGCTGTTGCCAAAAGTGATGGCGCCCGGCCCGCCAAGTTGTGACCAGGCTGTCGTGAGGGCGTTGGCCGGCGCCGGGTTCGTGACGTTGACGGACAGTTGCAAGGTGTCATTAGTGGTGTTGAGATAAGCGACCGCGCCCACCGGCGTAATGACGGAGATCAAAGGCGGCGTGACGGGGGCAATCCAAATCAACGAATCGGTTACATTAGTGCTGCCCTCGGTCCCGACGGCTTGGACCGTGTTGGTGCCGGGCAAAAGGGTGACGGGCCAGGTATAGATGCAATTAGTGCTGATGACGACGCCTTGAGAATTGCCATTCAAGAAGAGTTCGACTGAATCGCAATTGGCATAAACTTTGGCTGTAATGGCATTGGTCAGCCGGTTGGTGAAAGTGTGGCCCGTGATGTAAACCATCGGATTGGTCGTCCAGTTGGCTTTGTAATAATAAAAGGCGTCCTTGCGCACCACGCGATCGTAAGTGACCAGGCCTTTGTCGTTGCGTCCCGGTGTGTCACCTTCGTTGCGGCCATCCGAGGCGAAGTCGAACTCATTCCAAACGAGTTTGCACCAGAGGAACGGGCGGGCCACCATCAATTGCCAGTTGGTTTCGTGAACGATGTTCTGCCATTCCTCGGGATGGTAGCTGGTGGCGGTATTGGCTGGGAACGTTGGATTTTCACTATGCTGGTAGATGCTGGCCCCCGCGCCATATTCACTCACGCCGATGCAACGGTTGGGATAATTGGCGTGGATATTGTCGGCCCATGAACCAATACCGTTCAGCGGACTTGAATACCATCCGTAATACTTGTTGAAGGCGATGAGTTGGGTGTAAAGGGTCGAAGGATCGTTATCGCTGGTGTTGGCGGCGGCGGTGGAAGGCCGGGTTGAATCTTCCTGACTGACGAGTTGAACTTCCTGGCTGATAAGGTTTGTCGGCGTCGGGCCGGCTTGAAGCGTTATTTCATTATACACACTCCAGCAAACCACCGAAGGATGATTGTATCTTTGCCGGATCATCTCGCGCAGTTGTTGCAGTGAATTGGTGTAAAACGCCGGTGACGCGGTGATGTAATCAATAATCGGGACTTCGCTCCAAACGCAAATGCCATTTCGGTCCGCCAGTTGGTAAGTATAGTCGTTGTGCTCGTAGTGTGAAAGGCGAAGAAAGGTGGCGCCGATTTCCTTGAGAAATATGAAGTTCGTGTCCCGCTGCGCGTTGGTCAATGCCCAGCCGCAATTCAGCCAGTCTTGATGCATGTTCACGCCATGCAAATCATAATGTCGGCCGTTGAGAAAAAATCCGTTGGTGGGGTCCACGCTGAAATAACGAAAGCCCAGCGGCTGCGCGACCACGTCCACCGCACTCGCGCCATTCCATACTTCCACAAAGGTTTGATAGAGATACGGATCAGTCAGGCCGTTCCACAGGTGCGGATTGGCGATGACCGCGCCCGCCACTACATTGGAGACCGACGAAGCCTGGAGCGTCACTACATTGGTCAGTGTCGTCACGATGTTTGTGGCCGCGTCGGTCACGACCGCGCGAACGGTCACTGTCTGAGCCGAGGCCGTGGAATTGGAAACCACGGTGGTGACTTGGAAATTGGCGGAGCTGGAACTGACACTGGTGGTTGTGAGATAAACGCCGGGCGACCCGTAATCCAACGGCGAAATTTGCACCGGATCGGTCACCAGCAAATGCACATCACGATACAGGCCGCCAAAAAAAGTGAAATCCGCGTTCAACGGCGGCAGGTTGGTATTGAAGGCGTTGTTGACCTTTACCGCGATGACGTTGTCTGCGCCGACGTTGATGTAAGGCGTCGCATCAAAAACAAACGCAGCGAAACCACCCTGGTGTTCGCCCAGATAGTTGCCGTTCAAATACACGTCCGTGACAGAAAATGCGCCATCGAATTTCAGAAAAAAGTGGCGGTTGGTATAACTGCCATCCACGGCACAATGAACCCGATACCAGCCGATGCCGCGGTAGTAATTGTTGCCCCCATCCTGGCCGTCGAGATTGTTCCAGGTGTGCGGCAGATTCACCACTGACCAGGCCGAATCATCAAAGCCGTTAGTTTGCGCTCCCGGAACATCCTGCCGGATGAACCGCCAGCCGGGATCCAGAATCACGTCCACGCGTTCGTTCACTGGCGGGGTGTAGGGCTGGGCGACCAGGGAGGAGGCGAAACTGAAGATGGCCAGAACAACAAGAGAAACCTCACGCGTAATTCGTCTAAAGATCCAAGAATGTGCGGAGACTCCAACATCTGGGGGCCGGGTTCGGGAGCCAACTCGCGGATTTTGACGTCCGCGTTGCGCATCGTGCGGCGCGGACGCTGTCAGAGTCTGTTGTATTTGGCTCATTCTTGGAGTTTGATTCGGTAGAACTGCTGCGATCCAGCGGGCATGACTACATATAAGGTGAGGCCGCGCCGCCTATATCGTACCAGGGGCCCAGGACATTGGTGGCCGACTGGAGAGTGCCGCTGGACCAGTTGAGCACCAGGCTGTTGCCGGAAGTCTGCAGAGACAAGCCCGGCGGCTGATTGATCGTCACTATCGTCATGGCGGCGGCAGGGGCGCAACTTCCGACTGTCGCCGTTACGCTGTAGAGGCCCGCAGCATCGGTCGTCGCCTTCGTGATGGAAGGATTCTGCTCGCTGGAGCTGAACCCGTTGGGACCCGTCCAACTACGCCGCGCCCGGCATCGCTGTGGTGGTGACATTTGCGATAATAGAATCGTATGAATTGCGGCTTCAGTTGTCCATCCCTCTTTTGAGGGATGACAAGGGTCACCCGGCTGCCTGGTTTCAGGCGTTAAACGTTCCGAAGGTGCGCCGACATTGGGTTTGGTGCTGATGTGAGCGCGCGACTGTTACAACTCAGATTGAATGTTCTTGCGGATTGCGGTGTCTGAACCTGCAACCTTCGCAGCTTTTATCCGCCCGGCGCCACCACTTCCCAGCCCAACCCGATCTGCAGATCATCCCCATCGAAAAGATTCAGTTGCCGCTCAAGAGCCGCGACGAGTTGCCCCCGATCCTCGCCGGCTTGCAATGGGTCACAGAATCAAGGATTGTGATGCAATGTGGCTTTGATAGTTTCAATTTGTTGCTGTGCTGAACTGTTCGCCGGGTCAAGCTGTAAAACTGTGCGAAACTCGGCGAGTGCTTGGTCCAGCTTTCCTTGCGTGGCCAAGGCTGTTCCCAGATAAAAATGTGCCTGGATAAAATCCGGGCGATAACGGATTGTCTCCGAGAATTGAGTCTGAGCTTCCTCGGTTTTCCCTTTTGCCGCCAGTTGAATTCCGAGCTGGTAACGAGCCTGCCAAAATTCCGGTTTGGCTTTGACGACCGCGCGCAGGCAGGCAATTACTTCATCCCACCGATATAAAGCGGCAGCCGTGTTGGCTCGATTGAAATAATCGGCCGGACCCTCCGGCTCCAGATTCGCTGCCTTCTGATAACAGGCCATTGCCGCGTCAATTTCCCCCTGGTTTTGCTGTAGAAATCCCAGATTCAAATACGTGTCCACGTAGTCAGGATTTGACCGGATCGCTCGCTTGAACCAATGGATGGCCTCGGCGGTTTTCTGTTGATTCGCAAGGATTTCTCCCATGGCATCCTCGGCTTCCGCATAATCGCTGCGGATGGCAATGGCGCGAGAAAAATAATCGGCTGCTTCAGCAATTTTCCCTTCGCGAACCAACAAGGTGCCGACATAGTAATATCCCCCCGGCAACTGTGGAACAAGTTCACAGCAGCGTTTGGCTTCTGCGATCGCTTGTGCCGAGTGTCCCCCCGCTTCCAAAAACCTCTCAAAATGTGCATGCAAAAAGTAGTCATCCGGAGCCAAGGCCAGCGCCTGCTCATACATTTGCCGGGCCTGCTCCGGCGTTTGGGTATCCATCTGAGCCTTGGCTTCGTTCAATTTCGCCTCGCACAGCTTCAGATAGGTGGCATGATTAAATTGACCGGTGAACGGCGGCGACGTTACGCGGGCGAAAATGGGTTGCCAAACGCGCTGCTGGTCCCACACCGTCACTGCCAAGCGGCGTCCACACAACTCCTCAGACGCCCAGTTTCCCTGGTCGCGGCCAGTGATGGAGTTTGGAAGCAGCCCTTTGATCTTTTCCGCAAAGTCAAGCGCCAGCAGATAATTGCCGACGAAATTCAAATGCACGTGCTCGTAAAAGAAATTCAATCCGGGAATTCCCTCCGGCGAGTTTTGCGCGAGGACCCGGGCGGCATCCACCAAATAGACGCTTTGTCGGGCATGACGGGACGCTGCTTCCCTGATGATTGAATTGATGCGCGTGTCCACCCGGAAATCGAGCGCATCATCGTCGCGTGCCAGTTCAAAATCCCGCAGGGCTTGAACAAAATTTGTCAGCGCCAAATCACAATCGCCCATGCGAAACTGTAATTCAGCGAACTGCGGGTCAATCTCAGCAGCCTTGCGATACAAAGCCAAAGCATCCCTATAAGAACCGGCAGTTTCATTTGTAATGCCTTCTTCAAAAATTTCATTCCAGGCGGATAATTGGTTCGTGCTTAAACCGGGCGTATGAATTGAAGCAAACGGCGCGCAATCCTTCAGGTTGACCGCCACCGTGCTTAAAACAACCGGCACGCCCGCCCGTTGCGCCGTGCGCAAAATATCATCCAGATTACCTCTGAAATTGGCATAAGCCCGCAGCCGGGCGGGATCGTCATATCCAATGCGGCCATGCATAAACATTCCCATGCCCCCCCAGGTTTTTGGCGTGGATGAATCGCTTCGCAACCGCCGGATGAGGGCATCCAGCAATTGTCCGGTGCGCGTTTGTTTGATAGCGAGCAGGGTTCGGATTTCGGCCAGACCGGGTGCGTGCAATCCATAACTCGTCTCGGCGCCAAAAGGACCCACCATTTCGTTGTTGCCCATGTAAATGAGCCACATATCGCCCTGGTGCCGGGCGCACTCGCGCGCAATGGGCAGGATGGTGCTCGAATCAATCGCCGTCATCGCCACACAAACCACTTGAAAGTCCGTTCCGGGATAACGTTCGCGCAGCAAGACTTGCAGGTACCGGCCAAAACCATAAGTCGGGTCCGGGTCTCCCTCGGCGGCCGATTCGCCGAACAAGAAAATCTGATACGAATTGGTGGCTTTCTCTGCGGCAAATCGAAACGGATCCGTGGAACGGACGAGAGCAGGCGGAAAAAACCGATAACCGAATTTCTCATTCGGCACATAAAAATTATGTCCATTAATCTGGAGCAGGCGGAAAAAACCGGTGTCATAGCCGTATCCTCCCAGGCGAAGCCCGAGTTCAATGCCACCCAACAAGAGCAGCGGAACGAAAATCATCGCAAAAAGACGCATCAGCCACAAACGACGTCTTGAAACCGGGGTGGTGGGAATCATAGCGGTGACTTCTGAAGGGAATCGCTCTGGTTTGGCCGATTCCACATGGAATGACGCCTTAAAGCTGTAAGTTGCTTAAATTTAACAAGATAAACACATTTCATAATCATCAAAAAAACCCCTGTTTCAACCCGGCAATTTGACCCACGAAAAATTCTTCTCAATTATTCTTTCAAAAACTATTGACAAAATCAACCTGTTATAGTAAAAAGCATCACGTAACAGTTTCCATCGGAAAAAAACAAAAACTGAAAAACTAGACAACTATATGAAAATGTTGAATAAAATTATCGGCAGCAGCATCGCAATTGCCGCAGTTCTTGCATTTAGCGCATCAACCACACAGGCGCAAAACCTTGTTAATGGCGGTTTTGAGGGAGTGGGCGCTGTGAATACGGGCAATGGTTGGACTGTAAACCCAGTAACTCTCACTTCTGGCCCTGGCGGAACTTCGGGCGTTGATCAGGGTTGGGCTACCTTTGGTGGAGGTGCCGGTGGTACTGCCAGTCAGAGTTCTGCGGCTGCCCTATCGGGCACCTATTCATTACTTGAAACAGTAATGCCAGGTAATGGTTGGAATCCTGCAGGAGCCTATCAGATAATTAGCGGAATCACTCCAGGTCAAAAATATACATTTAATATATGGGCTATGACCGATACTGCTAATGATGCTTACGCTTCCACGGCTGGTGTCCTGGTTCAGCTTGGCTTTGAGACTGCCGCCTTGGGTGGTGCAGATTCCGTGGAGAATCCTGGCGGTACCGTTGGCATCAGCGGAGCTCTTCCTTCAACCATGGGCGTTTGGCAGGAATATTCTGTTTCTGCCACGGCACCCGCAGGAGAAACAACCGCCATTGTGTATGCCATGTTTCAGGACAACAGTACCGCAACTGCAATGGAAGATTTGTATTTAGATAATGCAGTTCTCTCTGTTGTACCTGAGCCTTCCAGCTTGGCGCTTTTGGGTATGGGCTTGGGCCTTCCGTTCTACTTCTGGCGTCGGCGGAACAGCTAACTCGCTCACAGTTTAACAAAAAGGCCGCTCGATATTGTCGGGTGGCCTTTTTTTGTTTTGAAAATGAGTCTCCAAAATCGAATTGAGCTCTCTGAAAACCACCGGCGCACACCCGGAAACCGAAGTTGATCGGAGCGCTGGCCTCCGGCCCGGCACAACTTCAGTCTTCGGGTTCAACATAGCGGCGCTCGGCAGACCGCCGCATTTCTTCCAGAGTTTTGAATAGCGGCTCTCTGCCGGGGAGCCGCTACGTCGGGTTTTGCGGAGGTCTCGAGTTTTTCAGGAGCGACTACATCTATTTCGAATCGCTCTCAAGACCGCGACCTTTTGACGCGTGAATGGTTTCGATGTATTGCTGCGCCGATGGGTTGGTTGGATCAAGCTGCAAGGCTATGCGAAACTCGGTAAGTGCCTGATCCCGCTTTTCCTGCTTCGCAAGCATGACGCCGAGGTTTAAATGTGACGGGGCAAAGTCTGGACGAGAACGAATGGCCTCCACAAACTGCGCCCGGGCTTCCTCGATTTTTCCCTGGGCCGCCAGTTCAACCCCGAGCAGATAGCGTGCTTGCCAGAATTCCGGTTTGTGCTGAATGACCATTGCAAAAGTTTCAACGGCCCTTGCCCGCAGTCCCAGCGCACTGAAGGCCACGGCCTGGTTAAAATAATCCGCCAGTCCTTGTGGCTGAAGACGGGCGGCGCGCTGATAATAGACCGCAGCTTGTTTCAAATTTCCCCGGTTCTGCTCCAGAAATCCCAGGTTAATGTAGGTTTCCACGTCGTCTGGATCCACCCGGAGCGCATGTCTAAAACAGGCGACCGCCTCCTTTGTTTTCTGCTGGTTTGCCAGGATCTGCCCCAGCCCGTTCAGCGCGTTTGCAAAATTGCCGTCGAGGGCAAGCGCACGTGAAAAATATTCCGCCGCTTCGTCAATCTTCCACTGAAGAATCAACAAATTGCCGATGTCATAATACTGCGCGGGTATCTGGGGCAGCAATTCGCAGACGCGTTGAGCTTGTTCGGTGGCTTGCGCCAGGTCTCCTCTCGCTGCCAAAAATTGCGCAAAATTGAAAAGTAAAAAGCTGTCGGCTGGGGCCGGTGCCAGCGCTTGTTGGTACAGTTGCCGCGTTTGCTCCGGGGTCTCGGAATTTACCCGGGATTTTAGTTCTCCGATTTTTTCCTCGCACAGCCTGATCGTGGCGGCATGGGTCAACTGTTCGGTGTAAAGCGGCTCGGACACGCGGCTGAGGACTTCCTGCCAGACACGGGAGCGGTCCCACGCGGAAACCGCCAGCCGGCGGTCGCAAAATTCCGCTGACGCCCATCCGCCTTTGTCGTGCGCCACAATGGATTTCGGAAGCAGCTTCGCCGTTTCTTCGGCCAACGCGCGCCCCAACAAATAATTGCCCTCAAAGTTCAAATGCACATGTTCATAAAACAATTCGTTGCCGGGAATTTGTTCCGGAGAATTCTGGGCCAGCATCCGGGCGGCATCCAAAAAACAAACGCCTTTGCCAGCATGGGCGTCCGCTGAATCTTTGATGATTTGATTGATGCGGGTGTCCGCCCGAAAAGCGAGCGTGTCATAGTCCCGGGCCAGTTCAAATTCGCGCCGGGCTTGAGCGGAATTCGTCAGCGCAAGGTGACAACTTCCCAGGCGAAACTGCAGCTCGGCATATTGAGGATCAATGGCCGCCGCCTCGGCATATCGCTTCAGCGCCGCCGGATAATCTCCCGTGGATTCGAGCGCCATGCCACCCTGGTAAAGGCCATCCCATTCCGCCTTTTGAATCTCGCTTAATGTCGCCGCATGAAGCGAAGCGAACGGAGCACAATCCTTTAAATTACTGCCGACCGTGCTCAAAATAATCGGCACCCCGGCTTGGTGTCCCGCGCCCAAAATGTCCGCCAGATTCCTTTTGAAATTTTCATAAGCGCGCCGCCGGTTCGGATCATCATACCGAAGCTGGTGCTCGGTGAACATGTTCAGCCCGCCCCAGGTTTTCGGCGTTGACGAATGAATCCCCCATCGCTGCATCAGACTGTCCAACAACTGCCCAATCTTTGTGGTTTTTACCGCCAGATCGGCCCGGACCAAACCCACTCCCGGCGCCCGCGAACCGAAGACGGTGCCTGCGCCGAAAGGCCCGACCATTTCGTTGTTGCCCATGTAAATAATCCACAAATCGCCGTCGCGCCGGGCGCATTCGCGCGCCATGGGCAAAATCGCGTGTGAATTGATGGCCGTCATGGCCACGCAGACCACTTCAAAATCCGTTCCGGGAAAACGCTCGCGCAACAGGGTTTGCAAATAACGCCAGGCGCCAAAACTCGGGTCGGGATCGCCCAGCGCCACCGATTCGCCAAACACAAAAATGCGACAGGCATGGGGAGGTTTTTTTACGGCCATCCGCTGGGGTGCGGGTGTGCGGGCCAGGGCGGGCGGGAAAAATCGGTAACCGAAATCATTATTGGGGACATAATAATCCTGCCCGTTGATTTTGGTTTGAAGAAAAAAACTTGTGGAATAGCCATAGCCGGACAAACGCAAACCAAGCTCAAGTCCACCAACAATTACCAACGGGACTAAAATTGCCGCGCAAAATCGAAACCACCACCGGCGGCGCGCCGGAATTTGGGACGTCAGCTTTTCAGGCGGGAAACTTTTTCCGTTCGTTGAACGCGCTTTTTGGGGAAAATGCTTTTTCGGCTTCAAACGGGCTCAATTTAACAAGGCGAATCTGACGGGTAAATAAGAATCACGCCGCTTTACAGCACGGCAGGGTTTGGGTTATGGGGGCCTGGCATTATCGGCCCGCCCACATTGCTGGTATCGTTGGAGAACAATTCCGACCCGGCCAATCGTTGTCCGCGTGGATGAAACCTCGGGTTTGAATTGCGCAAAGATTGCCGCGAAAAGCGGCGGCCTTTTTTGGCTTCAACTCCTCCGGCTGCTTGCCAGCAAGCAAACGTCCCTCACGCCCTCGACCATTCCATAAAAGAGTTTTTATAAATAGCGAGCGCCTCTCCGTAGGAGCCGCTGGCTTCAAGCGCAACGCCCTCTTCGTAAATCTTATTCCATGCGGATTCCTGATTTTTATTCAGGCCGGCTGCAGGTACCGAAGCGAACGGCGCGCAATCCTTCAGATTAACGGCCACCGTGCTTAAGACGACGGGTGCAGTTGGACACTGTATCTGGAGCGCGGCTTGTCCCAAGCCGCAGCACCGGCAAATGCAAGAGTAACTTGAAAATTTTTTATGAACCGGTCTCCGCGAATGGAGCTGCTGCGAGTTGGGACAACTCGCGCTCCGATGGTCGTGCAGATACAGTGTTGCTTTGCACCCTAAGACGACCGGCACTCCAGTGCGATGCGCCGTCTGCAAAATATCTTCCAGATTTCCTCTGAAATTGGCATAAGCCCGCAGCCGGGCGGGGTCGTCATATCCCATGCGGCCATTCATGAACATTTGCATGCCACCCCACGCTTTTGGGGTTGAGGAATTATTCCTTGGCCGCCTGATAACCGTATCCTGCCAAACGAAGCCCAAGTTCAGCGACACCCAACACGAACAATGGAACTAGGATCATCGCAAAAAGACGCATCAGCCAGAGACGACGCTTTGAAGAAAGGGCTGTGGTCTTCATAAAGACAAATTTGCAAGAATCCGCTTCTTTTTTGATTTTCGCCAACTTCTCGCAAAACCATGTTGTTCAGAATGCAACGTGTTCAACGACAGCAAGATATAAAACTGGATAAAATTCATGTTTTAAATGTTGATTTTACAGTCGTCCCGCAGGAAATACGTGAAAACCCCGGAAAACAAGGGCTTTTTGAGCGATCCCCCAAGCTGTGGGACGGAGAGTGCCGTGAAAATCGCCGAAAATGGCAAAATAACCAATAAAATCAATTGTTTTATGCCTGTTTCCTATGGGACGGCACTAAACAGATTTGATGACAATAACTCTTTGTTTTTTTGAAAAAAGTTGTTGACAAAGTCACCAGAATATAATAAAAAACATCATGACTCAGCCGTATCAGTGAAACAAACAGCTGAAACGAAGTACAGTGTGCAAAAGCAATAACAACAAAACTCAAACGACAGAAGAAAGTAAAAACCTATGAAAAGAACCCTATTGGTAATTATTAGTGTAATGGTTGCCGCTGGTTGGACCAGTGTGCAGGCTCAATTAATCGATGTTAATTTTATTGACGAGAGTATCAACATTGGCTACAGCGGCACCCCCGGAACGCCTCTTCCTGCTACAATGTCAGGCGCTGCGGTGGTTGGTTCAGCGGGTGACACTTGGAATGGCTTGGGCGGCTTCGCCTACTCGGCTTATCCGCTTGGCGCCACTTACACCAGTGGAAACTTGGTTCAGGCAAATGGCGGTCTTTCGGATGTTACGTTGAGTTTGTCGGCACCGAATGGCACCTATGATGCTAATTCCGTGAATTGGAACAACCACAGCACATTTAGCTATATAGGCCCATTTCCTAATTATAATACTGCTGCTGCATACACACTAAACCTTACCCCATGGTCAGCCTTGATGGGGTCTATGCTCGTGGCGAATTCTGCTACTGCTCTCGGAAACGTCACACTCAGTGGTCTTGCGCCTAGTTCACCTTACACCTTGGTTCTTTATAACGCGGGTGACGCAAATATAGGCGCTGGAAGAACGAGTACGTTCATTGTCAATGGTATCACCCAGACCTCTACTTGGATGGCCGACACGGCAAGCCTAGTCGCAGGAGATGACTATACTGAGTATGTCAACGCCATGTCTGACGGAGCCGGGAATCTTGTCATAACCTTTGGCGATGGAAGTGGTGTTAACGAATCTGATCTCAATGGTTTCCAACTATCGGGCACTATCCCAGTCCCAGAGCCCGGCACTTTGGCGCTTTTGGCTTCGGGTGCGGTTTTGCTGCTCGGTTATCAACGGCGTAAAGCGCTTCGCGCGTAAATCCGTTTGTTAGATTCACTCCAGCCCAATCCAGCCGTCGCGTTGGATTGGGCTGTTGCTTTGTAAATGGGCCGGTTCCTGGCACACATCTAATTTGGGCGCATCTTGAGGGCGTGTTGCCCAAATCAATTTCCGCTTCGGATGTGGGGCAGACATTCCTGTCTGCCGGTTCTGGGGACTTTCCAGTCCCCGGATTCCGCGTCAAACTATCAGCTTTGGTCGGCGAAGTTGGAAAACTTCGCAACCGGCAGGCTCGAAAGCCTGCCCTACAAATTTGAGCGACACGCCCTCAAGATGCGCCCGTCTATTTCGAATCGCTCTCAAGACCGCGACCTTTTGACGCGTGAATGGTTTCGATGTATTGCTGCGCCGATGGGCTGGCTGGATCAAGTTGCAAGGTTGTGCGAAACTCGGCGAGTGCCTGGTCCAGCTTTTTCTGCTTCACAAGCATGACGCCGAGATGCAAATGTGACGGGGCAAAGTCTGGACGATAACGGATGGCCGCCGAAAACTGCGCCCGGGCTTCCTCGATTTGTCCCTGGGCCGCCAGTTCCACCCCGAGCAGATAGCGTGCTTGCCAAAACTCCGGTTCGAGCTGAATGACCATTCCAAAAGCTTCAACCGCCCTTGCCCCCAGGCCCAGCGCACTGAAGTCAACAGCCTGGTCAAAATAATCCGCCGGGCCTTGTGGCTGAAGGCGGGCGGCGTGCTGATAATAGACCGCGGCTTGTTTCAAATTTCCCCGGTTCTGCTCCAGAAATCCCAGGTTAATGTAGGTTTCCACGTCGTCTGGATCCACCCGGAGCGCATGTCTAAAATAGGCGACCGCCTCCTTTGTTTTCTGCCGGTTTGCCAGGATCTGCCCCAGCCCATTCAGCGCAGGCATATAATTGCCCTGGAGGGCAAGCGTACGCGAAAAATATTCCGCCGCTTCGTCAGTTTTTCCCTGAGGAATTAACAATTTGGCGGTGACATAATACAGCCCAGGCAACTGTGGCATCAACTCGCAGACGTGTCGAAGTTCTTCGGTGGCTTGCGCCAGGGCCCCTCTCGCTGCCAAAAATTGCGCATAATTCCAATATAATTGGCCATCCGTTGGGGCCAGTGCCAGCGCTTGTTGGTACAGTTGCCGCGTTTGCTCCGGGGTCTCGGAATCCATCCGGGATTTCAGTTCTCCAATTTTTTCCTCGTACAGCTTGATCGTGGCGGCATGGGTCAACTGTTCGGTGAAAGGCGGCCCGGATACGACGCTGAAATCTTTCTGCCAGACACGGGAACGGTCCCACGCGGAAACCGCCAGCCGGCGGTCGCAAAATTCCGCTGACGCCCATCCGCCTTTGTCGTGCGCCACAATGGATTTCGGTAGCAGCTTCGCCGTTTCTTCGGCCATCGCCCGCCCCAACCAATAATTGCCCTCAAAGTTCAAATGCACATGTTCATAAAACAATTCGTTGCCGGGAATTTGTTCCGGAGAATTCTGTGCCAGCATCCGGGCGGCCTCCAAAAAATAAACGCCTTTGCCAGCATGGGCGTCCGCTGCATCTGTTATAATTTGATTGATGCGGGTGTCCGCCCGAAAAGCGAGCGTGTCATAATCCCGGGCCAGTTCAAATTCACGCAGCGCTTGAGCGGAATTCGTCAGCGCAAGGTGACAACTTCCCAGGCGAAACTGCAGCTCGGCATATTGAGGATCAACGGCCGCCGCCTCGGTATATCGCTTCAGCGCCGCCGGATAATCTCCCGCGGATTCGAGCGCCATGCCACCCTGGTAAATGCCATCCCATTCCGCCTGTTGAGTCTCGCTTAATGTTCTCGCATGAAGCGAAGCGAACGGGGCACAATCCTTTAAATTACTGCCGACCGTGCTCAAAATAATCGGCACCCCGGCCTGGTGGCCCGCGCCCAAAATGTCCGCCAGATTCCTTTTGAAATTTTCATAAGCGCGCAGCCGGTTCGGATCATCATACCGAAGCTGGTGCTCTTTGAACATGTTCAGCCCGCTCCAGGTTTTCGGCGTTGACGAATGAATACCCCATCGTTGCATCAGACTATTCAACAACTGCCCAATCCGGGTGGTTTTTACCGCCAGATCGGCCCGGACCAAACCCACTCCCGGCGCCCGCGAACCGAAGACGGTGCCCGCGCCGAAAGGCCCGACCATTTCGTTGTTGCCCATGTAGATAATCCACAAATCGCCGTCCCGCCGGGCGCATTCGCACGCCATGGGCAAAATCGCGTGTGAATTGATGGCCGTCATGGCCACGCAGACCACTTCAAAATCCGTTCCGGGAAAACGCTCGCGCAACAGGGTTTGCAAATAACGCCAGGCGCCAAAACTCGGGTCGGGATCGCCCATCGCCGCTGATTCGCCAAACACAAAAATGCGATAGGTATGGGGAGATTTTTTTACGGCCATGCGTTGAGGCGAGGGTTCGCGGGCCAGGGCGGGCGGGAAAAATCGGTAACTGAATTTATTATTGGGGACATAATAATCCTGGCCCTGAATCCGGATTCGGCGGAAAAAGCTGGTGTCATAACCGTATCCAGCCAAACGAAGCCCAAGTTCAGCGACACCCAACACGAACAATGGAACGAAGAACATCGCAAAAAGACGCATCAGCCAAAGGCGACGCTTTGAAGAAAGGACTGTGGCCTTCATAAAGACAAATTTTGCAAGCAACCGCTTCTTTTTTGATTTTCGCCAACTTCTCGCAACACCACGTTATTCGGCATTCAAGCTGTTTAACGTTAGCAAGATATGAGACTGGATAAAACCCCTGTTTTCAATACAGATTTAATGACAGTAAATTTTGTTTCCTTTTTGCAAAGTCGTGAAGGTTTGCGCTCCACGTTGCAATCCATGAAGCGATTTCAAATCACCGGACTGAATTGGTCGCGACGTCGTCATAGACCCGAACGTAATCCACCTGCATTTCCCCGGGGAAAACAGTTTGGGCGTCTGGATTGCCGCCGTAGTCGCCGCCCACCGCCAGGTTCATGATGATATAAAACGGCTGATTGAACGGCGCCGGATACGCGGCCTTCACCGTGGACCAATTGGTTTGCGTTTCATAAAGATGATTATCCACATACCAATTGATGGTGTTGGTCGTCCATTCCAGGAGATACACGTGAAAGTTGGTGGCTCCGTCATTCCGTGGAAACGTGTGCCTTCCCGTGGAATGAAGATGGCGGCCATCCGCGCCCGCGTAATGGAGGGTTCCCTGCACCACCGCAGGATTGCTTCCCTTGTTTTCCATGACATCAATTTCACCACTGGCCGGCCAGCGGCCGTAGGCCGAATGTTCGGGCATCAGCCACAGCGCCGGCCAATAACCCCGGCCCCCGGGAAATTTCGCGCGAAATTCGAAGCGACCATATTTTTGGGCAAAAAGCCCCTGGCTTTTCAGGCGGGCTGACGTGTAAAAAATTCCATCGGCCGGTTTGGCCCGGGCGATAATGTGGAGGACGCCGTTGCTGACGCAGACATTCTCAGGACGGTCGGTGTAATCCTCCAATTCGTGATTTCCCCAGCCATGATGATTTCCGATCTCGAACTTCCAATGATTCGTATCAATCGAGACACCGTTGAATTCGTCGCTCCAAACCAGTTGCCAATCCCCTCGCGCCGTGAAGGTTCCCAACGCGATCGCCGCGCCGGCCAGCCACGGGCGCAGTCGTCCGGCGCAAATCAATGAAACGAAAGGCTGGGGCATTTGAAAAGCACGGCTCAACCGGCGGGGCCTTCGTGAACCCATTGGATGGCGTGCAGCATCAATTCGGTGGAGTTTTTCAAATTCAGTTTCTCCTTGATCCGGTTTCTGAAGGAGTTGATGGTGGCGACGCTCAAATCCAGCTCCTCCGCGATTTGGCGCGTGATTTTGCCCTCGCCCAACATCCGAAAGACCTCCAATTCGCGGTCGCTCAACGATTCAATGGGCGAAGCGGGCGGCCCGGCCTGACCGCCGCGCATGAATTTGCCCAGCATGGAAGCCGCCATTTTTTCGCTCAAATGGATGTCACCGCCGAGCACCTTGCGGATGGCCAGTTTCACCGTCTTGGCCGGCTCTTGTTTCATCACATACCCCGCGGCTCCGGCGCGCAACGCGCGTTCCGCGTAAAGGGACTCCTCGTGCATGGAGACCACGAGAACCGGCAGGTCCTCATACTTGCTCTTTATGGCCTTGATGAGGTCAATGCCCGTGGTGCCGCACAAGGAAATATCGGCAATGACCAGATCGGGTTTCAACTCATCAATGTTTCGCAACGCCTCGTCGGCGTCCGCGGCGTCTCCGCACACGGTTAAATCCGGCTCGCGGTCAATGAGATAGCGCAAGCCTTCGCGAAACATGGCGTGATCATCCACAATGAAAATCCGGCTCTTGCCGGACGGGCGGATATTTCCCTGCGGCGAATCAACCGGATTGGCGGCGGCTTCGTTCATTTTGGACGATTTACGGGAGTTTCAAGCGGTCGCATAAAATACGCAACTGATTTGAGTGCCCTGTCCCGGCTGACTTTTCAAGTCCAATGTTGCGCCGATGACGCGCGCGCGGTAGCGCATGATGCGGATGCCCATCCCCCTGAAACCGTGGTCGGACAACTCAAAGCCCGATCCATCGTCATGGATGGCCAGAATGAAACGGTCGTTGGCGCGCGTCAGGGAGATGGAGATGTTGCCGGCCCGGCTGTGTTTGGCCGCGTTCAACACGGCTTCCTGCGCGATGTAATACAAATGCAAGGCAACGCCATTTTCCGCTTGGGGAAGCGGCCCTTCGGCGGAGAACTGGCATTGGACCTTGAACAGATTGCTGGTATTGACGGCCAGTTCTTCCAACGCCGACACCAATCCATTTTCCTCCAAACTGATCGGGAACAGTCCGCGCGCCACGCCGCGGGTTTGGTTGATGGCTTCATTGACCAGTCCGCCCACCCGTTCGGCTTCGGATGATTCGGCCACGCCCTTTTCCTGCAACTGTTCGGCCAGGATGTCCATTCGGTAGGCGATGGCAGCCAGTTGCTGACAAACGCCGTCGTGCAGATCGTGCCCGATGCGGCGTTGTTCCCGGCTGCTGATTTCCAAAATCTCGCGCTCCAACCGTTTTCGCTCGGTAATGTCGCGCGCGATGCCTTCCACTTCCATTTGTTTCCCCGCCCGCCCGACCACGTGCGTGCTGATCTCCAGCCGGATGCGTTGTCCCGCAGAGTTGAGGCAGTCCCACTCCGCCGGCGGCAATTCCGCGCTGTTCGTCACTTGTGCGAGCCATTGGGCGGCGGCGGCGCGCTGTTCTTCGACCACGAATTCAATCAGGTTTTTGGACAGGATGGCGTCGCGGGAGCGGCCCAGTATTTGTTCGCCGGTTTTATTGATGGACGTGAGGTTTCCAGACAGGTCGTGGGTAAAAACCATGTCGTTGGCGTTTTCAACCAGGTCTTCATAACGTTCTTTCAAGGCCGCCTCGGTCTGAAGTTGCTGGCGGATGATCTTGGTTTGTTTCTGGACGCGCCGGCGCAGCACGCCAGCCCACATCAGCACGACCAGCACGACTACGCACAAGATGCCGACCATCCACAGCAATTTCTGCAAATTCCACCAGGGCGGCTCTTGTAACACAAAAATGTCGCCCGCCGAGCGCAACAAGATGCGGAAGGATTTGGCACGCCAGTCGGCTCCGACATGCCAGTCATTGCCCGGTTCAATCAGGCAGACGCCGGTGACGGCGACTTTGCAGCCGTTTTGCAAATAGGCAAAGTTCACGCCCACGTTCTTTCGCTCCAGATAGGCGTTGAAAATAAAGCCGCCGGATTGCAGCACCAGAAATTGTTCGCGGCTGTCCCGCGTCCGATCCAGCACGGTGGCTTCAATCCGCACGAGGCGGCAATCGTGCGTCCCTTTCAACACCTCATCGGCCGTGACGGGGTCCGGCGCCAGCAACGGGCCGGAGCCGCTTTTCCGGAAGATGGCATCCTGCAACATGGGGGTGTATTCGCCTTTGGCGGGAAAACCCAAAACCTCCACCTTGTCACCGGGAAGCAGAGAATTCGTTTGTCGCGTCTCCACATACAGTCCTTCCGTTTTATCTCCGATATACAGGGCATTGTCGCGCCGGTAGATGACCATGCCGCTGACTTTAACGCAGTGCCCGTAAGGACCGCGCGGGGTAAATTGCAACAGTTGCTCGATGGGGCGCGTGGGCGCGTCGAACGGATGGCTCGGCGCGGGCATTTCAATCACCATGTCCGTGGGACGCGGCACCAGCAGCCGAAGATCGAACAACTGCCGTTGCAGGTTAAAACGGCTGACGCACACACCGCGGATTTTGACGGTGCTGTCCTCCAAATCTTCCTCCCGCCGGACGGGCAGTTGAGTCGCCAGCGCCGTCAAACGGCCGCCGCCCGTCGCGATCTCAATCGAATAGTATTTGGTTTGCGCGTCAAAGCTGACGGCGCGGACAATGCCGTGAATTTCCACGAACTGGCTGTCTTCCCCGCCGCTGGCCAAGGCTTCATAAGAAACCGGTTTGGCGGGAGGGAAGGTTCCCGCGCCCAAAATTTTAGTCTGCTGTGGTGTGACCGTCGGCGCGTATTCGCCGGGGCTGGTCTGGCCTTCGATCTCCACCAATTCTCCCGTGGCCAGGGCCGCATTGGTCAACGCGTCACTCGGAAAAAGATAGATGCCGGCCGTGTCGTCCTGGAAAAACCGGTAAAACTGGACTTGGTCAAAAAACGTCAGCACCCCGCGCAACCGCACCGGATAATGACGCGCGGCCTGCTCCGGAGTCAATTGCCGGACTTGCTCGGCCGTTTGCAATTCCGACAGCGGAGCCTCCTGGCCGGCCAGGCGCGGGACGGTGAGGAAAAACAAAAGGCCCGTCAGCAGCGTCACGGCGCCCGTGACCGCGCCTGGAATCCTCAACCCCGCCAGGTGGATGGTTGGTTTCATAACCGGGCCTTCAGAAAATTGAATCCGATCATTTCCAAACCGGATTATGCACGTTCAACCGGAATCCGCCAAGCTTTGTCCGAAAGCCTGCGGGATGTAAAAGACAATTTCATTGCGCGCGAAGGCCAATCTCAGGGGTTCTGTGTTAGGCGGTAGAATTGCACGCCCGCGCCAATGGGAACGGTCACGTTGTTTAGCGAGTTGGTGAGAAACGGCGAGTTCGTTACGGTGGTCCAAAGGTTGGTGGGGCCCAGCACCGGAGTTTCTTGCAGCAACCAACTGGTCACCGACGCTGGCCATGAAATCACCGCATTGGTCCCGGCTTGGGCAATGGCTGGTGTTGGTGGGAGGGCGGGATAAACTTCAAATTCGTAGAGCGAATAGCCGTAGCCCGTCCCGTGTATTGTACCGTACATCTGCACGTAGCGCCCGCTCCCCAAGGCGGCCAAATCGTTGATGCTGCCCGGGCCATTGGTCGTCGTGTAAACGATGGTCCAGGTGGTATTGTGTTTCGCCAAAAAATGGATGTCGCCAACGAGAACCAGCATTGGATTTCTCAGCACCTGCTGAAGAGATTCAAAGACGATGGTGCTCCACTTCAGAGTTACCAAGTGAAGACCGGTGAATGGGTGCCAAAAAGTCTCGAGCGTGCATGCGCAGCGCCGGGCTACAACCAATTGTTGGTCTCTGGAGATGCGGACAACACTCTTGAAGCGGCATTTTCCAAAATCGAATCCGGTTTGCCGAATACGCTCAGCGCGCTTGAGGATGCCGTGAAGAGGTCGCAGACTGAATTTCCTCAAGCCGTCTACGGCTTTGTCATTGGTCGGATCGCCGCGCAGAAAACTCGTCTCCAAGGCGATGCGGTTCCATTCGGCCCGCATCCACTCAACGCAGGCATTGGATAGATGTGGAGCAACTTCTTCACGTTCTGGATTCTCAACGATCCAGAGCTGCCGGCCCCGTGTAGCTCGGCAAGATCGGAGATGGTGCGGACTGTCGTCCGGGTATTTGGAGGAAACATCTGGCATCCAATCCGACCAACAACCAAGACGCCAGCCACTATTTTCCGGTCAATCCGGTTTCATGGCTGGCGTGCCAAAGCCCTCAGATGGTCATGGCCCCAAAACGGTACGGTAGAAACGAACCGGATAGGCCGGGGAATTGGTATCCACCCAAAAGAATGGCAACAACGGCAAATTGGTTGTGAATATTGGAATCCAGGAAGTCAAGTTGGTGGAAGCCATGAGCGTGTAGTTCGTCCCTGTATTATTGGTGTTGATCAAAAATCCAAACTGGCCGTTGGTGATGGAAGCGCCATAGAGGGCAGGCACGATTCGCTGATTGGGCGTGGCACTGACCTGGATGGAGTTGGTGCTATCACAGCCGTTATTGACCGCCAAAACCACATAGTAATATGTCGTCCCATTCGTCACCACGGAATCAGTGTAGTTGGTAACTGTCAGTCCGCTGGACAACAGGGTGTACGGCCCACCGCTGACCACCGAGCGTTTCACGTTGTAGCTGGTGGCTCCGCTTACTGTGTTCCAACTCAAGGCCACCAGCGAGTTGCTTGCGGTCGCCGTCAAACCCACCGGCGCGACCGGCGGCGGGAGGAGGATTTCGATGCCGCTGGATTTGGCGTTGTCCTTGATGGTGACGTACTGGATGACAATCGCATTCGTGGTGTTAGGAGCCACCATAAACTGTTGGATGTTCGCCTTGTCCTCGGCGCCGGACACGGCGAAAACGTCGAAGTTCGTCAGGACTTCATTGCCGTTAATGAAAACGTTGAATATCCGATCGTTTGTGGCAGTCCAATAAATTTCTGCAAAGTGGAGGCGCACCAAGTAGTTCACGCCCTGCGTCAAGCTGGTGAAAGTGTAGGTGAAGTTGCCGTAGCGTTCGGTTTGATAAACCGCCTGGGGCGCGGGAGAGGTCACGGCGCTGGTGTCGATTGCCGCCGTTGTCGAGGCGGCGGTGCCGCCCGAATAATATGCGTCCGCGATGAACTGGTTAGCCGCGCTGCCACCCGAGTTCACGGCCAATTCGAAGGCGCCCAGTGTCACGGCTGACTCACTCGAGTTGGGGCTTTCGCCAAGAGAGTTCGTGGCTGAAACCACATAGTAGTAACTGGAGCAAGTGGAAACGGCGGTGTCAACGTAGCTGTTCGCGGTGGGACTGGCGATGGTAGTGTACGGTCCACCGCTGACCAGCGAGCGTTTCACATTGTAAGCGGTTGCACCGGTGGAGGCGTTCCAACTCAGATAAACTGCCGCGTTGCCCGCGCCCGCTGTCAATCCCGTTGGGGCGGCCGGAACCGTAGGCATCGGCGTACTCAAGCCAATCCAGTTGATACTAAATCCATTAGTGATCACTTCCAACCGCAGCGCCTGACTCCCGATGCCACCCGCCAGGGAAACCGTCGGCAAGGTGACCGTCTGCCAGGTCTGCCAGCCGCCGATGTTGGGAATGGCGACTGTGCCCAGCACGGCGCCGTTGAGCCGCACCCGCAGTTGACCGCCGGCCGCAGGTGCAGCCACACGGAGGCTGATGGTGTAGTTGGCCGTGGGATACGGCAGGTTGACCGTGTATTCCAGCCATTCACCGGTGTTGAGCGAGTTCACGTCGTAGCCGCCGCCAGTGTCCGACGTGGGTTCAATCCCCACGTCATCCGACCGGTAAACCCCGCCCGGATTGCCTACCGTGGTGTTGTAGTAGGCCACACTCTCGCCGCCCGTATCGTAGTTCTCCGCTTGGATGATGTTCGTGCCTCCCGACATGGTGGGAACGGTCCCCCCAAAAGGCTCTTGCGGCTGCGAATAAACTTCCAGCTCCGACAGCGAATAACCCGCGCCCGGCAAACCTTGCTGTGTCCCGTTAACCTGCACGTAGCGGCCACGGCCGGAAACCAGAATGTCCTCGGTGCCCCCATTGTCATTGTTGGTGCTGAACAGCGCCGTCCAATTGGTTCCGTCGGGCGAAATTTGGATCGTGTAGCTGCTGGCATAATTGGTGTTCCAATGCAGCCGGATCCGGGAAAGGTCTTTTATTAAACCGAGGTCCACCGCCAGCCATTGCGGGTCGCTGCCCAGCGAGGTCCAGGCTGAGGTGGTATCTCCGTCCACGGCGGCGGAGCCGGGCGTGTTGGTGGAAAGCACAGAGGAAACGGTCACGGGTTGATGAAGCGCCGCGTTGGCCAGATCGCTGGAAGGCACCGACGCAACCGTGAATGCCCCGGTCAAACGGATGTCCCGCGAGGAAGCGCCGACCATAACTTGAAAACTGCCCGGCGTCACAATCCAGCCACGAGCGGTGGCGTCCCAATTGGCCAGGTCTTCCCAATCCAGATTGAACGTGACGTGCTGTGTCTGACCCGGCGAGAGGATGATTTTTTGGAATCCTTTGAGCAGCTTCGGCGGCTCGCTGGCGGCGGCGGGGAAGCCCAGATAGATTTGGGGCACTTCAGCGCCCGTGAGCGTGCCCGTGTTCGTCAGGTCGAAGCCGATTTGCACCTGCCCCGAAGGACTCACCGCACTCACGGTCAGATTGCTGTAGCCGAAAGTGGTGTAGGACAATCCGAAGCCAAACGGGAACAGCGGAGTCACGTTGTTTGTGTCATACCAGCGATAACCGATTTCCAACCCTTCGGAGTAGGTCGCCTGGCCGCTGATCCCGGGCCATTGGGCGGTGGTGCTCGTGGGCACCTGGCTCGCCGAGGGAGGTATGCTAACCGGTAGTTTTCCTGAAGGATTCACGTCCCCGAACAGGACTTGAGCCAGCGCGTTGCCATTTTCCTGTCCCGGATACCACGCCATCACAATTCCCGCGACTTGATTGGCCCACGGCATCAGCGTGGCGGAAGACTCGTACATAACGACAATCGTGTTGGTGTTCACGGCGGCCACGGCGCTGATGAGGGCGTCCTGGCCACTGGGCAGCGAAAGGTTGGCGCGATCGGAACCTTCGCTGGTCTGCTGGCCTACACACACGATCGCGACGGCGGAATTGCTGGCTTGTTGCACCGCGGCGGCGACGCTCGCGCCGTCACCCTGGGCGTAATTGATGGTGACGCCGCCTCCCGCGCGGCTGGTGATTCCCGCCAGCGGCGTGATGTTGTAAGGCAGGTTTACGCTCGCAGAACCGCCGCCCACTGAAAACGCATTCGCGCTCGCCACAGAACCAATCACGGCAATTGAATGCACCGACGAGCTCAGCGGGAGCACGCCGCCGTTGTTTTGCAACAAGACCATTCCCTCCGCGGCGGCGTTGCGCGCAAATAGAACATTGGCCGAGTTCGTTACCGTTGAACCTAGATTCCCGGTGGGCGGATTGTCAAAGAGACCGAATTGAAACATGGCCGTGAGAATCCGCAGCACCATGCCGTCCAGTTCTGAAGCCGGGACATTGCCTGATTGAATGGCGGCAGTGATGTTATTGGCTGTAAATGTGCTACTATACATGTCCATATCGAGTCCATCATTCATGCCGCCCACGGTGGTGAAAGTCGCCCCCCAATCGCTCATGATCCAGCCATTGAATCCATACGCCTTTTTCAAGGTGGCATTGAGCGCCGGCAACTCGCACGCATGAACGCTGTTCACCAGATTGTAAGAAGCCATGACCGCGCCAACCCCGGCCCGCACGGAGGCGCGAAACGGCGCCTCATAGATTTCCTGCAGGGTGCGTGGGTCCACGTCGGCGCTGATCGTTGTGCGGTTGATCTCCTGATCGTTGCACACAAAATGTTTGGCAGTGGCGATGACGCCCTGGCTTTGGATGCCGGGAATTTCCGCCGCGGCCATCGCTCCCGCAAGGTACGGATCTTCACCGTATCCTTCAAAAGCCCGCCCGTCCTCATACACCCGCGCCATGTTCATCATCGGCCCCAACAGAACTTCAACGCCTTTGCCGCGGCATTGGGCACCTATTTGGGTGCCGTATTGCCGCGCCAGCGCCGTGTCCCAACTCGCCGCGATGTCAATTGGCGCTGGAAAGGCTGTGGTGCTGGTGTCTGAAAGACGAAGTCCGGCAGGTCCGTCGTTCAAAAACAACCAGGGAATGCCGAGCCGCGTGTTGTTGGCAATGTTGCCCACATAGTTGCTGCCAGTCGGGCCAGCCACGCCGTAGACCATGGCCGCTTTCTCACTGAAGGTCATTTGGGCAAGCAAAAGGCTGGCGCGCTGGCTTGCTGAAAGAGTTGTGTTCGTCCAGGGCTGCTGCGCGGGGAGCTGGACTGGCATCGCGCAACAAAACCCGATGCAACATACCGCACGAATGACGTTCAGCGGAATCCAAGGGCGAAAAAGACGCATAAAATAACCCCGCCGGCGTTCTGCCGGGCAGCCGCTGACCCGTGTCTTTTTCAGCAAATCAGTTTCTGCCGGGAGCAAGCCCGGCACCAGGATAATAATCAATTGGCGTATCATAATTAATTGCGGTTTTCAAAAAACACGGTTCTTCAATCGTGCAGGCTGTTTCATCATCCTGCGAGTGACTTGCGGGCAAAGCCCCGCACATCGTCTTATGGCGACTCCAACCGATAAAAGACGCTGGTTTCATTGGGATCAGGCGATACCACAAACGGACTGGTCGTGACACTCGTGTCAAACCAATTTGTGCCGGTCAAACTGTTCGTTTGTATTTGCACGTGGCAAACAATATTGGTCGGCCAGCTCAATATGAAACTTCCATTCGACTGTGGCCCCACGGAAAGAGCGAGTGGAGCGGTTGGCTCATAAACGCGCACGTAATCCACCAGCATCGTGGCGGGAAACACAGTGCCAGAATTGATGTCGTTGGTGGCACTATTGCCAGTTTCGTTGACATAGTTGCCGCCCACCGCCACGTTCATGATGAAGAAGAACGGCGCGTTGAAAGGCGCCCCAATGCTCTGGGTTTCATACACGTAACCGTCCACCAACCACTGGATTGAGGTGGCGTTCCAATCCAACTCGTAAATGTGAAAATTGGTTGTCGAACCTCCGTTGGGTAAATTGTAAACGAGCGTTGGGCCGCCTGCGTTGGAATGGAGACTCCCTTGCACCCAGGTCGGAGTTGCGCCATTGTTTTCCACGACATCAATCTCTCCACAGGCAGGCCAGCCGGGCGAGGGGTAACACGACCCCATCATCCACAGAGCCGGCCACATGCCGACTCCCGCAGGCAGGGCGGCGCGCCATACAAAACGTCCATAGGTTGGTGTGTTGTAAAGGCCTTGGGTCTTCATGCGGGCGGAAGTATAGCTGGTGCCCCCCATGGATTGCAGCGCCGCGATGTGCAGCAGCCCGTTGCTCACGTAAGCGTTCTGCGGACTGCTGGTATAGTACTCCAGTTCGCTGTTACCCCAGCCGCCGCCGCCGAGGTCGTATGTCCAAATGTTTGTATTGATGTTAGTGCCGTTGAACTCGTCGCTCCAGACAATGTTCCATTGCGGGGGCACCACCACCGTTCCGCCGGTTTGATTGAGCGTGAGGTCATCAAAATACATCGAGCCGTGTGCCTTGTCCGGTCCCTGCACAAAAACGATTTGGTATCGCACGTAAACCGCGCCCGCCGGAGCCACCAGACTGGTCACGGTGTTGATCACCGTTCCGGGAAGCAGGGGCAGCGCCGACGCGTTCGTAAAGGAGCACTGGTTGGTTATCTGCAAATCAAACCATTTGCTTAACCCGCCGAGGCTGGCGATATTGTTGCTGGTGACGACCGGCGACCGGTAAAGCGCCAAGGCGTTGTAGGACGAATCCCGAAAGCTCACCTCAATCCAAGCCTGGTCCTGCCCGTTCATGGCATCGCTGGACAGCGAGTAACCCCAGCCGTCGGCCGAGTAGATGGCGCCCGGCGCCGTGAAATTGTCCTGGTAAATGCCCGTGTAGTTGTACGCGCCGTTGAACGCGCCATACACTTTGTAATAGCAGGTCCCGCTATGGGCCTGGCTCGCACCGGACAGGACGTAATTATTCGGCCCGAAGGTGGTCCAGTTGGTGAAGTTTCCGGTTTCAAAGCCCGGATTGCCAAGAATATTTGCGGCCAACCCTGGTTTCGCTGAAATCAAGCCGGCAATAAGAATCAAACTTGCCACTACTCTGGCCAATTTTATTTCGAGGCTTCCACTTCGGACGAAATTACAAACCACCGCCATAAACTTGGAAGTTTGACCACCATTGACTGTCCGTGTAAAAAAATGTTTAGTTATGAATTGTGGTCACTGAAAAAAACCAGCCCAAATCCGACGACTTGGGATCAGCTGGAACATTGCATCCCGGCGGATTTTGGGGATTCCTATCGTTGATCATATTACCGTCCGACCATTTGTGGACTAGCACATGTCCGTCAGCATACGCAATCATACTCGAAAAACCATGCAAAACGGACGGACTATTATACCACATGGTCGGTACACCAGGGTCCAAGGCAAAGTAACAGTCGTCAATGCTGGCTGGATTTTCTTCCACAAAATACCAAATGCTGTCCGGGCCAGGCGAGTGCAAATCGGTCATCTTCTTATAAAGTTTGTAGTTCTGATCCCACCACTGCATGCCACCCACGTAGCAATTCCCGGAATAGGTGCGTATAGAATCCACGGCGAAGGTTGACGATGCCCCCCAGGGACACTTGGACAGGTCGGCCGGGCACTTGTAAACGGCTGTATTCTGGATATAAGGATAGACTAAACCCACCCTAAGCCAATTGGTGTAATAATGGCCGGCAGTCATTACGGTACTCTGGAGATTGCCAGGACAAAATTGGGCCAACGCCCCTCCGGGTTGGAGTTCAGGAACAGTGAAGGGGTCTACAGCCAAACTCGACGGTTGATACTGCAAACTGCCGATGGGCACAAGATTGTCACTATTGTCATTAGCATACATCAGCGCCGCCATGGATAACTGCTTCTCATTGGCCATGCAGGCAACGGCTTGGGCCTTCCGTTTGGCCAGGGCGAGAGCCGGCAACAGTATGGCCGCCAGAATGGCAATGATGCCGATGACCACCAACAACTCAATCAAAGTAAAGCCGGTTGAACTGGATTTTGGTTTCTGCTTCATGCCACGATTGCCTGGCACACGTTGCCCGAAAACGGGCTGTTTTTCCAAGTTGTTTGTTTTCACGTTTCGCTTTTATTGCTCCACGCGTCAAGGCCGGCACCGACTTTACATCGGCGCCGACCTCGTTGTCTGCTTAAACTTAACTCAATTAAATCACCAGTCAACTACTGAAATGATACCCTGTAAAATCGCGGTGACGATCCCATCGTGTCCGTCGCCGTTTTGACCGTACCGTCGCCGCTAATGGTGGTCAACGTTTGCCAATTGGCCGGGTTCAAGCTGCCACTGTAGAGCACCGTATAGCTGAATCCACTTTGAGTTGGGAACTGGATCGAAATGGTGCTTCCAGTTCTTGAGACGCTCAGATGCACCGCTTGCGGGGCAACGACGGCTGGCACAAACATATAGAAGTTGGCATTGACGTCCGCCGTGGTGGTATTGTTCGCCTGTAACGTTTCCACTCCGCCCAGAGAAACCACCGCCTTCTGGCCATTGGTAGCCAACAATGGCACCCAGTCCCAGACTTGCCAGCCGTTGGCGTTGGGATCGCTAAACGTGCCCAAAAGCCTGGTCAATTGGTTTGACGTCCCCACCCCGTTGGTCACCAAACTCAAGGAAAGCCCGGAATACGCTCCACCTGATGCCAGGCGGCCATAGACATTATATGTATTCGTGGGGAAGACCCGAGTATAATTAACCCATTGTCCCGGATCCCACCAGCCCAGGTTGAAGTCGTTAAAGGTTGTTACTGTGGCACCATTGGTAACATAAAACTTCCCACGGAGGAAATCAGTGGCAACCTGCGTGCCAGCGCTCTCCACCGGTCGGTAAATGAAGGTCTCGGCGGCATCGGTGGTAACAGTGGTCAAATCAACGCCAACAATGGCTTCATTGCCCGAATCAGCCTCGGGATAGTAGAAATAACTGTTCACTGCGCTGACAGCATAGATCGGATACGCGCCGTTGACATAAGCCCCGGTCGGAATTGGGTTGGTAATAAACTGACCGCCATTGAAGTCAAAGTCTTCCGCTTCAATCATGAAGTTGCCTTGGCTGAAGGTGTCAAAAGTGACCGGCGGGATGCTGTTGGACAATCCAGCGGCATCCACGGCGCTGAGGTAGAAGGTCTGAATTGTTTGACCTGGCGGCACCGGAACGCTCACCGTCCAATTCGTGACCCCGTATGCCGCGCTGCCCGCCGGAGTATAGGTTGTTATTGACGAGACATTCTGCCCGTTCAAGTACGCGTAAATTTGGTTTGCCACAATGTTAGTTGCCACCGAATAGACCGTGCAGGTGATGTTCGTAATACCACTCAGAAAACTAGGTTGCGCCGGCAGACTCAGGTTGCTAAAGAACGGAGGTACTCCTCCGACAAATGGAACCAACACGAAGAATTCAAAGTTACAGCCGCCACTGAGCAATTGCAGTGTATTCGTGCCCGGTGGCAGGTGCACCGTCACTATTTGACTGCCGCTAATGGCACTATAAGTCAGAGGCACCCACTGATAAACGCTATAACCCAGGGTGTTCGCATCATAAAACACGCCGAGATTATTGGTTGTTTGAGTGGCCGTGCCATACCCGCTGGTCAACAGGTTGAGGTATTCCTCGGCCGGACCACCCACCTCGCCCGACATACGCGCATACACCGCATAATAGTTGGTTGGATAAACCCGGGTGTAATTTTCCCAATTGCCGCCATTGTTATAGGCTATGGCGACATTATAGACCGCGGGATTACTTTGAGCCAGATAGAGCGGCAACTGTGCACCGCCTGCCGCTTGAAAAGCCACGCAACCATCCGCGCGCACAAGTTGGACGGCGCCCGACGGCAAGGCTCCCACTGCGCCATAGGTGTCCTGGTCCACTCCCCAGGTCGAGCCCAGTCCCGTATAGCTGTTGGGGGCAGGCTCAGCCGTCGGTATCGGATTTTCAAAAAACATGCCATTCGTGAAGTCGTAATCCTCAGACGAGACGATAAAACAATTGGTGGGGAAAGTATCAAAGCTGACGCTTTTACTGCTAATCAATCCCGCAGTATTGCTGACCGATATGCTTATATTATAAACCGAATTGACCAGCAGGGGGCCTGGATAGGTTACGTTCAAATTGGTGGGAGTTCCACTAAATTGCAGGCTTCCCGATACGTCAGTGGATGTACCACCCGCAATGGAAACAAGCACCTGTATTCCACTTGCCTGGTTGGTTGGCAGAGGGTAGCCTCCCGTTGCTGCCGAAGTAACACTGAAGGTGAAATTGGTGGAGGCGATATTAAAGAACTGCGAGCCGTCCGGCCAAATGCTGCCAATCACCGATGCAGACTGCCCACCGTACTGATTCAGAGTGAAATCATCCCAGTTGGGCGCTCCGGACGCGCCGCTCGTCACCTGATCTAGATTCACCCTCAATTGCACATATTTTGTTCCGGGTGGGGCTATCATATACTGACCAGGGGCCAGCGTATTTGTAATACCAGCCGCGTCGGTGTCAGGATCGACATTTACATTTGTTGCTAGTGTGCTGATGTCATATTGATTGGTCACTGGAAAATCTCCCCAAACGAACCAGATATTCGTGGTAGTTGCAGTTATATTGGACACCGTCTGGCCACTAGCGATCAAATTATTACAGTATGCGGGATCAAGAATTGTTGACTTGTAATCCGCCAGTATGTTGGTGGTTGTTGCAACGTTGGTGGAAGAAAGGAACAACACCTCAATCCATCCGTCTTCAGTCCCGTTACACCCAAAATAACAGTTTGCGCCGAAACTACCATCTGAAGCATGAGGCAGATTTTGCCATACATACGCAGAATACCATCCATCCGCAGTAAACAGTGATCCCGGAGAACAGGCAAACGTCTGATAAGCATACGAAGTATAGGGAACAGGAGCGCCGCCATTTCCGTACAAGCCCTGCTGCCACAAGCACCATGAACCAGTGTGAGCCAGCATCGCGTTGTTGGCTCCCATGCTCCAACTTTCGGTGGTGTGCGCCGACCAACCAGAAAACGTGCCCACTTCTAAACCGGGATTAGCCAGGAGATTATTTTGCGCATGGCCGGTCAAAACGAAGCAAGCCGCTATGGCGGCACATACTGTCGCAATGAATCTCACGCGGAATCTATTGAACTGAGTTGTTACGGGATTTTTTCGAGCTTGGTGACACGCTTCAGGGTTTTTCATACTTTTCATAACATGAATCATGTTTATTATTGGTCATTATTAGCGGTTCATTGGCAACATTTATAACTGGCAAAATGCCCAATAAATCGCACAAAATGTGAAACTTTATGCGACAATGTGTTACATATTTTACGACTTGTCAACATTTTTTACGAAATATTTCGGACTCCATCAGAATGTCCCCTTTGTAACTCGATGAAAATTTCCCCTTGCGGCCGGGGTTGCGGCAGCAATCCCGGCCAACATGGAGACATTGACCATGAGTCGGAGAGAACGGGATCGGATGACGATCATGATCGGGATCAAACGCCAGGAACTAACGCTGGTGCAGGCGGACGAATGTATCACTAGGTCACAACTTTAGCGCCCGTTTTGGTGCCCGTAGCGGCACCCTGCCGGGGTAAAACCTCAACGCAGAAGCGTTTCGATCTGGAGGCGAGGGTCGGAATCGGGCAGGCACAGCGAACTTTGACTTCCCGCGCCACAATCGCGGCATGTTCTTCCGCCGTGATGGCCCGCTTGACCTTGAACACCGGCCTGGGCCATTGCAGGCGCGGGATGACCGTTTTCAGCAGCCATTCCATGCCCAGGGCGTGATTGTGAATGCGCCGCAGATAAACATTGGTGGACACCTTGCCATCCGCCAATGCCCGGTCGAAATGTTCCGGGCGGGTTTCGGCCACGCGCAGGTTGCGGAGGCAGTCAAAATTCCGGTCCTTGATCGCCACTTCCCAGCGCCGCCGCGTCTCATCCGTTTTCTTGGCAACGATGTTTTCCATGACCTCCTGCCACGTCCGCGTGGCCAGTTTGGGATCAGCGCCATTGAGATACACCCGCGCCAGCGACAGGTTGAAGTGCGGCTGGCTCTCCGATTCGTTGTGCGCCTGGAGGATGCGTTGCGCCTCGTGCTTGTCGCTTGTCTTGAGGCTCTTTTGTTCGCCGGTGATTTTGTGTTTGAGGTAGAAGACGCCCCAGGGACGCCGGACCAGACCGAATGCTTGTTTCATCGTTTCACTCATGGTTATGAGTGTGTCAGGATCGGCACCCGTCGCATAAGCGAGCAGTGGGCGAGCTATAGCCGAGCAGTGACAGTTTTCTGAACGGGCAGCCAATTAGGTGAAGATTCCGGTGAAACTCAGACCCCTTACACCAATCAAACCCCTATAAATAAAGGGTTCAGATTGGAGGCGAGGGTCGGAATCGAACCAAACCAGCGGCTTTATCAAAAGCCACGCTGTCACAGCGGGTAAAGATGATGTCGGCGACCCAGACGTGGTTGGTCAAATCGGCGAGCGTGGTGACCTGGCCATCATGGTTGGTGAGCGTGAAGCCGGCAACGTGACCGAGCACGGGGAATGCGCGTTGATGAATGCGATTCAATTCCATGAGCGAAAGTGCATACGCCATGCAAAGCACGACGAGGAGCAGGACAATGCCAATCCAGAGCGTTCGCGGCAATTGTTGAGGAGTTTCAGCCACAAGGCGTTTGACTAAAACACCTGTGGCACCGAGTCAAACCTATTCAAAGCTCGTGGCCGCGCCACTCTTGGATTTCAACCATTTGTCGAAATCCGCCTGGCTTTCGACGGTGAGAAAACCGCCGGACATGGCGGAATGGCCGTTGCCGCAAAGCTGGGCGCAGTTGATCTGGTAGCGGCCGATCTTGGTGGGCGTGAACCAGACCGGCACGCGCAGGCCGGGAATCGCGTCCTGACAGACGCGCATGGCGATGATTTTCAGCGAATGAATAACGTCCTTCGAACTGAGGTAAATGATGACCGGCTTGTTGACGGGCACATGAATTTCATTGAGCAGTTGAATGTCGTCCTTGCCATTCGGATCGGACGGATCAACGCCGAACACATTGTCCGGCTTGACGAATTTCATGTCCTGTTTGCCGAATACGCCGTCGGGGCCGGCGTAACGGACGTTCCACGCAAATTGCTGCGCGACCACCTGGACAACAGTGGATTCGCTGGCGGACGGCAATTTATTCACGGCCTTCGCCCAAATCGGCACGGCCACAAAAATCAACAGCACCGCTTCGACGAGGGCAACGCCGACTTCGAGATAATTCGAGGCATGGCTGCGGACGCCGTGATAATCAGCCTTGGGATGGCGCGAACTGCGAAACCGCCGGATTGCGTAAAGGAAATATATGAGCCAGCCGATGAAAAGCGCGAGCATCAGCCAGTGGACGTAAATGATCAAATCATCCACGCCGCGTCCGTTCGAGGACGCGAGCTGCGGCAGGCCAAGAATCTTTTCACCAAACCATTCTTTCATACGCCGGGAGGATTCTTGGGTGTCGTGTCGTTGGACGCCGTTTCTTCCTTGCGGATGACATGGACGAAGAAAACCAGCACACCGCTCAACACAGTGAGCACCACGCCGAGCAGCGTGACGATGCCCCAGTTCATGGCCACCGCCAGGGGCGAATCGGATAAGCCGGTGCATGCCGCGCAGGCCCAGAGCGATGTCGGGCAAAACGTCAGTCCCAACAACAGTCCGGCCAGGAATTTCTTAAATGTGCCTTGTCTCATAAATATCCAACGTCCTTTGTTTTCTTCAGGAAATAACACTCATAAACAATCAATCCGATGCCCGTGCCGAACGAGAGCAGGGCGGAAAGCAGATTCACCACGCCGCCGCCGGAAAAGTAATTCTTTGCCAGCCAGACGCCAAATCCGAACGCGAGCAGAATCGCGGCCGTGATGAAAACCAGATGGAAGGCCTTGAGCGACATAATCAGTGGGTGACGGTCGTTGGTGGAAAATCGTGCATCGCGTAAAGGGTCAAAAACATCAGGCTGATGAAAAAGAACACGGTAAAGCCCATCACGTTGTAGATCATTTTGCGCTCAGAAATCAGGTGCATGAAATAGCCGGCCACCAGAAACGCCTTCACGCCGGCGATCAACAGCGCGACGGCAATGTTGATTTCACGGCTGCCAAAGGGGATGAACGACGCCCAGACGGTCAGCCCGGTTCCCGCCAGCAACGCAAAATAAACAAACAAATACCCGCGCACGGAATGCGCCGATTCCGGAGAATGGCCACTATTCATTGTCATACTATTATTCATTATCAAAGCAAATATAAGACAGGAAACAGGAAAATCCAAATTAAATCTACAAAATGCCAGAACAGGCCGGAAACCTCGATGCGATTGGTGAAACGTTCCGGGTCGGTCTTCCACATCCGGCTGCCCGGGCCCCACAGAAAGCCGATGACGAGCGCGCCGCCAATGACGTGGAGCGCGTGCAGGCCGGTCAGCGTGAAATAAATCGCCGTGTAGGTGTTGTGCCACGGGCCGTAGTTTCCCATCTTTTTGATTTCCACGGCGGGGATGGTGATTTCCTCGCGCTGAATTTGCCGGACTTCGGGCCGTTGCAAATCCATCAGCTCCACCTCCTGGTCCACCTCGTAGCCGTGAAGGGTCACGCTGCCGGTCTTTTTTTCGAGGTCAAAATCCTTTGATTTCCCGATTAAATGACCGTCGGCGAATTTGCCATTGGCCAGCGTGATTTCGTAGTGCATGAACTTGTCGTGATATTCGAAGGATTTGATTCCGAGGAAACACAGCGCGCACACCAGCGTGATGGCGTGAAACAGTTTGAAACGGCTGAACTGGTTGTTCTTCAGGGCCACCCACGCCAGCACGGTGGTAATGCTGGAGGTGATGAGCACGAATGTGTTGGCGGTGCCCAGAGGGATGTTCAGCCAGCCGTACGGCCATACGTCGGCGCCGACGCGCAGCAGCACGTAGGCGGAAAATAACCCGCCGAACAACATCACTTCCGACGCCAGAAACAGCCAGATGCCCATCTTGGCGTTATAAACGCCGGTGTCCGGCCGGGGCTGAACAGTATAGGGAATGTCCATGTCAACGTCGGGTTTTCATTTCTCCGGTTCGTTTTGCGGAAAAAAATCGCTGGCGTGGCCGGGCACGCTGTATTCGTAGGGGCCGCGGTAAATCCGTGGTGGCGTGGCAAAATTCCCATGCGGCGGCGGAGTGGGCGTCTGCCATTCGAGCGTCGTGGACTGCCACGGATTGTCGCTCTTCACCTGCTCGCCGTGCCTGATGCTCCAGAACAAATTGATGATGAACGGGATTTGCGCCAGCCCCAGCGCCATCGCGGCCCAGAGAATCCACGTGTGCAGTTCCATGATGGAGTTAGGCAATGTATCAATCACCCCCGGCACGCGCGCGGCGGAATAGTTCGCGCCCCCATCGGCCATCCGCCGCAGCATCCCTTTCATGCCTTGCGCAAACATCGGCAGGAAAACGATGTTCATGAAAACGAACGAACACCAGAAATGCACCCGGCCCCAGAATTCATTCATCTTCCGCCCGGTCATTTTCGGATACCAGTAATAAATCCCCGCGAACAGCGCGAAGATGGTCCCTGGCGCGACGACGTAGTGGAAATGCGCGATGACATAATACGTGTCGTGCAGATGAATGTCGCTCGGTGCCAGCCCCAGCGGCAGGCCGGTCAGGCCGCCCATGCCGAACATCGGCAGAAACCCCAGCGCGAACAGCATCGGCGTGTTGAACCGGATCGAACCGCCCCACAACGAAATCAACAGGCACGTCAGAATGATCACCGACGGAATGGAAATGATCATCGTCGTCGCCTGGAAGAACGTGGCAATTTTCTGGCCCATGCCGGTGAGATACATGTGGTGCGCCCAGACGAGGAATGAAAGGAACCCGACCACCAGCGCCGAATAGACCAGCGATTTGTAACCCCAGATGGGTTTGCGCGTGTTGTTGGCAATGATTTCGCAGACGATGCCCATCGCCGGCAGAATCAGCACATACACTTCCGGGTGGCCGAGGAACCAGAATAGATGTTGCCAGAGCAGCGGGCTGCCGCCGCCGCTGACGTTGGCCAGTTGCCCGCCAATTGCCAGTCCCGTCGGCAGAAAAAAGCTCGTGTGCGCCACCTTGTCCATCAATTGCATGACGGCGGCGGCTTCCAGCGGCGGAAACGCCAGCAGCAGCAGGAACCCCGTCACAAACTGCGCCCAGACAAAAAACGGCAGCCGCATCCACGTCATGCCCGGCGCGCGCAATTGAATGATAGTGGCGATGAAATTCACCGCGCTGAGCAGCGACGACGTGATGATCAGCGCCATGCCGATGATCCAGAAGACCTGTCCGTCCGTGGGAATGGACGTCGCCAGCGGCGAATAGGAGGTCCAGCCCGCCTGCGCCGCGCCGCCGGGGATGAAAAAGCTCACCAGCATCACGATGCCGCCGAGCACGAAGCACTGGTAGCTCGCCATGTTTACGCGGGGAAACGCCATGTCCGGCGCGCCGATCATCAGCGGCACGACGTAATTGCCGAACGCCGCAAACGCCAGCGGCACAACCCCCAAAAACACCATGATCGTTCCGTGCATCGCGCCGAAGGAATTGTAAAGGTCGGATGACATGGCTCCATTGGCCGCGACCTGGCCGAGGGTTTTTTCCATCAGCCAGCCGACGACCGGGACCGGCTGGCCCGGATGCGCCATCTGCCAGCGCATCAACAGCATCAGGAAAAATCCGAACAGCATGAAGCACAACGCCCCCAGACCGTATTGGATGCCGATTACCTTGTGGTCGGTTGAAAAAATGTATTGGCGCCAGAAGCCGGGGCCGTCATGCGCGTGATGCGCCTGGCGGTCACGATACGGCGGAAATTGGTCAACGGTCGCGCCCATAATATTTATGCGACTGGTTCCATAACGTTTTGTTGGAGAAGGAAAATGACTAATGACGAAGCCCTAACCCCGAAAGCTTTCGGGGAAGAATGACCAAGCCCAAATGACCAAAAATGCCGAACGGGTGCCGGCTGGTTTCGAAATTGAGTCATTGGGAATTACTTGGTCATTCGGATTTAGGAATTGGTCATTTTTCACTTCACCTTGTCCAAAACCATCACCGCCAGCAGCAGTGGCAGATAAATGATGGACGCCAGAAATAATTGCCGTGCGCGCACCAGGGTCAGTTCCGGTCGCGCGAAGCAGAGCTGCCGTGAAAATTGAATCGCGCACCACAAATAACCCGCGCCCAAAACCAATGCGCCGACAAGATAAGTGGTTCCCGTCATTTTGAAAACGAACGGGCACAGGCTCACGAACAGCAGCGCCAGCGCGTGGCTTACGGCCTGTTCTCCCGTGCGGCACCCATCCGGGTCAACGACCGGCAGCATTTTGAAACCAGCCTTCGCGTATTCGTCGCGGTAAATCCACGCGATGGCCATGAAGTGCGGCATCTGCCAGAACGCCAGGATCGCAAACAGCGCCCAGCCTTCGCCGTTCAATTCGCCGCGCGCGGCCGTCCAGCCCATCACCGGCGGCAGCGCGCCCGGCACCGCGCCAATGGCCGTGTTCAGCCAGGTTACCCGCTTCAGCGGCGTGTAAATGAACAGGTAACTGACAAGGGTGACCGCCCCAATGACGCTCGTTATGAGGTTCACCGCCAGTGCAAGGTAAATCAAACCCGCCGTTGCACACACGCCGCCAAAAATCATCACCGTCATCGGTTCCAATTGTCCGGCCGGCAACGGACGGTTTTGCGTGCGGCGCATTTTCGCGTCGTATTCGCGTTCGAGCAGTTGATTCAACGCCGACGCGCCCGCCGCGACCAGCGCCGTCCCAGCCAGGGCATGAAACATCAGCGCAAAATCCATCGGGCCGCGTCCGCCCATGTAAAATCCGACGAACGTGGTCAGCAGCACGAGCGTGGTCAGCCGCGCCTTGACCAGGTCGGCAAGGATCGCCCCGGCTGAACGTGCCGGAGTCGTGGTTAAAATTTCCGCCGTGGCCCTCATTTCATTTGTTCCCGGTCATGGCTGGTTGCGCGCCAATGGCAGCGGCGCCCGGTGAACGCCGGTCTTCCGTTCGACGGTCATGGATTTCTGTTACCGATTCCCGAAAGGCAATCGCGCACCACAATGCGCCCACCGCCAACAGCAGCGCGCCGACCAGCACGTGAGCCGTCGCCACGTCGGCGGCCTTGTTCGTCCAAATTGTTGCCGCACCCAGCCCGATCTGAAAAAGAGTCAATCCCAGCCAAACGAATGCCAGCCGGCGCAACACGTTTGAAGTTCCGTCCCGCCGTTCGCGGGACGGCTTCGACTGGCCAAAGCCGGAACTCCGGACCCGCCAAGCCACCACGCCGACGCAAATCAAAATCGCCAGCGCCAAGCCACGATGCGCCATTTGCAATTCGATTTGAAACGCGGTGATGGGATTTTCGGCGTTGATGGATACCCGCTGCGCGTTGTAACGCGCGACGGCTTCGGCGCCCGTGTCCGGCCAGAGTTTGCCGTGGGCGAGCGGGAAATCGGAAATAGCCAGACCCGCATGCTGATGCCGCATGGCTGCGGCGATGATCAACTGGCCGAAAATTAAAATGGTTGTGAACAGGACGAGTCCGCGCAACGGAGCGCCGGCCTCCGGCACGGCGTGTTTGTCCGCCGAATTTTCTTCGCGCCGTGCCGGAGGCCGGCGCTCCAATCCTTGCCACCACCGGCTGGTGAACAGGGCAATCGCGCAGGTCAGCACGAAAAACAGTTGCGCAATGGTCGCATGATATATGCCCAGCGAATCCATGTGCAGGGTCACGCGCAATCCACCGAGCACGCCCTGCGCCACGACGAGGAGAAACGCGGCCACGCCCAGCCAGGGCATCCAAGGGCGCGAATCCTTGAGCCAAAGCCAGACGGCCAGAACCGTCGTCATCAGGCCGACGAGCGAAGCAAGCAGCCGGTGGGAATGCTCGTAAAAAATCCCGCCCAGCCATTGATTGATCGGGAACAGAAACATGTTGTAACCTTTGGTCGTCGGCCAGTCGGGCACCGACATGCCGGCTTCGTGGCTGGTCACCAGACCGCCGACGCCAATCAACGCCAGCGTCGCCAGCGCGGTCAGCACGGCAAACCAGTACAACCATGGATTCGATTTGGATACAGCATTTGCCTTCATAGATATTTGATCTCCCGCGACAAATTGTGCCAGGGCCGCCAAAATTGCAAAACTATTTGACGGCGAAAGAAAAATTCACTGTTACATCACTATCCTTCACTTCCACGTCCTGCGTCTGCGTGCCCAGTTTGCGGTGCGCGGCCTCGACGGTGTATTTGCCGGGCGGCACGTTTTTGATGACGAATTTGCCGTCCTTGTCGCTGACGCAAAAGTAAGGGCTGTCAAACACGCTGACCCACGCGAACATCCACGGATGCACGTCGCACTTGAAACGCAGGAACATTTCCGGCTGGGCATACACAAGGTTCAAGTCCGCACCGCCGGGCATCTGCACCTGGTTGGACTCGGGATTGCCCGGCACGATTGGCGTCGCGTGAACGTTGTGAATGCAGGGATCGGAATTTTTGACGATGAGCTTCTGGCCGGTTTGAATCGCCAGGATCTGCGGCGTGTAGAGGCAGCCCTTCTGGTCGAGCACGACGGGTGGCGCGCTCGCGCCGGTGGATTTGCCCGTGACACCTTTCAAGGAAACGACCGCGTCGGCCAATTCGTGGTTCGGGCCGACCACGTAAAAATGTGTGGTGGGCGTGGTGGCGTGCATTTTGGCGCAATCCGGGTTTTCCATGAGCGGTGTGATTTCCTTTTCCGCCGGCGGTGGGCCATTGAGCGTAACCAGGCCGGTGATGTCCGCTGCGGAAGCCATCTGCCCCGCGCCCAAAATTCCGATCACCATAATCAAAAAAACGTTTTTCATAAGCCAGTTTATGCTCGAATAATTAAAATGAGTACATCTAACATCCGTTTGAACGGGCGTCAAGCGCTTTGCGAAACTTTTCACGTGGCCGTCCTGTTTGACCACGGAACGGGGCATGGAATTTGGGCCAACGAATGCGGAATTGACGCTGACTAACCGGAACACCGCCGGTTTATTCCGGGATGGTCTTCAATTGTGCGGCGCTGATTGAAGGATGCCCGCCCACGGCGGCCCGAATGGCTTTTACGTCATCGGCGGTGACAGCGCCCGCCTTGTTGTCCCACGAGGTGCGGATGTAGGTGAGCACGGCGGCAAGGTCGGCATCGGACAAACCCGCGCCCATCGCGGCCATGTTGAGGTTCCAATCCTTGCCCTCCACCTGGAGGTTGCCGTTCAATCCGTTCAACAGGATCTGCGCGAGGCGATGGAATCCGTTGGCGTTGACCCATTCGGAGCCGGCGAGCGGCGGGGCCTGGCCGGGTTTGCCCATGCCGTCCACACCGTGGCAGGCGCCGCAGACAAATTGATAGACTTGCCTGCCATGCGCCGCCTGTGCCGCCGCTCCGGATTTGGGTTGATACAATTCCACTTCATCCTTCGAGGTGTAAGGGCTGTAAACTTTTGAGCTGAACCAGCCGCTGTGATGATCAAAATACACGCTGCCGAGAAAAAGCAGCATGAGCGTCAACAGGATTATCCAAATGGGGGTGGTCGAGCGCACCGTCTCCGGCTCGCCGTCGGATCTGGAAGAATTACTGGATTTGGATTCGTCGTTCATGGTTTGGTCATTATGGGCGTAAATGGCGCTTCATAGAGCGGCGCGTCTGCGCGCAGGCTTGAGAGATACGCCGCGAGCTGTTTTGCTTCCGGTTTCGGCACGACTTCACATCCGGCGGGCGGCGCGAAGGCCTTTGAAAATTGCAGCGCGTCCGGAGATGGCGCGTTGCCAATCTTGCGGACTTCAAAAAGAAAGCGGAACGGCGGCATGGTGGAATTTTTCACGAGCGCTTGCGGTGCGTAAAGGTGGACCAACTGCCAGTTGGCGTCGGGCAGACGCGCGCCGACGTTGGCGAGGTCCGGCCCGGCGCGAAGGCTGCCGAGTTGCACCGGTTGGTCGTAGAGAAAATCCTCGGCGACGCTTCTGCGCAATCCCCAGCCGCGCTCGATGTCCGGGCCGATGGCGATAATGTGAATTTCGGCCTTGGCACCCACGTTTTGGAATGACTCTACTGCAATGTCGGCGATTTCTTTCCTTACGCGTTCAAAAGGGAATTGGGGCACACCACCAGAATTTGGAATAACTGAATAAAAACGTTGAGTCATTTCATTTGGGAAAAAGTTTGTTTGCATTCTCCACCATGCTGCAATAACCGCCGGTGGATTGGTTCCTGCACTTGTAATCATAACGTCGCACGCGAAGCCGCTCTGTTGGACTTGTTCGGTGTGGCAGGCGGCGCAGCCATTTGCGCGATAGACCTGCAAGCCCTGATTCGCCTCGCCGGGCCGGCCGATCGGATAAACGTCGGACGAATTGAGCACGGCCGCCTGCTTTTCCGTGCCGAGTTGCATCACCGGCGCGAGCACGAAGCCACACCAGGAGACGCCGAGCGCGATGAACGCCGCGATAAAAACGATCACGCCGTTTCTCATGGTTTCACCTCCCCGCCTTTGCCTTCGGCTACGGCGCGGTCGCGCCGCAGCGAAGCGGAGGCGGACGGGGTTGCCAGCGGCGCCTTGAAGGCGGCGAGCAGCGACTTGAACAGCGCGAGTTTCCACTTGAGCGTCATGATAAAAATGTTCGTGGCGAAGAGCAGGCTGCCGAGCAGAATGAACAGCAGGCCGGTGGTGCCGACGCGCAGGAACATCAGGGCGGCAGCGGTGGAATCGGCAAAGGCGGTCTGGGGATTGCCGAGTTTCATCCCCTGCGCCACCCCGCCGACCGCCAGCGAGCCGGCCCAAAGGACAATGCCGGGCATGAACAGCCAGTGCTGGAGGCGGACGAGTTTTGGAAACGGAAGTCCGAAGCCCATGACGCACGGCAGCAGTTCGTGAATTGCGCCGGACATGACAACGGTGAAGAAACCGAGGATTTGCAACTGTACCTGTGCCGGGCCGAACCAGGTGAAGCCGATCACGCGGCTGATTTGCGGACAGGCCTCCGCGATGAGCATCAAGGCGGACAGGACGAAGGCAGCGGTGCCAAACTTGATGTAACAGAACGGCTCGCCTTTGCAGGAGATCCCGCCATGCGGGACGCCGCGAACGGTTTTGAAGGTGATGATGGCCACGGCGAGCACCGGCACGAGAGTCAACGCCGCGGCAACGGAACTGGCCGCCGACATCCAGGCGGGCAACGGAGCCGAAACGGTGATGCCCATCCAACTGCCGAAAAGAATCAACGTCCAGAACACGAACAGCGCGAGGTAATAAGTTTGCAGCGGGCGTCCGGCAAGTTTCGGCAGAAAATAGAACGCGGTGCCAAGGCCGACAAGCGCAAGCCAGACAAAAATGAGATTGGTGGCGAACCAGGAATTGATCGCCACCTGTGCGACGCCGCGCACGGGCCACGCGACGAGGAAGAGATTTGCCGTCGAGTAAATCCACGGGAACCAGAGCAGCGCCGCCAGCAAAAACCAGTGTGACGGATAGAGTTCGCATTCGCGCCGCTGGCCAAACGTGGCGACGGCGGAAATGGCAATGAGCAGGAACGCGGCGAAGAGCAGCGCCGAGCCGCCGCGTGGAAATTCCAGCCACACAAAGCCGGTGCTGTCGCCTAGCAAAATGGCAACAACGCCGACGAGCACGCCGAAATGCCAGAGATTCGCGGCGACGACGGGCACGAGCGGCAGGGCCAGCTCCGCCCGGCTCAGGCGCGCAAAAATCCAGAGCATTACGCCGAGACCGGCGGGAATGCAGAAGCCGTAGAGCAGCGCGTCATTGGCGGCGGGTTGGACGCGGCCATAGGTCAGTAACGGGCAATCGGCAAACATGTCCGGCTTGTGAAAAGTCATCACGGCGGCCAGCGACAGCAAAAGGCCGACGACGAGCCAGAGCGCCGCGCCGCTGAAGAGCACGAGCAACGGAACGCGGCACGAAGCATCAATGGGTGAGGCGAGGCTAGTGACGAGCCGGCTCGCGGGGACGCTCGCCTCACCAAAATTGCTGTCAAAATTTTCTTTCGGGTTCATTCAAATGGATTGGGTTTGGCAGGAACGATTGGCGCGGGCGCGCTGGCTTTTTCCTGCCGCGCAATCAAGTCGGCGCGGGCTTGCGCGGGATTTTGCCACGCTTGGACCATTTCCTGCATCGCCGTCTCGATCGGCAGGCGGACAATGCCGCGCGACTGGTCAATCCAGCCGGGATTGTCCAATGACTTTTCCTCGGCCACTCGGATTTCGGCCAGCGCTTTGGCGCGGGCGGCGGCGTGGTCGGCGTCAATCGCCGGAACGTGAACGGAAAATTCCACCACGACGACCAGCGCGATGAATATCAGGCTGGCGATGATGAAGCCGGTGACGGCGCTCGAGACGTGATTCGAGGCGCGATTGATGTTGTTTGTATCGGAATTCATTGGTCACCTCCGGCGGGCAATGAAGCGTCTTCACACTCATCCGGCTCGACATTGATGCCCATGGCCTCGTGCAGGCGCGGGTCCTTTTGCGGGAAGGGCGCGTGGGCGTTGAATTTCTTCAAGAACACCCAGCCGAGAAACCCGGCCATGAACGCGAAACAGCCAAGTTGCAACCAGAGCCATTGGAATGGATAGCCGCCCTGATTTTGCGGCAAGGCGGGCAGGATGTTGAAGCTCAAATCCATAAAGTGCATCAGCCACGCCCAGGCACAGACGGGCAGGATGATTTTAAAATTGGTCTTGGCCTTCACGGACAGCAGCAAAAAGAACGGCACGAAGAAATGGCCGAAGATCAAAACCATGCTCACGCACCACCACGAGCCGTGCTCGCGGATGAGATACCAGAAAGTTTCCTCCGGCATGTTCGCGTTCCAGACGACGAAGTATTGCGCGAATTCGTTGTAGGCGGAAAAGACGGTGAACGCGAAGAACAGCAGGCCGAGGTGGAAAAACTGGTTGTCGTGCAGCACGCGATCGAGGATGCGCTGCCGTTGGAGAACTGCGGTGATGGCATAAACCGTGGCGAGCGTCACCCACGCGCAGATGGAAAAGAAATAAACGCCATAGACCGCCGAAAACCATTGGTATTGCAGCGCCTTCATCCAGAGCGCGGCGGAAAAGGTCAGCGTCAGCGCCAGCGTGACAATCCCCCAACCCGAATGAAAACGCATCTTGTAGGTGCAAAGGGGCTCGCCGGTTTTGTCCTGCCGGAGCGACCAGTAACTCAAGCTCGACGAGAGCAGCCACCAGAGGCCGAAGAAAATCGCCGACGTGATGTAAAAGCCAGGCATGGTGAACACCGGCCATTTCGCGGCGATGGAATGGTTGGTCGCCGGATCAATGGACATCCACGAGTAAATGTGCTTCGCAAAAAGCGCGACGGGCAGAAACAAAACCGCCAGCCACGGAAACATCAGCGAGCCGAGATGTTCGCAAACCCGGCGCGTGGCCACCGACCAGCCGGCGTCGGTCAGGTGATGCACCATCACGAGGAACAGCGAGCCGATGACAATGGACAGGAAAAACATGAACGACAGCAGCCAGGAATAACCGAATTCCGCCGGGCTTTTCACCGCGCCAATCACCGACAGTACCGCGCCGACGACCATCAAAACGGCGGGCAGCTTGCGCCAGCGGGACAAGTCCAGCGGCGGCGGCAGGCGGGTTGAATCGTGGTGCGAATTCATAATGATTGGTGTGGCACAGACCTCTGGTCTGTGATTTTGACACTTGCACACAGGCCGGAGGCCTGTGCCACGTTTATGCAAAATCTGTTCTTCACTGGTTAAGTGTTTTCTGCTGGTCCGGCGGCAGATCGTCCACCGAACCCAGTTGACTCAATTGCAGCGCGCGCAAATAAGCGATGACGGCCCAACGGTCCTGCGCCGGCATCAGCGGGCCATATGCGGCCATCGTGCTCTTCCCGTGGGTAATCGTGTTGAATATCTCGCCGTCGGTCATCACGACGATGCGCTGGTCGTGCAAATTCGCCACGGCGGGCATGACGCCGAGTTTCTTGGTGATGCCGTTGCCGTCGCCAAGCCGGCCGTGGCACGGCGCGCAATAAATGTCGAAGCGCTCGTGCCCGCGCTGAAGCAACTCACCTGTGACAGGCAGCGGATTGGTTTCCACAAAATTTGTCGTTCCAGTGACGCGGCCCGTGTTGACCGGCGCATCTTCAAACGGATAAACCGGACCATTGATGGTCTGCATCGGCTCGCTGCGCGCGATGGTGCCGGATGGCGGCAATTGCGAACTGACGCCGTTCGGGAAAAACGGGTTTGGCTCCTGCGGCCGCAATTTCAACTGGCGGTTCATGTCCGGGAAAACCTCGATGGGCGGCTGGCGCGACAGCCCGCCGCGGAAACCGGCAATGCCGACGATGGCCGCGCCAAGCGCCGCGCCAATCAAAATGATGGAGATGATGTAACGCATCAGTCTTCGTCCTCCACCAGTTCGACGTGCGTGCCGCCGATTTCCTCAAGCAGTCTGTGGGTTTCTGTTCTGGAAAACTTCGGGTCGTTCGCGCCAATGACGAGGAAAAACTTGTCGCGCGAGACGAGCGCGAAGCGCGCCTTGGCGAACAGCGGATTGTGCAGGCGCGGCAACTGGTTGAGCGCAATCATGCCGACAAACGCGCCAATGGCCCCGCCGAGCACGAGCAGGATGTAGGACGGCACGAACGACATCGGCGGGCTGAACATCGGCTTGCCGCCGACGATGAGCGGATAATCAAACGCGTTGCAATACCAGATCACCCCCATCGTCGCCACGAACGCGCCACCGCCGAACAAGAGCGCGAACCAGCCGACGGGCGAATTTTTGAAACCCATCACCTTGTCGAGGCCGTGAATCGGAAACGGCGTGAACACGTCCCAGCGGTGGTATCCGGCGTCGCGGACTTTCTCCGCCGCCTGCAAAATCGCGGCGGGTGAATCGAATTCAGCGATGAGGCCGTAGGTCTTCGCGCTCACGATTTGCCTCCCTTCGCGCCGCCGAGTGGATGATGTGGATTGCCCTCCGGCAGGACGGATTTGACTTCGGCGACCGGAATCATCGGCAGGAAGCGGATGAACAACAGATACATCATGAAGAACGCGCCGAGCGTGCCGAGATAGGTCCCGACGTCCACCCACGTCTGCTTGTAATAACCCCAGTTTGCCGGCAGGAAATCCTGATACAACGAGCCTACGATGATGGTGAACCGCTCGAACCACATGCCGATGTTGATGAGCACGGCGATGACGAAGACGACCTTCAGGTTCTGGCGGACGCGCTTGAACCAAAGCAATTGCGCGGTGAGGAAATTCACGACGAGCATGATCCAGCCGCCATACCAGTAAGTGTGGCCGAGGAGGCGGTGGCTGAACACCCAGCGTTCATACGGGTCGCCGCTATACCACGCGATGTAATACTCCATCAAATAAATGTAGGAGATGCAGAGGCTGCTCAACAACGTGAGCTTGCAGATGCGGTCGAGGTGGCGTTGCGTGATGATGTCCTCGAGATGACAAAGCTTGCGAAGCGGAATGAGCAAAACCAAAACCATGCCGAAGCCGCAATACACCGCGCCAACGACGAAATAGAGCGGGAAAATCGTCGCGTGCCAGCCGGCGAGTTGCGATGTCGCGAAGTCGAGGCCGACGATGGAACTCACTGTGAACACCAGCAGCGTGCACAGGCCGGCCAAAATGACGTAGGCCTTTTCAAAATGGTGCCACTGCCGAGCCGAGCCGGTCCAGCCGAGCGCGAACAGGCCGTAAATGAATTTCCGCACCCGGGTCTTCGAACGGTCGCGCAGCAGCGCGATGTCGGGAATCAATCCCATATACCAAAAGAGAGTCGAGACCATCAGGTAGGTGTTCACCGCAAACACGTCCCACATCAGCGGCGAACGAAACTGCGGCCACATCCCCTCATAGGTGGGCACCGGGAACATGAACCAGGCGAACCACACACGCCCGATATGAATGGCCGGGTAAAGCCCCGCCATCATCACGGAGAAAACCGTCATTGCCTCCGCCATGCGCCCAATCGTCGTGCGCCAGTGCTGCCGCGTGAGGAACAACATCGCTGAAATCAACGTACCCGCGTGCGCGACGCCGACCCACCACACGAAATTGATGATGTCCCAGCCCCAGGCCACCGGTTGATTGTTGCCCCAGACGCCAACGCCGGTGGAAATCTGGTAAATCAGCATCGCCGGCAGGACCACCATCGCGAAAAATGCCGTCGGCAGGAACAACAGCCACCACCACCGCGGCGTTTTGCCCTCGGTGAACGCGGTAAGTTTGTCCGTCAGCCAGCCGAGACCACGATTGTTCTCAACGACCGGCGCGCGTCGCAATTCAGGCGGCGGGGCAGGCGCTTCCAGATTGGTGGCGGATTCAGCCATCAGCTGTTTCCTTTCTCAACAAACGGATTGCCATTACGTTCTTCGTATTCCTCAAAACTGTCCGGCCACTCGCGGTAATCCGGCATCAGCGGATTCGGATTGCGGATGCGCGCGAGATAGCTTGTGCGCGGCTTCGTCAGCAAATCGCCGAGCAAGGTGTAATTTTGCGGCTGCGTCTTCCACTTTGAAACCGAGCTGCCCGGGTCGCTGATGTCGCCGAACACAATCGCACCCGCCGGACACGCCTGCTGGCAGGCGGTCTTTGGCACCGTGCCGGTGGTTTCCGAAAGCCGGACATTGTCGGACGCGCCCGCCTTGGCCTTCTGCGCGATTTTCGCCTGTTCGATTCGTTGCGTGCAATAGGTGCATTTCTCCATCACACCGCGCATCCGCACCGTCACGTCCGGGTTTTTCGACAGCTTGATCAAATCCCATTCATCCTCCTCGCGCATGCCGCTCTGTTCGGGATGCTTCCACCAGCTTAACAAATCCCATTTGCCGTCCGTCTTGTGCAAAATCGGCGTGGAATAATACGGACCCTTGAGCTCCGTGAGCGGGCGCTTGTTGAAATCGAGGAAATTGAAATGCCGGACTTTGTAAGGACAGTTGTTTGAACAATACCGCGTGCCGATGCAGCGGTTGTAGGCCATCACGTTCAGGCCTTCCACGTCGTGGACGGTGGCGGCGACCGGGCAGACATTTTCGCACGGCGCGGCCTCGCACATCTGGCACATCACCGGCTGGTTCACCGCCTGCACGTCGTCAATCCATTCGGAGAATTGCTCCTCCTCATTTTTCACGAACGCGTCCAAAAATTTCTCCGTCTTCGGGTCAGCGGTGTAATAACGGTCAATTCGCATCCAGTGCATTTCGCGCCCGCGACTCACCTGGTCCTTGCCGACAATCGGGATGTTGTTCTCGCTCTGGCACGCCACCACGCAGGTGCTGCAACCGACGCACGCCGTCAAATCCACCACCAAACCCCACTGATGCAGCGCCGTCTTCTTCGCCTCGTCGAGCGGGTTCGGATAAAGCGACTGGACGATGGGCGGCTCCGTGCCGTGCATTTCTCCCGCGAACTTCGGATTCTTGGAAAACTCCTCCAGATTCGCCTCGCGCACCGCAGGGCGGCCTTCCATGGACCAATGATTCTGCGTGCAGGCCAGCGTGTAAGTCTCGCCGGTCCTGCGAACTGTCGCGCCGGTCTCGATGTATTTGCCGTTGAAAATCTTGTAGGCATTGAAGCCGACGCCTGTGCCGACGCGCCCGGCCCTTTCACGTCCGTAACCAAGCGCGAGACCAAGCGAATAATCCGCCATGCCTGGCTGCACCCAAATCGGCCCGGTGACGCTACGTCCGTTCAACGTGATTTCAACGATGTCGCCATTCGCCACGCCAAGTTCTTTGGCCGTCTTGCGGCTGACGAGCACGGCGTTGTCCCACGTCATCTTCGTGACCGGATCAGGCAGCTCCTGCATCCAGCCGTTGTTCGCGTAACGCCCGTCGTCCACCTTCGCATCGCGGAAGAAAATGACTTCGAGGTTTTGCGCGGATGGCGTGGTCGCGGATAATGACGGAACCGCCGGCTGGAAATGCGTTGGCGATTCCGGACCGCCAACTGACCCCGAGTCAAAGCCGTAGAATAGAAATTTCTTCCAATCTTCCTCTGATTTTCCGAGCGTCGCACGGATAATTTCATATTCGCTGGTTTGCGTTTCTCCAGCAATGCGTGCAAGAAATTCAAGTTCCGTCAACCCGCCAAACAAAGGTTGAATCAACGGCTGCACCGGGACGGTTGCACCGTCGCTGGTTCGCGCGTCGCCCCACGATTCGAGATAATGCGCCGCCGGAAAATTCCAATTCGATTTTTCCGACGTTTCATCCTCGTAATAGCCAAGCCGGACAACTGATGCGGCCTTTGACAACGAATTGAGATTGTATGCTGGATTACCACCGAGAACAACCAACGTATCTGCGGCATAATTAAAATTCTTCAGGTCGGTTGAAGTATCTAGCTCGGCCTTGTGCAGTTCCACTGTGTTGGCAGTCGCAGAAAGCAAGAAATTCATCAAGTATGCAAGGAAATGAACTTCAAGTGGCTGACGTTGACCGGCAACAACCAAAGCGTTTGGACCAGCCGCGATTAAATCTTTTGCACATTCTTGAACCCATTTTTCATCCACGCCTGCCAGTGCGTGCTGATTCTTTGGGACGTTTGTCATGCCCCGCTCGTAATAAATGTGGTCGCAAATCCAATTCGCGATTTGACCAATATTACTCGCCGCCGTGCGCAGCCGATGATCCGCATTTGCGCCAGTGAGCGTGAATAACGATTCAATCGTGTAAAGACGGCTCATCGGCAACTCCGATAACAGGCCAAATATGTGGGCGCGGTCACGTGCTATTTGACGGTGGCGCTCTTTGCGACTGGCGGCAAATTTGCGAATGTGTTCGTGCGCACCGTCCTCGCCGCCGAGGAAATCGCAGTCGAGCGACAGAATGACCTTCGCCTTGTCGAAATGGAACACCGGCTTCACCGGCTGGCCGAACGCCTGCGTTGCCGCGCGCTGATGGATGCCCGAATCAATCGCGTCGTAGGTGAACCATTGCGATTTCGGGAATTTGTCCGCAATTATTTTTTGCAGCCGCGCGCGTGACGGCGAGGTGCTGCTTTCGGCAAGGAACGCCAAGCCTTCGCCGGAGTTCGCAACGAATTTCTGTGACAGACTGTCGAGGAAGCTCAACGCCTCCTCGCGCGATACTATTTTGCCATCCTGCTTGAAATGCCGTGCGCGGTCGGGATCGTAAAGGTCGAGAATCGAAGCCTGCGCGTAGCGGTCGGTGCCGCCGTTGCTTCCCGGAAACAGTGCGTTGCCCTCAATCTTGATGGGCCGGCCTTCGTAGGATTTGACGACCAGCGGAACCGCGCCGGTGCGCGTCGGCATGGCGGTGGCAAAATACTGTGGCTCGCCATAAACATAATCCGCCGGCTGCTGGCCGAAGGGTTCCAGCTTTTCCTCCGGACGGCGGCAGCCCGCGCCCGCCAGACCCAGACCCGCGAGCGCGAACGACGCGGACATGATTTTGAGGAACTGGCGGCGGTTCGGGCCGGCTTTCAACTCGCTCGCGCCCTGCGGAAACTCGCGATGCAGCCACTCCTTGAACTCCGGCGTGTCGGCCAGTTCGTCCAAACTGCGCCAGTAACGGCGGCCCGAAGCGGCTGTTGAAACTGGAGTTGTAAGGTTCGAGTTCATTTGGAAACAGAAAGCGAAAATAACGACGTAACCAATTGACGATTGACGATTGACGATTGACGAGTTGCAAAGACTTCAAAGCAGCGCTCGTTTTCAAACGCCAATCGTAAATCGTAAATCGTAAATCGTAAATTCATCATCGGTGACAGGCCGAGCAGCTTTGCAATGATTCCACCTTCCAATCGTGAACAAACTTCTTGCCGTTCAATTCCTGCAGCGTCGCCGCTTCCACGTCATTTGTGCTCCATTGCCAGCCCAAATCCGTGACCTTGTCCACGGGCCGGATGAACGCCGCCGGCTGGCGATGGCAATCGAGGCAGAAACTCATGCTCAACGGCTTGGCGTGATACACCTCATCCATCTCGTCAATCCGCCCGTGACATTCCACGCAACTGAAGCCGCGCTGGACGTGGACCTCGTGGTTGAAATAAACGTAATCGGGCGTCTTGTGGATTTGCACCCACGGAACCGGTGTGTTGTTCTTCGCGCTCTCGCGGACGATGGCCAGGCGCGGGTCGTCCTTCAATACCTGGCTGTGGCAGTTCATGCAGGTGGAAGCGCCGGGAAGATTCGAGAACCATGATTTTTCCACGCCGTTGTGGCAGTAACGGCAATCCATGCCCAACTGCCCCGTGTGGACCGCGTGCGAGAACGGCACCGGCTGGACTGGCTCGTAGCCGACGCGTGTGTATTTGGGCGTAAAATAATAAGTCACGCCCGCCGTCACGCCGCCGCCCAGGAGCACGGCTCCGATGCCCGCCGCCAGCGGCAGCCAGTTTATCCACTTCGGAAAAATCACTGACGTGACCAGGTTCATTTTTCTGTACCACTCCATGACTTAGTCCTAGGACTGGGTTCATGCTAGTTTTTGGTTCTGGTTTTGTCCATCCCCGGCGCCGGTTGGGCTATGTCCTCCCTCTGACGGGGATGGACTGAGTTGCTCCGCGAACCAGGCTGGGCTCAGATAGAGATGGCGAAGATGTTTGAATAAAGCTTCAGGTGCGTGCAATGTTGGGGAGGCGAGGATTGATCCTCGACTATTGCATATCGAGAAAAACAACGAAAAATCAGCGATTTTTGAATGTGCAACAAACACAGTTTGGAGGCGAGGGTCGGAATCGAACGCGTCTCGCCTTCCACAAGCCACTCGAAATCAACTGCCTATGGCATCGCTGATGTCCTGAATATAAGGCGGTTACGTTTTATGTCAAGCTTAACCGCAGCCGACTCTTTTTAACTCCATTTAACCCTCACCAGATGAGGTTTGCTGGCACTTCTGCTGGCACTTTGTGAGGGGCCTCTAGCGACAACTAAACTTCCCGCTGATGAAAAATAAATGTCGTTGACGGGAGGGGGTAAAGCGGCAAGCATAAAGTGTCAGCGGTCACCACAAACCGGCCAGCCAGGGTCGAATCAAACCAGCCAGTCAATTTTCGTAAGTTCGCATTTTCATTCCAAAAAACTCCCCGTAACGCTCTGCTATGGAGCTTTTTGGAATGAAAATGCTTATTTCGTTTATGCAAACTCAGTGGCCGGATCAATTCGACCTTTCGTGGCTGGTTTTCAAGTGACCGGTGACACATAAAGGTGCATGGCGGAACACGGACGGCCAAATTCAGACTCAAATGAGACCGGACAAGTGGCACACGTTGCGCGGTGGCTCGGCGCATCGCCGCGTGCGACCATCGCGCTCACGCTCGCAGCCAAGGCCTAAGCGTTTCCTGAAAGACGGCGGCTAAAACGTCACGCCGCAAGACGTGAAAAACATCGGCATGGATATGCTGCGCCACCGCGTGGCCATCACCTATGAGGCCGGGGCCGGGGGAAAAAACAGTGAAACATCATCCGGAAAATCTTTGACGAACTGCCCGTGCCGTGAAAACGAATACAGAATTAAATCTGGCGCAATTGGACGCGGGGCTGATCCCTGCTATAGCCTTCCCGTCACAGTTGGCCAAGGCGCGCGGCAATAGCTTTGGCAGCGCTGCTGGCATCGCCACGAGTGCCGGCTCCATGAGTCCATACCGACACACCTTCGGGCGTTTTCTTAAAGTCAACAAAGAGTTGATCGGTGCCATGCACGGTTTTCAACTGGAAAAACAAACGGCCTTTCCAGTCATTATATTGTGAGGGCTTGACTTCGGACGTGAGCGTGCTGAAGCCATTGTTTGCGGCTTCTTCGAGAACTATTTGCTTGATGGTTGAATACTTGGCCTCAAAAGTATCTTCCTTGATTACCAGCCGTTGATTTCCAACGGATATGCAGCCTTGAGTAATCAAGGCGATTCCCGTTAAGCAAAAGGCCATGATGATAATTGTCAGTATTTTATTTTTCATTTTTTTGTTTCCGTTTTTTGTTTCGTTTCAGATCAGTTGAATTGGTTTCTACTGCAAATAGTTGTGTTTGGTCGTCCGCACTCACCTGCCCCCTCAAGGGAAAGGTGTAATTTTATTGACCGTTGTTTAATTGTTGAAGCTCATGCTTTGCACCAGCATTTCCTAGATCGGCAGCTTTCTGAAACCATATTATTGCCGCTGCATTATCTTTATTCACGCCCCAGCCATTTTTATAAATTAACCCCAAATTGTATTGAGCAGGTGCATTCCCTTGATCCGCCGCTTTGCGAAACCATTCAAGAGCTTTAGCATAATCTTTACCGACGCCACGGCCATTTTCATAAGCCAAACCCAAATTGACTTGCGCTGCCGCGTCATTTTGATCCGCCGATTTTTGAAACCACTTGAATGCCTCCAGAAGATTCGTCTCAACGCCGCGGCCATATTGATACTGGATGCCTATATCCCTTTCTGCCTTGGCATTTCCTTGGTCTGCGGCTTTGCGAAACCATTTGGTGGCTTCAATGTAGTTCGTAACCATGCCTTTGCCGGTTGCGTATGCTAATCCCAAGTCCAGTTGGGCTTGGGCATCCCCCGCTTCGGCCTTGTTCAAAGTCTCTTGCAAAGCAGCCGGCACAATTACCGAATTGTTGTCGGGAGGGTTAGAAACCAAACTTGAATAATGTTGAATGTTACTGCTGGCGGGTCTTTCAGCGATCAATGATTTCAAATTGTTCGGAATTTTCCACAAAGCTAGAGAATCTCGATTTCGATCTAACGCTACCGCGAGGTATGCACCGTCTGGACTAAAAGCGAGATTTGAAACTTTTACTCCGGATGCTTCCTTAAAGCTACAAACTATTTTCAATGAATCTATTTCGGCAATGCGAATTAATGGATCATTTTGCGAGGCGTAAGCTATATACTTTGAGTTTGGACTGAACGCAATAAGTGAAGCGTCAGAGGGCACGTTCACGTCATGAGTATCTTTGAATGAAGACCAATTTAAGAATTTGAATTTTCCCGGCTTGCTGTGGATAATCAACGTGCCGTCAGGGCCTTTTCCGGCAGTTTCAAAAGCTCCGAAATCGCCGATCTGTAATTCGCCCTCATAAACGACCGCACTAGATTCGTCAGGCCGCACTGCACACAAAATAAGCATATCTTGGGGATTGGAATTAAACCGAACTAACAACTTTTGCGTTGCAAAATCCCACACCGAAAGGCGATCTGGATATGTATTTCTGTTCTGGGCCGACGGACCCCTATAACCAATTTCGCAAATTACAGCAACCCTGTTGTCAGAAGATATAAGGACATTCTGTATTTGTTGATTATCTGGAAAACCAGCTATCATTATTGGGCTTGATCTTTCTGTATTCCAGAAAATTGTCCCACTAAAATAACCGCTTATACCCCCATTCTTGGAAACTCCAATTTGTTCTGCGGCAGGCCAAAGCCCCCACCGAGATAGGTCTCCTTGTCTTAAGCTGGCTAAATTTGCATAACAAATTGATCCATCTCCACTAAATCCGAAATGGTTAATATAAATAGTGTCCCCCGCATTAAACAAATCGGTGTCACGGTTTGATTCTAAATCCCTAAAGAAAATGCCACGAGCTGCAGGCATAGCAATAATCTTGCCTTGAGCAGAAAACTCCATACTATTGGCGTCTATAGAGTATTCAATAGGCTTAAGAAATTGACTCCCAGCAACGTCCCAAATTAATTCATAGCGAAAATGTGGTATGCTACCGATAGTATTGTGGTCACCAACACCGGCAAATAGTTTTCCCCCATCCGCGGTGAATTTGAGATACAGAGTTTCTACGGATTGCGGTGCAGAACTCTGATCGAAACGGATGTCATGGAAACCCGCCAATAAAATCTTTGGTGATTTGGAAAGCAATTCAACAGCTTTTGCATCATTGGGCTTTAAGTTCAAAGCGAATTTGCACGCGCGAGTAAGTAAATCCCAATCCTCTTGTTGCGAAGCGTCCGTGGCAGCCTTCATCGCTTTCTGGTAAGGAATTTCAATGTTGAGCAATTGACTCAATTCGGATGCAAACTGTGAGGGTGGTTGAAGATCGTTGCCACGTTTTGCAAGATTTTCAGCCAAATCAAAGTTTCCTTGCTTCAAAGCCTCGTTCGCGCCTTTGCTCAAAGCTCCGTATTTTATCTGCGTCATTTCATCAACCAAGTTTGGACTGGATGTTCCGACAATTAAGGCAATGGTCGCAAATCTTGAGGCATCCACCCAATGCCCTGTTTGTAATTCTTGTCTGGCGTTGGATTCAACCGTCGTTTGGTATTTTTCTTTATTCACCCAAAACTTGACTGCATTTCCAAACTGATAAAATCCCGGCTTCAATGGCGTCGCCGGCACATATTGCAACATTTCATTTTGTTTTGGGACCGGCTTCTTCAAGGTTTCAAGGGGCACGGCTCCTTCAGGTATTCCAGTCATTGCAGCCTGCGAAGCGCGCTGATAAGCTTCACCTTGTTGCGCAAACTTCTGCCATGAAAACGAACCGTCATCAGCCGGATGCGGTTCGGTATCAAATCCAATGCTGTAAATTGCAACATCTTCAGCAGCCGCAACATTTTTATCGAAAAGCAAAAATGAAACATTCTCGCCGAAATTGGGAACTTCGCCTTGTTTTATTTGGATGAGTTTTCCTCCATCAATTGCAAAGAGTCCATAAAATTCAGGCAAAGCCGCGCCATCTATGGTTTGCTTGCCGCAACCTGCCAAAAATGTGGAAGCAAGGACTAAAAGAGCGACATAGAGAAAATAGTTTACAGTTTTCATAAATGGCCTGTTTTGCATCAAACAATTTATTTCCCCGGCGTTTGTGGCGTGGGCGGCGGCGTTGTGGGCAGGGCGTGATGATCCGGCGGGAAGATGCCCAGTTTGAATTCGGCGCGGGCGGGGGCGTTGGCCGGGTCGGTGGCCGGAAACTCCAAGTCGGCGGCGTTTTGGGTGGTCAAGATGTGTCCGCTGATTTTTGCCAAACCTGTGACAGTTGTTTTTCGTTTCGTCATACAAAATGTCTGCCTGCCGTTCTGCCCACAACAATCCTCAATCGTTTTCGGAAACGCCGGGCATTATGCCGTTTTTTTGCCGGTGTTGAAAAGTTTTTTCGCACATGACTTTCAAGACGTTCGGTGCGGCTGGCCATTCTTGTCGCAAGCAATTCTCCACGCGCCAAATCCTAAACGCAAAATTTCCCCACCAAATGAGGTCTGCTGGCACTTCTGCTGGCATTTTTCAGACGATTTCCGTTATGCCATTTCCCTATGCAAGCAGAACAGGTTCCGCGCATAAAATATGACTCACCATTCTTACTGCGACTGAATCAAACGGAAAAAGCTCTGGCTGCCGGAAATTGAATTTGTGACGGTGATTTGCAAATTCACGATGACGGGAACATTTGTCAGTGTCGTCCAGGAATTTGGATCAGCGAGATTGGTTGTGGTTTGCAAACTGAAATTCTGCGCCGACATCGGCCATGAAAGAATGAAATTGCTCCCGGAAAGCTGCGTCTGCAAAGCCGGTGCCACGATTGTTGCCAGACGATAAAAGCGGCTGCCGCTGGAAATCTGGTTCGTCACCGTGTATTGCAAATTCACGATGCCCGGCACATTCGCAACCGTCGTCCATGAAACGGGCGGAGTGAGTTGATTGGCGGATTGCAAAACATAACCGTTTGCCGACAGCGGCCAGGTCAAGACAACATTTGTCCCCGCCATTTGGATTTGCAACGACGGCGGGAGCGTGACGTAAAAGGCAATATCGCTGACCATGACGCTGGCGTTGGTGGAGGTGCCGCCAACAATGCCGAAAAACAATTCCGCCTGCTGGCCGGCGTATTGCGAGACATCAATCATTCCGCTGCTCATCGTGACGTTGGTTGGAATCAGAACCGTCTCCACTGCCATCAAGTTGTTGGAATTCATGGCCACTTGGAAGGAATCCTGATTGCCGTTGCCTTGAAGCTTGAAGTTGAATGCCATCGTGAGGGCATTGGACGGCACCGTGACTGGTATCCAGACATAAGCCGGGGAATTTCCAGCGCTTCCGCCCATCGGCATCGGCCCGCCCAGCGGACGCACCAGCCCACCGCCGTTGATCAGGGATGTAGTGACCAATTCAACTTCCGTGGCAAACGCGGTTTCAAATGCGTTGTATGGCCCCGTAATCAAACTGGAAACATTCACGGCGGGGCCGTTCAGCAATTGAACCTGCTGATTATTATTGTTTGCCAAAATGTTTGCCGATGAACTGACCAGATTCACCCCCACCTGTGAAATCAAGTTTTGCGGTCGCGCATTGAGATACTGGTTTGCCTGATCGGAAATAATTTGAACCAGGTTGTAGGCCGGGTCGTAGCCAGAATAGCTGGGAAAACTTGGCGGGCAATTTAGGGATTCAACGTAGTAAGAGTTCGTCGAAGGTCTTCCGGCGGAGCCAGCGCCTTCCCACGACCGGACGAATCCCATCAAATATGGCGGGTCGTTCGGATTATTGATCTGGTTGACCGTGTTGAAATACCAGATGTAAGGATAATCATGATAATCCGTGATTTCAGTCTTGAATTGTCCTGTCCAAGCGCCAATGGAAAAATCGAATAGGTTCTGAATGTTGCTCAAATCGGGAGCCAAATTCGTCAGAATCACATTTACCGCCAGCGGATGCGGCATACCCACAGCCGTGATGTAATTATCCGCCCACGCGCATTGGTCGGGCAGCGGATATATCCAATCCTGTTGCGGTGAGGAATCATTTTGCAGAAGGCTGGTTAGCGTCGCCCATGAGTTGCCAACCAAACCCCAGGCAACCTCCGCGTCATCGAACAAGGTCATTTGAGTATTCGTCCATGAAAACCCATTGGCATGAATGTAATTGGCAGCCCTGGCGTTGACCAGAGTGCCCAGGCTGTGGCCGATGAAGTGAATCCGTTGGGAATAGTTTGGCCCCAATGCGGTGGCCAAATCTTCCCCCAAGGCGTAGCCCTGGCCTTGCGTGTCCAGCGTCGCAGTGGGGAGCGGTTCAGCTGCTACCGTCGTCCAATCCCAAGCCACGATGTTTGGCGTGCTGGCGCCGAGCACAAGTTTTATGTTGTTGGCCATTTCCAGAGGCCAACCGCTGGAACTGTCATTCCAGCCATGTGTAATGACAATCGTGCTCTTGGTTGGGTTCAAGCCAATGCCAGTGACGAAATTGCCGTTGGTGAACACTCTGAATTGAGTGGGATCGGTGGGGATCGTCGGGTTGCCGGGTGGCGGCGGGGGTTCGTTGGTTTGGGCAACAACCAGATTTGTGTAAACCGTCAACTGCGCGATGGCGCTGGTCACGGAACCATAGGCGTTGGTGACGATTACCGAATAACTGCCGGCATTGGCGAATTGAACGTTGGTGAGGGACAGGTTTGCCGTTATTTGCCCGGCAAGTTTTTTGCCGTTGAATTGCCATTGATAATTCAAAGGTAAAGTGCCTGAAGCTATGACAGTAAAAGTGACATTATTGCTAACTTGAAGAATATTGCCTGTGGGTTGTGTAATAATACTAGGTGGTAAAAAAGCCACATTCCCCGATTTCAAAATGGTTCCATTGTTCCCCACCGCTATAAAGCAACCATTACCATAGGTAACGCTTATGAGATTATTTGTTATTCCCGTGTTGCGTGATGCCCAAGATACTCCATCCGAAGAAGTTAAAATCGCGCCAGCATTTCCAACAACGACAAATTCATTGCTACTATGACCGATGCCATTAAGCCATTCGCTGGTGCCTGAAATCTGATTTGTCCATGGAGAATATGGAATTGGAATTGATGTGAGTATGCTACCACTTCCTCCAGCGGCGACTTCCAAACCATTGGCATAATCTATCGCAGTTATATCATAACTGGATGCCTGTTGGCCTGTCCAATATGTTCCATTGGTTGTGTAAAAAACATAGCCATAAAAGAAATTCGCATAATACCAACCAGGCAATACAAATGTGTTGGATGCAAAAGTAATTCCATTGAAATGAGTGAAAAGCCCACCGAAGCTAAACCAATTCCAATTTATGCCATCTGGAGATGTGCCATAACATTTTTGCTGTGTGCCGTCGTTAGCCCACCAACCTGCTGCCATAAATGTCTCGTTGCCGTATGCAACGCCTAAACAGTAGTGAGAATTCGTAATCGCTTCTTGATTTGTCCAAATGATTCCATCAGTGGATGTAAGAGTTATATTATCTCCAACTGCAACAAAAATGTTATTGCCGTAAGTAATGCCGTTTAAGGTCTGTTGCGTTTTTGATATACAATTCGACCAGGAGATTCCATCGGTTGATCTTAAGATTGTGCCATTATTCCCAACGACGACAAATGCTCCATCGGCATAGATTACACAATTTAGATTTGCGAGGGTTCCTGAATTTTGTTGAGACCAATTATCCAATGGATCAGCCACGGAAATACGAGCCTCCAAAAGCAAACTTAAAAGAATGAGAATTTTCAGTTTCATCTTTTTCCCTCTTGCATCGCTTGGCCTGCAAATGAAATGGCGCGGACCTGACGCACCCTCATCAGAGGCACCGCGAAGCGCATTTCACAAGAAGCACGCCAAGCCGCGCCATTTTCCCGTAGGAGACGACGTAGGGAGTCTCTAAATAATTTCCGGTTCATGTTCAATCAGAGTCTCGTCACCTCGACTCCTGCTTTATTTAGAAGCGCATCAGCCAATCGCTTTTCTGAAAACAACCTGGTCGAATGGAATAAATGCGGTCTTTGCGCCGAATAATCCGGCAAGGCAGCCCGGCTTGACTTCGATGTTCACGTCATTGAGGGTGACAAATTCCCAGCCTTGGCCCGCGTGCTCATTTATGACCGCCTGCAATTGTTTGCTGACATCTCCGGCATCCTGAACGCTGAAGAGTCCGCTTTTCAATTTCCCGATAAACGGAATGACTTTGTATTCGTATTTCATGGTGTTTCTCCCGATGCGGTGTTGTGTTTTTCAGCCTATGGATAATCAGTCCCGCCGTTCGGCTGATGACAGCGGAAAAGCCGACCAATGCCCCTGCAGAGACCGCGCAGGGCGCCATATTTTTCAACCGCCAAAATCAGGTAGCACGAACAACTCGGCTCAAATCGGCACCCCGCCCGCACCCGCCGTGGCGCCCGCTGCTGATATTGCCGCACCAATTTGGCGATGATTGTTTTCACATTTTTTCTTTTGGCTCGCCTAAAAATGCAAGGCGGGTCTGATTCGTTGTCCGTTCATGTAAGTATTCTGGCATCCGGCGTCAAGCGACTTTTCCGGTATTGCTTCCGTGTGCCGATGAACAAGCTGCATGATGCTATCAGTTCTCAAGTCGCTTGCCTACTAAAAGAGGAACGCGAAAAGCGCGGCCTTTCCCTGAACGTGCTGGCGCAAAAAGCGGGCGTGTCGCGGCAAACGGTCAGCTATGTGGAGCAGGAAGTCCAAAATCCCACGCTGGACACCTTGCTCCGCATCACGGCGGTTTTGGAAGTTGACCTCGAAAAAATCATCGCCAAAGCGCGAAAGGCTGCTGCCAAGCAGGAATGAAGCGGCAGGCGGGTCGCCCGCGCTGTTTTTGTGGGAAATGCCCACGATGGCATATTATTTAGTGCGCGTATTGCCAAGCTCGGCTTCGATTTCCGCCACGGTTGGCAGGCTGCCTTTCAAATTCCTGGGCAGGGATTCGACCAGTTTGGTCTGCCATTGGGCGACGCCGATGGGTTTTTTCAAATCGCGCAACGCATATTCAACGGTCACATGGTCCCGTTCCTTGCACAGCAGCAGACCGATGGACGGCCGGTCGTCAGCGTGGCGCAACTGGTCGTCCACCGCCGAGAGGTAAAAATTCATCTTGCCCGCGAATTCCGGCTCGAAAGCTTTCATTTTGAGGTCAATCACGACGTAGCACCGCAGCCGCAGGTGGTAAAACAGGAGGTCGAGGTAATAATCCTGGCCGCTGATTTCCATGTGATATTGCCGGCCGACAAATGCGAATCCGACGCCGAGTTCGAGCAGGAATTTCTGGATGTGGTCGAGCAAACCCTGTTCGAGGTCGCGCTCGTGCGCGTCGCTGTGGAGTGTGAGGAAATCGAAATTATATGGGTCTTTGAGCGTTTGCTCCGCGAGATCGGACTGCGGCGGCGGCAGGGTGCGTTGAAAGTTGGTGACGGCTTTGCCTTCGCGTTTGTGCAGTTGCGTTTCAATGTGGTGCGTGAGCACCGCGCGGGACCAGCCATGTTCGATGACCTTGTGAGCATACCAGAGGCGGAGAATCGGGTTGGGAATTTTTTCCAACAGCAACACATTGTGTCCCCACGGAATATCTGCCACAGGCTGTGGCAGATTGTGCCCGTCCAATTCTGCCACAAGCTGTGGCAGAATCTTTGAATCCAAATTCCCGACGGGCTGCCGATGCTTTTGGCTTCCCTCAGTCCATGCGAGATAAAAAGCCCGCATCCGCCACACGTTTCGCGGAGAAAAACCATCCATTTTAGGGAACGCTTCGTGCAGGTCATCCGCCAGCCGTTCCACCACCTGCTTGCCGTAGCCCTTGGTCGTTTGCGCCTCGACAATGATTCTGCCGATGTCCCAATAAAGCAGAATCAACTCGCGGTTGACGGAAACCACCGCGCGAAGTTGCGCCGCGCGGACCCGCGCCTTGAGGTCGGCGAGGAGCGTGGTGTAACCAGCGGGGAGCGCGCCGGGCAGTTTGCCATCCTGTCGGCTCGTTTTTGCCAAACCTGTGGCTGTCGTCTGTCGTTTCGTCATACAAAAAGTTTGCCTGCCGTTCTGCCCACAACAATCCTCAATCGTTTTCGGAAACTTCGGCCATCATGCCGAATTTTGCCGGTGTTGAAAAGGTTTTCGCACACATGACTTTTAAGGTGTCCGGTGCGGCTGGCCATTCTTGTCGCACGCAATTCTCCACGCGCCAAATCCTAAACGGCAGACTCCCGGAGCCGGGCGGCGGGTCAACGGTGGAAGCCGAGGGCATACCGAGGAACGACCTTGACGCGACGACCGGCGACATACAATTGAATCTGGATTCGCGCGCGTCATTCTCAACGCGACTGCGCCCATGAACAAAGTTCAGCGAATCCAATAATGGCCGATGCAAATTCCATAGCCGAGAGCCAGCAAGAACCAAGCGACCGACCGAAGCATCACCCGCCACGCGAAACGGTCTTGCAAGTCGTTGGAGACTTGTTCCAATCGTTCGCATTGAGCCGTGGTGCTGGCCTTGATGTTTTCCCATTCAGACGCCGCGCTTTCCATCAAAGATTTGATCCGACTGGCAACCGCCTCTGCGTCGGCAAGCTGCACCTGGATTTGTTCCGCAGCCTGCCGGGTTGCCTGAATGTGAATTTCGACAGTTTTTTTCAACTCCTTGTTCTGGCCGTCCACTGTGCCGGCAAAATCATCTGCCAGCGCCTGACTCTGCCGCCGGTATTCAGCCAGATGCAGTTCAATCAATTTACGGGCATCATTCATCAGGCGCGGCAGATTGGCCGCGATGCGCCATTGCGCCTTGGTCAGCAATGACAGTTGCACCGGAAAACTGCTGTCCGGCCCGACGCTCCATTCATGCAACAGGCGGTGAATCTGATCCACTTCCTCGGCGGGCGCGTCAACCAACAGGGCGGTCAAATCATCCTTGTCCATATTCATTCGCCCAAGTTGAGCATCGGATGCTTGGGGCGGGCCTGTTTTGCCGCCGGCTCCGGCTGTGATTCGACCTCCGGCACCTGTTGCTCCGGCACCAGCAAATCGGCAACAGCGTCGTATTGCCGGAACATCTGCTGCATCGCCCATTGCATTTCACCGGCCAGCATCAATTCCAAGTGTGCGGCTCCGGGCGTCGCCACTTCCGCAAAACTCAACTTGCGCCCCGCCTTGGCCTCGGCGCGTTTGATGGCCAGCAACGTGATGGAAGTCACCACCGGCAACGTCAATTCCTTCGCGCCAAACTTTTTCAATTCAGCCTCGATGTTGGATTTCTTGAACAGGTTGGTTCGGACCTTGGCCGGGTTGTGGACAATCACGTAATCCACGCGGTCGCCCGCGAAATAAAACAGTTCGAGCAGATTGTTCATGCTCTCGGTGTCCTCGCTGGGAAACAGGAAAAACGTGAAGCGGATGCCCTGCGTTGCGAGCGATTCGAGCAATTGCAACGACTCCAATGCCTGCACGATGAGGCCGTCGGCCTGCGCCCGGCAATCAATGACGTGAACCGGCGCGTCACTGCGCGACACGTTGCGAAATAATCCGAGCAGGGTTGATTTGCTGTCGTCGTCATTACCCAAAACATAAGACTGCACTTGGTCGGGATGGCGGTCGAAAAAGGAACGGTGCCGGTCATCGAGGTCGGAGCCATTCCAGATGATTTGGTGATAATCCAGCCAGGCGGTGCGGAACTCGGCCTCGAAACTTTTGCCGAGGCTGCCTTTGGATTGGGGATTGATGTGGATGCGTTTGGTAATGTTGGTATTCATGTGAATTCTTGGTCGGTGTTAATGTTTTTGATGTTTGGGCGAGTAAAAGGGCTTGGTTTCGGCAACGGCGATTGGCGTGCTTGCGGCCGGCTGGCCGCTGCGTTGGGGCGGGCGGGTTGGAATTCGGAATTATTTTCCGCATCTTCCCAATGCGGTTTGGTCGCCCGCTTCAATCTGCGCCGGTAAAATAGATATGGAGCATGAAACGTGACGCGGATGCCCTTTTCACTCAACAGCAAGTCGGCGATTTCCTGCCATGTCTTGCGCCGTTGGCGCAGCTCGCGGATGAAATCGTAGTGCGGTTCCAAAATGCTGTGGAACGGTTTGCCGCCGCGTTTTTGATGTGCCGTTTCAGTCATCGCCGGACAGAATAGCCCGATAATGAAAAACGGTGGAAGAGAGCAGGTGAAAGTTAAAGTGAGATGAAATCACGCCGCGTGTAGCGGCAAAGGGCGACGAATGGCGACAAATTCAAGTGACGAAAAGCGGCGAGTGCCGACGAAATGTCAGGAGTGGATGCGACAAAAAGTGACAAATGCGTTGTCGCTTTTCGTCGCTTTTGGTTGCCTGGTTTCTGTTTGCGTTTTTCACTACCGATTTTGGTAGGGGATGGTGTCTCGAAAAAATCAAGGCTTTCAAGTTTCAGAAAGCTGTCAGAAATCGCGTTCGGCTGAACGTATCAAATTGGATGATGATGGGCGCACTGACCGGGCGTTCTGAAACCGGCAGCGAAACGGAGCAGGTCGGGAGTGGCATGAACGGACGACGGCGGAGTTGAGCGCGGTTTTAGAACGACCGATGAGTGCGTAACCGTCTAGGTTTCAACGGGGAGGCGATTTGTCTGGCCGGTTTGTGAGGCACGAGCAAAGCCGGTCAGTCAAAGCGCCGACCTTAACGCTGTCTGATTTTCCCAATGGTTGATGCCGGGGATTTCAAACCTGCCTTGCTCGTAATTTTGCTGGTAACGGTCTATACTTCGTTCGCCGACGCTACCCAATCGTAGCCGCCATCCTTGAGGCCAACCGCTTTGAAGTGCGCCTTGCCACACTGGATTTTCTTGCGCTGAATTTCTGGAATTTTCAGCCAGTCGGTGGTGCCTTTGGTTTCACGCACCAGATACAGCTTGTTCTGGCCGTCCGGCTCCTCGCGCACGATGGCCCAATCGGGATTGTAGGTGCCGAGCGGTGTTTCAACCTTGAACCAATCCGGCAGTTTGAAAAATAATTTAATGTCTTTCCGAGCATCCAATGCCTTCGCAAATTCATATTCCACCTTGGACTCAAATTCGACGACATCGTAAATGCTGTGCCCCACTTCGAGCAGGCGCGTGACGTAGCTTTCCAGCTCCTCGACTTCCAGCCGGTGCATTTCCCACTCGGCATCCGCGATACGCTCATATTCGATGCCTTGAACCATCAGGTCGTGGAGTGATTTTTGAATGGCGGCGACGGCGTGTTCCAAAAATTGCTGCGGGTTGTGCGTCACCTCGCCGAGTCGGTCGGATTTATGCAGAATTTCCGCCAGCGTCGGACGCGTCAATTCCGTCTCGCGTTGCAGATGGCCGAGCAAATCCGGTATCGGCGCGCGATATTCTGGTGCGCGGATGGTCTGGGCGGAACGTTCCTGGCCGAACACGCCTTCTTTCAAGGTCATGAACAACTCGTGTTTCTCCCGCCGGATGAACGGTGATTTGATCTCCGGCATTTCCCGCAACTCACCGGCACAGCGGGAAACCAAGTCGGCGGTGGAAAATTTAACGGCATAGCGTGTCTTGCGTTTGATTTTGTCCCAAAGATTCTGGAAATCCGGGTCGAGCAGGCGTTGTTTTTTCAAGATGCCCTTGCGCCGCTCGCGCTTGTTCAAAATGCGATTCTCAAAATTCACACCGCATTCATTTTGCATCTCGTCCTGCAACTTCTTGGCAAATTCCTTGAAACTCTCACTGGCAACCACGGTGAGCCGGTTGATTAGCGGATCAAAGCACCGTTCGCCGTTCTCGCGCACTGGCAGACGCAGGCCGCGCCCGATGGTCTGCCGCCGCTCGCGTTCCGTGCTGATTTCGCGCAGTGTGCAAATCTGAAACACATTCGGATTATCCCAGCCTTCACGCAGCGCCGAATGGCTGAAAATAAATCGCAGCGGCTCGGTGATGGACAACAGACGCTCCTTATCGCGCATGATTAGATTGTAGGCTTCATCATCCGCTTTGGTGGCGCGGCCTTCGCTGCTGTCTTTGGGTTTGCCCTTGTCCACGGCGAAATAACCGTTGTGAACCGTCTCAACTGCCAGCGGGTTCAAGGACGCATAGCGAGGCTGTCGGGCGAATCCCTGATACTCCGCCGTGAACCACTGCCGGAATTTACCATCCGCCTCGGCGTAGTGCGCCACGCGATCCACGAAGAACAGGGACAGCACTTTCATCCGCTGATCCGGCGGTAACTGCGCGATGCGCAGTTCCTTTTCAAAATGTTCGCGGATGGTTTCCCGCACCTGGATGCGCAACACGTCATCCGTCCGCCCGCCGTGCGTGATGCCGGTCGCCAGATTCACGCCGTTCTTGAACTGGAGATATTGATTCCCGGCATCAATCAGATCCACCTCGTAGCCGCGATAGTTTTCGCGCTCGCCAGATAACGCGAACAAATCGCTTTCCTGCGTCACCGTAACGGTTTTGCGTTTGCAGCCGCTCGCGCCTTCGACATCAATTTCCAGCTTGGCGGAAATCCGCGTTTTGGTGGCGGTGATGGATTTGACCGCGATATAGGGCCGGTTGAAATCGCCGCCGTCCACGACCGAATCCACCTCGATGCGCTTGACCAGCCTCAAATCGTAGGCTTTCACCGGATCGAGCCGGTAAACCAGATTGAAATAATCCTTGTGCGTCGCTGAATAACGTAGCGTGCAGAGCGGATTCAGACTTTCGATGGCTTTCGTCCGTAGTTCGGTGGCCAGATTTTGCGGCTCATCCACGACCACCACGGGCCGGGCGTGCTGGATGAATTCGATGGGCCGACGCCCGTTCATCTGATCTTTGGTGTTCTGGATGACGGTGCTGCTTTTATCGAACGCCTGAATGTTCATCACCATCAACTGCATCTGGTTGCTGGCGGAGAACTGCCGCAGCTTCGACACCTGCGCCGAGTCATAAACCCAATAATCCAGCGGCGCGTTGCCATAGAGCGATTTGAAATGCTCCTTCGTGAGTTCGATGGCGTTCAACACCCCCTCGCGAATCGCCACGCTGGGCACGACGATGATGAATTTTTTCCAGCCGTAGCGCGCATTTAATTCAAATAGCGTGCGCAGATAAACGTAGGTCTTCCCGGTGCCGGTCTCCATCTCGACGGAGAAATTCAGTCCCGCCAGTTCCGTCGCCGGCTCCAGACCGTTTTCCGTCTGGATTTTTTGGACGTTGTTCAGGATGGCGTCGTCGCTCAATACCAGCGAATTGCCGACGCCCATTTCCGTGAGCAGTTCGCCGGCGAACACGTCGCTCTGCCATTGCAGCGACGCCCGCATTGGCGGCTGGCCGGAAAAAACATCCACGACCGACCGGATGGCGTCCAACTGGAAATCCTGGTTGCTGTCGAATTTGATTTTCACGCCGTGTGAAATTCAATGCCGTGGGATTTCATTTCCAGCACGATGTTGGCTTTTAGCTGGTCGTTGCCGGCGAAGGCGATGTCCAGACAGATGACACCTTTGGGTTTACGCGCCATGAGGCCGCGCAAGGTTGCTTGCGTGAGCTTGCGTGCCAGACAAATCACCAGTGCGCCGTCGGCCACATCGTAAAATGGCTGCTCCCCGATTTTGCCGGCGGTGATTTTGCTGGTGAGCGGCAGATTGCTTTTGAGCACCAGTTCGTAAAGCAGGGCATCGTCGGGACGGCCATCCTCGACGTTGTGGGCTATGAGTTTTAGTTGTTCGGCCAGCGCCTCGCCATCCTTGGGCGCGGCGGCGGCATCCCAAACCTTGAAATTGCTGCTGCCCAATTTGAACACCCTGAAGCCCAAATCCAACTCACGCACCGGCACAGTGCCGCCTAGTTTTAATTGTGATGCGGCTGCATCCTGTTTTTCCCCCTCGGCGGCGGATAATTTTTTGATGACCCGGCGGACGCGCTCCTTGGTGATGTCCGCGATGGTGGCAAAATCTTTGCGCCCGGTCGGTTCGGGCAACTGGACGAGGATGAATTTGCGGTTGCCGCCGTCCTGCGCGTTTAATTCCAGCACCGCCTGCGCCGTTGTGCCGCTACCGGCGAAGAAATCGAGGATGACAGAATCCCCGCTCGAACCCAGCTTGACCAATTCCAAAAGAAGTCCACTCGGTTTCGGATTCTCAAAAGCGGTCATGCTGCCCAACAACTCGGTCATTTCCGCAGAACCTTCGGTATTTAACGGAACAAAATCCCAGATAGTCGGATAAGTGATTCCAGCCTTTACGTCGCAATAGAACCTTTTCAGTTTTGGACGGCCTTTTCCATCTTCACCAAAATAAATTTCATTTTGCGCCATCAGCTCGGCGATTGTTTCGCGGCTGAATCGCCAGTTGCCGTTTGAGGATGGCAGATGATCTTCCCCGGTATTTGGGTTCTTGATTGGAAAATTGAGCGATTCAACGTAACGGCCTCCTTTTACATTTGCCATCAAGTCGCCTGCCGTCCACGGACCTTTGGGGTGATTGTCGGGATTTTGGTAACGCGCGATTTGTTCTTCCGAACGTTGTCTCAAATTTAATCCTGCGGTCTGGAGGTTACGCGCGAACAGAAAAATGTAGTCGTGATCCGCACCGATGATCTTGTCATTCGGTGGCGTGCTCCGCTTTTTCCAAATTATCTGCGCTACGAAATTTTCCTCGCCGAAAATCTCATTCATTACGGCGCGGAGGTTATGCACTTCGTGGTCGTCAATGCTGACGAAAATCACGCCGTCCTCGCGCAGGAGATTCCGCGCCAGAAACAGGCGGGGATACATCATCGTCAGCCATTTGCTGTGGTAGCGACCGTCCGTCTCGGCATTGGTGGTGAGTCGGATGCCTTCGCCGCTGACCTGGCCGGAAAATTTCAGGTAATCGGCCAGCCCTTCCTTGTAGTTGTCAGGGTAGATGAATTCGCCGCCGGTGTTGTAGGGCGGATCAATGTAAATCATCTTCACGCGCCCGTGGTAGCCGCCTTGCAGGAGCTTGAGGGTTTCCAGATTGTCGCCCTCGATGATGAGATTTTCCGTGGCGTCAAAATTCACGGACTCGCGGGGCAACGGTAGCAACGTGCCGGGACTGGTGGTCTGAATGGCACGGATGGCATCGGATTTGCCGGCCCACGAAAGCCCGTAGCGCTCCGGCGCGTCGGTGGCGGCCTCGCCGAACAGTTGCGCGAGTTTTTTGAGATCGAATTTCCCCTCGGTGGACGCTTCGGGAAACAGTTCGCGGAATTGCGCCAGCCGCTCCGCGTTCACATCGCGCGAAGTCAGCGGCAGTTTTATTTCGTCACCCGTGGGCATCGTCATTTCAATCGTTGCTCGCGCAACCATGACGACGGGAAACTTCTAAAAATGGAAAAGAAGAGGCGCGGACTCAACGCACCCTGACCCGAGGCACCGCGAAGCGCCTGTGAAAGAAGCGCGCCAAGCCGCGCCCACTTGGGCGCGCTCGGTCGGATCTTTCACGGGCTTGAAAATTCGCGGTTTTCGGGTCAGCCCGTAGCCGTAGCTACGCAAAATTGTTTTGGTTAAATAATAATCGTCGTTTTAGTTCTATGAACTTGGCGAGGTTACGCCGAACGCGGGCGCACGACAAGCAAAGGAAATCCTGGACACGACACCGTTCCCATCCGGTCCGGTGGCTGATGCCAGACAATCGGACGATTTAACTACGGGTCTGCTTCAGTCGGTGATGAGGAGGTAAAATAATTTTGTGCAATGATTGCACAATTTTCGCCCTGAAGTCTGGCAGGCTGGCCGTTGTGAGAATGACGTTCACTGTCCCCGTTTCCGCTGCCGGAGATCGGCGGAAAACGGAGGTCTCATTTTGTGTAAAGATTACACAAATCGGGAGATTTCTTCGGCCATGCTTGTGCCGAATGAAAAAATCACTGGCCAAGTGCATTTCGTGTATCAGCTACACCCGCGCGGGAAAGGATTCAGGCAAACTGCCCGGCATGACTGAATTGGCGGAAATACAAATGCGTGTCTGGCACGCCTTTGCCGGTTCGCCTGCGGATAAATTGGTAAAACGTGAATGAAGAAATTTACGATTGTTCAAAAAACGAACAAAGCCTTTTGAAAAACCGATAAAATAGCGCCTTATGTTTACTGCCGTTGCGCAAAAAAATCTTGGCGATGGCGAGAATTATTTCGACGAGCACCTGTCGCAGAATGATTATTACGCGGCGGGTGAAATCCGTCCCGGCCAGTGGATCGGCGCGGGCGCGGAACGGTTGGGATTAAACCAAGCCGTCACCCGCGAACAATTTCATGCGCTGTGCGAAAATCGAAATCCTGAAACCGGCGAACGGCTGACGCAGCGGCAACTGAAGGAGGGTCAGCGGCGGGTGTTTTATGATTTCACCTGTTCCGCGCCGAAATCGGTGTCGGTGCTGGCGGTGACGCTGGCGGATGAACGGCTGGTGACGGCGCATGAGGAGGCCACGCGCATTGCGTTCCGCGAACTCGAAGCCTTCGCCGCTACCAGAGTCCGTAAGCAGGGCAACCAGCGTGACCGCACGACCGGCAATCTGGCCGCCGCCGCGTTCACGCACACGAGCAGCCGCGCGCTCGACCCGCAACTGCACACACATTTCACGGTGTTCAACGCCACGTTTGATGACAGCGAACGGTCCTGGAAAGCTCTGCAAGCGGGCGGCATGTATGACGCCATCCGTTACGGCACGGCGGTTTATCGGAATGAACTGGCGAAACGGGTGCAACAAATCGGCTACCGGATTCAACCGTCCAAACATGGCTTTCAAATTGAGGGCGTAAGCAATGAAGTGTTGAAACGGTTTTCCAAACGCACAGAGCAACGTGACGCAGTGGTGAAGGAGTTGGAACAAAAGCTGGGGCGCAAACTTTCCAACAATGCCATTTCTCTCGCAGTCCACCAGAGCCGGGCGGAAAAAGTCAAAGGCATCTCGACGGCGGAAGTGCGTGAACGCCAACTGGCACAATTGCAGCCCGATGAATTACAGGCGTTGAAAAAACTCTCGGCATCGGTTCAACCCGTCCGGCCAGTCCGTGTCTTTGAACCAGAAAACCAAGTCTTGAACCATGCCGTCGCCCATGTGTTTGAGCGCAAGTCGGTGGTGCCGGAGCATGAACTGTTGAAGGTGGCCCTGTCGCACCGTCCGGGCGAAGTGGATTTGCCGACGCTGAAAGCGGCGGTGGAACATTCGGCGGACCTGGTGAAAACCGAGCGCGGATTTTCCACGCGGCAAATTCTGGCAACGGAACTGGATTTGATTCAGACGGTCAACGCGGGTTGCGATACGGTTGCACCGTTGCATCCCGGCTATCGCCCTGCCGACTGGCTTGGCGAAGATCAGCAGCGGGCAATTTATCATGTGCTGCGCACCAGTGACCGGATCACCGGCCTGCGTGGTCTGGCGGGCACGGGCAAAACCACGGCGTTGCGCGAACTGGTTGTCGCCTGCAAGGAAGCCCGCGTTGAACCGCTGTTCTGCGCGCCGACGGCGGCGGCGACGGATGTTCTGCGAAAAGAAGGATTCGAGGCGGTGACATTGCAAAACCTGCTGATGATGAAACCGGCGTTGTCCGCCCGTCAGTTGGTGGTGCTGGACGAAGCCGGGGCGGTCGGGATGGACGACATGAAGCGGCTGTTTGACCTGGCGCGGGACGCACGCATTGTGCTGTCGGGCGACACCGGCCAGCACGCCTCGGTCGCGCGTGGCGATGCGCTGCGGATTTTGGAGAACCATTCGGATTTTCAATCCGGCCAATTGACCCGCATCCGGCGGCAACGCAAAGCCGAGTATCGCAAGGCGGTTGAACTGGCCGCGCAGAAAAATACCAATGAAGCGTTCGCACAATTGGAGCGCATGGGAGCGGTGAAAGAATTTCCAAATGACAAACTTCACGACTCCGCCGCGCAGTCGTATGTAAAAGCATTGCAGCAAAACCAATCCGTGCTGCTGGTCGCGCCGACGTGGAATGAAATCGAGGCGGTGACGGAAAAAGTCCGCGCCGCGTTGAAAACGTCCGGTCGGCTGGCGGGTGACGAAAAGGAATTTCAAGTTTTTGATTCGCTGTCGTGGACGGAAGCGCAGAAGCGGGATGCGCGGCAATACCGTCCCGGCATGGCAATCCAGTTTTACCGTCGAAAATCTGGTTTTTCCAAAGATGAAACCGTCGCGGTGGTCGCCGTTGAAAATGACGCCTTGAAAGTCCAACGCGCGGACGGTTCCGAAAGTATTTTCTCTTTGGGTCAAGGCTCTGCCTTGTTTGATGTGGGAGAGAAACGGAAATTGAAAGTGGCCGCTGGCGACAAGCTACTGCTGCAATCGAACTGGCAGAAAAAATTCGTGAACGGTGAGTTGGTAGAAGTGAAGGCGATTCAGGGCAATTCCGTGGTGCTGGCCGATGGCCGGGTGATTCCAGAGAATTATCGCACGTTCACGCACGGCTACGCCGTCACGTCGCACGCCGCCCAGGGCAAGACCGTGGATGAAGTGTTGGTCGTCGCGTCGTTGCGTTCGCTGCCGGCGATCAATCAGCAGCAATTTTACGTCAGCATCTCGCGCGGACGCGATGCCTGCCGCGTGTTCACTGATGATGCCGAGATGTTGCGCTCGCACGTCACCCGTTCCAGCGCGCGGCTGGCGGCGGTGGAAGTTGTCCCGCCCGCCCACCGCCGAAAATTCATCATGACTGTTTTGCAGCGCGGGCATCGCTTTCTGAAACAGTTCCGCCAGCGCCTCGGAATGCAACAGACCATTTTACCTGACAAGCGCAGCCCTCAAATGAAAACACCCCGTTATGAACACCAACGAACCTCCACCCACCGAATCGGCGTCTAACCCGCGCGACAATCCTTCTTACGGCACGGATTCCACGGTCGCCACTTTGAACGTGGTGGCCGACGACGGCAGGAGTTACCAACTGCCTTACGCGCAATTTCTGTATGCCGAGATGATTTCCAATCCGGCGTTGGAAACGAAGCCGGATGCCCCGCCTGAAAAGCTATTGGTCTGTTTTGCCGTGGCCGAAGTTGCGGTGCTGGGGAGCGGACTCAAGGCCGTTGAACGGGCGATCCAGAAGTATGAATTGAAATTTGTGAAGTCGGCTGACCGTCGCTACGCCGCCACGTTCAACACCCATGTTGCCGCCGTCGCCATCGCTTTTACCAAGGAGAAAGTATGAATCCCGAATCGTCATTGAAATTACAGACGCTGGAAAAATTTCCGGTCTTGATGACCAAGGAGAAAGTGGCCGAAGCGCTGGGCGTTGCCACGCACACCATCCCGCCACTGGTGCGGTCGGGACTGCTCAAGCCGCTCGGCCATCCGGGGCGTTATTGCGTGAAACATTTTTCGCGTGACGCGCTCGCGGAGAAATTCGCCAGCCCGGAATGGCTCGATAAAGTGGCGGCGGCCATTCACCGGCACTGGCGGAACAAGAACGCGCAGAAGCGGGCACGGCAGGCCCAACCGGCATGAGGACGGGCGAGTCCGTTACGCAGTTGTGACCGTCGGCGCGGACACTGGCGCGTCTGGCTTTGACACGGCGCACTGGATTTTCTAGCCGCCGCGCATGGCAAAAAGGTTACTACGAAAGAAACCGTTGTCGCTTCATGCTTGAAATCCTCTTCCCTCCTCGACACCCGCGTCGTTTATTGCGGCGACCATCTGTAACATCTCGCCAAGCTGCCCGATGCCTGCGTGGATTTGATTTACATTGACCCGCCCTTCAACTCCAACCGCAACTATGTAGTCTTCTGGGGCGACTCCAAGGAGAAGCGCGCCTTTGAAGACCGCCACGAGAACACCAAGGCTTACATTGACTACCTGCGCCCGCGCTGCGTGCAACTCGCCCGCGTCCTCAAAAAGACCGGCAGCTTTTATTACCACTGCGACTGGCACGCCAGCCACTACATCAAGGTGATGTTCGACCAGATGTTCGGCGAAAATAAGTTTCAAAGTGGAGCCGCCGGCAAGGCGCAATGCTAATTTCAGGCATCAGTCAGCTTCATAAATATCTTGCGGTTAAGCGCAAACGGGAGTAGCGTAAGCAGATCCGGCAAGATCCGGAAGTTAACCCAAAAATAATCAAACCGTAAAATTATGAAAAACTTGGAGGCAATTTGTGTCCCGGTCGCAACGGCGGGATTACTACTCACAGCGAGCTTCCGCGCGGAAGCGACCGACATCACCTGGACCAACACCGTCAGCGGCGTTTGGAACGCGGCGGCCAACTGGAATCCCAACACCGTGCCCGGCGCGACCGACACCGCCATCATCACCAACGCGGGCGTCACGGTCACTTTGGACATCAGCCCGACGGTGGGCGGAATCATTCTCGGCGACAATGGGCCAGGAACGGTGACGCTCTCGCTCGCCGGCCAGACGCTGACATTGAATGGCCCATTGACCGTGAATCCCAGCGGCTCGTTCACCGTGGACAGCGGCACGCTTGCAGGCAACCCCAACGCGGTGTTGAGTGGAACGATTGGCTGGACCGCCGGTTTTTTGGAAGGGATTTTGACGCTAGCTCCCGGCAGCACGCTGAACATCAACAACAGCGCAAACAATCACACCCTGCAGGGTTGCACCTTCACGAACAACGGCACAGTGGCATGGGCGAGCGGAACCATTCGAGGCGGCAACGGCACGGCGATTTACAATTACGGTTTGTGGGACGCGCAGGACGATTCGATCTGGAACAATCTCAACGGTGGCACCGGTGTGTTCAACAACTTCGGCACGTTCCGCAAATCGGGGGGGGGCCTGCGGGTCCCAACTACACGTTATTCGCGAACGCAGTGGCATTCAACCAGCTTGCCGGTGTGCTGGACGTGCAGAATGGCACCAACGGCTTGGAACTGGCTTTTCAGGGTGGCGGCAATTTCACCGGTGGTTACATCACCACCAATCAATTCGGGTTGACGGTTCTGTCCTTAGGCAATTTCACGTTGAACGGCACGGTGACGGGCACCAACACTTGGGAGGCCCCCGGCAATCTGTTCGGGACGAACGTCATCAACGGCGCTTTGACCTGGGTGGCGGGCGACTGGAACAGCGCGGCGTTTGTGACCATTGCCCCCAACACCACATTGATCGTAGCTGGCGTCCTGAATTCGTGGGGCGGCACGGGTAACAACAACATGAACGGCACCGTGGTGACGAATTATGGCACGGTGGCATGGGCGAGCGGAACCATTCAAGGCGGCCACGGCACGGCGATTTACAATTACGGTTTGTGGGACGCGCAGAGCGACCAGATTTTCAACAATGCCTATGGGGGCAACGGCACAGTCTTCAATAACTTTGGCACGTTCCGCAAATCGGGGGGGGGGCCTGCGGGTCCCAACTACACGTTATTCGCGAACGCAGTGGCATTCAACCAGCTTGCCGGTGTGCTGGACGTGCAGAATGGCACCAACGGCTTGGAACTGGCTTTTCAGGGTGGCGGCAATTTCACCGGTGGTTACATCACCACCAATCAATTCGGGTTGACGGTTCTGTCCTTAGGCAATTTCACGTTGAACGGCACGGTGACGGGCACCAACACTTGGGAGGCCCCCGGCAATCTGTTCGGGACGAACGTCATCAACGGCGCTTTGACCTGGGTGGCGGGCGACTGGAACAGCGCGGCGTTTGTGACCATCACCACCAACACGACTTTGATTGTGGCCGGCGGCACGGGTGACAACAACATGAACGGCACCGTGGTGACGAATTATGGCACGGTGGCATGGGCGAGCGGAACCATTCAAGGCGGCAACGGCACGGCGATTTACAATTACGGTTTGTGGGACGCGCAGAGTGACCAGCAATTGAACAATAATTTCGGTGGCAGCACCACTTTCAACAATTATGGCACGTTCCTCAAATCGGCGGGCACGGAACCCAACTCGACTTCCTTTCAGAGCGGAGTTGGTTTTGTCAACAATGGCACGGTGGATGCCCAAAATGGCCTGCTGCAAATTTCCGGGAATTTTGCGAATTCTGCCAGCACACTGGCTGTGGCCAATACTGCGACCATTCAATTTGCCCAAGCTGTGGTTCTGCCCGGGGGATTGGTGACTGGTTCGGGAACGGTGCAGGCGCCCTCCATCACCAGTTCTGCCGTCGTCAGTCCGGGTGCGACCAACGCCGTGCTGAACCTAGCCGGCAATTACACCCAACTGCTGGGCGGCAGCATCCAGTTCGACATCGGCGGCACCTCGCCCGGCGTCAATCAATCCCAAGTCAACGTCACCGGCACCGCAAAACTGGGCGGCTTGATCGCCTTGCGTTTCAGCCCGGGTTATGTTCCCGCCGTCAATAGCAGCAACCTGGTTCTGACGGCGGCTTCGCGGAGCGGCCAGTTTCCTTTCCAAGACCATTTCTATTTGCTCGGCCAGAACAAACGCATCGTTCCGGTTTACGGTCCAACCAGCCTCGTGCTTGCGACCATCTCGGCCGCCGACCCGGTGAATTTTTCTCTAAGCACCGCAGTTCAAGGCCAGACCTTCGCGCTCGGCTGGCCATCGGAATTCGGCAGTTATGATCTGGAGACGAAAACGAATCTGGATGATCCAAGTTGGACCTTCATCCCTGGCGTCACCAATTTTTATGTCGAAACGCCCATGACCAGCCCGCACAAATTTTTCCGGTTGTTCCAACCGTTTTGAATTAACCTGACTGTCAGGTGCGCAACCATGGAAAACTCATTTCCCAAATCAAACCAAATCTAAAAATGAAAACCACCGCACTTCTATTCGCAATTCTGTTGCTGTCCGTGGCGGCTCCTGTATTCGGCCAAACCTGGGGCCAAACCAGCGCCCCGACAAATGCCTGGACCGCCGTCGCGTCCTCGGCGGATGGAACGGGGGTGGTGGCGGCGGGCAGCCACTTTATTTACACCTCCACCGATTACGGCTCGACTTGGACGTCAAACAACGCGCCGAACATTGACTGGACCTCGGTGGCTTCCTCAGCGGACGGCGCCAAGCTGTTGGCTGCGGGCGGCGGGGCGGTTTATACCAATTCAGGAACCACCTGGGCATTGGCTTTTGCCGCGCCCAGAGATGGACCGAGCACCGAACAAAACATCACTTCTGTCGCCTCCTCGGCGGACGGTGTCACATTGATGGCGGCTTCGAGTTTCGGCGACCCGCTTTACAGCCCAAAACCATTGCTCTATGTCTCGACCAATTCCGGCGCAAGCTGGATAAACGCCACCAATTCCCCGCCCGGCCAGCCGTGGGTTTCGGTCGTCTCGTCGGCGGACGGAAGCAAACTCGCGGCGTCCACGTTCACAGGCGGCTATTTTGCCTCGGTCAACTCCGGGACCACCTGGTCTTCAAACACCGTGGCGCCGTTTTTCTCCCTGGCCTCTTCGGCAGATGGCGGCAAACTCGCCGGTGCCAGTCCCATCGGACTTTTCTATTCCGTCAATGCGGGCGTCACCTGGGCGCCGCAGGCGGGCGGCCCGTCCATCACCAACCGAATCGCCTGCTCGACCAACGGCCTCGTCCTGTTCGGACTGGGCCGGACCAACATTTACAGTTCGTTTAACGGCGGGACAACCTGGGCCACCAACACCGCCCCGCTCACAAACTGGTCGGCCATTGCCGTTTCCGCCGACGGCCTCCGCGCCGCGGCAGCGGTTGCCGGTGGCGGAATTTACGTTTTGCAATCCCCTTCCGCGCCGGCATTGAGCATCGCTCCTTCGAGTGGCGCGGTCGTCTTGAGTTGGAATGCCCCGGCTTTTTCTCTCCAGTCCGCCACCAATCTCACGGACACTTTTTCCAACGTGACCGGCGCCATAAGTCCTTACACCAATGCCATCACCAGTCCACAAACATACTTCCGTCTGAAAGGTAATTAACATGAAAACACACATTGCAAAATTGTCCGCCGTCCTGGCGCTGCTCGCCTTTGCCAGCGCGGCTCATTCCGCCACCATCACTTGGACCAACCCCGTCGGCGGCAATTGGAGCGACGCCGCCAATTGGAGTCCGAACCAGGTGCCCACGAACACCGATAACGTCCTGATCACGACTCCGGGCACCTACACGGTGAATCTCGATGTCCCGGGTGTGGTCACCAATCTCACGCTGGGAGCGGGCGGCGGCGCGGGCGGCGTGCAAACTTTTGCCGTGACGAACTTATTGACCGTGAGTTCGCTGGTATCGGTGACCAATGGCGGGGTGTTAAATTCCAGCGGCATCAATGCGGGCTTTTCCGGAGCTATGACGATCGCCAACGGCGGGGTCTTAAACCTGGCGGCCGGTTACAATAATTTCACTTTTACTGCTAATCCGCTGATTGCGACCAACGGCGGGGTGATCAATGCGGGCGGCTCACCTATTTACGGTGGTTATGGTGGAACTGAATACTATTACGGCTCCACCATAAACGGGACGGTGAGCGTGGCCAGCGGCGGCGTGTTGAATAGTCTCGGGGCTTCGATCGCCGCCGGGTTGACCGTGGCGCACGGAGGCGAGGTGAACGTGAATTCATTGGGTATGGCCATCAAAGAACCTTTGACCAATTCCGGGGCCATTAACCTGACCGACGGCCAGCTTGGCAATGATAATTATGATACCGTCAGCGGATCCGCCTACGGCGAACTGGTCAATCTGCCGGGCGGAGCGATCAATTTGCAGGGGAGCACCGCCATTGGCGGCGGTGGCTATATTATCAATCAGGGTTTTATCGTCCAGAGTGCCGGCACGAATGCCATGAACTCTCCCGTGTTTGACAACCGGGTGGGAACCATCACAAATTTATCAGGAATAATGACGCTCAGCCTCTTTCAAACCAACCTGGCGGGCACCTACTTTGCGGCAGCGGGCGCGACGATTCAATTTGTGGGCGCTGATATTGCCAATGACAATAGCGCACCCCAACTGACTTTGGGCACGCCATTGGTGCTGGGTGGCAGCGGACAATATCAACTGACGTCCGGGTATTTATACCTGCCGGCGAATGTGCCGACGAATCTGGAACTGGTGGGCGACACGTTGCAGTTGGGGCCGGATTTTCAAGGCGGGGCGATCACGAACCTGACGCTGGATGGAATGCAGTTATTGAACGCACTGCCGATCACGGGAACATTCACGGCGAACAATAGTGAAATTGCCACGAATCTGGTGGTGGCGAACGGTGGCGTGTTCTCCTACGAAGGGGCGGGTCTGATCAACGGGACAGTGGCGGTCGGAAGCGGCGGCGTGTTCAATGTCATCAACTCGTTGTCTGAAAGCAACAGCATTGACATCTTAATTGACACCTTAATTGATCACGGCGTAACGGTGGCCCATGGCGGAATAATGAATGGGAAAGGCCTGTTCACTTTACCCACGTTGACCAACGCGGGGACGATCAACGTAAGCTCTCCGTTCATACTCGAGAATGGGGTAATCAATCAGACAGGTGGGTTGATGAACTTATTGGGCAATGGGGGCATAACCATCAGCAACCCCACCAATTATTTTATCAATCAGGGGGCGATCGTCCAGAATTCCGGCGCTGGCACCACGAACATGATCGGTTATCAAGTATCTGAGAATTATGCGTTTGTCATCAACCTGCCTATTGACTTCGACAACAGCCAGGGAACGATCACCAATTTGTCAGGAACCTTGGTTTTGCCCAGTTTTCAAACTACCCTCGCGGGCATTTTCTATGCAGCGGCGGGCGCGACGATTCAACTGGGCGGCGGCACGATTGGAGCACCCCTGGTGCCGGGCACGCCCTTGGTGCTGGGTGGCGGCGGACAATATCAATTCATCTGCGGTTATTTATACCTGGCGGCGAATGTGATTCCGAACCTGTCATTGCAAGGGGGCGTGTTGGAATTGGGAACGGGCTTTCAGGGCGGCGCGATTACGAACCTGATGCTGGACGGCATAATGTTGACAAACCAGTTGTCAACCGCCTTGCCGATCAAGGGGACGTTCACAGTGCTAAATAGCGGGGCCTCCGGAAGTTTGAATAGCTCGCCCTATCCGTATGGATGGGAGGGGTTCTATGGAAATGGAGTCTATGGAAATTATACGGTGGCGGATGGCGGCGTGTTGACTGTCAGCAATACTGTCATTTATGGGACGGTGACAGTGACCAATGGCGGTGTGCTGAACGCGAGCAGTCCCTCGACGTATCCGCCGCCCGGCGAGACGTATCTCTATGGGAATATTTATGTCGAGCGTGGCGGTGTATTGAATGCGAGCGGTCCCTATACGTATCTCTATGGGAATCTCATGATTGCGAACGGCGGCGTGTTGAATGGTAGCGCCGTGATGTATGGGTCGGTGGTAGTAGCGAGCGGTGGCGCTCTTAATCCTGTCCAAATAGAATTATACGGTCCGCTGACCAACTCCGGAACCATCAACCTGACGAACGCCGCTGTGGGCATTTTAAACGATGGAACGACCAACGAACAGGGTGGCCTGATCAATGAAGCGGGTGGGGTGATTAACTTATTTACTGGGTATGGGGATGTCTCCGGGGGCGGTTACCCTGTTGGCTATGATTATTTCATCAACCAGGGCCGGATTGTCAAGAGTGCGGGCACCGGCTCGATGAGGCTTGAAGCTGATTTCGCCACGAACTCGGGCACGATCACTGCCCAAACGGGACAAATAATGATGCTCGGTCAGTGGACGCTGCTGCCCGCCGGCAGCTTGAATGTCGGCCTGAGTGGCGCAACCAATTATGGCAATTTCTATTTCGCCATATATAACCCTCAAAGTGGCTACCACGCCGGGAACGCGGGTTTGAACGGCGCCTTCAACGCCACCTTGAACACTGGTTACGTCCCCACCAACGGCACCACGTTCAACGTCTTGTCTTATGGCTCGTTCACCGGCAGCTTCAGCAGTCTCGGATTGCCATCCGCCGTAAGCTGGCAATCCAACTACGGAAGCACGAATTTCAGCCTCGTGGCGGGGAGCGAATTGCCCCAGTTTGGAATCGTCAACCTGTTGGGAACCAATTTCATCTTCACCGGCATGGGCGGCTCGTCGGGCAGCAACTATGTGGTTCTGGCCAGCACCAATCTCACGCTGCCATTGACCAACTGGCTGCCGCTCGCCACGAACATCTTTGATGGCTCCGGCCAGTTTCGTTACACCAACCCCATCAGCCCGGCCAAACCGCGCCAGTTCTTCATCTTCAAACTGCCGTAAAAACAACTCCATTCATGAAAACCAACATTAAAATCCGGTTCCTTTTGCCCACGCTTATCGCCGCGCTCAATCTGCTCCCCGCCCGCCCGGCGGCGGCGCAAACCTTCAAGACCCTGCATAGTTTTACCAACAATCCAGACGGATACAGACCGGTTGCGGTGATTTTATCTGGCGACAGGTTGTATGGAACGGCCTCAAGTGGCGGCACCAATGGCTCTGGCACCGTGTTCGCTCTCAACACCGATGGCAGTGGTTACACAAATCTGCATAGTTTTGCCAGAGGATCGAGTCCGAACGCGGTGCTTCTGGTGGGCAATACGTTGTATGGGACAACGTATGCTGGCAATACTGTGTTTGCCATCAATACGAATGGCACGGGGTTTACCAACCTGACCAGCTTCAGCGGGGCAAATGGAGCTTATCCGGAGGGTAGTTTACTGTTATCAGGCAACACCCTTTATGGAACGGCAAGTCAAGACGGCAGTGGATATTATGGAACGGTCTTCGCCGTCAACACAAGCGGCACGGGGGGCGTTTCAGCTGTTTATAGCTTCACCGGCGGCGTTGATGGCAATGGTCCGGTTGCTGGATTAATTTTGTTGGGCAATACCTTGTATGGGACCGCGTATAATGGTGGCAGTGAGGGAGCCGGCACGGTGTTTGGCGTCAATACTGACAGCACAGATTTTACGAACCTGCATAGTTTTGCCAGTATTCCTAACGACGGGTATTGGCCGCAGGGCAAATTGGTTTTATCAGGCAACACACTGTATGGAACGGCCCAGTATGGCGGCACTTCGGACTATGGCACCGTGTTCGCCGTCAATACCGATGGCACGGGGTTTACGAATCTGTATAATTTCACGGGAGGCAACGACGGAGGATATCCGAAGGCCGAATTGATTTTATCAGGCAGCACCCTGTATGGGACGGCCCAGTATGGTGGCAGTTCAGAAGATGGCACCGTGTTTGCCGTCAGCACCAATGGCACGGGTTTTACGATCCTGCATACTTTTGGTGGCAGCGATGGAGCCAGTCCAGGCAGTAGTATGATTTTGTTGGGCAATATTCTGTATGGCACGACGGGAGGAGGCGGCAGTGCTGGAGATGGCACCGTTTTCAGCCTTTCGCTGGTGCCGGTGGTCAGCACGCCGCAACTGGCCATTAATCTTTCCGGCACCAATGTCATTTTGACCTGGTCGGAGCCGGGGTTCACGTTGCAGTCCGCCACCAATCTCGCGGCTCCGGTCTGGACCACCATCAGCGGGCAGAACACCGTGACCAATCCCCTTTCCGGCACGCAGAAGTTTTACCGGTTGAGTCAATAACGATAACAACCAACCAATGAAACATCCATGAAAACCAAACTCAATGCACTGTTTATCGGGCTGGCCCTGCTGGCCGGCGTTTACCAAGCCACCGCGCAGGCCGCGCAGTTCTTCCGCATCGTCGGGCCGACGGCGGTGACCATCACGGCGTTCCGGGCGGATGGCACGCTGGTCTGGAGCGGAGCGACGCCGGGCGCGACCTACACGGTGCAGATCTCCACCACCCTGGCCGGCGGCGTCAACTGGGTGGATTACGATCAGCTTGTGGCCGGCGGCAGCGTCAGCACCAACCTCATTGTTTCGTTCAACCTGCCCGCCGGGATGACGCTGATTCCGGCCGGGGTGTTCACGATGGGGGACACTTTGGATGGTGAGAACGACGCCATCCCCATCAACGTGACGGTGTCGGCGTTCTACATGGATGTGAATCTGGTGAGTTTGAGTCAATGGCAGGGGGTTTATAGCTACGCGACGAGCCACGGCTACAGCTTTGTGAATGCGGGAATGGGCAAGGCGGTGAATCATCCGGTGCAGACGGTGGACTGGTATGACTGTGTGAAGTGGTGCAATGCGCGTTCGCAGCAGGCGGGGTTGACGCCGGTGTATTACACAGATGCAGGGTTCACGCGGGTGTTCACCAATGGGGACAGTGGCACGACGGCGGTGTATGCGAACTGGAGAACGAACGGGTATCGGTTGCCGACGGAGGCGGAGTGGGAGAAGGCGGCGCGGGGCGGGTTGATCGGACAGCGGTTTCCGTGGGGGAATACTATTTCTTGGAGTCAGGCAAATTACTCCGGGGATCCCTTGTCGCTTGATCCGTATGGTTTCGCCTACGATTTGTCCACGGCGATTGATTATGATCCGGCGTTTTCTGGTGGAGATAAAGGGAATTATCCCTACACAAGTCCGGTGGGATCATTTCCGGCGAACGGATATGGGCTATATGACATGGCGGGGAATGTATTGGAGTGGTGTTGGGATTGGTATGGGACGCCGTATGGTCAACCAACAACTACTAATCCAACCGGACCGGCCTCAAGCCTGGAAAACTTGCGTGTGTTACGCGGCGGCCCTTGGGACAACCACGCCACCTTCGCGCGCAGTGCCTCTCGCTACGACGACGACTTCCCGAACGCCGCCAACTACGGCTACGGGTTCCGTTGTGTGAGGGGACTTTAGTTTTTGCTCTTTTACGCTTTAACCCTTTTGAACTGGTGAGCGTAAGGCTTTGCCATGATGGCGGTCAGGCTGATCGGAAAACGCAGATAGCTATGAAAACTAAACCGATAATTTTATGAGAACCAAACTGCACTATTGCTTCATTGTGCTGGCCTGGTTTGTTGGCGTTCACTCGGCACTCGCACAAGTCACGAATCTGGGCATCGCCCCGGCGGGTGGGCAATCCGTCCTTTACTGGCCGAACAGCCCGACGAATTATGTTTTGCAAACCGCCACCAACCTTTCGTCAACCAACTGGTTGACGGCGAGAACGGCGTTCGCGGTCAATGCGGCGGAGGTGACAAATGCGGCACCGGCCGGCTTCTTTCGGCTGATGCCCACGACCACGCCGGCGGGCATGGCGTTGATTCCGGCGGGTTGGTTTACGATGGGGGACACGCTGGATGGCGAGAGCGATGCCATCCCCACGAACGTCTATGTCTCGGCGTTTGTCATGGACGTGAACCTGGTCACCTATGGTTTGTGGACGAACGTGTATGCGTATGCCACGAGCCACGGCTACAATTTTGTGGATGCGGGTGCGAATGGGGGCACGGGAACGAATTATCCGGTGGAGACGGTGGACTGGTTTGATTGTGTAAAGTGGAGCAATGCCCGGTCGCAGCAGGCGGGGTTGACGCCGTGTTATTACACGGATGCGGGTTTTACCCAGGTGTTCACGAATGGCGACAATGGCACCACGGTCTATCAGAATTTGACGGTGAACGGCTATCGGTTGCCGACGGAGGCGGAATGGGAGAAGGCGGCGCGCGGGGGCGGAATCGGGCGGCGGTTTCCGTGGGGCAATGTTATCCATACAAACCAGGCTCAATACATTGCCTGCACAGGCTGCTATAGCTATGATTTGGGGCCGAATAGCTCACCTTCAGGCCCGAGTCCGGTGGGTTCGTTTGATGTAAATGGATATGGTCTCTACGACATGGCCGGGAATGTAATCGAGTGGTGTTGGGACTGGTGGGGGACGCCGTATGGCCAACCCACCACAACTAATCCAACCGGAGCGGGGCCAGGATCGAACTTCCGTGTGTTGCGCGGCGGCGATTGGAACGACAACGCCATCGACGCGCGGTGCGCCAGTCGCATCAACTCCTACCCGCCCCAAGTCCTCAACGACGTTGGGTTTCGGTGTGTGAGGGGGTTTTAGTTTTTGCTCTTTTATCATCCACCGTTCCTTTTGAAAATCCGCGCGCTGTGATTGGCATTGATATTTCGCCCATGCCTGTGCGTCATGGCCAAACGCCTGCGCGACGTTTGCGCGTTGCCGGAAAGCGAATGCTCTGGCGCGCCGGACGCGGCTTCGTTGTCCGCGACCTGCGGTGGACGGTGGAGAAGCTGCGCATCATCCCGCCGTTTGAATTTGAGAACTGGGCCGTCATCGCCCTCGGCACATCCCGAACAAGGTGCAGGTCGGCGACATGGGCGTGGATGGCCGCATCTTCCCCGTCTCATCCAGCGCCGCCCCGCGCAAGCAGCAGGAAGGCGAACTCGGCCTGAAAGAACGCTGGTATCCCATCCAAGTAAAACAAAAAGACAAGGCCGGCCGCCCTGACATTGACGCCTTTGAAGCCATGATGATGCGCGAAGATTGCAAGAAAGGCTTCTTCGTATCGTTCGATTATTCGTCCGACGCGTTGCAGGAGATCGAATCGTTCTTCAAGCGCAGCCACAAAGTCATCGTCGCCCTGACGGTGAGATGGAGGCTCGGAGATCCGCGCTGCCGCTCGTCCGTCCCCATCGTCACACTTCACAGAACACCTGGTTTAATCCACGCCATCGCCCGGCGAGCCATATTCGTGGATGATAATTGGTGGCGGCGGTGGTGTGTGTGGCTGAATGACAATGCCGATGCCGGCGCCGACGTGTGGTTGATTGGGGAATTTCCGGCGCAACCCGCCGCTGAACACCCAGGCCAGCACCAACAGGGACAGCCAGACGAACACGAGATAAAGATAGACTCCCCATTCTGCGATGATCCAATCGAGAAAATGGAACACGGGGTCGAGCACTCTGGCAGGATTCAAGTTCATGTGATTTCCTCCGGTTATGCCTTGGCCAGCACTGGCTCAAAGGTCTTGGACATTTCCGCGAACTTGCTGCGCATCCGTTCAAATTCGCTCAACGGCGGCAGTTCGACCTGTGCCCGGCGTGCATACGCGCGATGGATGGCTTTGCTGTTATGACCCAGCGCCTCCTGCGCGAACCGTTCGGGATAACCGGCTTTTTTTGCGCGTTCCGCCCACGCATACCGATACGAATGCAAGCTGACGCCCTTGATGCCCAAGCCCACGATGCGCTGGTGAAATTCCGTCGCCCGGTCGCCGGAACGCACCGAGCGCAGATACGGAAACAGCGGGCCGCTCCCCGGCAAATCCCGCAGAATTTCCGCCACTTCATCGTCGAAGCGCATGATGGCGATGGAGCCGGTTTTCTTGCGCGCGAAGCTGATGACGTTGTGTTCCCAATCAATGTTTTCAGCTTCAAGGCCCGCGAGATCGGACTGCGACGCGCCCAGGTGCCACGCCAGTTTATAGAACGCCTTGCGTTCGGGATTCAATTCGCGGGCGACGATGGCCTGATGTTCCTCCCAGGTGATGGCACGTTTGTCCTTGAACTCCACTTTCGGCCATTGCCGTTTCACAATCACCGGCCACGGCAGCCAGGTCATGTCCAGGGCGAAGTTGTGGATGCGCCGCAGATAGACGTTGCTCGAAACTTTTCCCGCTTCCAACACGCGTAGAAAATGTTCCGGGCGCGTTTCCAGAAGCGGCAGGTGCCGGATGCTATCAAAAGCTTTGTCTTTGATTGCAGTCAGCCAGCGATGTTGGGTCTGGTCTTTTTTCAGCTTCACCAGTTCGGCCATGACGAACTGCCAGTCGCGGGTGGCAATCTGCGGATCGCTCGCGGCCAGATAGGCGCGGGCAATTTGCAGGTTCACAGCGGGCTGCTGCTGCGCTTCGCCGCGCGAATGGAACAACCGCAGCGCCGTGGCGCGGTCGGTGGTGTGCAAGCTGTCCTGCTTGCCGGTCACGTCATCGTGAATGTAGTAGCGTCCGCCTTTTTTGCGGCGGTAGAGCCGGTATCGTTGTCTCATAACTGTATTCACAGCGATGAGTTTACGACGGTTGATCTCGACTCCGGCAGGGAGCAGGTGGGAGTTACGCAGGGCAGGCCAGAGTTAAATCCTGCTGGCACTTCCGCTGGCACTCGTCTGTGGAAGTTAACCAAACCCTACAGTTCCAACTGGTTAGGTTTGGAGGCGAGGGTCGGAATCGAACCGACGAATGAGGCTTTTGCAGAGCCCTGCCTTACCACTTGGCTACCCCGCCACACAGAACAGTCACACTAATTTCGTTTCATGCCCGAAGCAAGTTCAAGTTTCGCCCGCAACCGTTTCAAATGGTGAAACCCAGCTTGCGCCGTTGCGGCCAAAGCTCCTTCGGTTTGAAAATTCCCACCGGCGTGATGATGCCCGTGATCAATTCCGGCGGCGTCACGTCAAAGCCCGGATTCCGCGCACCACTCGCCGGATTGGCCACGCGAACGTAAATTCTTTTTGCGGACTTTGTACTTTGGACACCTGCTCGCGCGATGGCGGAGTTGGACTTTGGACTTGATTCCACGCCCCATGCGCCGAGGACTTCGCTTTCGTGACGTTCCTCAATCGGAATGTCGAAGCCGCGTTTCAAATTCCAGTCAATCGTCGAAAGCGGAATCGCTACGTAAAACGGAATCCCATGCCGTTTCGCCAAAACCGCCTTGGTGTAGGTGCCGATTTTATTCGCAACTTCGCCGGTGCGCCCGAGCGTGCGGTCGCTGCCGACAATGACCAGATCAATTTCGCCGCGCTGCATCAAATGTCCAGCGGCGTTGTCGGCGATGACCTGGTGGGAAACTTTTTGCTGCGCGAGTTCCCAAGCCGTCAGCGTCGCACCCTGTGAACGCGGTCGTGTTTCGTCGCAAAAAATGTGGAACTTTTTGCCCTGCGCCTGCGCGGCATACATCGGCCCGGTGGCGGTGCCGATGTCCACGCACGCCAGCCAGCCGGCATTACAGTGCGTGAGAATCTTCATGCCGCTGCGAATCAACCGGGCGCCGTGCCGCCCGATTTCCTCGCAATGCCGCACGTCTTCACTGGCAAATTCCTCGGCGGCGGCGAGAGCGAGCGATTGCTGCTCGGCAACGGTTTTCCCGGTGCGCATCACGGCGCGGACACCGTTCATGGCATTGACCGGATCCACCGCCGTGGGTCGCGCGGCCTTGAGCGTTTGATAAACGATTTCGATGTGCCAGGAAAATTTTCGCTGGTCGCGTCCGCGAAAGGCGAGTGCGCCCTGGGCCAGGCCATAAGCGGCGGTGGCGGCGATGGCGGGCGCGCCGCGCACAATCATGTCGTGGATGGCTCCGGCGGTTTCGTGGAAATTTTTCGTGGCGACGATTTTGAATTCATGCGGGAGCAGCCGCTGTTCGATGAGCAGGACGGCGTTGCGTGCGCGGTCGAAGGCGACGGTGCGGTAGTGTTGCGTGCGGCCGCGGACGGTGACATTCATGGAATACAGATTGTTTTAGACACGGATGGCACGGATTCCCACGGATTTGGCTTTGAATTTTATTCGTGAAAATTCGTGAAATTCGTGTCTCAGCCGACTTTGACTTTCATCCGTTGGATTTTTGCCTCGAGGTCGCGGTAAATGGGTTGCTGGCGGAGCTGGTGGAGGTCGGGGTCCCTGGCCAGCCAGCGGAAGTCCCGGTAGCCGAGTTGCAACGCCTTTTCCAGCGCGAGCGCGGCGCGGTCGAATTGCCCGATGAGCGAGCAACTGCACGCGAGATTGTAAAAAACCAGCGGGCTGCGCGGTTCAAGTCGCGCGAGATGTTCATCCACCTTGAGGCCCTCGGCGTAGCGACCGCGTTGCGTGTAGTGGTCGCCCAACAATTGCAGCGCGTCCACGTAATCGGGATCGCGCCGGACCAGCCCCTCCATGAATTCGATTGTGACGTCAAGGTCGCGCTGGCTGGCACGACTCAATTTTTTTCTGGCACTGCTTTTGACCGGCATACAACACAGGCAGTTTTTCCAAGCCGCCGCCTCAAGTCAAGCGGGGGCGCGAAATTTTTTATGGAATCTTCCGGTGTATTGTTGTAAAAATGTGTCAGAATCTCCTGCGGTATTATGAAAGCTTTTGTCACGGGCGCCTCCGGCTTCATCGGCTCGAACCTCGTTCACGAGCTGGTGGCGCGGGGGCATCGCGTGAAGGCGCTGCTGCGGCCGAACAGCGATAAACGCGGGCTGGCCGGAGTCGAGTTCGAGCGCGTGACCGGCGACGTGCTCGACGGGAAATTGTTGGAGCGCGAAATCGAAGGCTGTGATTGGTGTTTTCACGTGGCGGCCAGTTATCATTTGTGGATGCGCGACTATGCGCCGATGTATGCGGTCAATGTAGAGGGTACCCGCAATGTCCTCGAAGCCGCCGGCAAGGTCGGCTGCCGGCGCATCGTTTACACCAGCACCGTCGGCTGCGTCGGCCTGCCCAAAATGGTGAATGGGCAATTCACCCCGACAACGGAACTGGACACGATTGCCAACGAGCAACTGACGAATCACTACAAATGCTCAAAATGGCAGGCGGAATGTCTGGCCGTGAAGCTGGTGAAAAACGGGCTGCCCATCGTCATCGTCAATCCCACCGCGCCCATCGGTCCGCGCGATGTGAAACCGACGCCGACCGGCCAGGTGATTGTGGATTTTCTGAACCGCAAACTGCCGGCGTATCTCGACACCGGATTGAACTGGGTCCACGTCCGCGATGTGGCCGCCGGGCACATCCTCGCGGCGGGAAAGGGGGAGATTGGCGAACGCTACATTCTGGGCAACGAAGAGGGCAACTGGACCATGCGGGAAACATTGGCCGTGCTGGAGGAAATCACCGGCATTCCTGCGCCAAAAATTCAAATTCCATATTGGGTTGCACTTGCGGCGGCGCATGTCAACGAGTGCGCCGCCTTTTTCACCGGCAAACCGCCCCGGGCGCCGCTGGCGGGCGTGCGCATGGCCAGATACAAAATGTGGTTCAATCCGGCCAGGGCGATTCGGGTGCTCAAGCTGCCGCAGACGCCGCCGAAACAAGCGCTCGCCGACGCCGTCGAATGGTTCCGGGCGAATGGATACGTGAAATAAATGATTTGGGACACTGTGGGAATCGTCCCTACCGGTATGAAGTCACCGCCGCGAAATGGTAGGGACGACTTCCACGTCGTCCCCATTATTCTGGAAAAGGGATGAAATTTGGGACGCGGGTGGAACGTGTCCCTACCAACTGAGGTCGTGGATTCGCCCTTGGTAAGGCCATTCCTCCGGCTTCTCCGCCAGCTTTTTTCTCAGCGGATTCTCCCGCACATAGGCCAGCTTTTCCTCGTATTCAATCCGGTTGCGCAGCCGGTGATGAAACGATTTCCGCTGCCACGACCATGGCTGGTCCAGATGTCGCCGGCTGAACTGGCGTTTCCAAAACTCCACCCAAGTATCTACGTCGAAATGCAAATCGTGCGGCGCGCAAAAGAAATGAAGATGATCCGGCATGAGGAGGTAATGGCCCACCCGCCACGCAGTCGCTTCCTTGCTCCAGATTTCGGTGAGCGACTGCTGGACGGTCGCTTTGGCCATCCACGGGATGGCGTTCTTTGCGTTGACGGTGACGAAGAAGATGTTGGGCTGGCCGGAGAAAATGTGTGCGCCAGCGGTGGGCGTTTGGCGTCCGGTATCGCGATGGATTCCTTCGCCAGTGGCCATGCGATGAAAGTGCGGCGGCGGCGGCGGTTTTGGAAGGAGAAAATGCCGGAAAATTTGGGACGCGGCATGATCGAACGCGTTTCACCGCGTCCCGTTCTTTTCGGGAAGGGGGAATAAGTTTGGGACGATGTGGAAATCGTCCCTACCGGGGGCGGGCATCCGGGCGACGGATGCAAATAATGCGGTGAGTTTGGCAAAACATGGCTTGCCAACCCCTCAACCTTGTGAAAAATTTCACCCATAATTTATGGCACACGTCAAACTACACATACCGGGGCCGATCGAAGTAAGCGAAAAAACGCTCAAGGCGTTTCGCTCGCCGATGATCGGCCATCGCGGCCAGGGTTTCAAAGACCTGTACGCGAAAATCCAACCACAACTCCAGCAACTGCTTTACACGAAGCAGCAGGTCTACATTTCCACCTCGTCCGCCTGGGGCGTGATGGAAGGCGCGATCCGCAATCTGGTTTCCAAAAAAGTCCTGAACTGCATGAACGGCGCGTTCTCGGACAAATGGCTCGACGTGTCCAAGCGTTGCGGCAAAAACGCCGAGGGACTCCAGGTGCCGTGGGGTTCGCCCATCCGCGCCGAGGCCGTGGACAAAAAACTTGCCACCGGCCAGTTTGACGCGCTAACGGTGATCCACAACGAAACTTCGACGGGGGTGATGAGCCCGATCGCCGAGATCGCCGCGCTCAAGAAAAAATATCCCGATGTCATGTTCATCGTGGACACCGTCAGTTCGATGTCAGCGGTCAAACTGGAGTTTGACGCGATGGGTATTGACGTGATGCTGGCCGGCACGCAAAAGGCGCTGGCCCTGCCGCCCGGCACGGCCCTGTTCACCTGCTCCCCGGCGGCGCTGGCCAAGGCCGCGACGATCAATGACCGCGGATATTATTTCGACTTTGTCGAATTCCAGAAAAACGCGGAGAAAAGCATGACGCCGAGCACCCCGAGCATCGGCCACATTTTCGCCCTCGAATCCAAGCTCGAGGACATTTTTGCCGAGGGACTTGAGGCGCGTTACGCGCGTCATCGCAAAACAAGCCAGATGTCCCGTGACTGGGCAACCAAGCATGGCTTTACGCTGTATCCGGACAAGGGCTTTGACTCGCTCACCCTGACGTGCGTGAACAACGGCGCCAAACCCGGCGGCCGTACCGTGGACGTGGAGAAACTGGTGAAGCTCGTCAAAGGCCAGGGCTTCCTGATTAACGGCGGTTATGGAAAAATCAAGGGCACCACGTTCCGCTTCTCGAACATGGGCGATGAAACCGAAGCCACGATGGGCCAGCTTTTCGCCGCGATGGACAAGGCGATGGCGCAACTCTAAACGGCGCAATATTCTCACCGGCAATCCGCACCCGCGGGTTGCCGGTTTTGCTTTTCGTTTGTTGCCGGTATTGCAAAATTCTGGTAGGGTCGTTACTTGAATTTTCGGCCGAGAATCGGAGCGCGAGTTGTCTCAACTCGCAGCTTTTCCCAACCAATCCAGACGCTGCGGATTGAGGACAATCCGCGCTCCGGGACAAATTAGGAAAAAATCTGCCGTGCCAAACAGCTACTCGCTTGTCTATCTGCGCAACGGCGCGTGTTCTGTCCGTTCGCTGGCCGAAGACGAGACGTTTCATCCCGTCGTTGGGCCGGCCATCGAGGCCGAAGCACTTTACGTCCGGCAATTGCACCTGCCGGAACGCGTGCAGGCGACGCCCGGTGAATTTGTGATTTGGGATGTCGGGCTGGGCGCGGCGGCCAACGCGCTTACGGCCATCCGGCTCATTCGTGGAAGTTTGAAAGGAAAACCGGCGCAGCTCCGTCTCGTTAGCTTCGACCACACCAGCGCCGCGGCGGCGTTCGCGCTCAAACACGGCGCGGAACTGGGTTATGTCGCCGGATACGAATCCGCGCTGGCTGAACTGGTAAAAAATCATTCCGTGAAATTCAGCGATGATTTGCTTCAGGTCGAATGGACGTTGGAACCCGGCGATTTCCCGGCATGGCTGAAGCAAAATCCGGAACGCCGGCTTCCAACACGGCCCGAATCTGTTTTGTCATGCGAACACGCCGTGCCGGAGGCCGGCGTTCCACCGCCTCACGCCATTCTGTTCGACCCGTTTTCACCAAAGAAAAATCCAGCGATGTGGACGGTACCGTTGTTTGCCGGTTTGTTCCGCCGGCTCGATCCGCAACGTCCCTGCGCGCTGGCCACGTACACGCGCAGCACGATGGCCCGGGTGACGATGCTGCTGGGCGGATTCTTCGTGGGCGTGGGACATCCATCGGGCTTGAAGGAGGAAACCACCATGGCGGCAAACCGGCCCGACCTGCTGGACGAGCCACTCGACCGCCGCTGGCTGGAGCGCGCGAAAAGTTCCCACAGCGCCGAGCCATTGAGCGGGCCGGTTTACCGGCAGGCGCCGTTATCGCCCGAAACCTGGGAAAGATTGCGACAGCATCCGCAATTCAGGTAATTTGCATTGTGGATTGTCACCATCAATTTGAAGCACTGTTTACCAATCCGGCGCCGGTGCTGGCGCTGGCGCCGATGCAGGAGGTAACGGATTTGCCGTTCTGGAAATTGATGGCGGTTTACGGCGGGGCGGACGTTTATGTCACGGAATATTTCCGCGTCCACGCCACTTCAACCCTGCGAAAACGCATTCTTAAATCCATCACCGAAAACCCGACGGGCCAGCCGGTCATCGCCCAGATGATCGGCAACGATATTCCGTCGCTCGTGCGCACGGCGCGCGAGTTGCAGCAGTATCCGATTGCGGCAGTGGACCTGAATCTGGGTTGTCCGGCGCCGGTGGTTTACCGCAAATGCGCCGGCGGCGGATTGCTGCGTGAACCGCGGCGGGTGGATGCCATTCTCGGCGCGCTGCGGGACGCGGTGAAGATCAAATTCACGGTCAAAACCCGCATTGGATTCGATTCACCCAAGGTTTTCGATGAACTGCTGCCGGTTTTTGCGAAGCACTCGCTGGACTTGCTGGTCGTCCACGGTCGCACGGTCCGCGAGATGTATCGCGGAACAGTGCATTACGAATGCATCGCGCGTGCCGTTGCGGAAATGCCCTGTCCGGTGCTGGCCAATGGCAATGTGCATTCCGCCCGGAACGCGGCTGAAGTTCTGAAAATCACCGGTGCGCGCGGACTGATGATCGGGCGCGGCGCCATTCGCAATCCCTGGTTGTTCCAACAAATCCGCCAGTATCAGCGCGGCGAAGCCGTTTTCATCCCCCGCGGACTCGAAGTGCTGGAATACGTGCGCGCGCTCTACGAAGCAGCTTGTTCGCCGGACGTGCGAGAATCCGCACAGGTGGCGAAAATGAAAAAATACATGAATTATCTCGGCGTGGGCGTTGAACCAGACGGACAATTTCTGCATCAAATTCGCCGCGTCACCACGAAATCGGACTTCTTCCGGGTCTGCGAAAAATTTCTGAATCACGATCAACCCCTGCCGCTCGAACCTTTTTCTTTTGCCGTCAAGGATGCGGACGTCATGGCCGGAGAACGGTGCTGACCAATCGTGGAATAAATGTTGGGAGTTCCGCGTTTACGCGACAACGTGGAACGGAGCGCGGGGGTCCCACCCGCAGCAGCCGGATTGCCGAATGAGCGCACGAAATTCCACGGGTTTTTGGCTTGTCGAACGTGCTGCGGCTGAGATGGCCGTGCTCCGCCGTCTCCAAAATGATGTGTGCAACATACCCCGGACACTACCACCCATGCACAATGTTGCGTCCGCGTGGAACGCCGGATTTATCCGGCAGGTGTGCAGCCGGCGCGTGTTCTGCCGGATAAATCCGGCGTTCCGGTGTTGGTGTCGGGGTGCGCTCAGGCAAATACCGTGCAAGAGTCTGCGCTTGCGCCGCTGGCAGGATGCGCGAAACTTCAGGACATGATGGCACAAGACCAAGCCGGACAATCAAATGCCGGCTGGAAGCAGCCGCGATTGCCCCGCTGGGTGCGCATCGCGGTGATGGGACGCAATCCCAAAGCAACCCTGGTGCGGGTTGTGGTTTTGGTTGTCACCAGCTTCGTGGTTTTCAAATTCATCCTGTTGCACATCCGTGTTGAAGGCATCAGCATGTTGCCGACGTACCCGGACCGTTCGATGCATTTCGTGAACCGGTTCGCTTACCTGTGGCACGAGCCACAACGGTGCGACGTGGTGGGTATCCGGTTTTCCCGCGCGGAGACCAACAGCCCCGCCGGCATACATCAGGCCGCCAACTGGCTGGAACCGCCACACATCATGTTGCTGAAACGCATCATCGGTTTGCCGGGCGAAACCGTCGCCTTTGAGAACGGCCGCGTGCTGATCAACGGCGAAGTGCTGGATGAACCGTATGAGAAAACACCTTGCGACTGGAATCGCCCACCCGTCAAACTCGGCCCGGACGAATATTTCGTCGTGGGCGACAACCGCACCATGCCTTGGGAAGATCACACGTTTGGCCGGGCACAACGCAGCCAGATTGTTGGCAAAGCCCTCTTATGAAAGTCATTATCCGCATCGTGTTGCTGGCCGCGCTGGCGGCGCTGGGCGTCTGGCTGTGGACGGTCCTTTTTCCCCGCCCGGAAAAAGTCATTCGCCGGCAACTCACGGAACTGGCCCGCACCGTTTCATCTTCGTCCGATGAAGGCGACCTGACGCGACTGGCTGCCGCGCGCAGTGTGGCCGGATTTTTCTCCACCAATGTCGAGTTAAACGTGGAATTACCCGAACTTGGCCAGCGCAATTCCATGGATCGTGAAGAAATCACCCAGGTGGCCCTGATGGCCCGTTCGCGGGCCGGCGGTGTGCAGGTCAAATTCCCCGACATAAACATAACCGTTGCGCCGGACCAGCAATCCGCCGTGGCGGATCTCACCGTCGAAGCGAACGTTTCCGGCGAACACAACCCGTTCGTGCAGCAGATGAAATTCACGTTGCAAAAGATTGACGGGAGATGGTTGATCACCCGTGTCGAAACCGTCCGCACGCTTTCCTGGTGCCCGCAAATTTATTTCCGCCATTTTGAACTTTGCACTGCGGCAGGCTCCTTTCATAGTTAACGCATGAACGTCTTTGTCACCGGCGGCGCGGGTTACATTGGCTCCATTTGCACGGAAGAACTGCTTGGTGCCGGCCATGCGGTCACGGTTTATGACAATCTCACCGAAGGCCATCGCTCGGCGGTGGATGCCCGCGCGAAATTTGTTTTGGGCAAACCCGAGCAGGAAGGCGACATCCTCAACGCCGTCAAATCTGCCAGGCCCGATGCCATTATGCATTTCGCAGCGAGCGCGCTCGTGGGCGAATCCATGGCGAATCCGAAAAAGTATTTCCACAACAACGTCGTCAACGCGCTCAAATTCGCCGACGCCGCCGTTGAATGCGGCGTGAAGAAGTTCGTCTTCAGTTCCACCTGCGCGACCTACGGCCCGCCCGACCGCGTGCCGATGACCGAGGATTTGCCGCAGCGCCCAATCAATCCCTACGGCGAAGCGAAGTTGATGTTCGAGAAGGTCCTGATCTGGTATCAGCAGCTTTACAAGCTGGAATTCATCGCCTTCCGTTACTTCAACGCCGCCGGCGCGAGCGAAAAATTCGGCGAACATCATCGCATCGAGACGCACATCATTCCGAACGTGCTCCAGGTGGCGCTCGGCCAGAAGCCGCAATGCGAGATTTTTGGCACGGATTATCCCACGCCGGACGGCACGTGCATCCGCGATTACATCCACATCAAGGACCTCGCCCAGGCGCACATGCTCGGATTGCAGCCGGGCAAAACGGGATTTTACAATCTGGGCAACGGCGACGGCTATTCCGTCCGGCAGGTCATTCAGGCCTGCGAAAAAATCACGGGCAAAAAAATTCCCGCGGTTGAAAAACCGCGCCGGCCCGGCGACCCGCCGCGGCTGGTGGCGTCCGCCGAAAAGGCGGTTCGCGAGTTGGGTTGGAAGCCGAAATTCCCGAAGCTGGAAGACATCGTCGCCACCGCCTGGGCCTGGCACAAAAAGCATCCGAACGGCTACCCGGATTGAGCAGCGGAGACGCGGGTTGCGCGGATTGAAGCAGATTCAACCACCCACCATCGTTAATTTTTCTCACGTGATCCACTTACAAAACTTTGTCCCACGTGGGACAAAGTTTTGTAAGGTCAGATTTACGTTGAAAGTGCATCCCCCAGTGCAGGATTACGACGGCAAGTCCTTGCCGGTCGTGGTTACGGTGAGCTTGCCGTGTTTCACTCCCTTGGCGGTGATGAGTTCATCGGCGATCTTGCGGATGACCCCCGCCTTGCCGCGCACCAGCAACACTTCCAGGCAATTGTGGTGGTCCAGATGTACGTGCACGGTTGAGAGAATCACGTCGTGGTGGTCGTGCTGGATGTCGGTCAGTGTTTCCTGCACGTGTTGTTTGTGGTGGTCATAGACCAGGGTGATGGTGCCCGCGATGTCTTCGTTGCCGGATTTCTGCCGGTGCTCGACCAGATGATTGCGGATCATGTCGGCAATGGCCAGCGACCGGTTGTCGTAGCCTTTTTCGCCCGACATCTCATCCAGTTGCCGCAAAAGCGATGGCGGCAGCGATACACTAAAACGGCTCACAGTTTCTTTTTTCATGCGACGGGCAAGACGGTAACAAAGTAATTTACCACGTCAACCTAGCTGCACCCCGCAAAACAGGTGTTACGAAAATCAAAATTCGTGTGAAGATTAAACTTGCCGCCGGGTGTTGAAATCTGGGAAATTTAATCGTGCACATTCCGGACGGTTTCATTGATGGCAAAACCGCGGCGGTTACGGCCGTGATTTCCGCCGTTGGCGTCGGGTTCGCCCTGCGTCAGGTGCGGCGCGAACTGCCGCCCCGCCGCGTGCCGTTGCTCGGTCTGGCCGCAGCGTTCCTGTTCGCAGCACAAATGGTGAATTTCCCGGTGGCGGGCGGAACTTCCGGCCATTTGGTCGGCGGCACGCTGGTGGCGGCCCTGCTCGGTCCGAGCGCGGCGGTGGTGGTGGTGACGACGGTGCTCATCGTGCAATGTTTTTTGTTCCAAGACGGCGGCGTGCTGGCGTTGGGCGCCAATGTTTTCAACATGGCCATCCTGAATTCCGTGGTTGGCTACATGATTTACCGGATGGTCTGCCATTGGTTGACCGGGATTCGCGGGCGGGTGACGGCGATTGCCTTTGCCGCGTGGTGCGCGACGGTGCTGGCGGCCATCAGTTGCGCCGGCCAGTTGGCGTGGTCGGGCACCATTCCGTGGTCGGTCGCGTTTCCGGCCATGGCCACCGTACATATGTTCATCGGCGTTGGCGAAGGCTTGATCAGCGCGCTGGTGTTCCTGGCGGTATATCGCGCCCGGCCTGATTTGATCACCGAAACGGCGCAGACGGGCCAGCCGCAACGGCTCGGCGAGTTGGTGCGCTATGGTTTGCTGGCCACGCTGGGCGTTGCGATTTTCGTCGCGCCTTTTGCCTGTTCGTGGCCGGATGGATTGGATTCGGTGGCGGTAAAGTTTGGTTTCGGCCATAAGATGGCGCCGTTGCTGCCCGCACCGGCGCCGGATTATCAAGTGCCCGGAATTCATTGGGCGATTGGCGCAACGGCGGTGGCGGGCGCCGCCGGTTCACTGATTGTGTTCATGCTGGCGTTGCTCATGGGGCGATGGCTGGTGCCCAAACCGAAAGACCTGTGAGCGTCCATCTGGTCAACACATGCCGTGCCGGAGGCCGGCGCTCCAATTTCAAACCGAAAGACTCGTGACTGTTCATTGGATCAACCATCATCACGGACGGCTGGACAGTCCGGTGCATCGGCTGCCGGCCGCACCGAAACTCGGCGTTGCGCTCGTCATCATTGTGGCCACCGTGCTGGCGCCGGTTCAATGGCGGGCCTGGTTCATCGGTGTGGCGGGATTGCTGGTTTTGGCAATGTTGTTGAGCCGGCTGCCGCTGTTTTTCGTGTTCCGGCGGCTGCTGGTGCTGTCGCCGTTCGTGCTGGGCGTGGTGCTGGTCAACACCTTTCAGCCGGCGGGCCGTGACAAGTGGCTGGCCGTGGCGGTAAAAAGCGTTTTGTGTCTGCTGACGGTCATATTGGTTTCAAACACCACACCCTTCAGCCAGATTTTGCGGGTGCTCAAATCCATCCGCGTTCCGGCCTTGCTCATCACCACGATTGCGCTCATGCATCGTTACCTCTTCGTGTTGATGGACGAGGCCGAGCGAATGCGGCGGGCGCGGGCGAGCCGGACGTTCATGCGCGGACGGCGCTTTCACTGGCGTGCGCTGGCGACGGTGGTCGGGCAACTCTTCATCCGCGCTTCGGAACGCGCCGAACGCATTTACGACGCCATGTGCGCGCGAGGCTGGAAATGAATGCCGCCATCGAAATTACAAATCTGAAATACCGTTACCATGACGGCACGGAGGCGCTGCGCGGCGTGAGCTTCCGCGTCGCGCCGGGCGAGTGTGTGGCGTTGCTCGGCCCGAACGGTTCCGGCAAATCCACGTTGTTGCTGCACTTGAACGGCATCTTGCCGGAAAAATTGCCTGCCGACGGCGCGGTAAAAATCCTTGGTGAGCCGGTTGCCCCGAAAAATCTTGAACCGATCCGCCGCCAGGTCGGCCTGGTGTTTCAAGACCCGGATGACCAGTTGTTTTGCCCGACAGTTCAGGAAGACGTCGCGTTTGGCCCGCAGCAACTCGGTCTCGGTGACGCTGAAGTCGCCGCGCGCGTCCAAAAGGCGCTGGCCCAAGTCGGGCTGGCCGATTTTGGGCGACGCGCCACGCATCACTTGAGCCACGGCGAGAAACGCCGCGTCTGTCTGGCGGGGGTGCTGGCATGCGAGCCGGCGATTTTAATTTTGGACGAACCGACGAGCAACCTCGACCCGCGCGGCCGGCGGGAATTCAAGGCGTTGTTGCGGCAAATTCCCGCGACCAAATTAATTGCGACGCATGATTTGGAACTGGTGGTGGAATTGTGTTCGCGGGCGATTGTGCTCGACCGCGGTTCGGTGGTGGCGGACGGCCCGATGTTTGAATTGCTCAACGACGAAAAGTTGATGCTGGAGCACGGTTTGGAGCGTCCGCATATTTTGCGGCATCAGCATCCCCACTAGTCCAAACTGACCGCAGCAACCACATTTTAACTTTTCAATCTTGGGCGGCCGGTTTACTTTGTCTTTGTAAACACTTCGGGGGGAAGGGTCCAGCGGCGGACGAAGTGGCCATGAAAACTATTTTTTTTGTTGAGGACGACTCGGTGGTGGTGCAGGTGTATCGCGCGAAGCTTTTGCGCGAAGGATTCGGCGTCGAGGTGGCGGAAGATGGTTTGGTGGCAGTGAAGATGCTGGCCGCGGGGAAGCCCGACGTCGTCGTGTTGGACCTGATGATGCCCAAACTCAACGGGGTTGACGTCCTTAAATACATTCGTGCCACTCCCGCCCTGAAGGAAACCCCGGTGATCATCCTTTCCAACGCCCACATGACCAGACTGGCGCAGGAAGCGGCGGCAATCGGCGCGGAAAGAGCCTTGCTGAAATCGAGTTGCACGCCCGGTCAATTGATTGAGGTGATCAACGATCTTCTCAGCGGAAAGACGGTTGGATCCGACCCTTCGAAGCGGCTGGCCGTGCGGGCGCTGCCGCCGACCAAGCCGCAGACCTGAATCCAGAAATTGTCTTGCCAAAGCCGGCAGTCATGCTTCATTTTCCGACATGGCAGCCACGCGCAATTCTGGTTTCGACGATCCGTTCTACCAACCGGCGGATCAATTTTTTCCCGCGAACAACAAGCTCGCCCTGACCTTCGACGACGTCACGCTGGCGACGCTTTATTCGGAGATTCTCCCGCGCGACACGCAACTCGACACCCAGCTCGCGGAAAATCTGCGCCTCAACATCCCGGTCATTTCGTCTGACATGGACACCGTAACCGAGTCGCGCATGGCCATCGCGATGGCGGCCAACGGCGGCCTGGGCCTCATCCATTACAACATGCCGGAGCACCAGCAACTTTCCGAGGTCAGCCGTGTCAAAAACAACGTTCACGGGTTGATTCAGGAGCCGATCCAGGTCGCCCCTGACCAGTTCATCGGTGATGTGCTGGCTTTGATTGAACAGAAAAAATTCGGCTTCAGCACATTTCCCGTCGTGGATGACAAGGGCAAACTCGTCGGCCTGCTTTCCGGCCACGTCGTCAAGCCGCGCTACGCCAAGCGCAAGGTTGCCGACGCCCTCACGCCCCGCGCCCAGGTTCACACCATCACCCAAAAGGAACTTGGCAAGGACCCCATCGCGCGCGCCGACAAATTTTTCAACGAACATCTTGGCATTCACAAACTGCTCGTCGTGGATGACAAGGACAACCTGCGCGGCCTGTTCACGATGAGCGACATCGAGCGCATCACGCAGGAGCGCAGCGTGCAGTTCAAACCGGCGCGCGACGCGCGTTTTCATCTCATTTGTGGCGCGGCGGTCTCGGCCACGCGCAACGCCTTTGGCGAACTGGACCGCGAACGCATTCTGAACCACGTCGGCGGGCTTGTGGAACGCGGCGTGGACGTCGTGGCGGTTTCCACCGCGCATGGCCACAGCCGGGGCGTGGGCGACACGGTGAAGGTCTTGCGTGATGCGTTCCCGAAACTGCCCATCATCGCCGGCAATGTTACGAGCGCGGCGGGCGTCGGGTATCTCGCCGAGTGCGGTGCGAACGCCATCAAAGTCGGCCAGGGGCCAGGATCCATCTGCACGACGCGCATCGTCGCTGGAGTTGGCATTCCGCAAATGACGGCGCTTTACGTTTGTTCGTGCGCGGCGGCGAAGAAAAAAGTTTCCATTCTGGCCGATGGCGGGATTGTGAAATCCGGCGACATTGTGAAGGCGCTGACGCTTTCACAAGCGGTGATTTGCGGCGGCATTTTTGCCGGTTGCAACGAAGCGCCCGGCGACGTCATGGAAATCGGCGGCAAACTTTACAAGCAATATCGTGGCATGGGCAGCTTCGCGGCGATGAAATCCGGCTCGGCGGCACGCTACGGCCAGCCGGCGAATCCCACGCAAAAGGTCGCTGCCGAAGGCATCGAAGCGCTCAAGGAGGCATGCGGTTCGGTGGATCGCGTGCTGGCTCAACTCATCGGCGGCATCCAATCCGGCATGGGCTATCTCGGCGCGGCGAACCTCGCGCAACTCCGTGACAAGGCGCGTTACATCCGCGTCAGCCCCGCCGGCATGCGCGAAGCCGCCCCGCACGACGTGGTGGAATTGAAGACGGGAAATTGAAGCTCCAAATTCCAAACACCTGTGATATATTTCCAACGTGATTGAACTGATTCAGCAAAAGCGTGCCGCCGTGGCGGATGTCTGCCGTAAATTCGGCGTCCGCCGGCTGGAGGTTTTTGGCTCGGCGGTACGGGGCGGTTTCAATCCGCAAAAGTCCGACCTGGATTTCATCGCCAACTTTCTGCCGCCGCTGCATCCGGGCGTGGCCGACCGCTTTTTCGGGCTGACCGAGGCGCTGGAGAAGATTTTTGCCCGGCCCGTGGATTTGCTGACGGACTCCATGCTCCGCAATCCCGTCCTGCGCGACGAGGTCAACCGCGACCGCACTCTCATCTATGACAACGGAGGCCAGGAAAAGGCTGCATGACATCAGGCTGGCCGCCGGGGCGCTCTGCCGCTTCATGGATGGAAAGTCCGTGGAGGATTTCAAGGCCGACGAAATGTTACAGGCGGCGGTTGAGCGGAAGCTGGCAATCATTGGCGAGGCGTTCGTTCATTTGAGCGAAGAGGATGCTGCCATCGCCGGTATGTTCACCGACCTGCGGCAGATTGTCGGCATGAGAAACCGGCTGGTTCACGGCTACGACCAGCTTGATTTGGATGTGGTTTGGGACGCAACCCTCGAACACGTGCCAAAACTTCTGGCGCAGGTGGAAAGCATTTTGAAATAGCAATCCCCGCCGGCATGCGCGAAGCCGCCCCGCACGACGTGGTGGAATTGAAGACGGGGGATTAAGGCATTGGATTAATGGAGTGATGGAGTATTGATCTGGAGCTTTCGGCGCTGACTGCAACACCCCATTACTCCAACACTCCATCACCCCGCTTTTTGTTAAAACACAATCGGCTCGTTCAGTTTGCCGCATTGCGCGCAGCGCGAACGGTCCACGTCCGGGTCGTCGGTGTAGACATAGCCGCAGTTGGGGCAGCGAAAAATCCTGTCCTCCGTGTGCGTCGGGCCGAAACGGCGACGGCGCATTTCGGAATAAATCCCCAGACCACACAGCGCGCCGAGCAGCAAGGCCACATAAATCACAATCAGCGTGGGAATGCTCATGCTACGGTAAAGCGGTGGGCGTGTTCGTGGCGGGTGGCGGCACGGTGTGCCAGTTGAAAATCATCCGGCCAACGGTCAGGCGCGATGACGGGGTGAAGCGCATGGCGCGGGCGAGTTCGAGCGCGCGCTGGTCGGCTTTTTCATACTGATCGGCGGCGGTAAAACCGCTGTCGGGAGGGAGCAAAACGGTTGAAATGACGTTACCCGCCGCGTCCACGAGCACCTGCACCTTGCTCGGCGCAATCACGTTCGCATACAGCCAATTCGTCAGGTTGATTGGTGAAGGCAACTGTCGTTGGGCCAGCTCGCCTTCGACGCGCAACGTGGAATTTTGCGCGAGCGCAGGTTCAACCGGCAACCCGGGCGCGCTGAGTTTAAGCGGCGGTTTTAATTGAAGTTCAAAGCCCGCGAAATGATTGGTTTGCATGAATTGATTAAACGCCAGCCCCAATTCATCGGCGGACAATGGCAGCCAGCGCGGCGGTTCGGTCCAACGGAACGATGGTTGTTTCAAAGCGGCCGTTTGCAGCCAGATGGCGGACGCAAAATCTTTCTGATGCGGCAGCACAAAAAGCGTGGGGTCGTTCAGCGCAAGCAGTTCGCTGGAATCGTCCGCGAGTCTGAGTGTCGGGACGTTGGTCACTGCGCGCGGGACAATCTGTTTTCGCCCGCCGAATACGAAAAGCAATGCGACATGCGCGGCGAAAACAAGCGCGATAATCGTCAACCACCGGCCGTACGTCCACGGGCCATTGCCTGGCGGTTCTTGCCTCGGCGGGGCCTCCGGCGCAGCCCGGGTCGTTCCTGCAAATCCGGTCGGATGCGGTTCGGCGGAAGCGGCGTTCATGGCGCGGCGGGCGCGGTGACGGCGCGCGGCAACGTCGCGAGCAGCGCGTTTTGGATGCCGGCCTCGCGCGCGAGCAACGTCAGATGGATGAACTGGTCGTAAGTCACGGCTTTGTCGGCCTGAATGACGAGCGTGAGCGGTTCGCGGGATTTTTGGACAGCGGTTTTGAGCGCTGATTTTAATTTATCCTCGTTGACGATTTGATTGGCGAAATAAAATCGTCCATTGGCATCCACGACAACGGTGACGGTCGGTTTGTCGGTGCCGGGCAGGTTGTCCGCCACCGGCAATCGCAGCGGCAGGCCGGATATGGGCACGAGCGCGCCGAGCATCAGGAAAATGACCAGCAGAAACAAAACCGCGGCGAACGGCGCCATGTCAAACGGGCCGCGCAGCAGCCGGGAATTGCGTGGAAATTTCATGAAGGTTTGCTGTTTCCGTTCTCGGTGACGATGTTGACGATTTCGGCGGCAGCGCGTTCCATGTCGAGGACGATTTTATTGATGCGGCTGACGAGATAGTTGTAACCGGCATGAACGGGAATGGCCACGGCGATGCCTGCTGCCGCGCAAATGAGCGCCTGCCAGATACCATCGGCAAGCGAATGTTCGCCGCTGATGTGCGCGTAAAGGCCGTCTGCTTGCAATTGCTTGAAAACATCCATGAAACCGAGGATGGTGCCCAGCAAACCCAGCAGCGGCGCGATTTGAGCGATGGTGGCGAGCAGATTCAATTTCTCTTCGAGCCGCGGCACTTCGGTGAGGCCGGCTTCCTCGACCGCTTCGCGCACGCGGTCGCGTCCGCGATCGCGGTTGAGAATGGCAGTTTTGACGATGCGCGCGACCGGGCCGGGCGTGGCGTCGCAGATGGAAATGGCTTCGACCACATTGTCGCGCTTGAGCACGGTGCGGACGCCATTGAGGAACTCGGCGGAATTGATTTGCGAGCGGTGGCAATAGAGCACGCGCTCGATGAAGGTGGCAAGGGCGATAGCCGCAGCGAGCAGAATCAGCCAGATCACCGGGCCGCCCTGGGTCAGAAACGTTGGCATGAAGTTTTTATAGGCGTTTGCCGGCAAAGTTCAAAGCGCAAAATTGCGAAGGGTGACAAGTGTCAAGTGTCACGAATAAACCAATGTCGTTATCATGTCACCTGTCACACTCAGGTTTGGACTTGCTTCCCGCGCCGCCCGGCGAAATGCTTCGCGCATGGAAAAACCCGACCAATTCCGCGATTTGTTCCGAATGCAAAAGGCCCTCAACGAACGCATCGGCGTCAAGACCGGGGGCATGAGCGAGGAGGAAAAGACGAAATGGATTTTAAATTATTGCCGTGCGATGACGCAGGAAATCGCCGAACTTACCGACAGCGTGCCGTGGAAATGGTGGGCGAAGTATCAGAAATTCGACGACCAGAACGCGCGGGTCGAGGTCGTTGATCTTTTTCATTTTCTCATCAGCCTCGCGCAGGTGCTCGGCATGAGCGCGGATGACGTGTTCGCCGCCTACGTCAAAAAGAACGCGGTGAACTTCAAACGGCAGGACAGCGGTTACACGGCCAAGGACGAGCACGATTCCAAACACATTTGAATTGAACGCCGTGTCTGCCAAACTCAAAACTCGGAATTCAAAACTCAAAACTCCCGCGAGAAATGTGCCCCCGCGCTGGCGCAAGGAAGTCGAGCGCGTGCTCATCACGGAAGACCAGATCGCGCGGCGCATCCGCGTGCTGGCGCGGGAAATCGAGCGCGATTTTCGCGGGCGCGAAATGGTTGTGGTTTCACTGCTGAACGGCACGGTCATGTTCCTCGCGGATCTGATCCGGCACCTTTCACTGCCATTGCGCCTGGATTTCATGGGGGTGTCGAGTTACGGCGCGGGCACGGAATCGGGTGATTTGGTTTTTACGAAGGAGTTGCGCCTGGATGTGCGCGGGCGCGATGTGCTGCTCGTGGACGACATTCTCGACACCGGCACAACCATGAGCCGTGTGCTGCCGAAAATCCGCGTGCTCAAGCCGCGCCGCATCAAGATTTGCGTGCTGCTGGACAAACCCTCCCGCCGCATTGAAAACGCAAAGGCGGACTACATCGGTTTTGAAATTCCGGATTATTTCGTCGTCGGTTACGGACTGGATTTTGCGGAGCGGTATCGGAACCTGCCGTTCGTCGGCGTGTTGCATCCGCACATCTACAAACAAGCCTGCAAACAAGTTTGCAAAAAATAAATGGACCTCAAACTCATCAGCTTTCTCGGCTGGTTCACGATGATCGCGGTCGCATGGGCGATTTCCTACAACCGCAGACTGTTTCCCTGGCGCACGGTCGTCTGGGGTGTCGGACTGCAATTCACGCTGGCCCTGCTGATTTTGAAAACGCCCTGGGGCGGCGCGCTTTTTGATTTCGCCGGCAAAGTCATCCAGAAACTCATCCAATTTTCCAACGAAGGCTGCAAATTCGTCTTTGGCCCGCTCGCGGATGAAAATCTGCTTTCGGAAAAATTTGGTCCGGGCAATTCCGTCATTTTCGCCATTCTCGTCATGGGCACCATCATCATCGTCGCGAGCATTTCGTCGCTGCTCTATCACTGGGGCATTTTGCAGAAGGTCGTCCACGCCTTTGCGTGGGTGATGCGCAAGATCATGCGCACCAGCGGCAGCGAAACACTTTCCGCCGCCGCGAACATTTTCATGGGCCAGACCGAGGCGCCGCTGATGATCCGGCCTTACGTCCCGCGCCTGACGCACAGCGAACTAATGACCATCATGGTCTGCGGCATGGCGCACATCGCCGGCGGCGTCGCGGCGGTGTATGCGGCCATGGGCATCCGCGCCGGCTACCCGAACACCGCCGGACATCTGCTCACGGCGTCCGTGCTGAATTGTCCCGCCGCGCTGATGATTGCGAAAATCCTGCTGCCGGAAACCGAGAAAAGCGAAACCGCCGCCAGCGCGCCCGCCACCGTGCCACGCACGACGGCCAATTCCATTGACGCCATCTGCCGCGGCGCCGGCGACGGTTTCAATCTCGCGTTGAACGTCATCGCCATGCTCATCGCGTTCATTGCCATGATTGCGCTGGCGAATTATTTATATGCGTTCGCTCAAAAAGAAGCTGCTTATTTTTTCTTGCGGGCTGATTGCGGCAAACAAGTTGCTGATGCAATGGTTTATGCACCAGTTACATTTCAGAACTTTTTCGGCTGGATCAACGCGCCGTTCGCCTGGCTCATGGGCGTGCCGGCGAAGGACTGTTTTAACGTCGGACAAATCCTTGGCGAACGCGTCGTGCTCAACGAATTTGTCGCCTATCTTGATCTCACCACCAACGCGAAACAGCTCGCGCTCGACCCGCGCAGCTTCACGATTGCCACCTACGCGCTGTGCGGTTTCGCGAATTTCTCGAGCATCGCCATCCAGGTTGGCGGCATCGGCTCGCTCGCGCCGGAACGCCGCAGCGAGATGGCCAAAATCGGTTTCCGCGCAATGATCGGCGGCCTGCTCGCCGCCTACATGACCGCCTCGCTCGCGGGATTTTTGTTGTGAGCGGAGCGCGGACAGCCTGTCCGCGTTTGTTGGAGTTCAAGCTTTAGCTTGTTCAAGCGCACGCTTCAGGCCGAAAGCCGCTATGCCGGCAAATATTCAAACTTGCCGTTACGAATGGAGCGTCGTAAATTCATTCCATGAGTAAAGTGGAAGAAATAGAACAACTCATCGAGCAACTTCCGGCGGAAAATATTGCGGAACTTGCCGCGTGGATGCAGCAGCGCGCAACGGCCATCCGCGACCACAGTGCTTTTCTGAACAGCTACGCTCCCGAGGACGAAGGGTTATACGATGACGCCGTCGCCCGGTGAAATCTGGCTGGCGGACATTTCTGAAAGCCCGTAGGGCTGACATCTTTGTAGTTCCATCATTCCAATTGAAGCCAAGCTCCGTCAGGAGCGGCATATTTTGTGTAACCTCACGCTGATGTCGCTCCTGACGGAGCTTTAATCGGTTTGGGCGGTGTACTACAAAGATGTCGCGCCTACGGCGTTAGCCGGGTTTACGCGCCGTATTATTTCTTCGCCGGCTTGTCATGCAACACCAGCGCGGCGGTGGTGCGGGAGTCAGGATACTTTTGCGCCTTGGACTTTGGCGCGCGTTTGGAAAGATAAAGCACTTCAACTCCTACGACCGCATTTTTGCGGTTGTAATCCACAACGACCCCCGGCGCGATCTCCTCCGATTCGATGATCTTGGAATCATCCAGCCGCAAATAAAGCGCGTCGGCTTCTTTGTCCACGTGCAATCTCATAATTTGCCTTTCATCTTCCGGTCAAAGAATATACTCACCACCCGGTTGGGTTCAACTGCCGTATTGACTGCCACGCGCAACACCCGCCCGCCAAATTCAGGAATCTTACGGAAACGCCGTTCCACCGTGGCATCGTCCGGGTCGGGCAGCACCAATTCCGGCGCGGCCAAAGTTCGTTCCAGCTACTCCACCGGAATATCCCGCCCGGCCAAAACCTGTCTGGCGTGCCTGGTCAGTTCAAATTTCATCTGCCTTGCACGACAGCGGAGCAGAAATTTCAGAACGGCTCAATTCAAAATGCGGGTGCACCCCGGATTTCAAAAAGTTTGGTTTGGAGTTTTTGCTCGAAGCGCGCGACCTGTTCCCGGTCGTCTGCGAGGCGGTCAGCGGTCAAAATTCGACAATACGGGGCTTCCGCGCGGGCGGGAAAAGCCGTGCGCAGCACCACCCACGACGACGGGTTGATTAAAAATGCCAACGGCCACAGCGAGGCCGGGCCGAGGCCGGATTTGCCATTCCAACCGGAACTGGGGCAGGCGCAGCCCCGTTTGTAATAGCATAACAATTCAAGGGCCAAGTGTCAGCGCATGTAGGTCAGGTCTTGATGCAGTCAAATGCCGATGAATACACGGTCTAAGCAAACTGAATTCTTCAACGACAAGCCCTATTTGCAATGCTTTGGGCTTGTCGTTGAAGAATTCAGTTTGCGCCACACTCATTGAGACAATCGCCAAAATGCTGACCTACATGCGCTGACACTTGGCCATTCAAGACTGACCCTTTTCCGAACGCCGCTCCATTTCTCTGTTCATAAAAAGTGGATGGCCAAGCAGCGACTTCACGATTGCACGACGACCGGCGTCTGAAGGATAACTTTCGGTATCCGCAATTACGCCAAGTAGTGTGCCGTCGCTTTGAAATACAGGGGAGCCAGCGCGCTCAACCCGTCCGGGCAGGACATTGGTCACAAAACTTTTCATTCCTTTGTCGTTCGATTTTCTGATGTGAGAAATGATGGCGGTATCAAATTGCAGCGGTGAAAATGAATCCAACCCGCTTGCATCTTTCGCCTCCCCAGAATGAACAAATCCAATTTCCTCGCCAACCCAAGTTGTGAGTGAAAATTTGATTGGTGATTGGATTGGTTCAAACACCCGGTTTATTCCATGCTTTTTCCAAACTTCATCCATTTTCAACTGCGACTTGTCATCCTTGCCAGTGATCCGGCAAGTGATCAGACCAGAAAACTCATCTGGCGCTTCGCCAGCAAATTGATACCGGATAAAACTGGAAAGAATAATGAGGCTTCCGGATTTTTCCCGCGCAACTCCTTGGGCGAGTTTTAACGCCTCACTGCATGTCAGGACTTCATTGGCACCGACAAAACAGCCATGGGCCACCGGTTGCACCAATTCCTGACCACGATGTGCTCCATCGTGATACCCTCCGTCGTAAACCACGGCAAACTCAACAATTCGCCTCCGATATTCTCCAACCGCAGTCGGCCAACCATAAACCGGCGGTGTCGCTGTTGCAGGCTGTTCCAACTTTTGCAGCTTGGTCAGCAACTGGGCATCTGTTCCTTCCAGAACATTCAGGCGGTCATCTACTCGTTTGCCTTGAAGCTGATTGAGAATCTCCACCCCTGCTGAAGCGCCAGGAAATTGCGACGCAACCGTCTTGAGAAGATTTTTTGGGTTTAAGATGATGCCAAGCTGCTTGCGTGCTGTTTCGTCGATTTTTTTCGATGCCATAAATAATTCCCCGCGTGTTTTATTTTGCTGGACGTTTCTCGGCCAGCAACTTTGCCAGTGAAGAACCGCCCGGCAGGCCGCGACGTCCTTTGAAAAGTGCACCAGCAACAATTGCCCATGTCTCACCGGGTGCGCCAAGCACGTCACCAGAATTTCTTTTTGGCCACTCCCTAGTTTTCTGGTGATGAGCATTAGCCCATTCAAGAATCTGCTTAATAGTCAGGTCTGGAAGTGCGCCTGTGTTTCGGACGCCTCGCTTCTCCGCCAATAGTTTTGGAAGTGAAGAACCGCCGGGCAAGCCGCGCCGCCCCTTGGACAGCGACCCGGCGACTAATGCCCATGTCTCGCTGGGGTCACTCAGCACTGCGCCAGACTTTAGGTTCGGCCATTGGCCGGTTTTTTGGTGATGCACATCAACCCATTTTAGAATCTGCTTAATTGTCAGGCGCTGGAGAGTCTTTACATTCCGCACTCCTCGCTGCTCTCCGAGCAGTTGTGCCAGCGAAGAGCCGCCGGGCAAACCGCGATGCCCTTGTGAAAGCGAAAGGCTTATAGCTCCCCATTTTTCACCGGTTGTGCCCAACACATCACCGGATTCTTCTTTCGGCCATTGGCCGAATTTTTGGTGGTGAGCATCTGCCCATTTTAGAATCTGCTTAATCGTCAGTTCTGGAAGATTTTTTTTATTCCGGTAGCCTCGGTTCTTTGCCAACAGTTGTCCCAGTGAAGAGCCGCCGGGCAAGCCGCGCCGCCCCTTGGATAGCGCCCCGGCGATCAGCGCCCAGGTCTCATTGGGTGAACCCAGCACCGCTCCAGACTTTTGGGAAGGCCAATCGCGGGTTTTCTGATGATGAGCGTCCACCCATTTTAGAATCTGCTCAATAGTTAAGCGTGGAAGAGTCTTGTCGTTTCGGACGCCTCGTTTCTCGTCCAGCAGTTGTGCCAGCGAGGAACAGCCGGGGAGTCCGCGAAGACCTAGTCTGAGGGCTGCATTGATATTTAACCACTTTTCGCCGGGTGCGCCCAGCACAGTGCTAGACGTTCGATTCGGCCATTGTCCGCTTTTTTTGTGATGCACATCAGCCCATTTTAGAATCTGCTTAATGGTCAAGTCGGGAAGAGACAAATGGTTTCGGACACCTCGCTTCTCCGCCAGCAGTTGTGCCAGTGAAGAGCCGCCGGGCAAGCCACGATTCCCCCTGTCGAGTGCGGCTTGGACGTTTTGCCATTTCTCACCAAGTGCGTCCAGCACGTCACCAGAGTTTATTATCGGCCACTCTCCGGTTTTCTGGTGGTGTGCATCTGCCCATTTGAGAATTTGCGCAATGGTCAGGTTCGGTAAAGCACCTGTGTTTCGGACACCTCGCTTCTCTGCCAACAGTTGTGCCAACGAAGAGCCGCCGGGCAAGCCGCGCCGTCCTTCGTAGAGTGCCTTGCCAATTATTTCCCATCTCTCACCGGGTGCGCCCATCACGTCGCCAGACTTTATCTTTGGCCATTGGCGGGTTTTCCCATAATGCACATCGGCCCACTGAAGGATTTGGTCTTCGGTTAATGGTGGTAGTGGCGTTATCGCCCTGACGGTTCGAAGATAAAACGCATCGGCAAATTTTGCATTGAGCCGAGTGGGCAGATTGATGTTTATCTTCGCGGGCAAATTGGCACGGACTTTTCCCCGTTTGCCAAGGTTCGTCCGCAAATTATCCAGTTCACTGGCCAACTGGTCGTCGTGCGAGCGCAGGGCGCGGAGAACACGCCAGACTTGCTTGAACGAGGAATCTTCCAGCGTCTTTTCCTCGTCCTCATCGCTGGAAATATAAACGGGCAGGATGATGATGCCGTGCCGCTTGCGTTCGGCTTTGCGGATGGCGCGCCCCACGGCTTGAATGATGTCCACCTGCGATTCTTTCGGGTCAATGAACGCCACGCCGTCCAACGCCTGAACGTCAATGCCTTCGCTGAGGCAACGGGCGTTGGTCACAAGGCCACGGGCAGGCGGTTGAACCTCGCGGAGCCGGTCGAGTATGGCATCGCGTTTATTGCTGGCCATGTCACCGGAAATCAGTTCTGTCCAAATCTGGCCGGAAGGGATGTCAGCCTTTGGCATCCAACGGATGAATTGCGGAAATTGGTCGGCAAAATCACGGGCGCGGGCGACTCGGCCATGAAAGGTGATGATGCGGCGCAGGTCATACTTTTTAATCGCCTTGGCCACGGCGATATGGCTCGCGAGTGTGCGGGCATCAGTAATGGTTTTGCCGTCCAGCGTCACGAACACGCCTTGCTCGGCATACTGCCGATACAACGGGTCATCCACGCCGATAATTTCCACGCGGTAGTCGGTCAGCAGCTTGAGGCGAATGGCATCAGAGAATTTAAGTTCGTGGAAGACCGGGCCGAAAACTTGTTTGTTGTCCATCGAAACCAATTCCGACCCCATCGAATCTGCCCGTGACTTGGACGCCTCTGAAAAGATGCGCGGCGTGGCAGTCATGAACAACCGTTTTCGGGCGTGGATTGCCTGCGAGTCAAGAATGGTGGCGAACGCGCCATCGTTCATCCCGGCGCAACGGTGAGCCTCATCAGCGATGACCAAATCAAACGGTTTAAGTTTGTGCTGCTTGAACGCCAGCGCAACTTGTGGGGTGGACTGATAGGTCGAGAAGACGACACGCCGCCCCGTTCCCCGCATAAACTTGGCAATCTCGGATGGGTTTGTCGTGGCTGGCACTCCCAACTGGCTTACATGGATGACGAGATGGTCTTCGCCTTTAATCTCGTGGGAGCAAACAGGCAAAAAACGGAACGGGCGGAGGCCGTTTTTAGTCCACTCGCGCAACATTTGCGATACCAGAGAGATCGAAGGCACGAGGACGAGCGTGCGTTGCGATTCTATCGCCTCGGCAGCTCGCAGCCCAATCAGTGTCTTGCCAGTGCCGCAAGCACGAATGAGTTGACCGCTCTCATGTGTCTGGAATCCATGGACAACATTGGCAATCGCCCGTTTTTGGTCTCGCCGTGGTTTGTTTGGTTTCTCCTGCTTGGCAACAAGCTTGTCTGGCGATGAAGGCCAGTTCAGCTTGCGATTCTTGAGGTCAGAGAAGAGCAGTGTGCCAACTGGTTTTTCCTGTCCTTGGATGACTTCCTTGGCGTTGTGACCGAATTCTGCTGCCGTGGCAATCATCAGGCGATAGGAAATAATCTTCCGTGAGGATTCGCTGAAGAACTTGTCGAAATCTCTTTTTGTGACGGAGTGGTTCAGTGCGTAAGCTTTGGACTGGACGGCCCAAAATTTTTCATCAACAGTTTCTGCGATAAGGTCTATTCCTTTATCCCTTCCCCACCGGCCCGGCCAATCGTCCCAAAGCCAAACACGTTTTATTACGCACTTATATTCGGGGTCGTTCTCAAGAAACCATTTGCAGATGCGCTCAAATTGACGCCCACGCCGGTGTTCGTCCGGGCTGAGTTTGCCAAAAAGTTCAAGGATTGAAGTCATGAGTTAGGCGGAAAATTCCTTGTCTTGGTAGCGCGACCATTTCTTTTTGAATTCAGCGGCGGTCATTTGATTTAGCAAATTAAGCCGGTTGAACGGTGCGGACAATTTATTTATGCTCGCCCCATGCCCGTTCTGCTGCCGCAACTCACGCGTCGTGATTTTCTGAAACGCGCTGCGCTCGCCGGTGCCGCCTTTGCCCTCGTACCCCAAAGCCATGCCGGGCTTTTTGGCAAATCGCGGGACAAAAACACCTTCGCTTTTTTCTCCGACACGCACATCGCCGCGGATGCCGCGCTGAAACACAGCAACGTCAACATGGCGGACAATCTCGCCGCCTGCGTGCGCGAACTCGCCGCGTGGCCGGTGAAGCCCGCCACGGTCATCGTAAACGGCGACCTCGCGTTTGAGTCCGGCCGGCCGGGTGATTACGGGACATTCGGAAAGTTGATCGAACCCGTCCGCGCGTTGGCGCCCATTCATCTTTCCCTCGGCAACCATGATGAGCGCGAAAATTTCTGGCAGGCTTTTCCACGCGATGTGACAAAGCAGAGTTCCAGGTTGCATCGGCAGGCCACGGTTTTTGCCAGTGACCGCGCGAACTGGTTTCTGCTTGATTCGCTGGAGGTCACCGACACCGCGCCCGGCGAGGCCGGCTCCGTGCAACTTGACTGGCTGGCGCGCGAATTGGATTTGCGCCCGGACAAACCGGCCCTGGTCGTTTGCCATCACAACCTGCAAGCGCCCGGCGGCACGACGGGCTTGAAGGATACGGCGGCGTTGGAGGAATTATTCGCGCGGCATCGGCAGGTGAAGGCATTCATCTTCGGGCACACGCACAACTGGCATGTCGAGACACACGCGAGCGGCGTGCAACTCGTCAATCTGCCGCCGACGGGCTACGTCTTCAAGGAAGGCCGTCCGAGCGGCTGGGTGCGGGCCACGCTCGCGCGCGACGGCGCGGAATTTGAACTGCGCAGCCTCGACCCGCAGCATCCCGAACACGCGCAGGTGAAGCGGTTGAAGTGGCGCAATTCAATCGGGTGAATTTTCCGCCAGAATTTTCAACCACGGATTAACACGGATTGACACGGATAAAACGCGGAACGGTAGGGCGGGCAGTCCCTTGCCCGCCGCTCGTGGAAACGCCAACCACGGCGCGCACGGAGTGACGCGCCCTACCTTCAAATGCTTTCCCCATCCGTGGTTAACAATTCGCTTTCTTGCTTCGGTTCCCTGTTTTCATTACCGTTCGTTTGCATTTTGAGACATCATGGCATTTCTTAACGACAATTATCTCAAGCTGAAGGCCGGTTATCTGTTTCCTGAAATCGGCCGGCGCGTGAAGGCGTTTTGCGACGCAAACCCCGAGGCGGCCCAACGCCTCATCCGTTGCGGCATCGGCGATGTGACCGAACCGCTGCCGCCCGCCGCCATCGCCGCCATGCACCGGGCCGTGGACGAAATGGCCGTGCGCGAAACGTTCAAAGGCTACGGTCCGGAGCAGGGCTACGAATGGTTGCGCGCCGCCATTGCCAAAAATGATTTCCCCGCTGCGCGGGGCTGCGACGTGGCCGACGACGAGATTTTCGTCAGCGACGGCACAAAGTGCGATACGGGCAACATCCTCGACATTTTCGGCCACAAAAACAAAATCGCCGTCAGCGACCCGGTTTATCCGGTTTATGTGGACACGAACGTGATGGCCGGTCATACCGGCGAGGCCAACGACGCGAGCACTTATTCAAAGCTCGTTTACCTACCGTGCAAACCCAGCAACGGCTTCATTCCCGAACCGCCCAAGCGGCACGTGGACGTGGTTTATCTTTGTTCGCCGAACAACCCGACCGGCGCGGCGGCCAATCGTCCACAACTCGAAGCGTGGGTGAAATACGCGCTCGAACACAAGACCGTCATTTTGTTCGATGCGGCCTACGAGGCTTACATCACCGACTCCAATCTGCCGCATTCGATTTATGAGATTCCCGGCGCGCGCAACTGCGCCATCGAATTCCGCAGTTGCTCAAAGAACGGCGGGTTCACCGGTGTGCGCTGCGCGTTCACCGTGGTGCCCAAAACGCTCAACGCGCAGACTAAATCCGGCGAGTTCGAGCCGCTGCATCCGTTGTGGCTGCGGCGCATGACGACGAAATTCAACGGCGTGAGCTACATCGCCCAACGTGGGGCGGAGGCGCTGTACTCGCCGGAAGGCAAGGCGCAGGTGCAGGCGCTCATCGGGCATTATCTCGGCAACGCGAAAGTTTTGCGCGACGGGGCGAAGAAAGCCGGACTGAAAGTTTTCGGCGGTGTAAACGCGCCTTACATCTGGGTGAAAGCACCGAAAGGCGTCACAAGCTGGCAGGCGTTCGACAAGATTTTGGGCGAAGCCAACGTGGTCATCACGCCCGGCAGCGGTTTCGGCTCGAAGGGCGAGGGCTATTTCCGCATCAGCGCCTTCAACAGCCGCGCCAATGCCGAGGAAGTCGCACGCCGGCTGCCGGAATTGAAGTGGTAAATTCTGACGTAGCGGCGTCTCGGCAGAGCGCCGCAAACCGTGCGGGAATTCAGATGGCGGCTTTCTCCCGAAAGCCGCTACGCCGAAGGCGGACTTGTCGCGCACTCCGCATTCCGAATTCCGCATTGGCAACTTGTCGCGTCCCGCAAGGCGGGACGGACGGGAACTCTTTTCCTGAATTCATTTTGGGATGGACGATTGGAGGCAAATTTACCCTTGCCCAAATCCCGTTTCCGGCGAACATTGCCTTATGACTGCCACAGCCGTCATTGAAGAAATCGAACAACTGCCGCCGGAAGAACAATCGCGCGTCATTCAGTTTGCCATTGAACTCGCGCGCAAACGCCAGCTTACTGGAAAAGAACTGGGCGAACTGGCCCGGCGAATGGTTGAGACAAAAGACCCCGCGGAAGCCGACCGATTGCAGGAAGAAATTGTGCGTGGATTTTACGGCGGCAAACCTCATGCCTAAAGTTCGCCGCTAGAAGTTGCCCGAAGCCTTGCTGCGACATCTATTAACGCGAATGCGCCAGCGAGGCGTTTCCGACGGACAAATTGTCCTGCTCGCACAGTGGTTGGACACCGATCCCGAAGTGCCGGAGGGAAAATGGTTCAAGCAACTCTCCGGCATGACCGTTTGCGGCGAAGGCGAACTCATCAAAACCTTTTTGCAGCCGGGACAAATTGCGACCGGCGAAGAAATAAATTAAACGCACGAACAGGCGGACGGGGCGCAACTGCAAACGGGACGGATGGATCGGCGCATTGACCTTTGCCCGGACACGATGCATCAGGCCATGACCGGTGCGGAAGCGGAACTCCATTCGCCGATGGTTTTGTGCGAAGAAAAGAAAAAACCGTAGGCGACGGCGTGGCAAATTTGTCGCGCCGAAATCTGGCGTGGCGGCGTCTCGGCAGAGCGCCGCAAACTGTGCGGGAATTCAGGTGACGGCATTCTCCCAAAAGCCGCTACGCCACAGAATGCCGCCATTTTGAATTCGGTCAGCGGCGGTCTGCCGACGCGCCGCTACGCTGGAAGTTGGAGGATGTCGTGAAGTCGGCGCAGAATGCGGCGGTGCTGGTGCTGGTCTACTGATTAGCCGAAATTTCTCTACCGGGATGCGGAACTGATTTTTTTGAGGTTTGATCGTTGTGCAAGTCGCACAGTTTCAAGGGGTGGTCAGGCAAGAGTCGGTGTAGTATAGACCAAGACCCTTCTCCGCCTGA
>Ga0208937_1000015_pt1 | contig 173798 bp, 165 predicted proteins | sample June2015DPH_11_5_FD_184705 | JGI IMG/M metagenome (GOLD analysis project Ga0208937, IMG submission 184705) | Peatland microbial communities from SPRUCE experiment site at the Marcell Experimental Forest, Minnesota, USA - June2015DPH_11_40... | ecosystem: Environmental > Terrestrial > Soil >... | reverse complement strand
TTCCGAGTAATCCCGCGCGGCCGCTTCCCGCGCAACAACCGTTACAGAGTTCTCACCTCCAGCGATACTTTTCATGACTCACTTTCCAAACGATCTGCGCTCAACCACCTGTGCAGAGGTTCCCTAGGGGAGCGATCCGGTGGGGAAGTTCAAGTTCCTTTTCACGCCGGAAGCACAAGGATCACTTGTGGCTCTAACCAAAGACCCAGGTGCGGCAAAAAGACTCTGCGCTGTTCGCAAGACACTAGGGCTTTTGGAAAGCACTCCCCGCCATCCGAGTCCGCGGACACATGAATACTCGAGGCTTTTTGGCCCACAAGGCCAAAAAGTCTTCGAGGCATACGCTGAAAACAAGACGCCGGCGGCATTTCGCGTATTTTGGTACTACGGTCCTGAAACTGGCCAAATGACAATCGTGGCGATCACGCCGCATCCCTGAAATTAACCGCACCCGTGCAAAACGGCGATGCGCGGCGGGCTATTCGTGCGTGCGGGCGTGGCGCGCAGCGCCGATCGCGGTCGCGAAATCGGCATGCTCGGGAATCACGAAGCGCCGGCCGAACGGAAAAGTGAGCCGCCTCATCTCCTGCATGAATCGGAACAGGCGCGACAACTTGCCGGTCAGCACGATATTTTCCTGGCCACAGGCCCGCGCGCTGGCCATTGCCAGCACGCCGATCGATTCCACGATCATGTTCATGATCGCCAGCGCCTTGTCCTCGGGCGTCGCGTCGGCGCTTATCTTGCCGAAGTTGGCGGCGGTGGTGGACGGCGGCAGGTCGCCGATCGCGCCGCCGGCGATGTCGCGAACGCTGAGATCGATGCGGCGCAGGTCGCCCTTGCGCGCGAGTTTTTCAAGCCGCTCGATCGTCGAGACGCCGAGCATGTGCTTGGCGAGTCCCAGCAGCGTGCCGCCGCCGACCCCCGTGCCGCTGAAGTGCTCGATTTTGTCGCGCGTGACCGACACGATTGCGGTGCCGGTGCCAAGCGAGACGACCAGCGCGCTTTCCTTTCCGGCCAGCGAAGTGCCGCCGATTCCGATTGCGGTGAACTCGTTGACCTTGACGACCGGCCTGCCCAGCAGGGAGTTCGCCAGTACCCGCGAGCCCGCGCCGGTGGCGGCGACGCATTCGATGTCTTCGAGTTTGATGCCGAAGTCGGCGGCGAGTTTTCCGAGCGCGCCGGCAGCCGCGGCGACCGGGTCGTTGGCCTCGATCGTTACGACGTGCAGGCCGCCATTTTCGAGGATGACGGCGTCGGTGGTCGAACCGCCGATATCGATGCCAACGATCATAACTGGTGCCGGCTCCTGTCCAGCCCGTCTTGAAGCTAGATCAGCCCAGCCACCCGCGCAACGACGCGGGGACAGGGGTAAGAGCCGCCTTAGCCGGACCCGGTTACTGTGATACTTTTCAAAAATGGCACGGCGCAAAGCCGATTCGTCGCAGAGTCTGTTTCCATCGCGCACGCCGCTCAGCCAGCCGCTGGCGGATCGGATGCGTCCGCGCACGCTCGACGAAATTGTCGGCCAGGAGCATCTGCTGGGTCCGGGAAAGTTCCTGAGCCAGATGGTGGCGGCGCACGTGCTTCATTCGATGATCCTGTGGGGCCCGCCGGGCACGGGTAAGACGACGCTTGCTTTAGTGCTGGCCGAACAATCGGGCGCGGTGTTCCGCAAACTTGCCGCGGTAACGTCGGGCGTCGCCGATCTGCGCGAGGCGGTGGAAGCGGCGCGCCAGGATCTCGACGCGAGCAAACGCACCGTGGTCTTTATCGACGAGATCCATCGATGGAACCGCGCGCAGCAGGATGCGTTTCTGCCGCATGTCGAGAGCGGGCTGATCACGCTGATCGGCGCGACGACGGAAAATCCTTCGTTCGAGGTGATCTCGGCGCTGCTCTCGCGGATGCGGCTGCTCGTGTTGTATCCGCTCTCGGAGGAAAACCTTGCGACGCTGGTGCATCGCGCGCTCGCCGACAAGGAGCGCGGGCTCGGCGGGATCGGACTCAAGCTGGGAGTCGGCGCGATCGACGAGATAGTTCGACACGCCGGCGGCGACGCGCGGCGAGCGCTCGGCACGCTCGAAATTGCGGCGGAGTTCGCGCAAAACGCCGGCGCGACGCTGATCACGCCCGAACATATTCGCGAGTCGGCGCAGCAGAAGGCGCTGCTCTACGATCGCGCGGGCGAGGAGCACTACAACGTCATCTCGGCCTTCATCAAGAGCATGCGCGGCAGCGATCCCGACGCCGCGATTTACTGGATGATGCGGATGGTCGAGGCGGGCGAGGATCCGCTGTTCATCGCGCGGCGGATGGTCGTGTTTGCGTCAGAAGACATCGGCAACGCCGATCCGCGCGCGTTGCAAATAGCGATCGCGGTCAAGGAGGCGGTGGACTTCGTCGGAATGCCGGAAGGCGTGATTCCGCTTGCGCAGGGCGTGACGTACCTGGCCAGTGCGCCCAAGTCCAACGCTGCGTATCGCGCGATGCGCCAGGCGGACGAAGACGCGAAAACGCTTGGCGCCTTGCCGGTGCCGCTTCATTTGCGCAACGCACCGACGCCGATGATGAAAGGACTAGGCTACGGCAAGGACTACCGCTATCCGCACGATTTCGAAGGCGCGCTGGTCGCGCAGAACTACTTGCCGGACGAATTGGAAGAAAAGATATATTACGAACCGTCCGAGCGCGGATACGAAATCAGGATCCGCGAGTTTCTTGCCCGCGCGCGCGAGGCACGCAACACCGCATCGCGGCGCAAGCCCGCCGGGAAGGACTGACAGGAAAAAAGCGAACCACGAGAACCGGACCGTGTCCGTTCCCGCGGTTCACAAAAGTCAGGCCAAGAGATTATTTCGCGCCGAGAACCGAGTCCTTCAGCGCTTTGGCGGCGGTGAAGCGAAGCCTGGTGCGCGCCGGAATCTTGATCTCCTGACCGGTGGCCGGATTGCGGCCCATGCGCGCCTTGGTCTTGCGCTTGCGGAAGATACCGAGGCCGGCCAGCCGCAGCGATCCTTCCTTCTTGAGTTCGCGGACGACCAGCGCGTTGAGTTCCTCGAGCACGGTCTTCCCCTGCTTCTTGGTGAGTCCGAGCTTTTCAGCCATGTAGGCTGCTACCTGCGACTGCGTCATCATCCTCCTCCTTGCGTCCCGGGTTGCGGGCTTTCAGTGAGGGTGAACCAGTAGCGCGACAATTTCAAGTGCGGACGGGACGAAAATCGCGATTTTTTCTAGGGATCGTGATGGTTTTTGCACAGGCCCGTCGCGTGCGCGTTGAGCCCCAAGGGTTTTGCGCCGACGGATCGCGCAATCTGCACGATCGCGCCGTCAGTAGCGGACTTCAACGAGGTAAAGGCCGCCGGGCGGCGCGTTGGCGGGAGCCGCTTGACGATTTCGTCCGGCCAGAATCGTGGCGATTTTATCAGCCGTGAGCTTGCCGCGTCCCACGTCGACCATCGCCGCGACCATCGCGCGCACCATGTGGCGCAGGAAGCTGGTTGCCTCGACGCGGTAGAGAAGAACGTCGGCGTCGCGCGTCCATCGGCTTGCAATCACGCGGCGGACCGTGGTCCTTACTTCGGTGCCGAGAGAGCGGAACGCGGCGAAATCGTGCTCGCCGACAAAGATGCGCGCGGCGCAGTTCATCGCCGCAAGATCGAGACGGTCGCGGACCAGCCAGCTGTAGCGATACTCGAAGGCGGACGCGACCTTGCGATTCAACACGCGATATTCGTACACGCGCGAGCGGGCGGCGCGGCGCGGGTCGAAATGATCGGGCGCGGGTGAGATGTCGAGCACCACGATGTCGGCCGGCAGCATCGCGTTGAGAGCGCGCTGCAATTCGGCGGGGTCGAACGGACGTGGAATTGAAATCGAAGCGACCTGCCCGCGCGCATGTACGCCGGCGTCGGTGCGGCCCGAACCGTACACGCGCACCGGGGTTAAGAAAATCCGCTCGAGCGCGGCTTCGATCCTTCCCTGTATGGAATCGTGGCGCGGCTGAAGCTGCCATCCGGAATAGTTGCCGCCGTCGTACTCGAGCGTGAGCTTGAGGACCATCGCGCGGCGGCCGGGTCAGGCCAGCGCCGGCGAGCTGAGCGCCAGCGTCTCGGCGATCCAGAGCGCTCCCAGAGCCACCAGGCGCGTATTGTCGAACACGCACCATAGCGACAGCGAGTCGGGGCGTGTCTCGACGCTGACGACGATTGCCTCCTGGCCTACGGCGTCGATCACGCCGAGCGGCTCGCCCTCTTCGGCGATCAGAATACCGGGGGCGACGCGCAGCAGCTCGACCGCGTCATCGCCGTTGCCTCTGCCATCGCGGGGCCGCGGGATATCGACGGTCAACGCGGAACCGTGAAGGACGGGAATTGCGGCGACCTGCACGGAAAGCACGGGCGAGCCGTCGAGTAGCGTCGCGACTTGCGCAGCGATTGCAGTCGCGACGGAGCGCTCATGCTCGCGCATGAAGGCATTGAAGCCGCGCTGGACTTCATCATCGTCGAGCTCGAGGCGCGCGCTCAGGAGATCCGTGGTCTGATCGACCGTGGCGGTCAGCACGTCCCTGCCACCGGCGCTTGCGCCGAGCATCGCGGTGGCGGCGGCGAATCCACCGCGGGCGCCAAGGGCCTTCAAACAGGTGGCAAGAACGTGGGCGACGGGATGAGGAGTTGCGAAAACCATCGCATTGCGCAATTGCGCGATCGCCTCGCGCGAAGTGAGTCCGGGCGCGACCATCGGCACATCCGAGGGTGAGCGATTCGCCGCGCTCAGATCGATCAGAATCGGTCCCGGCCGTGCGGCGACAATTTCGCCGGCGCGCGGAGCAGGGATTGCGAGAAAAGCGACATCGAAATCCCGAAGATCGGCGGGACTCTCGAGCGCATCGACGAGGCGCTCTTCACCGGCGGCGTCGAGGGTCTGCATGGCGCCCGCTTCGGTGGCGAAGAGTTTCAGTTCGCTGAGCTGGAATCCGCGCGCGACGATCAGTTCGATAAGCTGGTTGCCGACCGCGCCGGTGGCGCCGACAACCGCCACTCTCGGCTCGCGGGAAATACTCATTCGCCTTCGCTTTCGGTGCTCTCGAGCTTTTCCCGCACCAGACGACCCATCGCCTTGCATCCCACGGTCTGCGTTCCGGGGCCGCCGTGAAGGTCGCGAGTGCGATAGCCGTCGCGCACGACAGAATCGACGGCCTGCGAAATCAGCTCGGCTTCGGAGCGCATCCCGAGTGAATGCTCGAGCAGGAGAGCCGCCGACAGGATTGCGGCGAGCGGATTGGCCTCGTCGCGGCCCGCGATGTCCGGCGCGCTGCCGTGAATCGGCTCGTAGAGCCCGATGCGGAACCCCGCGCTGTTGAGCTCCTCGCCGAGCGACGCCGACGGCAACAAGCCCATCGAGCCGGCGATTACCGAGGCCTCGTCGGTCAGGATGTCGCCGAACAGGTTCTCGGTGACGACCACGTCAAAGTCCCTGGGACGGCGTATCAGATGCATCGCCATCGAATCGACCAATTGATTCTCGAACGCGACGTCCTTGAACTGCGCGCTCAACTCGGTCGCGATCTCGCGCCACAAGCGAGACGTCGCGAGCACGTTGGCCTTGTCAACCGAGGTCAGTTTTTTGCGGCGCTCGCGAGCCAGCTCGAAGCCAAACTTGAGCACGCGGGTAATCTCGGCTTCGGTGTAAAAGCAGGTATCGACCGCCTCGCGGCCGTCCTTCGCCATGCGCTTTTCGCTTGGCTTTCCGTAATAGATACCGCCGGTCAGCTCGCGAATGAGGACCACGTCGACGCCGCCGATCACATCGGCCTTGAGCGGCGACGCCGCCGCCAGCTCTTTGACGGTTTTGACGGGACGGACGTTGGCGAACAGGCCCAAAGCTTTTCTCAATCCAAGCAACGCCTGCTCGGGACGCTTCTCTGCATTGGGCTTGTCCCATTTCGGTCCGCCGACGGCGCCGAGCAGGATCGCATCGCTGTCCTGCGCGAGCTTGAGCACTTCATCGGGCAGCGGAGTGCCGGTGGTGTCGAGTGCGTGACCGCCAATCATGCCCTCCTTGAACTCGAGATCGACGGCGGATCGCCGCGCGATGATCTTGAGAACCTGCAGGCCTTCGCCGACGACCTCCGGGCCGATGCCGTCACCTTTGAGAACTAGAATTTTATAGGCCATGCGAAAGCGCTGAACGCCTGGACGTGAATGATCGGGAGGAGCGTCAGACCGTCTCGACCCGTCAGTGTATCGCCTCGAAAATCAAGAGCGCAGATTGGCGCGACGGCGCTGTAGCAAACCTCGCCTCAATGGCGGGCGCCGCCAAAAGCCACACGTCGCACAGGGTGAAGAGCGAATTCAAGTTCAAACTCAAGCCCTCAAAGCAGTAGCCCAAGTGAATGTTGCGGGCAAGCCCCAGGCCGGCTCATGGGACGTCGGTGGTGGGCTTCAGCGGAGCATGCTTGCGGGACTTCAGCCGGTTGAGCGCGTTTACCAGCGCGAGCGCACTGGCCATCACGATATCGCTATGCGCGCCCTGACCGGCGACGGTCACGCCGTTGTCGCGAATCATGCAGCTCACTTCGCCGAGCGCGTCGGTGCCGCCGGTAATCGCTTTGACCGCGTAACGTTCCAGGGCCGGATTGATTGCGGCAATTTTGTAAATCGCCTTGTAGCACGCGTCGACCATCCCGTCGCCTTCGCTTTCGGCCGAGCACTCTTTTCCATCCACACGCATCGTGACTTCCGCGTGCGGCGTGCTCTTGCTGGACGAGCCGACTTTCAAATCGACCAGCTCGAAGTGATCGATTGTCCGGCGCGCCTCCTCGGTTACGAGCGCCAGGATGTCGTCGTCGTACACAATTTTCTTTTTGTCGCAGAGCGTTTTGAACTCGGCGAACGCCTTGTTCACATCCACCTCGTCGATATCGACGCCAAGCTCCTTGAGCCGGTTGGTAAATGCGTGGCGCCCGGAATGCTTGCCCAGCACCAGCTTGTTCGAGGGGATACCGACATCCTCGGGCTTCATGATTTCGTAGGTGAGCTTGTACTTCAGCACGCCGTCCTGATGGATTCCGGCTTCGTGCGCAAACGCATTGGCGCCCACGATTGGCTTATTGGCCGGCACGGACTGGCCGATGACCTGCGACAGGAGGCGCGAGGCCGGATAGATCTGCCGCGTGTTGACCCGCGAACCCACGCCCATCAGGTCGCGGCGCGTCTTCATCGCCATCACGACTTCTTCCATCGAGCAGTTACCCGCGCGCTCGCCGATTCCGTTGATAGTACATTCGATCTGACGGGCGCCGTTGCGGACCGCCGCCAGCGAATTCGCGACCGCCAGGCCGAGATCGTTATGACAGTGCGCGCTCCAGATGACTTTGTCGGCGCCGGGAACTTTTTCGCGCATGTAGGCAAACATCCGGCCGAATTCCTCCGGCATCGCGTGGCCGGTGGTGTCGGGCAGATTGATCACGGTGGCGCCGGCGCGAATCACCTCGCTGCAAACGTCGACCATATAGTCCCAGTCGGAGCGCGAAGCGTCCTCGCACGAGAACTCGATGTAGTCGAGATGCTTTTTTGCGCGCGTGACGGCCCAGGTGGCGGCGTCGAGCACGTCTTCGCGATTCATGTTGAGTTTGTATTTGAGATGTATTTCCGAGGTCGCGATGAAAATGTGAATTCCGGGATGCGCGGCCTTGTCGACTGCGCGCAGCGCCGAATCGACATCCTCTTCGCGGGTGCGCGAGAGACTGAGCACGACGGGTTGGGTCAGCGCCTGAGCGACCCGATTCACGGATTCGAAGTCGCCAAGCGAAGAAGCAGCGAAACCGGCCTCGATGATATCGACGTTGAGGCGTTCGAGTTGGCGCGCCAGCGCTATCTTCTCCTCGACGTTCATCGTGCATCCGGGCGACTGCTCGCCGTCGCGCAGCGTCGTGTCGAAGATTCGGACGTAGTCGGCGTCCTTCGGGGCCGTGTTCGCTTGTGCCATCGTCATTCCTCCCGCGTTGTCGCCGGGGGATCAGCGGGCCGATCGTTCGCCATGAGCGGAAAGTGAAAAAAGAAAACGCCCCGGGCGGCTGCGATCGGCCCACTGCCCGGGGCGTGTGTCTCAGTTTAATCAGGCCGTTAGACCTGCCCGGACGCGCGCCTGGCGTGGGCCCCTGTAAGGGCCAGGCTCAGCAGCAGCTCCGGTAGCAGGTTGCAATACATCTTGTACGGATTCTAAGCGGCGGCGGATACGTCAGTCAAGGCGGTCGTCGATGGCGGATAGGACCGGTTGTGCCCGGCAAGCGCTCTACTGCTGCGCGCGTGGATTCTCGCTGAGAGCGCTGGTGCCTCGGGCGGGCTCGGATGCTTGCGCGGTCCCTGTCGCACCACGGGACTTGTCGTTCGAGCTGGAGGCGGGCGCGACCGGGCGCAGCACCGGCACCTTGGCGCTCAGCCGTTCGCCGTGCAGCATCAGCGCGGGACCCGACAGCACGTACGCAGTCGAGAGCAGGAAGGCGGTGAGCTGCGGCATCGCGAACAGCATCGCGGCGAGCACCATCATCGTGATTACCAGTTCGACCTGCGCGCGTTTTTCAAGCTTGATCGCCTTGAAGCTGGGGTAGGGCACACGCGAGATCATCAGGCCGCCGAGTGCAAGCGTGATCGGCACCATGAAGGTACACAGCGTGCGCGGCGAATCGAATTCGAAGTAGCTGTAGGCCAGCGCGAGCCCGGAGATCATCATGGCCGCGCCGGGGACGGGCAGGCCGACGAAACGGCTCTTGTCCGCCGTCGCGGTCTGTACGTTGAAGCGCGCCAGGCGCAACGCGGAGCACAGCACGAACAGTCCGCTGACGCCGATTCCGAGCGAACCGATCGGTTTCAGCGCCCATGAATAGGCCAGCATCGCGGGTGCGACGCCGAACGCGACTACGTCGGAGAGGCTGTCATACTCGACCCCGAACTGGCTCGAGGTGCGCGACGCGCGAGCGATGCGCCCGTCGAGTCCATCGCACACGAACGCGATTATGATCATCACGGCGGCCACCTCGAAGTGTCCGCTCACCGCGGAGACCATCGAGTAGAAGCCCGACAGCAGGCCGATCGAGGTGATTGTCGCGGGCAGCAGGAAGACGCCGCGGCGCAGCGCGCCTTCGGCCTTGAGGCCCGCGTCGCGGCTCTGACCCGAATAGAGCTCCATCCGGGCGCGCTCTTCGCGCGAGCGGCGGGAATTGCGGCTCATTGCTCGATTGCTCCGATGATGGATTCTCCGGCGCGCACGCGTTGTCCGAGCGCCACCATGACCCGGTACTCGGACGGAAAAAAATGATCGACGCGACTTCCGAACATGATAAGGCCGATCCGCTGACCCGGCTGTATTCTATCACGCACGCGAAGCCGGCAAACTATTCGCCGGGCGAGATATCCGGCCACTTGCAGGACTGCGAACATCCGCCCCGACGCGTCGGTCATCGCAATCAGGTTGCGCTCATTGTGCTCGCTGGCGTCGTCGCGAAACGCGGCGCGGAACTCGCCCGCGGTGTGCTCGACCATTGTTACCTCGCCGCCGACCAGCGCGCGGTTCACATGGACGTTGAGCGGCGACATGAACACCGACACACGATGGCCGAGCCGGCCCGTCGAGCCCGGAAAGGATACGTCGGAAATGTCTGTGATTTTGCCGTCGGCGCCTGAAATCACGACGTTCTCGGTACGCGTCGGATAGCGATCCGGATCGCGAAAGAAAAGCGCAATCGGGATTGCAACCAGTACCAGGATCGCACCCAGCGACTTGAGGCCCAGCGCAATCAGTATGATTCCGACTACCGCCAATCCGAGCGACAGCGCCGCGCCTTCGGCCGCTATTCCGATCGCGCCTGCGATGCGCGCAAGAACGGCGCCCGGCGCCGGGCGCCCGCTGTCGGTTTCGCCCGCCACGGCGGTTCAGTTCTTCGACTTATCGACCAGCCGATCGCTCGCGAGCCACGGCATGAACGCGCGCAGCTTGCGTCCGACCTCTTCGATCGGATGCGATCCGGCTTCCTTGCGCAGTTCGCGGAAACGCGGCAGCCCCGCTTTGTAGTCGCCGATCCATTCGTTGGCGAACTTGCCGGACTGAATGTCGGCCAGGATCTGTTTCATTGCTTCGCGCGACTGAGCGCCCACCACCTTTTTGCCGCGCGTCATGTCGCCGTACTCGGCGGTGTTGCTGATCGAATAGCGCATGTTCGAGATTCCGCCCTCGTAAATCAGGTCCACGATCAGCTTCACTTCATGCAGGCACTCGAAGTACGCCATCTCGGGCGCGTAGCCGGCCTCGACCAGCGTCTCGTAGCCGGCGCGGATGAGTTCGGTAAGTCCGCCACAGAGGACGGATTGCTCGCCGAACAGGTCAGTTTCGGTTTCTTCCTTGAACGAGGTTTCGATAATCGCCGCGCGGCCGCCGCCGATCGCACTGCCGTACGCGAGCCCGACCTTGGTGGTGTCGCCCGACGGATCCTGGTGCACGGCGAGCAGGCACGGCACGCCGCGGCCCTTGGTGTATTCGGAGCGCACGAGATGACCGGGTCCCTTGGGCGCGATCATGAAGACGTTAACGTCGGCGGGCGGCTTGATGAATTTGAAATGGATGTTGAAGCCGTGACCGAAGGCCAGGTACTTGCCCTTGGTGAGATGCGGGGCAATCTCGGCCTCATAAATCTCCGAACCCATCTCGTCGGGCACCAGCATCATGATTACGTCCGCGCGCTTGGCGGCGTCGGCGGTGTCGAACACCGGCAGACCCTGCTTGGTGGCTTTTTCGCGCGACGGCGAGCTTTTGCTCAGCCCGACGCATACGTCCATTCCGCTGTCGCGCAGGTTGAGCGCGTGCGCATGTCCCTGGCTTCCAAAGCCAATGACTGCGATCTTCTTTCCCTTGAGCGCGGACAGGTCCGCGTCGCGGTCGTAATAAACCTTCATTTGAATGTTCTCCTGAATTTTCCCGCTATCAGATTATTCAGCTTCGCGCGCCCGGCGACTCTGATGATTGTCGTGGCTCAGCTGGACCGCGCGCGCCATCGCGACTTTGCCCGAACGGACCACTTCCTTGATTCCGAGCGGGCGCACGATCGCGATGAAGGCCTTGATCTTTTCGGAGTCGCCGGTCAGCTCGACGGTGATTGCGCGCGGGCCGATGTCGATTACGTGGGCGCGGAACGCGGCTACGATCGAGTCGAGCTCGGAGCGCGTGCGCTCGTCCACCGCGACCTTGACGATTACCATCTCGCGGTCGATCGTCTCGACGTCCTTGAAGTCGGTTATCTTGATGACGGAGACGAGCTTGTTGAGCTGCTTGTTGATCTGCTCGACGATCTGATCGTCGCCACTAGTCACCAGCACGATCCTCGACACCGTCGGATCGAGCGGGTCCTCGTTGACGGTCAGTGACTCGATGTTAAAGCCGCGGCCCGAAAACAGTCCGGCGACGCGTGCGAGCACGCCGAATTCGTTTTCTACCAGAACCGATATTGTATGACTTGTCATGCGGTGGAGTGCGCGCGCTCATGGCCCGGACCTGTGGCGTCAGCGAGCCTCTTGTTGATAGCGGCCGAGAATCGCCATCATGCGGTCTTTCGAGGCCAGCTTAAGCTTCCGGATCCGCTTTTCTTCGATTTCCTCTTCGTTGGTCAGGTAAAGCTTATTTCTAAAAACTTCGAGCTTTTGTTTCAGCTCTTGATGCTGCGTGTAGAGGCCTCTCAGTTCCTCGTCGTGGTTCAGATGCTGCCGAATGAGTTCTTCCTCTCGATGCTCCATACGCCCTCCGTGCCTATGTCCGCCGGATTTTTCTTAGTGGGCTTGAACGTAGCCTCCGGCGTCCTGATATATAGCGGCTCCAGCGAATCCGCGCGATCCGTTTCACCACGGGCAAACCGCGCCCCGCCAATCGCCGCGACGCAAACTCCACGCAAATCGAGCATCCCTGTTTCGGAAAGCGCCACCCTACGGCCCCGCGATTGTGCAAGGGCCGCCGCTTCCTTCACTCTTTGGTCACCGACGAACATTACATCCTCGGTGATGCGCGATGCCAGGTGATCCAGCGTGATTACCAGTTCCTCTGACAGTTTTTCTAGCCCATCGGCCACGACCCGGTAAAGGGCTGCGTAAACTTCGCCCTTTCGGGCATCCGCAACCACGCAGATCAGCCGCCCCGGATCGGTATTGTCGCGCTCCAGCGCAGCCAACGCCATCGCGTCGAAACTGGGCACGCCGACCAGTGCGCATCGTGTCGCCATCGCGATTCCCTTGGCGTAGCTCAGCCCGATGCGAAGTCCCGTGAACGATCCCGGCCCGGTCCCGACAGCGATCGCGCCGAGGCTGCCAATCGCCAGTCCCGCCGCGTTCAGAAGTTCATCGACAGCGCCCGGCAATGCGGCGCCATGTGAGGTGACAGGCCGCGCCAAAGACGCGGCGACTTTGCCGCCTGCAATCAGGGCAAGGCTTGCCATCGGAGTGGAGGTGTCGAGTCCCAGGACCGGGCGCGTCGCGGCCGCCTGTTCGAGCAGCCGATTAACCCTGCACAATACGCGAGATGTCATTGAAAATTACGAACGCCATCAGTGCCACGAGCAAGAACAGTCCCACCTGGAGCATCGCCTCCCGGTAACGAAGTTCGAGCGGCTTGCCCTTTATGCCCTCGAAGGCGAAAAACAGCAAATGTCCTCCGTCGAGCAGCGGCACCGGCAGCAGATTTATGATGCCGAGCTCGAGGCTCAGCATCACGGTAAACATCGCGAGGTTCGCCATCCCCCGATGCGCCTCCTGCCCGGCCATCTGCGCGATCATGATTGGTCCGCCGAGCGCTTCGCGCACGGGAGTACTGCCGGAGAAAATGCTGGCGATTCCGACCGCCATCTGGACGCTCATTTCGACCGAGGTTTGGCCCGCCTCTTTCACCGCGGCGAACGGACCGTACCGCTTGGTTGTCTCGTCGCCGCGCGGCTGCACCCCTATTACCCAGGTGGTCGCGTTGGTGCCGTAAATGGTCTTCTGGTCGAGCCGGGTCGGCTTGATGACGATAGTGCTGCGCGCGGACGCGCCCTTCTGCGGCCGATCAATTTCCAGCTTGACCGGAGAGCCGTCTCCCGCCTTCACCGTCTTCGAGAAATCGGCCCAGGTTTCCATCGGCCGTCCGTCAACCGCGAGAATCCGGTCGCCGGCGCGAAGTCCGGCCTTGGCCGCCGGGAGATTGTTCGTGGTCTTGCCGACGACCGGCAGCAACTCCGGCACGCCGGTCATGAAAACAAATGTGAGCAGAATCGGCGCGAAGATAAGATTCGCCAGCGGTCCCGCCAGCACTATCAGAACGCGCTTGCCGAGCGGCTGAGTCGGGAACGCCCGCTTGCAGTACGCCTCGGTCAGCTTAATGGGAGGATGTTCCGCCAGCGATTTGATCGCGTCGTCAACTTTGGGCTGGCGGCGCACTTCGCCCAGGAGGATTGCTTCGTCGGGCTTGAGCTCGCGCCCGACGACGCTGTATGCAACGCCAGCGCCCGACTCGCCCAGGCGATCCGCAATCAAGCGCAAATTGTCGTCGAATCCTGACGCGGCTCGAAGCACGCCGCGCTCGCGCGCCGCGCCAATCAGGTCAAGCCCGACTTCGTGAAGATACACGGTGATTTCTTCAGCCGTGGGCTTCTCGCCGACTTCATCGCCCAGCATTCGGACGTAGCCGCCGAATGGAGTCGCGCCGATCGAGTACTCGGTTTCGCCGCGCCGGAATCCAAATACTTTTGGCGGGTAGCCGATCGAGAATCGCAACACGCGGACGCCGACCTTCTTCGCCATCGCGAAATGTCCCGCCTCGTGCACGACCACCAACACTGCAAAGACCAGTGCTGCGTAAAGAATCGACTGTATCATTTAATTTCTACCCGGGAGTCCTTATGCAGAGCCTGAAAATGCGGCTCCCAAAGCCGCATCAGCGAGACCAATAGTAGGCGAAAACCACCGCGAAGACTAGCGAACAAGTTCGATCGAGCAGACCGCCGTGCCCCGGGAAAATCCAGCCCGAGTCCTTGACTCCCGCGGCTCGCTTTAATGCCGAGCCGGCCAGATCGCCAAGCTGCGCGAGAAGGGAAATCATAGCCGAAAATAGCAGGACAGGGCCCGCATCCCACGAGCCACCGCGTATCTGAAACAGCAACAACCCGGCCGCCATCGTCGCGATCAAGCCGCCCGCCGCGCCTTCAACCGTCTTATTTGGGCTGACGTTGGGCGCGAGCTTCGTCCGGCCCAGATACATCCCGACGAAGTATGCACCGCTGTCGCTCACCACCACCAACAGGATGACCAGCAAAAGCATGCCGATGCCGCCGGGACCATTGCGCAGTAGCGCGAAATAAGGGAACAGAACTCCGACATACGCCGCGCCAATGAAGGCGAGTCGCGGGCCTCTGAGTGCTCCGTCGGCGCCGCCGGCAACAGCAACTCGCGCCACCAGCGCAAGCATCATGAGGATGACCAAAACCGGCGCGAGCCATCCCACGTCGCCGCCGTAGAGAAGCCCGAACAACGGCACGCCACCGACGACGGCGAACAGCGGTATCGCGACCATGTGCAGAGCGCCGGTCATCGCGGCGACTTCGTAGAGTCCCCAGATTGCGGCGATCGCAACAAAAATCGTGAAGAACCAGTCCGGCGCGAAAACTACCAGCGCCCCCACCGCGGGCAGCAGGACCGCCGCTGTCAGGAGCCTAGTTCTGAGCACGCAGCCGGGTGTCGGAGCCGTTCGAGATCGCGCCGAAGCGGCGCTCGCGAAGCTGGTAGGCGGCGATCGCGCTCAGGAATTCGCGCTCGCGGAAATCGGGCCACAGAGTGTCGGTGAAATAAAGTTCGGTATAGGCGAGTTGAAAAAGAAAAAAATTGGAGATTCGCAGTTCTCCCGAGGTTCGAATCAGCAGGTCGGGATCGGGAAGCCCGGCAGTAGTCAGTTCGCGCGCCAGCAGATGCTCGTCGATTTGATCGGGTGAAATCGCGCCTTCTGCCACCGCGCGCGCGATCGATCGCGCCGCGTTCACGATGTCCTGGCGCCCACCGTACGACAACGCCAGCGCCACCGTCATCGTGCGATTTTCGCGCGTCGCCGCGACGGTCTCGGCCAACGCCTCGCGCACCCGCGGCGGTAACCGCTCGGTGTCTCCCAAAGCCACCACGCGGATGTCGCGTTTCATCAGGCGCTTGGTCTCGGTGATGAGATAGCGATGGAACAGCTGCATCAGGAAACTGACTTCAGTGGTCGGCCGGCGCCAGTTCTCGCTCGAAAATGCGTACAGCGTGAGGTACGGGATGCCGAGTTCGCGCGCCGCATCGACGACCGCGCGCACCGAATCCTTGCCGCGCCGATGGCCCTCGTGGCGCGAGAGCCCGCGCCGATTCGCCCAGCGGCCGTTGCCGTCCATCACGATCGCCACGTGGCGCGGCATCCGCGATGGATCCAAAGACAGGTTTGGGAAATCGCTCAGTGGTAGTGAGATGGCCACTTGGGGTTCAGGTTTCACAGAAGGTCGCGCCGTAGACGGGCGAGTTCAGACCTCCATGATTTCCGCTTCTTTGGCGGTCAGCACTTTGTCGATTTTCTCGATGAACTCGGTCGTGTACTGCTGCACCTTGGCCTCGCCCGATCGCATCTCGTCTTCGGTGGCCTGCTTTTCCTTGTGCAGTTCCTTGAGCATGTCGTTGGCGTCGCGGCGATGGTTGCGGATGCCGACGCGGAATTCCTCGCCTATTTTGCGGACGTGCTTCACCAGCTCCTTGCGGCGCTCCTCGGTCAGCTCGGGGATCGGAATCCGGATCAACTTGCCGTCGTTCATCGGCATCAGGCCAAGATCGGAAGTCTGGATCGCTTTTTCAATGTCGTGCATCGCGCCCTTGTCGTACGGCGTGATCACTATCAAGCGCGGCTCGGGCGCCGCCAACCCGGCCAATTGCCGCAGCGGAGTCTTCGAGCCGTAGTAATTTACCTGCAGATTTTCGACCAGCGCGGTTGAAGCGCGGCCGGTGCGGACGCGGGCGAGCTCGTGGCGAAACGCCTCGACGGTCTTGTCCATTTCCTTGCGCGCGTCCTCGATTGTGTCCGTAAGCATGCTCACGGTCCGCTCTCCACCCGGGTCCCGATTTGCTCACCCATCACGGCCCTTCTTATATTACCCGCTTTACGCAAATTGAACACGATGATCGGCAGGCGATTATCCATGCACATCGAGATCGCCGTCGAGTCCATCACCTTCAGGTTCTTCTGCAGCACCTCGATGTAAGTGAGCCGATCGAAGCGCTTTGCCCCCGGCTCGCGCATCGGATCGCGATCGTAAACGCCGTCCACGGCATGGCTCGCCTTCAGGATTACCTCCGCGCCGATTTCCATCGCGCGCAGGCTCGCCGCCGTGTCGGTGGTGAAATAGGGATTGCCGGTGCCGGCGGCGAATATGATCACGCGGCCCTTTTCGAGATGGCGCACGGCGCGGCGGCGGATGTACGGCTCGCACAGCGCCTGCATCTCGATGGCGGACAGCACTCGCGTGACCACGCCGGCATGCTCGAGCGCGTTTTGCAGCGCGAGCGCGTTGATCACCGTCGCCAGCATCCCCATCTGGTCGGCGGTCGAACGATCCATCCCGCGCGCCTCGTAGTCGCTGCCGCGGATAAAATTGCCGGCTCCGATTACCAGCGCGAGCTGAACGCCCATCGCCGCCACTTCCTTGATTTCGAGCGCAATCTCGGCCAGCGCGTCGAGATCGAGGCCCGACCGCTGCGTGGGAGCGAGCGCCTCGCCGGATAATTTAAGCAGGATACGGCTGAAGCGCGGCTTGCCGTTCGGCGCACTTTGAACTTCAGCCATCTCTCGAAGCCCCCGTCGATGCTCCCGTTGAAGCCCGGTCGCGTCCGCAAATCCGCCCGCGTCAGGCGGCCGCGGTGCCTGCCTTGCCCTCGAGCGCCTCACCCAATTGGTAGCGCATGAAGCGGCGCACGTCGATCTTCTCACGCATCTGGATGGCGGCCTCGCCAAGCAGATCGTTGACAGTCTTGTTGGGATCGCGGACGTAAGCCTGCTCGAGCAGGCAGGCTTCCTTGTAAAATTTCTCGATCTTGCCATCAACGATCTTGGTCACGACCGCCGCCGGCTTGCCCTCGGCCTGCGACGCGTAGATCTGCCGCTCCTGCTCGATAACGGCCGGGGACATCTCCTCGCGTCGCACGCAGCGCGGATTGGCCGCCGCCACCTGCATCGCGAGTTCCTTCACCAGCGCCTGGAACGCTTCCGACTTGGCGCAGAAATCGGTTTCGCAATTGACTTCGATCAACACGCCAAGCTTGCCGCCCGCATGAATATACGAACCGACCGATCCCTCGGATGCGACCCGGCCGGCGCGCCCTGCCGCCGCGGCGATTCCCTTCTCGCGCAGCCATACGACGGCCTTTTCGAGATTGCCGGCCGTCTCCGCCAGCGCTCTCTTGCAATCCATTATGCCGGCGCCGGTCTTCTCGCGCAGTTCTTTAACCAGATTCGCGTTTAGTTCCATCACAATTCCTGAGTTGAGCTAGTATTCTTGGCCGGTCGGCATACTGCAAGCGACGGCCACGACTGACCCGCTCCGTTTCGGGGCCTGAAGGTCGAATTTATCGGCTAGACCGCGCTTGGAGAATCGGGCGGCGATGCTCCCGTGTCTGCCGCCGCGCCGGCGTCCGAGCGGATATCCTGCTGCCCCTTGGCGCGTTCCTCGGCCATTTGCTTGCCTTCGATGATCGCGTCGGCGACCGCCGCCGTGAACAGTTTGATCGCGCGGATCGCGTCGTCGTTGCCGGGGATTCGATAAGCGATCAGGTCGGGGTCGCAGTTGGTATCCACCACCGCGGCGACCGGGATACCGAGGCGGTTCGCCTCCGCAACGGCTATATCTTCCTTCTTGGTATCGATCACCCACAGCGCGTCCGGGAGTTTGCGCATGTTCTTGATCCCGGCCAGCGTGTTCATCAGCTTTTCATGCTCGCGCGCGTTGTCGCTCATCTCTTTCTTGCTGAGCGCGCGAATCATCTCCGGGTCGGCCATGACTTCTTCGAGCTTCTTGAGCCTGTCGATCGAGGCGCGGATAGTCTGGAAGTTGGTCAGCATCCCGCCCAGCCAGCGGTTGTTGACGTAAAACATCCCGCATCGCTCGGCCTCTTCCTTGACGATGTCCTGGGCCTGCTTCTTGGTGCCGACGAACAGCATCGTGCCGCCCGCCGCAGCGAGGTCGCGCGCGAAGTCGTAGGTCGCGCGAAACATCTTTACCGTCTGCTGAAGATCGATAATGTAAATACCGTTGCGGGCGCCGAAGATGTATTGCTTCATCTTCGGGTTCCAGCGGCTGGTCTGATGGCCGAAATGAACGCCGGCCTCCAGAAGCTGCTTCATGCTGATTTCAGTCATAGAATTTTGTTCCTGCCTCTTGGCCCCTTACGCGGGGTAACCTTGGATTAATATCAGGCCGCCGCGAAGTAAGAAAGCGCCATGCCGCTCTCCTATTTTTTTCCCTTCAGCCGGGAATCGTCACTATCGACACAGCCGGCGTTAATCGCGCGCGCGCGTCCCAACGCAGGATCAGGCCCCCGTTTCTGTAAACGCCGGAGTTTCCCGGTTTTGTCGAGCTCGATCGGGTCCTGGCTCTTGTTCTGAAGTTCCGCGAGCGCCTTCTCGCAACTCTCCGGAGCGTCGAACGTGGCGACGGTGATCCAGTGCGAAAGTGGAGCCTCCGAATCAACCGAATGAGGAACCTTGGAATCGGGCGGCATCATCAGATACCAGCCCACCAACGCCAACGCAGCCGCGTGGCGGGAGTTCAGGTGGCCCACCCGGCAAGTTATACGCTTTTTGCGGGCAAAAGAGTCATCGACCCAGCCGTTATCTGTGGCCACCTGAGGCGCTATCCGGTTGGTTGCCGCGCCCCTTAGGCGTTCATCGACTCGAGGAATTCCTCGTTGGTCTTGGTCTTGTCCATCTTGTCGATCAGGAATTCCATCGCCTCGACCGCGTTGAGCTGGGTCAGCAGCTTGCGCAGTATCCACACGCGATTGAGCGTGGCGCGCGGCAGCAGCAGCTCTTCCTTGCGCGTCGAGGAGCGCTGGATATCGATCGTCGGGAAAATCCGCTTTTCCAGCAAGCGCCGGTCCAGCGCTATCTGCTGATTGCCGGTGCCCTTGAACTCTTCGAAAATTACTTCGTCCATTCGGCTGCCGGTATCGACCAGCGCCGTCGCGATAATCGTCAGACTGCCGCCGTCTTCGGTGTTGCGCGCGGCGCCGAAAAACTTCTTGGGCTTGTGCAGCGCGTTGGAATCGACGCCGCCCGACAGTATCTTGCCCGACGGCGGCACCACCGTGTTGTACGCGCGCGCCAGCCGCGTGATCGAGTCCAGCAAAATCACAACGTCGCGCCCGTGCTCGACCAGCCGCCGCGCCTTCTCGATTACCATCTCGGCCACCTGCACGTGACGCGTGGCCGGCTCGTCGAAGGTCGAGCTTACGACCTCGCCCTGCACCGAACGCAGCATGTCGGTGACTTCCTCGGGCCGCTCATCGACCAGCAGCACGATCAGCACGATCTCGGGATGGTTGTGCGCGATCGCCTTGGCGATCGCCTGCAGCATCATCGTCTTGCCCGTGAACGGCGCCGCGACGATAAGTCCGCGCTGGCCTTTGCCGATTGGCGCGATCAAATCGATGATGCGGGTGGTCAAATCCTCGTGATTGTATTCGAGCTTGATGCGCTCCTCGGGATAGAGCGGCGTCAGATTGTCGAACAGGATCTTGTCGCGCGCCTTTTCAGGATCCTCGTAGTTGATCGATTCAACCTTGAGCAGCGCGAAGTAGCGCTCGCCTTCTTTCGGCGGGCGAATCAGGCCGGAAACCACGTCGCCGGTGCGCAAATTGAACTTGCGAATCTGGCTCGGCGAAATATAAATGTCGTCGGGACCGGGCAGGTAGTTGTAGTCCGGTGCGCGCAGAAAACCGAAGCCGTCGGGCAGAATTTCCAGCACGCCCTCGCCCAGGATCGAGCCGTTCTTGGCCGCCTGCGCTTGCAGGACCGCAAAAATCATCTCCTGCTTGCGCATGTTGGTGGCGCCATCGACGTTGAAGTCGCGCGCCATCTGCGCCAGTTCTGTTATCTTCGCCCGCTTCAGCGACTTGAGGTTGAGCACCCCTTCCTCGCTGATCACCGGCGCCAGCGGCGGAAGATTCGGATTGCCATCCAGATTTACCTGGCGCGGCGCTCCGTTCGACGATCGCGAGTCGTCGAAACGCCCTTCGTCGCTCTTCGCAACCCCTCTGCTCTTGCCCATATGCCTTCCCCGCAACCTGGACTCCATCATGTTCTTGACTGCTGCAATTCGCCGCCGTTTATGCGCGCACGCCGCAGGCTATGGTCGTTTGTAAAAATGGCCTCCCACGACGGGAGATACCATTATAGATTCATGAGTGCTCGAGCGGCCGGGATTCGGAACAACTAACGCCTTGAGTTCGAGTTCGGAATTACGGACCGCAGGGAAACGGGACTCAACACCCCACCCGTCTCAGCGTCCTCAGTGCGGAAGCTCAACCAAAACGCTACCCAAGCGATGGCGCCGTGTCAACGGGGTTCAGGCCGCCGGTAGTGATCTAATTTGATTTTCGCATATAAAGTCCGTGAGAAAAACGCGATTGGCACCCGTCCTGGCAGATAACTTGGACGACGGAGGCGAGGTGATGGCCATCGAAATCAAGGTTTTGCGGCCCGGCGATGACAGCATTCTTATGAACGTCGCCGCAGAGGTGTTCGACAATCCGATTGACGCGGACCTGACCAGGGAGTTTCTCGAAGACCCTCGACATCATATCGCTGTTGCTATCGATAATGGGTTGGTCGTCGGTTTCGCGTCCGCGGTCCACTATGTCCATCCCGACAAGCGGCCAGAACTGTGGATCAACGAGGTCGGGCTCGCGCCGTCGCATCGGCGTAGCGGGTTGGGCAAAGCCGTGCTGAAGGCTTTGCTCGAGGTGGGCCGAACCCGCAACTGCACACTGGCATGGGTCCTGACCGATCGAAGCAATGTCTCCGCTATGGAGCTCTATTCATCGGTCGGTGGGACCGAAGGGGCTGACGGGCTTAGTAAGGCTATGGTCGGGTACTCGTTCGCCCTCATGGATGCACAGAAGTACGGGCCGTCAAAGTAGCAGCTACGCACGCCGCCGTGTCAGCGGGCCTCAAGTAAGTTCGATCCATCGCCGAATCTCGCGCGCATCCGCCGCAAATGACTTCAGCGCGAGAAATTCGACGAAATCGATTGGCAGCGGCGCAACAAATTCGAGCCGCGCGCCTGACCTTGGATGCGCGATCGAAAGCGCCAGCGCATGCAGCGCCTGTCGTCGAAAAAATCCACCGCCTCCCGCCTTGCCGCCATATAAGGGATCGCCCAGGCACGGATGACCAATCGACGCGAGATGCACGCGAATCTGATGCATCCTGCCGGTGTCCGGTTTCACGCGCACCAGCGACGCTCCCGCTTCGCCCGCTTCCGCGGGATCGAACCGCGCGAGCACCGTCAGATGGCTGACCGCGTCGCGCGGTGCATGCGATCGCACCGACATCCGCTTGCGCTCGACGGGATGGCGCCCGACGGGACGCTCGATCGTCAGCCGATCGCGCGCGACGATGCCCTTGACGATCGCGAGATAGATCTTTCTGACGCTGCGTTCCTTGAACTGCCGCGAAAGCGCGGTGCGCGAAAATGGCGTCCGCGCCACCACCATCACGCCCGAGGTGTCTTTGTCGAGGCGATGCACGATGCCGGGACGCAGCACGCCGTCGGGCTCGGCCATCGCGGCGAGTTCGGGAAATCGCGCCAGCAGAGCGTCAACCAGCGTGCCCGCGGGATGCCCGGGCGCGGGATGCACCGTCATGCCGGCGGGCTTGTTCACGACAATTATTTCGTCATCGGCGAAAATTACGGAAATCTCCGGCGCGTCACCTTCTTTGTAATTTGAAGGATCGTACGGCGCACCGGCGGGCGCCGCGGCGACGTCGATACTGTCTCCCGTCCGCACCCCGCTCGACGCGCGCGCGGCAGCGCCGTTGACTGTAACCAGTCCCGCCTTAATCATCCGCGCCACTTGCGAGCGCGAGTACTCCGGGGCCAGCCGCATCGAAACGAACACGTCCAGCCGCATGCGATCGTGCTCCGCGCCCGCGGTGATTGTCGTTGGCAAAATCACGAGCGTGACTTACCGCCTCGACGCACGAATCACGGCATCGAGGGCGGCGGTATCGGCGGTGCGATCGGCGGCGGCGTCGGCGGTTTGCTGGCGTCAGAAGGAGGGCAGTTCTCGCTGGTGGTCGTGGCTATCGCGACCCCGTAGGTGGTCTTCTGACATCCCGCCGCGTCGGGCCTCGAATAAAACCAGCATCCGGCCAGCGCGGTCGAGAACAGCGCGACGATTGTCATCGAGAAGATTGGTTTCATGCGATTTGCCGCCTGCGATCAGTTTCCCCCCGCGACGCGCGCGGCGCCAGCGTCGCCGGCGACGCATCTACTCGAAGCGATGCGGTAGTGGATGCGCCTTCTCGTACGCAAGGATCCGGTCCTCGTGCGCGAGCGTCAGCGCGACATCGTCGAGACCTTCGAGCAGGCACTTCTTCTGGAACGGCTCGATCTCGAAATGCGCCGTCCATCCGAAATCATCGGACACTGTCTGCTTTTCGAGATCGATCGTGAGCCGGTACGCCTCGTAGTCGCCGGTGGCGCGAAAAATATGCTCGACCTCGTCGGCCGGCAGCGTGATCGGAAGAAAACCATTCTTCAAACAGTTGTTGTGGAAGATGTCGGCGAACTCCGGCGCGATCACCGCGCGGAAACCCGCGTCATCCAGCGCCCACACCGCATGCTCGCGCGAACTTCCGCATCCGAAGTTGTTGCGCGCGACCAAAATCGACGCGCCCTGGAAGCGCGGCTTGTTCAGCGCGAAATTTTTGTTCTCGGCGCCGTCGGGATTGAGCCGCCAGTCGATGAACAGGCCCTTCTTGAGGCCGGTCCGTACCACCGCTTTCAGAAACTGCTTGGGGATGATCTGATCGGTATCGACGTTGGCGCGATCGAGCGGCGCGACCATCCCGGTGAAATTCTTGAATGCCTGCATCTGTGTCTCCTGATTAACTTCCAACAGGGACGAAGTCCCGCATCCTGTCTTTACCATTGGGTGCAGAGGTCACCCCGGCCGATTCGCCCATTCGCGCACATCGACGAAATGCCCTGCAATCGCCGCCGCCGCCGCCATCGCGGGGCTCACCAGGTGCGTGCGCCCGCCCTTGCCTTGACGCCCCTCGAAGTTGCGATTCGACGTGCTGGCGCATCGCTCGCCCGGCTGCAGCACGTCGGGATTCATCGCCAGGCACATGCTGCATCCCGATTCGCGCCACTCAAAGCCGGCTTCCGTGAAAATTCTGTCCAGCCCGAGGCTCTCCGCCTCCGCCTTGATCTCCTGCGATCCCGGCACGACCATCGCCCGCACGGTCGGCGCGACTTTGCGTCCCTTGACGATACCGGCGGCGGCCTTGAGATCGCTCAGCCGCGAGTTCGTGCACGATCCGATGAACACCCGATCGATCTTGATGTCCTCGATTCTCGTGCCCGGCCGAAGCGCCATGTAGGTGAGCGCCCGCTCGACCGTCTCGCGCTGCTGCTTGTCGGCAATCTCCGCGGGATTGGGCACGCTTCCTCCAACGTCGGTGACCATCCCGGGATTCGTGCCCCACGTCACTTGTGGCGCGAACGTCGCGGCGTCGAATACTACGCTGCGATCGAACTTCGCGCCGCCGTCGCTGCGGCATTCGAGCCATCGCGCCGCGATTTGGTCGAAGTCCTTGCCGGCCGGAATGTACCGGCGCCCGCGCAGATACTCGACCGTCGTCTTGTCCGCCGCGACCATCCCGGCTCGCGCGCCGCCTTCGATCGACATGTTGCACACCGTCATGCGCTCTTCCATCGACAGCGCCTCGATCGCCGCGCCCCGGTACTCGATCACGTGTCCGGTCGCGCCGTTGGTCTTGATCCTGCCGATGATGCCGAGGATCAAATCCTTCGCACCGACTCCCGCGCCGAGCTTTCCATCGACGCGAATTTCAAACGTCTGCGGTCGCTCTTCCCACAGGCATTGCGTCGCCAGCACGTGCTCGACCTCGCTCGTGCCGATTCCGAACGCGAGCGCCCCGAATGCGCCGTGAGTTGCAGTGTGGCTGTCGCCGCAAACGATCGTCATGCCCGGCTGCGTAAGGCCGAGCTCCGGCCCGATGACGTGCACGATCCCCTGCTCGCGCGAGCCGATATCGAACAGCCGCAGCCCGAACTCCGCGCAGTTGTGTCTGAGCGTCTCGATCTGCAGTTTCGAATCGGGATCGGTGATCGGCTTGCTCCGATCTGTCGTCGGCACGTTGTGATCCTGCGTGGCGTAGGTCCGATGCGGCGCGCGGACTTTGCGCCCCGAATGGCGCAGGCCCTCGAACGCCTGCGGCGACGTGACCTCGTGAACCAGGTGCAGGTCGATGTAGAGCAGCGACGGCTCATGCTGCTTTTCGCGGACCACGTGCTCTTCCCAAATTTTCTCGAACAGGGTCTTTGCGGCCATTGCGTTTCCAACTCCCGCCGCGTCGGATCTGCATCCGGCCGCGTAACAATTTCTAAATTACTAAAAGAGCGCCGTTGAAGCTCATCAGACCGCCGCCGCTCGCCGCGCACTTTTCCCGCGCGAATAACCTTCGATCCGATCGGACAGCTTGATCGCGAACGCGCTGAATGCGGCCAGCTCGTCGCGCGAAAATCCCGTCCAGATCGCCTCGATCGCCGCCTGCCGCGAGGCGCGCAGCTCGCCCAGCGTTCTGCTTCCCTTCGCCGTCAGCTTGTAGCGCCGCTTCCTGCGGTCGGCCCGCCCAATCGCGGCCGAGACCAGCCCGCTGTCGAGAAGCTGGCGCAATATTTTCGACACCGCCGCCGCCGAGCTGTCGCGGCTGCGCGCGAACATCGACGGAATAAAATGCTGGGTCGAGATTTCCTCGAGCACCCGCCACTGCTCGATCGTGATACCCGCGTCGCGCGCCAGCACCTCGCGCCGGCGCTCGAAGATTTCAGCCAGCGCGGTCATCGCTTCGATCGCGCGGAAGATGGGGTCGCGGCGTCCAACTGCTTGCATCAGGCAAGATATTAACCATAGTTAAGCAATCTTTGCAAGCGGCGCGCCACTGCCGGGAGTCAGGTCATTTGATCCGCCGCGTCGGCGCGGCGCGCTCGGCGCGCGCCAGCCCGCGCGTCACGGCCTCGTCGCCGAACTTCTTCGCCACCGAATCCAGCGCCCGATTGAGCCGGTCGCGCTTGCGATCGCGATCGTCCGCGGGCCCTGTGTCGAACAGCCCGAGCTGCGCGCTGTCCACGCGCTCCAGCTGATGCACCTGCACGCCGACGAGACGGATTTGGTCATCCCCGCCGACCTTCGACAGCAACTGCGTCGCGACGCGCGAGATTTCCGGCCCGTCATTGGTCGTGCCGTCCAGCGAGAAGCTCCGCGTGATCAGTGGATAGCGCCCGCCGCCGAGTGGACGCGCCAACTTCAGCTTCAGCGTCACCGTGCGCGCGCGCACCCCGTCGGCGCGGAGCCGGCGCGCCAGTGCGTCGCCATGCGCGATCAGAACCCGCCGGATTTCATCCGAGTCGAGCGCCAGGTCCTGCGCGAAAGTATTTTCCTCGCCGTAAGACTTGCGCTGCCAGTCGGCGATTACGGGTCGCGTGTCGTTGCCCGACGCCAGTTCATGCAGATGCGGTCCCATTGTGCCGAACAGGCTCTTCAACTCTGCCGGGTCGCGCCGCGCAAGGTCGCCGACTGTCTTGATCCCGCACTCATGCATCCGCGCGAGCGTCACCCGTCCGACCCCCCACAGCCTTTCGACCGGCAGCGGGGTCAGAAAATCGCGCAATTCTTCCAATTCCACCGCGAGCAATCCGTCGGGCTTCGACATGTCGCTCAAAATCTTCGCCGCCATCTTGGTCGGCGCCACGCCCACCGACGCGACCAGCCCGGTTTCTTCGAGCACCCGGCGCTTGAGATCGCGCGCCGCGTTCAGCGGCGGCCCGAGCAGACGCTCCGTGCCGGTCAGATCGATGAAAGCCTCGTCCAGCGAGAGCGGTTCGACGATCGGACTGAAGCTCTCGAATACGCGGCGCACCACCCGCGAGATTTCCACGTAGCGATCCATCCTGCCCGGCACAAAGACCGCCTGCGGACACAGTTTGCGCGCCTGCCCGGTCGGCATCGCGGAACGCACGCCGAATTTGCGCGCCTCGTACGACGCCGACGTCACGACCCCGCGTGCGCTGCGCCCGCCCACGATTACCGGCAGGCCGCGCAGGGCAGGATTGTCGAGCACTTCGACCGACGCGAAGAACGCGTCCATGTCCGCGTGCGCGATCACTCGCGGCCGATGCGCCGCGCCCTCGGCTCCGGGATCTCCCTCGACGCTCACGGCCGCGCCATCATCGGAGTCTTATTTCGGCGTCGAGAGTTTGGCGAAGATCGTATCCGCGGCAGCCTCGCCGCTGCGCACGCAATCGGGACTCCCCACGCCGCGATAAGCCGCGCCCGCGATTGCGAAGGCGGGAATTGGAGCGACGAGGCGCTCGATCTCGGCGACCCGCGCCAGATGCCCGACGTCGTACTGCGGCATCGCATCGGGCCATCGCCTGACTACAGTGATTCCCGGCGCCGCGGTCACGCCGAGCAGTGCGCGAAACTCGTCACGCACTGCGGCGATCATCTCGTCGTCGCCAAGGTTCATCATTTCGCGATGCAGCTCGCCGCCGATGAACGCGCGCGCCAGGATTGCGCCCGCAGGTGCGCGTCCCTCGAACTTGAAGCTCGAAAAGCTGGCCGCGATTATGCGCCGATGCTCGATTGCCGGCACCACGAAGCCGAATGCGCGCGGAGGACCCTCGAAGTCGCTCTCGCGAAACGTCAGGTTGACCGTCGCTGCCGATGCGTAACTGATCCCACCGAGCAACTTCGCAGCCGCGGGCTCAAGCGGCGACACGATGCGCGCGGCCGCGTACGCCGGCGCGGCGCAGATTACCGCGTCGGCGTCGATCGAGCCGCCACCGGCCAAAGCGAGCCGCCATCCGTCCGCCGTTGGCGACATCGCGATAACTTCCGCTCCCGTGCGAATCGACCCGCCCAGCCGCGCCGCGATCGTCTCGGGCAGCGTCGCCATCCCATTCCTGAAGCTCTGGAACAGGCTCCATCGCGCGCCGCTCACCTCCGGACCCTTCGACGCCCGCGCCCGCTCTGCCGCGCGCATTCCCTTGAACAGGCTGCCATGGCGCCGCTCCATCTCGACAAAGCGTGGTATCGTCGCCGTGGTGCTGAGCCGTTTCGGATCCGCGGTGTAGATACCGCCCGCGAGCGCCTGCGCAACGCGATCGAGCACCTCGCGCCCCAGTCGCCGCGTCACGAATGACTCCAGACTCTCGTCGTCGCCGCTGGTTCGCGCCGCGATGAATGGTTCCAGGGCCATCCGTAATTTTCCGAGCGGCGAGAAAAGCGGACTTAGAAAAACCGGCCCGAAATGCGCCGTCGCGAGCATCATAAATCCCGCCGGGACCTCGACCAGCCGCCCCGCGCGCACCACGAACGTCTTGCCGTAGATCTCGCGAGTCGGAATCAGTTCCGCGCCGAGACCAAGCCGTCGCGCGAGCTCGGCGGCCGATGTTTTTTCCGACAAAAATGAATCGGCGCCGGTCTCGATTACGAATCCGTCGCGGCGAATCGTCTCGAGCGCTCCGCCGCATCTCGCGCCGCGTTCCAGCAATTCCACTTCAAGCGGAAATTCGCGCGTCGCCGCGAGCTCGCGAAGCCGATACGCGGCGGCGAGACCGGTGATTCCCCCGCCTATTACCGCAACCCGTTTGATATGCGTGCCGGAGTCCGTTTGAGCTTCTCCCTCGTTCGATCCGTCAGCCGCGCGCGTACGGCGCGATTATCGAAGCCATCATCTCGATAAACAACGGATGGTCCCCGACGGTCGGCGCGCGCTCCATCCTGATTCCCGCCTCGCGTGCGATTTGCGCCGCCTCGATATCGAGATCGTACAGCACTTCGACGTGATCGCACAAAAAACCGATCGGCACGACCACCGCTGCCTTCGCGTCCAGGCTCCGAAGCGTATCCTTGATGTCGGGTTCGAGCCACGCCTCGCGCGGACTCCCGCTGCGGCTTTGATACGCGAATTGCCATGTGCCGATCCCAAGCTCTGCCGCGATCATCCGCGCCGACTGCGTAAGCTGCCCGACGTACGGCCCGGCCTGCGCCATCGCGAGCGGAATACTGTGCGCGGTGAAGATCAGCCGCGCGCGCGATCGCTCTTGCTCGTCCAGTCGCGTGTACGCCTCGCGCGTGCGCGACGCCACCGCCGCGATGAACAGCGGATGGTCGTGCCACGGCTGGGGATATACGAACTGGGGCGCCGCTTCGCTCAACGCAGCGCACGCGTCGTTGACGGTTGCCTGGTATCGCTCGAAGCTGGCTTCGCTGCGATGCGCCGCCATGATGAAGCCGAGCACGCGCCGCGATCCACCGTCAGCGAGCGCGCGGACCGAGTCGGCAACATACGGTTCCCAGTTGCGCATCCCGACCGCGACCGGCACGCACGCGCCTTTTTTCGCAAGCTGCTCGCGTAGCGCAGCCGCCTGCCGCATCGTGAGATCGTTGTACGGCGAGCGCCCGCCGAGAAGATCGTAGTGACGCACCACCTCCTCGTAGCGCTCGCGCGGGATTGGCCGCCCGCGCAGCATGCCATCGAGAAACGGCCGCACCTGGTCGGCGCGCGTCGGTCCGCCGAATCCAATCATCAACACCGCGTCGCACCTTGCCTTCGCGGTCATAGCGTCAGCGCGCGCTCATCTCGTGAACCGCATCGACGAGCGCGATTACGTGATCGACCGGCGTATCCGGAAGTATTCCGTGGCCGAGATTGAAGATATGTCCGGGGCGTCCGCCGGCCTGATCGAGAATCGCGCGGGCGCGTGTGCGGATTTCGGAAACGTCCGCGAACAGCGCGATCGGATCGAGATTGCCCTGTACCGCCACGCTGTAATTGAGCCGCGCCCACGCGTCGGCGAGACTGACGCGCCAATCGAGACCTAAAACGTCGCCGCCCGCCTCGCGCATCAACTCGAGCAGGTTTCCGGTCACGGTTCCGAAATGGATCACGGGCACGTCGGCGGGAATCGCCGCGATCACCGAGGCGGTATGCGGCAGCACGAAGCGCCGATAGTCGTCCGGGCCAAGGCTGCCGACCCAGCTGTCGAAAATCTGGACGATGTCGGCGCCCGCCGCGATTTGCATCTTCAGATAATCCGCCGTCGTGCGCGCCAGCCGCTCCATCAGGCGATGCCACGTTTCGGGCTGCATGTACATGAAAGTTTTGGTCGCCTGGTATTGGCGCGACGAGCCGCCTTCGATCAGGTACGACGCGAGCGTGAACGGCGCCCCGGCAAATCCGATCAGCGGAGTCGTCGCGCCGATCGCGCGATGGACCAGCTTGATCGCGTCGCCAACGAAGCCGAGCGCCGCCACATCGACGGCCGGAAGCCGTTCGAGGTCGGCCTCGGTGCGAATCGGGCGATCGATCACCGGCCCGTCGCCTTTTTCGAAATGCAGCCCGACTTCCATCGGGATCAGAGGCAGCAGGATATCGGCGAAAATGATCGCCGCATCCACCTTGAGCCGCTCGACCGCCGTGACGGTGACTTCGGCGGCCAACTCGGGCCGCCTGCACATCTCGAGAAAATCATGACGCTCGCGAACGCGCCGATACTCCGGCATATAGCGGCCCGCCTGGCGCATCAGCCAGATAGGAGTGTAGGGGGCAGCTTCGCGCCGGCACGCCTTGAGCATCGGATGGTCGGCGAGGGGAGACCGCGGCGCGTTGGAAATCGCCCTGCGCCGCGGATTTGGCGCCGCACCCGCTTCAATTCGATGCGTGTCAGCGCGGTTCGCGATGAGAATTGAAGCCGCTTGCGCCGCCGCCGCTTTAACCAGATGGCCGAGCTTCGAATGCTCCGGCTCGAAGTCCACGCGGAGCCCGTAGGCGCGAATCTGCTCCGAGCATACCGGCCCGATCGAGCCAACCGCCATGCGCGCGAATCCGCGCTTGACGCCGTCGCCGATTCCCTCGGCCTCCGCGAGCTGAATGACGTTTGTGACCTGGTTCGAGCTGGTGAAGATAGCCACGTCCGCCGCGCCCGCCGCAATCGCGTTCAACGCCGCCCGTAGCGGCGCGCGATCGGCCGGCAGCGTCCATCTATAGACCGGAACAATCGTGACCCGGGCGCCGCGCGCCTCGAGCCCCGCGGTCAGCTCGTGATTGGAAACTCCGTATTCCTGGATCGCGACGCGCTTGCCCTTGAGCTCGATCTTTGACGCAAGCGTGCTCAGCACTTCGCGCCAGGTATTCGGTTCCGGCGCGACTATCGAGGGTTCGACCCCAAGATCGCGCATCGCGCGAATCGCTTTCGGGCCGCGCGCCACGGTTGTGATTGCGGCCAGGGCAGCCGCTATCGACGCCCGCTGATGGCGCGTTTCCATCGCCTGGAACAGCGCGCGCGTGCCGACGCCGGTCATAAAAATGACCACCTCGAATTCGTTTTCGCCGGCCAGCAGGCGATCGGCGAAATCCAGCGCCGCGTGATTGTCCTCGAGCGGCACCTCGCGCATCGCCGGCGCGACTATCGCGACGCCGCCGCGCCGCTCGATCATCGTCGCGACTTCCGCCGCCATGCGGCTCTCGAACGCGACGACGCGAAGTCCGCCGAAGCCGGGCGTGATGTCTGAGGGATTCGATTCTGTCTCTGGGTTCATCTGAAGCTGGGGGTGTCTCAGGAATTGGATTCGGTCTCTGGGTTCATGGCGAGCAACAAAAAGCCGTATGGTTAATCTTGCCGCGTGCACGATAGCCACGTCCACTCCCCCGCCGCCTGCCTTTGCGGTTTGCGGGGCGCGCAGGACGGGCGGGAGAAACCGCATTGCCCGTTTTGCGATCGGTGTGTTACCTGTCGCTCGTGGAAGAGGAATCAAACGTCACGCGGAGAATCGAGATGACTATGGCAATGCGTATTGGAACGTGGCGGTTGGTCCTGTCAACGATAGTCGCATTCGCCGGAGTCGCGTGGATCTCACCGCCGGCGCGCGCGCAGAATCCGCTTGCGCCGGTTGCGGTGAGCGTGGCTGAAAGCGCACCAGTCCCCGCCTCGCAGATTCCCAAGGAAATTACCAACGCGATCAACTCGCCCGATCGGCCAGCCGCGGACAAGGCGCTCGACGCAGGACGCAGGCCCGATCAGATCATGGCGTTTTATGGAATCAAGCCCGGGATGAAGATTGCCGATATATTCGCGGGCGGCGGGTACATGACCGAGCTGTATGCGCGAATCGTCGGATCGACCGGTACGGTTTACTCGCAGAACGGTCCGTTCCCTGAGCAGTTCAAGAAAATCGAAGATACATGGAACGAACGGCTGAAAGAGCCGGCGCTCAAGAGCGTCGTCAAGGTCAGCAAACCCTTCGATGCGCCCGACCTGCTGCCAGTGCCGCCGGAGTCGCTCGACGCAGTGATCATCCATCTCAACTACCACGACATGGTCGGCTTCAAGCTCAATCGCGAGAACGTGAACGCGGCGGTGTTCAGGGCGCTCAAGCCAGGCGGGATTTACGGGATCGTCGATCACAGCGCGCAGCCGGGCGCCAACAATACGGTGACCACCACGCTCCACCGAATCGACGAGAATTTTCTAATCAAGGATGTGGAGAAGGCGGGCTTCAGGCTGTCCGGAGCGTCGAGCGCACTGCGCCACCCTGAAGACGATCGCACCTGGATTGTGTTCAAGCATCGCGGTCAGACCGATCGCTTCATGCTCAAGTTCACGAAAACGCCGGCAATCGCGGCGGGCGAAAAAATCCGCTAGCGCGCGGCGGACAGTCGTCGCCGCGGGAACCGCGGGCTCTGCTAGTACGGGCTTTCCTAATGCAACTTAATTCCCGCTTTTTGCCCCGGCTGCTCGTATGGTAGTATTCTGATTCAAAGGCTTCGCGCAATCATGGTCAAACCATCGCTCCGTCAGTCGTGCCTGCTCGCGTGCTTCGCGATTGCTGCCGGACTATTCTCCGCTGCGCCTTCTGCGCTATCCGCCGGGCAGCCAGCGCGCCCGCCGCGCCCGGTTACCCTGCATGTCAACCTGCAGAATACTGGCCAGACGGTTGCGCTTTCGGTCGGGCAGCAACTAGTCGTGACGCTTTCAATGCGGCCCTACGATGACAATTACTGGTATGTGTCTCACAATTCTGGCGGGGTCCTGAAATTGATAGGGGGGCCTGACGAGCGACGCCCGCGAAATTGGACACCTTGGATGTACAGCTCGCAGGTGTTCTACTTCCGGCGGGAATCCCCGGGGACCGCACATTTGGTGCTGGAACAGAGTTATTTTTCGAGGCCGATGGTGCTCAAGGTGGTCGATCGGTAACTGCACGGCCGAGCGATTGCGAGCTGAGGCCATCGAATCGTACGTGCCCGATCAATGGCATCATCATGCGGCGAAGCTCAAGAAGTGGCGCGAGACGTTCGCAAGCGAGTGCGTGCTAGCCGGCTTCTACGACGACCTCGAGGCGGGCGCGCAAAAGTACCTCGATCCGATATGCGACTTTAGCGCAATAGTGCGGTTCCTTGTTCCGCGGCTACTTCTCGGAGCGAATCCTGTTCATCGCCCGCGCCGGCCGGCTCCATCTGGTTGATTCCTGGAAGTATCAACCCGGCGCCACCTACGAGCAGTCGCTCTATGGCAGCGGTGTTCAACTCGGTGCGCGAGCGCTTCGATCACGAGATCCAGGTGGGCATCGTCGTGCTTCATCGCGCGGCTGGAGCGCCGGTAGTCGCTGAGCAGCTTGGAGCAGCCCAGCCCTCGGCGCTGTGGAGGTTGCCGAGGCTGAGAGTGCTCGTTGACAATCTCGGCAAGTTGCTGCGAGTCTAAAGCAGGATTCAAAATGGGAATTCCAGGCAAAAGGAGTGGCTCACCAAAGCCTGCGAAATGTTATGGTTGGGGGCAGGCAAAGGACGCTACCGCCGATTACCTCAAATTAGTCCCGGAACTCGGCCTGGACAGGAAGCTCTGGCTGTGGGCGGAGAACTATGCCCGGTATCACGCCGGCCGGGCTTTATGGGACGTCGATTTCTTAACCCGCAACTATGAATTTTCAAGGTGCCTGAATATCGGGGGCGCACCCTTCGTTTTTGAATACCTCATGAAGAAGGCGCACCCGGAAATGGAAGTCGTGAGCGTGGATTTGCATCCGAACCGATTTCGCCACGTAGAGCGAGTACTCGGGATAAAGGTCGCGCAGCTTGATGTGGAGCGGCCGTGCCCCGCCGCGGCGAAGATGGTCGGACAATTCCAGTGCGTAGTGTTCTGCGAGATCTTCGAACATCTTCGCATTGATCTTCTAAAAACGATGTCGTTCATCAGGAGCCTCTTGGACGAGGATGGATTTATGTATTTGACGATGCCGAATGGGATCGGCATCGATGCGTTGCGCAGGATTATACGGCACGGCCGCACAGGCCCCGATCCGATAACAGAGTGGTCCAAGCTGGATAATCTGGGGCACATGGGGCATGTCCGGGAATATTCGTACACCGAGCTTCGGGATGTTCTAGAGCACTGCGGCTTCCAGGTTCAACGATATCTGTATCGGGTAAGATTTAGTTCTTCAAGGCGCCGGGATTGGCCCCTGCGCGTGCTCACACGTCTCAGGCCGAAGCTGGGAAATGAAATAGTTGTTGTTGCTCGCTTGGCCAAGACGAACCAGTCACGCTACATGAGAAACGAAGAGGCGCAGCGCTGAATCGCGAATTTAGGCCATTGCACCTTAAGCGCCGCGCTCAGCCCCAGATTGCCATCAATGACCGCCAGCACCGGAGCGCCGAGATTACGGGTGGCCAGCGCGCGCACCGCCTCGAGCCAGGCTTGCTCACTCTCGGCCCCGGGCAGCAGCAAATCGCGCACCACGCGATGGCCGTTGGTGCACACGCCCAGCGTGTGTGCGCGGAGGTCGTGCTGGCGCTGCGCCAACGTGGCAAGGGCTATAGCACCCAATGGTCGACACCGCACGCTGGCCGCGCTACTCTCCACACGGTCCGCATCGTGCGAATTGCGTCCGTAACATCGCAGTGAATGACAGTTTTGGTACAGAAGGTCCGGTCGATTAGGAAGTCTAGCCTTTCATTCGCAGGTACCGCTGTTTCCCGATGGCCGCATACAAAAGGGAAACACGGGAAAATCCCAAAATGCCCCATGAAGCGGTAGGCCAAGCGGCACCATCGGCTGAGGCGGCGCCAAAGATGAACGCCGCGGACGCAAGCGATCACAGCGCGGAGACCCCTCAAGAACTCGGAGGGGCTGTACTCAAGACCTTTTTCACCGGTCTTTCTTGGACCACCGCGGCGCGCGGACTCAGCTCAATTGGTGCCGCTCTGCGGTACGTCGTCTTCGCGCGATTGCTCAAACCGTTCGACTTCGGCGTGATCGCCAGTGCGACATTGATCTTTGCAGCAATCAATGCCGCTACCGATCCGCGCATAGGATCGGCGCTCGTCCAGCAAGAAGATGAGATCGACCCCTATCTTGACACTTTATTCACGACCTCCGTCGTCCGAGGCCTGATTATTGGATTGATACTGGTTGTGTTCTCGCGTCCGCTGGGCGCCTTCTTCCATCTGGGCGACGCTTACACGGTTTTCTGGGCTATAGCCGCGCTTCCAATCCTGCAATCGATTCAGAGTCCGCGCCTAATATCTCTATACCGGCGTCTCGACTTCCATTTTATGACCATCTTGAACGTTTCGGAGGTTGTGGCGAGCCTAATATTCGGTCTTATGGCTGTGCTCTACTGGCGGGACTGGCGCGGTATCGTATTCTCGATGTTCATGGGCGGCGCAGTGCGGGTCGTTTTGACTTACTGGCTGTTTCCTCATTGGCCGCGGCTGGGTTTCAGCATGGCTCGCGCGAAAACCATGCTTTCGTTCGGATTGTGGGCCAGCTTTAGCGCGCTATGCGATTTCATTTCAAAGCAACTCGACAATCTGGTCGTAGGCCACCTGCTCGGCCCCAGCGCGCTCGGCAACTACCAAATAGCCTTTCGCGCAGGTGAGATGCCGGTCGCGGAATTTACGACGGCCGCTTCCGTGGTGACGTTTCCGATGGTGGCGCGATTGCGCAGGGATCGCCACGCGAGAGCGCGCCTGTTCTGGTCGGTGAACGCGGTTGTGGCCGTGGTCGGGCTGGCGTACGTCGCATTCATTTTCGCCTTTGGCGCGAAGACCGTTCTCCGGTTATTCGGACCAGCCTGGGTTGATGCGGTTACTCCGCTCAAGGTTCTGTGCATTTACGGCCTCCTTCAGGGCTTCCTAGTGATCGGGCGAACCTTTCTCTACGGTCTGGGAAAACCGGAACGAACCGCCATTATGTCGGCTGCCCGCGCAGGGGTTCTAGCCATCGTGATCTATCCATTCACAGCATGGCACGGGCCCACCGGCGCCGCGGCCGCAGGCGTCCTATCGATTTTGGTCTCACTGCCGATAATGGGCTACCTGCTGCAGCAAACGGATTAGGCAGGTGAGATGAGGTCCTCCAGCACGGCGACGGCGCCATCCACGCAATCCGGACGGGTGCAGGCGAGTCACGTTATCTCGAATTTATGCGATCCACGACGCGCGAGAGCGCCCTCGATATAAGGTTTTCGCGGCTCGGAACAGTGAAATAGGTAGACACACACCGAGCGCCCTAAAGAGCAGTTCGACGTTGCCGGTCTTTGCAAAGCCGATGAGACAAGTGTTTATAGCCGGAAGTCGCTTTCCTCGTTTGAGGTATTCCCAGCTCATCCCCTTCGCTATCTGTGTTATGCCGGTTGAAATTGCAGCGAGTGCCTCGGTGTCTTGAGACGAGATGAGCGACCGTTGGCTACTTAGGAGTTCGCACGCGACCGTGAAATTTCGCTTGATCTCCTTCAACTGCGCCGAATCAGGTGTGGTTCTTCTCACACCAAGGGGACGGTCCAAGTAAGCCAGACGGTTCTGTTTTGCAAACCGAAGCAGAAATTCCCAGTCCTCGCCCCATACCCAACTGTTGAAGCCACCGCTTGTTTTGAAAGCGAGCTTGTCAACGATCAGTGCTGTGGGCTTGATTGGAACTTCTTGGAGTAGCAATAGGTGTAGTTCGCGATCTGGTATGAGTGTGCCTTCGGGGTAGCTTCCGCCCGCAAGCCATGCCAGCATCCGGGCCGAATGAGCGCGCACGAACGAAGGCCTGACCTCATCGCCACTGCGCCACTCAAGATCATGAAATATTCCCCCGACTTCTGGATGGTTGCTGAGAAAGGTGAGGCAGGACGAGAGTTTGTCGGGTGTCCAAAGGTCATCTGAGTCGAGAAATGAAACGTACTGAGACGTGGCCTCCGCGACGCCACGATTTCTTGCCATCCCTGGGCCCGCATTTGCTTGCTGGATGTAACGGATCCGCGAGTCCGAGAAACCACGAACTATTTCAGCGGTGCCATCGGTTGACCCATCGTCGACGATAACGAGTTCGAAATCCCCCATCGTCTGGGCAAGCACGCTCTCTATCGCCTGGCTTAGAATGTGGGCGCGATTGTAGGTCGGAATTATAACCGTGACCTTGGACATTTGGTCGTCCCCCCTACCTTAGAACAGAATAGGCCGCGCGGGGCAAGGCCCGAACGCGGTCCCTCGAATCTTAGGGAAGCCGGCACTGAGGGCAATTCGGTGCTGTCCAGTTTTGGACAGTATCGGCAATTCCATGTCGCACCTTATCTCAACTTTCAACCGCTCTTGAAGCAGCGGAGAACCTCGACCAGCTCGCTCGTCAAGTGAAATGTGTCATCGGCGTGAAGAGCGTGCGTTGTTACGCGACAGAATGTCCCGCCTTGGAGCATCAGTGAGTATCCAGTGAGTATCGACGGATGACAAACCTCCAGTGGCAGAGAAGTTGCTCTATGAGTGATGGCGAAGTGCACATCGACTCAAGCGGGGGCAACGATCATGTCGCATCGATACTATTACTGTACATCAGTAGCTACTGCATCATTAGCTACTATATCATTAGCTAAATGTTCTGTGTTGGTACTAATATTGTATACTCTTTCACTGATATGCGGATCTCCCGCCTTTGCCCAAACAATTGTCGACGGCGGCTTGACCGCTCCAGAAGTGGGCTGGTCGTTGAGTTCCAATCTGCTGGTTAACGGCGATTTCTCGCAAGGAAAGGCGGGGTGGATATTTGGGAGCCCCTGCTTCGGCATCGATCCGACCACGCTAGCACCCAACGGCGCCGCTAGCCTGGAGTTCAAGTCCGCAACCTCCTGCGGCGATCCGGTCGCAATGAACTCGCTCAAGGTTAGCGGCGGACAGGCGTACACGCTCAGCGGCCAGATCATGACGGAAGAGTTTGCGGGCACGGAGTCAACCGGCCCGATGTTCGATCTATTCGAGGTTGTCCGTTCTCCTATCATCAGCGGCACCACCAACTGGACCAGCGCGACTCTGCAGCATCTGGTCGTCGCCTCAGGGGTGACCTCGTCTGTTCGCGCGCAGGTCTACGGCTCAAAGCCGACCGGGAACGCATGGTTTGCAAACATGTCGCTGCAGCAGGAGATGCCGCCGGGGCTACAGATGTTCCTGCTATACCCGAACTACCGCGGACTGATGTTTTCGGATCAAAGCCAGGTCGCAAGCATGGACCTGATCGTCACTCCGCCGGCGGGGACGTCGCTGGAGAGCCTTCGCGTCGAAATCGTCGCGGTCAACGCGGGGGGCAATACGGTTGCCAGTCAGACCTTCACTCCCGAGTCGACTGAGTTCACCGGCACCCTCGACATGACATCCTTGCCACTTGGGACCTACCAGGTTGCGGGAATGCTCGAGGACTCCAGCGGCAACGTGCTGATGGCGCAGAGCCCCTACTCGATCGTGAAGCTCGATGCATCGGTGCGCTCGGGCATGAAGGCGTGGATCGACCCGGCCAACCTCGCGCATTTCATCGATGGCAATCCTCACTTCGTGCTCGGAATCTACGACACGACCGGGTGGTCGTGCGGCACGGCTGACTATGTGAAGGAGCTTGCCGGGATCGCGCAGGCGCCGATCAACATGATTATCAACTACTTTCTTGCCGATGCGCCGACGTGCGCGATTACCGCCTACACCACTGCAACGCAGGAATTCGGGATGACGTTTCTGCCAACCGTGGGCAACTTCTATTCGAACAACGGGGATTTTCCGACCACTCTCGCCAAAGAGTTTGGAACCGACGATCAGGATCAGCTGATTTCCGATTACGCCTCCGCGTTGTCGTCCGACCCTGGGGTGGTGGGATATTACGTTCAGGACGAGCCGCCGATCAGCCTGCAGCCGGAAACGTTCCACCAGTATTCGCTGATCAAGGCGAACGATCCCTCGGGCTTCAACCTGGCGGTGCTCGCCCTCCCGCCCGATCTCCCGTTCTGGAAGGACACGGTGGATGTCTTGGGTGTTGACCCCTATCCGATCACCGCGGCCAGCGGAAACGATCTCGCCGGAGTTGCGAAATGGACTCGCGCGGCGTTTCAGGCCGGACGCGGCTCGCGCCCGGTGTGGACCGTCATCCAGTTCTTCCAGACGTTCTTGGAATCCGCATGGCCGACCCAGCAGCAGCTGCACGACATGAGCTGGATGGCGATCGTGGAGGGCGCGACCGGCCTCTTTTACTGGTCATACGGCGAGCGCGGACTCGGCTGGGTGAGCGATCCGGTCGAGCACGCGGCGCTTTACCAGGAACTGATCAACGTGACCACCGAGATCAAATCGTTGGAGCCGGTGTTGCTCAGCCCCGACGCCGCAGTGATCACCGCGAACTCCGCGCAGGGCACCGTGTTCACCAAGACGAAGGTCGGGGCCAATGGAACCCGCTACCTGTTCTCGTACAACTACACCGCGTCTCCTGTCACCGCCGAGTTCACGCTTGCGCAGCCGGCGGCCAGCATTCTCGACTACGACACCGGAGTCAGCAGTGCGCCGGACACCAGCACAACCTTCTCCGACGCATTCCAGCCCTACCAGGCGCACATCCTTCTCATCAGCGATTCCACCCTGTCCCCGACGCCAACCCCGACTGCGACTGCGACCGCGACGGCAACCATCACGCCAACCAAGACGGCAACGGCAACGAAGACTGCAACGGCAACGAAGACGGCCACACCAACCGCAACGCCGACCCCCAACGGCAGCGCCGCGCCGGCAACGCTTTCGTTCGGCTCCGAAGTCGCCGGACAGACCTCGGCGACCATGACCGTCACGGTGACGAACAAGAGCCAGGCGCCATTGGTCATCTCCAGCGTGACCCCGTCAAGCGCTGACGGCTCTGCAACCGCCGAGTTCAACGTTACTGGCGGCGGGTCGTGCGGCTCAACGGGTTACCCGTACACCGTGGGGCCGTCGCCGGACACTTGCACAATCACCGTCAGCTTCACGCCGAGCGCGATAAGTGCGGCCAATGGCCGCACCGGAGCGCTGACGATCATCGATGATGCCCCGGCGGGCATGCAGACCATCAGCATGCAGGGGACCGGCACGGCCGATGTGACTACTTCACCCGCTAGCGTGACGATCACGAACGAGGACTTCGGCAAAACGGTCACGCAGTACGTGACGATCACCAACAAGCAGTCGCAGCCCGTCACGCTGACCCCGAGCATCACGCAAAGCGCGACCGGCTTCGCTCTGGCTGGCGGCGGTACCTGTGTTGGCTCGCCGCCGGTCGTGCCGGCGGCCGGGAATACGGGCGACCCGTGCACGATTGCCTACACCTACTCGCCGAGCGCTTTGACGCCGCCAAGCGAGTCCGGCACTTTGACGATCACCACCAGCCCCGACTTGGCGCCGTCTCCGTACCACACCGTTACGCTCTCGGCCACTACTGTGCCCGACACGGTGGGCGCCACCGCCGCGGTGGGCACGGCGGTGGTGGGGTCGCCAGTGACGGCGAATGTCCTGGAGGTGGCCGACCTGGCATCTCCGACGTTCGGGATCGGGGCCTTGGGCGTCCGCATTGGCAGCACGGCCAACCCCGCGCCGTACAGTGGCGGGAGCAACAATAACGCGGCCGATTTCTCCGTCAGCTCGACTCCGGGGACCTGCCCGGTTGGGGCGGCGGCGAATGTGACCTGCTACCCGGTGACATTCACGGCGACCGAGGGCACCCTGAGCAGCCACGTGACGGAGAGCGCCTGCGTCAACGTAACCGTCGCGAGCGATCCGGGGACCTACGCCAACGCTTGCGCCGGCGGCACGAACGCGCCGGGCGTCCATACCATCAGGCTGACGGGGGTCGGAGAGTAGCCGGCTGAGACCGCGCAGCCATCGCAACAGGAGCAAACGCCCTGTCCGGCAATCGTGACCGCACAGGGCGTCTAGTCAAAGGCGATTTCGGGACTCGTACCGAGCCGCGCGGCGCGCGGTAATTCGCGGGCGCGGCGCTACTAACCCGACGCCCAACCCGTCATAATGCCCAATGGAAATCCCGCGATGACCTACCTGGCAGCCGCAATCCAGATGACCGCCGGACCAGACAAGGCGGCAAACCTGGAACGCGCGGAACGGTTCGTCCGCGTCGGCGCCGCTCGCGGTGCAGACCTCGTCGCGTTGCCCGAGGTCTTCAATTGGCGCGGCAAGCGTAACGAGCAGGCGGCTGCGGCAGAAACGCTCGACGGTCAATCGCTCACGCTGATGTCGCGCCTGGCGCGCGAGCTGCGAATCCACCTCGTCGCGGGATCGATCACCGAACAGGCCGCCGGCGAGTCGCGATGCTACAACACGTCCGCGATCCTCGGCCCCGACGGCGGCCGAATCGCCGTGTATCGCAAGATTCACCTCTTCGACATCGATCTTCCCGGCCGCGTGACGGTGCGCGAATCGGATTCCAAACTCGGCGGCGCGCAGCTCGTCTCCGCTCGAACTCCTCTTGGCGCGATTGGACTCAGCATCTGTTACGATCTCCGCTTCCCGGAACTCTATCGCCGGCTGACTTTTGCCGGCGCGCAAGTTATCGCCGTGCCGAGCGCGTTCACGTTCCCCACCGGCGAGGCGCATTGGGAGCCGCTGCTCCGCGCCCGCGCGATCGAGAACCAGGCGTACGTGATCGCGCCCGCGCAGTTCGGTCCCAACATTTACGGCTACAGCGACTACGGCAATTCAATGATCGTCGATCCATGGGGACGCGTGATTGCTCGCGCGGCGGATCAGGAAGGCGTCGTGGTGGCGCCTATCGACCTCGAGTATCAGGACCGCGTGCGGCGCGAACTGCCGGCGTTGGAACACGCGCGCATCCGGGCCGATCGCGACTGAAGCTATACGTCGGGGGATCGCATGAACAGACAGAGGCTCGGTTTTCTAATTGTCACGCTCGCTCTTTCAATCAACGCACCTGCATTCGCGCACGATATGGCCGAGATGGAAGAAATGGACGGCCACGACATGGCGCCCAACGCGATGGGCGGTCAGATGGGCATGAATGCGCACATGGTGATGACATCTTCGCGTCCGCAAACGCCCAATGACATCGAACGCGCGCATGACCTGATCGGCACGCTTCGCCGCGCGCTCACCAAGTATCACGATTCCAGAGTGGCGCTATCGCAGGGCTATCAGATCTTTCTGCCGACGGTTCCGCAGGAGGTTTACCATTTTACCGACTACGGCGCCGCATCACAGGAATACAGCGGCCATTTCGATCCAACCCGTCCCGGCTCGCTGCTTTACGTGAAAAATCCGAGCGGTGATTACGTTTTGGTCGGCGCGATGTATAGCGCGCCCGCCGACTACACGCCCGATCAACTCGACGCGTTGGTTCCGCTCAGCGTGGCGCATTGGCACGCTCACACCAACATCTGTCTGCCCAACGGAATCACGCTCGACGACGTCTTGCGCGGCGACATCGGCGCGACGCATCTCGACATGCCGGGCATGATGCCGGCGGCGTCAAGTCGGTCCGCACCCGCAATCAACCGCCGCCTGGGTTTCCTGGCCGACGGACGCTTCGGGTTCACCGGCAAAATCGCTGACGCCGCCGAGTGTGAAGCCGCGGGCGGTCATTTCCTCAAACAGGCGTTCGGCTGGATGGTCCACGTCTATCCGTTCAACGGCGACGACTTGAAAGTTGCATTCGGCATGAGCGTGCCGAAGCCTCCCGCCAACTGAGCTACCCTGACCGCGAGCTTTCCTTCTGTGGCGCGGGTCTCCGCCGCCGGCCAGATTCGCCTTGACGCCGCGCGCTGGGCGGGTTAAGCAGGCTTCGCGTCGGTGATCTGACGAACTGGGACGGGTAAACTGGGGAATTGTGGCGACAGATAAAATTTCGGTTCAATAGCTGATTAAAACCGCATTGAACTGCGGGCTGCGTGACTCGCCGCGCTATCGCAGCTACTATCTCAGACGCCCAAGGGCTTGCGCTTGAAGGATTTTTGTCATGGCTGATGGACCGCTGATTGGTTTTCGCGTTCTTGACCTGACCGCCGTCATTTCGGGGCCGTTCTGTACGCAGCTGCTCGGCGACCTTGGCGCCGACGTGATCAAAATCGAACCGCCCGACGGCGACTCGATGCGCCGGGGCGTCGGCCCACAGCGCGGCGGCCTCACCGCGGCGTTCCTGAACTTCAACCGCAACAAGCGCAGCATCGTGATCGACATCAAGAAGGAGCACGGCCGCGACCTGGTGCGCCGGCTCGCGGTTAAGGCCGACGCTCTCGTCGAGAACAATCGCCCCGGTGTCGTCGAGCGCCTCGGAATCGGCTACGCCGACATTCGTCGCGCCAATCCCAAGGTCGTCTATTGCTCGATCTGCGGCTTTCCGCCCAAGGGCCGCCTGGCGAATTTTCCCGCCTACGATCCCGTCATCCAAGGCTACTCTGGCATGGCCTACCTCCAGGGCGTCAAAACCGGCCAGCCAACCGCCGTCAAGATGGCGCTGGCGGACAAAGTGAGCGGGATGACTGCGGCGCTGTCCGTAGTTAGCGCGTTGCACGCCGCGCGCGCCCGTGGCGTCGGCCAGTACATCAAGGTCCCGATGCTCGAGGCGATGATGGCCTTCACGGCCAACGATTCGATCTACGGCTACACGCTGCTGCCCGAGGACGAGTTCAAGCACCTTGCGCCCAAGAGCACTTCGCTCGATCCTTTCAAAACGAAAGACGGATGGCTCACGATCGCGCCCTTCACCGAGGCGCAGTCAAAGCGGCTGGCCGAGGCGGTTGGGCATCCCGAATTCTGGCCTGAGACCTCGGATCGCGCCGAGCGCGGGCGTAATTTCATGCGCGGCTTGGCAAAGGTCTTTCCAGAAAAAAACACCGCCGAATGGCTGCCCGTGCTCGAGAAGGCCGACATTCCATGCGGCCCGGTCCACAATTATGAAACGCTCCTGCAGGATCCGGAAATCGTCGAAAACGAGAGTTTCTCGATTTACGAGCATCCCAGCGCCGGCCGCGTGCGCACCGTGAATCCCGGTGCGCGATTTTCGGAAACGCCGATGAAGATGTGGCGCGTGCCGCCCAAACTCGGCGAACATACCGACGAGATTCTGCGCGAGGCCGGGATCGAACGTAGTCAGGTCGAGGAACTTCGCGCCGCCAAAGTGATCGTCTGACCCGCGCTTATCCGCAGCAGAGGCTGGTCCCTGCTACGCGAACATCTCCGGCTCGCGCGATCGCAGCCACACCAGCCCGCGATACATATAGTGTACGAACGACGCCGCGGTGACCGCGACCGTTGCGATTAGCAGCGCATTGAAATCTTCGGGCCAGTGGTTTCCGGCTCGCGCCAGCACGGCGATCACGCACCCCAACTGCAGAACCGTGCTCAGCTTGCCAATAAAACTCGGCCGGACCGGCACCCGCTCGCCGGTGAAGAACGAAATCATCAAGTAGCCGACGACGATTACGATGTCGCGGATCAGGACCACGCTCAGCAGGTAGCCGGGCAACTCGCCGCCGATCGTCAGAACGACGAACGCCGACACCAGCATCAACTTGTCCGCGAATGGATCGAGAAACGCCCCCAGTTCAGTGCGCCAGTCGAACCACCTCGCGAGCGTGCCGTCGAGTCCGTCGGTCACCGCGGCCGCGACAAAGACATACAGCGCCGCCGTGTAGCGTTGGCGGGTTAGAAATGTCAGGAAGATCGGAATCGAACCGATCCGGCACAGGGTCAGAAAGTTGGGCAGATTCAGCAGATTGCCGTACGAGGGCGCGGGCTGCGCGCTGTGATGCGCATGGACGCGAGTATGTGAAGGCGCTGCCATCGTTGAATCGGCTTCAACGCGCGGTCAGATTACGGCGTCCGCAGCCTTGCGCAGGCGCCCCGCGACGGGCGCGCTGACGCGGGCCCGCACCGAAACCAGGCCGTCGCGGTACTCCTCGCTTAGCACTTCTCCATCCCGTCGCGCCATTGCCACCAGGTCGCCGCGCCGGGCCGGGAACGTGACCGACACTTCCTCGCGCGAGCCGCCGAGATGGCGCCCGATAGCGTCGAGCAAATCGTCGAGACCCTCGCCCTTCAGCGCCGAGATCGAGACTGTGTCGTGCGCGCCGTTTCCATGCGGCGGGTTTTCGGCCAGGTCGGCTTTGTTCATGACGACGATACGCGGCACCGCGCCCGCGCCGATTTCCTGGAGCACTTCGTCGACAATCGTCATCCTTTCTGCCACCAGCGGCGAGCTCCCATCGACCACGTGCAGCAGCATCGTCGCGGTACGCACTTCCTCGAGCGTGGCCTTGAACGCGTCGATCAGCATATGGGGCAGGCGATGGATGAAGCCTACCGTATCGACAATCATCACGTTCATCTTGCCCGGCAGCTTCAGGCGCCGAATCGTCGGATCGAGCGTCGAGAACGGACGATCGGCGACCTCAACGCCGGCGTCGGTCAGCGCGTTCATCAGCGTGGACTTGCCCGAGTTCGTGTAACCCACCAGCGCGACGGTCGGATAGGGAACCTCGAGGCGGCGCTGGCGCTGAATCGTGCGCGTGCGTTCGACCTCACCCAGCCGCGCTTTCAGGCGGGTGAGCCGCTCGCGCAGCCGCCGCCGGTCGACCTCGAGCTGCGTTTCTCCGGGTCCGCGCGTACCCACGCCGCCGCCTCCCGCGCCGCCCCCGCGAACGCGCGAAAGATGCGACCACTGCCGCGTCAGCCGGGGCTGCAGGTAGCTGAGCTGCGCGATCTCGACTTGCAGCTTGCCCTCGAGCGTATGCGCGCGCTGCGCGAATATATCGAGAATCAGCTGGCTGCGATCGATCACGCGGATCTTGAGTTCGTTTTCTAGATTGCGCGCCTGCGCGGGGCTGAGCGCATCGTCGAAAATCGCAAGCGACGCGCCCTTCGCAAGCGCCAGCTCGCGCACTTCGGCGGCTTTGCCTTTGCCGATAAAGGTGCGCGGGTCGGGGGCTTTCAGGCGCTGGCGAACGACTCCGGCGATTTCCGCGCCGGCGCTTTCGGTCAGGGCTTTGAGTTCGTCGAGCGATTCTTCGCTGCCGATTCCCGCTTCGGTACCGAGTTCGATCCCGACCAGGATGGCGCTTTCGTGATGCTCGTGGGCGACGTCGTAGGATTTTGCCAGATTGTTATACCTCGATCGCGTAAAACTTATCATTTCAGTCTATCAGATATTCGCGATCCTCGGTACGCCCCCGCCCCGCTCGCTCGACCAGCGTGCCCGTGCTCTCATCTCAACTCGACGGCGCCGGGAGAGAAAATCTGCTCCATCTCCGCGATGAACGTATCGGTCGGCGTCACGCGATAGCTGTCGCCCAGCAGCATCACCGCCTCGCGGCCGTCCTCCAGGCTCAGATGCAGGTACGTCATCGACTTGCCGCGATACCGCGAGAGCATCGCCTTGAGCGCATCGAGGCCGCCGTTTTCGAGCCGGCTCATCGGAGCCGTGATCCGCACCTCGCGGATCGAATCGAGCAGCGCCGAATCCAGCGGCACCAGGCTTTCGAGGATTATCTGCGCGCGCTCGTCGTCAACGTCGAGCTTGCCGCGCGCGACCACCGGCTCGTCGCCCATGATAATCGCCTCGAACTTCTGATAGGTCTCCGACCATGCGATCGCCTCGACCGCGCCTTCGCGATCCTCGAGCGAAAAAGTCGCGTAACGCTTGCCCGACTTGTTGTTCTTCAGTTTCACGGCGTGGATCACGCCGGCTATCTGGACCGGGCTTCCGTCGGGCGCGGCGGACAGATCGGCGGTCGTGACTTTGCTGATTCGTGCGAGGTCGCGATCGTACTTGTCCAGCGGATGCGCCGTGATGTAGAAGCCGAGCGCTTCTTTTTCGAATTTCAGTTTCTCTCTGGCATCCCATTCGGGAATCGGCTCGCGCGCCGCCAGCTTGGGCACTTTTACTGCGCCCCCGAACAGGCCAATCTGGTTTTTCTCCGCGTCGCTTTGCGCCTTCTGCGCGAGTTTGATCGCCTGCTCCGCCTCGGCCATCAGCGCGGCGCGCACCGCGCTCACTGAATCGAACGCGCCGCACTTGATCAGCGCATCGAGCACGCGGCGGCTGATCAGTTGGGTGCCTACGCGCATGCAGAAATCCGCCATGCTCTCGAACGGACCGTTTGCCTCGCGCTCCGCGATAATCGCCTCCGCCGGCTTGCTGCCGACGCCGCGAATTGCCGCCAGGCCAAAGCGAATCGCGCCGCCCGCCACCGTGAATTTCACCCGGCTCTGATTAACGTCGGGCGGCAGGATCGCAATCTTCATGTCGCGCAGTGCCGCGATGTTCTTGTAGGTCTTGTCGACGTCGTCCATGTCGAGCGACATCAGCGCCGCCATGAACTCGTGCGGGTAGTGCGCCTTCAGGTATGCGGTCGTGTAGGTGGTCAGCGCATACGCGGCGGCGTGCGACCGGTTGAATCCATACGATGCGAACGTTTCGATCTTTTCGAAGATCGAATTGGCGAGCACGGCATTGACGCCATTTTTCTTCGCGCCCTCGATAAACCGCTCGCGCTCCTTTTCCATCACGGCATGGTTCTTTTTGCCCATCGCCGCGCGCAGGATGTCGGCCTGTTCGAGCGAGTATCCCGCCAGTGCCTGCGCCGCGCGCATCACCTGTTCCTGGTACACGATAACGCCGTAAGTATCGCGCAGCACCGGCTCCAGGAGCGGGTGATCGTACTCAACCGGCTCCTTGCCGTGCTTGCGATCCACGTAGTGCTGGACCATCGTCTTGCCGTCCTGGATCGCGTCGAGCGGACCGGGACGAAACAGCGAGCCCGCTGCGATCACGTCGTCGAAGCAGGTCGGCTTGAGCTCGGTGATAAACCGGCGCATCCCCGAGCTTTCCAGCTGGAACACGCCGACCGTGTCGCCGCGCGAGAGCATCTTGTAGGTGTCGGCGTCGTCCAGGCGCAGCCGGTTCAGGTCCGGTGGCGCCTTGCCGCCGGCCTTGATCAGCGCGAGCGTGTCGGCGATCAGCGTCAGGTTCTTGAGCGCGAGGAAGTCGAACTTGATCAGCCCGATTTCCTCGACGCCCTTCATCGAATACTGCGTGATAGCCAGCGCGGCTTCGTCGCGTTCCTTGTCCACGTACAGCGGCACCAGGTCGGTGAGCGGCTGATCGGAAATGACGACGCCCGCCGCGTGGCGCGACGCGTGGCGCAGCAGGCCTTCGAGCTTGAACGCGTAGTTGAAAAGATCGGGATGCAGTTTGCGCTCGGCCTTGAGCCGCGGCTCCATCTCAAGCGCGTCGGCGAGCGGAAAATCGCGGCCCTGCTTGGGCGCCGGATATAGCTTGACGATTTTGTCGGTCTCGGCGAACGACAGTCCGAGCACACGGCCGACGTCGCGGATCGCCTGCTTGCCCTTGATCGTTCCAAACGTGATTATCTGCGCGACGTGATCGTCGCCGTACTTCTTGCGCACGTAATCGAGCACCTCGTCGCGCCGCTCGAAGCAAAAGTCCACGTCGATGTCGGGCATCGACTTACGCCCCGGATTCAGCCATCGCTCGAACAGCAGCCGATGCTCGACGGGATCGACCTCGGTGATTCCCAGCGCGTACGAGACCAGGCTGCCGACCACCGAGCCGCGGCCGGGACCGACCGGAATTCCAAGCCCGCGCGCGTAGCCGATAAAGTCGGCGACGATCAGCATATAGCCCGCGAAGCCCATGTCGCGGATTACCGGAATCTCGCGATCGATGCGTTCCTGGTACTGCGACTCGTCGAAATCGGCGCGGCGCGCGCGGATCTCCGCCAGGCGGGCGGTCAACCCCTCGCGCGCTCGCCGCTCCATCTCGGCGTCGAGGTCAACGCCCGGACCGGACTTGAAAACCGGGAAATGAAACTTGCCGAATTCGAATTCGAAATCGATTCGCCGCGCAATCTCGACGCTGTTGCGCAACTCTTCAGCGTCGGCGCCGAATGCGCTCGCCATCTCGTCGGGCGTCTTGACGTAAAGTTCGTCGGTATCGAAACGCCATCGCGTCTCATCGGCCATCGTCTTGCCGGTCTGGATGCAGAGCAGGACTTCGTGCGCCTTGGCGTCTTCGCGATGCAGGTAATGGCAATCATTGGTCGCGACCAGCGGCAGCCCGACCTGTTTGCCGATTTCGCGCAGCGCCTCGTTGTACGGCGAATGGAGCTTGTTGTCCTGGAGTTCGAGATAGTAGCGGCCCGGAAACATTTTAGCGTACGACTCGGCGGTCTCGCGCGCCTTGTCCATGCGATCCTGCCGGAGCCATCGCGCGATCTCGCCTGACAGGCAGCCCGACAGCACGATCAATCCGCCGGACAGCTCGGCGAGGATTTCCTTGTCGATGCGCGGTTTGTAGTAGAGCCCGTCCTGGTACGCGGTCGTGAGCAGCTTGCAGAGATTTCGGTAACCTTCACGATTCTGCGCGAGCAGGATCAGATGAAAGTTGCCGCCGCCGTCGAAGTCGTCGCTGCGCGGAACTTGCGTGCGATCGGTGCGCTTGCCCGGCGCGAGGTACGCCTCGCATCCAATGATCGGCTTGACTCCGGCTGCCCTGGCCTTCTGATAAAACTCGACCGCGCCGAACATGTTGCCATGATCGGTTATCGCGATCGCTTCCATCCCCGACGCCTTGGCGTGATCGATGAGCGGCCCGATTTTGTTGGCGCCGTCGAGGAGGCTGTACTGCGTGTGGACGTGAAGATGGACGAAACTCATAGCGGCCCTCCCCCTGCACCGGACTTGCAGCCTGCGCTGCCCGCCCGTTCCCCTCACATCTGTATTGCTCGCGCGCGCCGCTTGTTTCGCGACGCGCGCGAGCGCCAACTGCTACTTCTTTTTTTCCGCCGCCTCGGGCTTCTTCGCAGCCTTGTCCTTGTCGCCGCCTTCTTTGGCTGCACCCTCCGCGGGCGCTGCCGCGGCGCCTTCGACCGGCGCACCCTCGACAACCGCGCCTTCGACCGGTTCCACCACCGCGGCGACTACCACTTCCTCAACCGTCGGCGGCAGCACGGTGACCACTGGATAATCGGTGTCGAAGATCGGCTTGACGTTGCCGGGGAACTTGACCGCCGAGACGTGAACGACCTCGTGTATGTCAACTTCAGAAACATCAACCTCGATCGAATCTGGAATCTCCAGCGGCAGGCATTCCACCGTAGCGGTGCGCTCGAGCGGCGCCAGTATCCCGCCGTTGGCGAGGCCTTTGGCCTTGCCCGTGAACTTGAGCGCCACTTCGACGCGAATCGGCCGCTTGAGATCCACCTCGTACAGATCCGCGTGCAGGATCTCGCCCGACACCGGCGCGCGCTGCACGTCCTTGAAAATCACGTACCTGCCGTCGATCTCCGCGGTGCTCGACTTGAGCTTGATGATGCGCGTGTGCGCGGCCGCCGAAATCCTGGCCTTCAGTTCCAGGCGATCGATCGCCAGGGGCATCGGCGCAGTCGTGGGTCCGTACAATATTGCGGGCACGCGGCCATTGCGCCGCAGCGCGTTGTTCTGACCCTTGGGTCGGGTGGCGCGTTTCTCGCAGGCTAGTTCACCGGTCTCCATTGTGTCCTCGCTTGATGGTTCGCGCGCTCATGCAAAGAGCGAGCTTACCGACTCCTCATTATGAATTCGCTTGACTGCTTCCGCCAGCAGGCCCGCGACCGACAGCACCCGGAGCTTGGTGAGTTCGGCCTGTGCCTTGGCGCGCAGCGGGATAGTGTTGGTCGTAACAATTTCAGTGATGTTCGATTTATTCAGGCGATCGCAGGCCGGATCCGACAGGATCGGATGCGTCGCGACTGCGATTACTTCCGACGCGCCGGCGTTGGCGACCACCTTGGCCGCCTCCGTGATGGTGCCGGCGGTATCGATCATGTCGTCAACCAGCAGCGCGATCGAGTCCTTCACTTCGCCGACCAGTTGCATCTCGGCGACTTCGCTCGCACGCCGGCGGCGCTTGTCGATGATCGCGAGGTTCGCGTTGAGCCGCCGCGCGTAGGCGCGCGCGCGTTCCACGCCGCCCGCGTCGGGCGACACCACCGAAACCTTCTTTCCTTCGATGCGCTTGCGCAGGTAGCTGATCAACACCGGCATCGCGTACAGGTTGTCCACCGGAATGTTGAAGAAGCCTTGAATTTGCCCGGCGTGCAGATCCACCGTGAGCACGCGATTCACGCCCGCGGTCGTGATCAGGTCGGCTACCACCTTTGCGCTGATCGGCACGCGCGGCGCAACCTTGCGATCCTGCCGGGCATAGCCGAAGTACGGGATCACCGCCGTGATGCGCCCGGCCGACGCGCGCCGCAGCGCATCGGTGAGCAGGATCAGCTCCATCAGGTTCTCGTTGGGCGGCGTGCATGTCGACTGGATGACGAAGCAATCGCCACCGCGCACGTTTTCGCGGATTTCGACCATCACTTCGCCGTCGGGAAAGCGGCCAACCTCGGCTTCACCCATCTTCACGCCGAGATGCTCCGTCACCTCGCGCGCGAGCGCGGGGTTGGAGTTCCCGGCGAAAACTTCGAGTTGGTCCTTGACCCTGTCCGACATCTTCAATTCCCCCGCGTCGTGATCATCATGCGATTCCTCAAGTACCTCAAATTATCGCGCAGATTGGCTGGGCGGGAAGGATTCGAACCTTCGAATGCCAGGTCCAAAGCCTGGTGCCTTACCAGCTTGGCGACCGCCCAGCGCATTTGGATTCAAAGGCTCAGGGCCCGCGCTTCTCCCAACCAGACAGTTAAAACTAACCGCCGGCGAAACGCCATGTATGGGCGCTCAGCCGGCGAATCTCGAGCAATCCAATCTATTCGGACCGAACCGCCGCGGGACCGCACTGCACAACTGTCGCGGCGAACCTGCCCGGACTTCGACTTTAGCAGCCGGTGTGCAGGAATTGCGATGTTATTGATGCGGTTTTTCGCTGTCAATCCGTCGCCCCTGCGACCATGCACAGCCCCGGTGCGCTTGCTGGATTTCAGGCTACCTGGCGTCAGATTCGCCATCGGATTCGCCGTCGGTATTACCATCCAGGGTCGTCGCCGCAATCACCTTTGCGAACGGCGCACGCCGGCGGATCTTCATCGCCGCGCTTTCGGCCGCGTTGGTCGAATCAAATACGCCAAAGACCGCTCCGCCGCTGCCCGACATTTGCGCCGCGCGAGCGCCCGAATCTTCAAGCAATCCTTTAAGGCGGCTAATCTCGGGAAACTGCGCGATCGCGACCGCGGCCAGGTCGTTTACCGCGATCTCTGCGGAGATATCGCCCTGCGCGATCGACGCGATGTGCGCGTCGGGCGCCGCACCGCTCCATCCCGCGGGCTCGAGCGCGCGAAAGATTGCGGCGGTCGAAACCTCGAACGGCGGCACGGCGATAACTATGGGCCATCGCGGGACTCCCGCGATGGCCACAATCCGCTCGCCGATACCCGTTACCCGCGACGGGCGCGGATCGAGAAAAAATGGCACGTCGGCGCCGAGCGAAAGCGCGATTCGACGCAGCCTGCTCGCCGCGGCTTCGTCGGTGAGCTGCGCCGCCGCCGCCATCATGCACAATATCGTGGCGGCGTCGCTCGATCCGCCGCCGAGTCCAGCGCCCACCGGGATGCGTTTTTTCAAATCGATCGACACGTCGGCGATCAAATCGAATTCGCTCATGAATGAGCGCGCGGCGCGTGCCGCCAGATTGTTCCGGCTCCTGGCGAGTTCCGGCAAGTCGCAGTTGACGGTGACCGAGGGATCGTCCGCGGCGCGGATTTCGACGCGAATTTCGTCAGCGAGCGAGACCGGCAGAAACACCGAGTCGAGTTCGTGATAGCCGTCGCCACGGCGCCCGGTCACGCGCAGGAACAAATTGATCTTCGCGCACGAGCGCCCGGACAGCTCCGTTACCATTGTAGAAATTCTATTGCGGAGCCCGTGGAGCGCCCGGCAACCCGCGCGGCAGCCGCGCGTCCTCCTCGGGGCGGCGAAACGCGCGGCGCGAATCCTGCTGAATCACGCTGATAAAGCCCAGCAAGGTGACCAGCAGTCCAAGCAACACCATCGCGCGACCCGCCAGAAATACCGCGTGATAAAAATCCGTCCGCGCCGTCGCGTACGACGCCTGCCGTTGCTCAGCCGTGAGCGGTTCGAGGACCGCAGCGCCACCCGCGCCCTCATCGAGTTCGTCGAAACTCCGATAGTCCGTTGCGGCGGCCGGTTGCGTGCGCGCGATGATCATCCGGCTGTAAGTCTCGGTCCGTTCCAGCCCGATGCCCCAGTTGGCGGCGCCCAGCAGGATCAGCGCGAGGCCGGTCACGATTTTCCAGTCAGTGTAGATGTCAGGAAGCTTCATTCCGTGAACTGAGACTAAAGCGCGGACGCAGGGAAAACAATGCCGCCCGCCGCGATCTATTCACCGGCGGGGGTTTTGTTGCGCCGCCCGATCGCAAGCCGCTATCATGACTGGACAAGCTCGTATGCCTGCTGAATCCCGACCCAATTCCGCCGAGTCCGCCGCGACTGTCCAGACCACAAACGCGCGGCTGGACGCGCTGCTCAAGCGTTTCGAGGCGGGCGAGATGCGCGCGCTGGCTCAGCTGATCACGATGGTCGAGAATCGCGCTCCCGAGTCGAGCGCGATCATCGAGCGAATCTACGCAAAAGCCGGCCGCGCACAGGTGGTCGGAATAACCGGGCCGCCGGGCGCTGGAAAATCGACGCTCGTCAACCATCTGATCGCGAAGTATCGGGCGCTCGGCAAAAAAATTGCCATCCTCGCCATCGATCCGTCGAGCCCGTTCTCCGGCGGCGCCGTCCTTGGCGATCGCGTCCGCATGACCGACCATTACAAGGACGCCGGCGTGTATATCCGCAGCCTCGCATCACGCGGAAGCCACGGCGGACTCAGCCGCGCGGCGCGCGAAATCGTCAAACTGCTCGACGCTTACGGCAGCGACGTGATCATTATCGAGACCGTCGGCGTGGGACAGACCGAACTTTCGATAATGGATTTGGCCGACACCACCGTTGTCGTTACCGTGCCCGAGGCGGGCGACGCCGTGCAGGTGATGAAGGCCGGGCTGAACGAAATCGCCGACGTCTTCGTCGTCAACAAGGCCGACCGCGAAGGGGCCGATCGGGTCAAGGCCGAGCTGGAACTTGGCGTGCACCTGCGCTCCGGCGACGGATGGCGGCCGCCGGTGCTGCTCACGCAGGCCGCAACCGATAAAGGTGTCGACGCAGTCGTCAGCGCGATTGCAAAGCACGGCGAATACCTGCGCGCACATATCGATTCGGCGCGCGAGTCCGAGCGCCGCACCCGCGAGTTCGTGGAGGTTCTGTCGGCGGAACTGGAGGAGCGCGCCGCACGCGCCGTCGCCGACGGTGGCGCACAGGGCGTGCTCGACGAGATTCGCGCGGGCAAACTGAACCCTTACAGCGCCGCGCGCCGTATAATTGAAGACCGCAAGTCGTTGATCGATTTGCTCCACAACGGCAGCTCCAAACGCGCCGACTGACGCCGGCCTCGCGATGACGGCCAACCGAAAATCGAAAACCGAAGGACGCCTGTTCGCGATCGGCGATATCCACGGATGCCCCGATGAACTGAGCGCGATTCTCAAGTCGATCGCGCCGGCCGCCGGCGACACGGTGGTATTCGTCGGCGACTACGTCGATCGCGGCCCGGCATCGCGCGACGTTATCGAGCTCGCGCTGGACCTCGAACGGGGCGATGCGGAATGCGTGTTCCTGAAGGGCAATCATGAGGACATGATGCTGTCGTTCCTCGGCATGCCGGGAAATTACGGCGAGTCGTTCCTGTTCAACGGCGGCATCGCGACGCTCGACAGCTACGGCGTGCACGAGGAAGACCTCGAGGATGCCTTTGCGCGGCTGCCCGACGCGCACCTGAACTTCATGAGCCGCCTCGCCACCAGCTACCTGCGCCCGCCCTACTTGTTCGTCCACGCCGGCATCGAGCCAGGCCGCCAGCTCGAGGAGCAGCAGCCCGAGGACATGCTGTGGATTCGGCAGGAGTTCATTTTCAATCCGCACAAAATCGACGCGACCGTTGTGTTCGGCCATACTCCGATGCGTGGCGTGATGATCGATCTGCCGTACAAACTCGGCATCGACACCGGCCTGGTGTACGGCGGCAAGCTGACCTGCGTCGAGTTCACCGAGGGCGTGCTCTACCAGGTCCAGCGTGGGCATCAGGCGGTCAAGACACGCAGCATCCCGCTGCGCTGAATTGAACCCGGATTGGCGCCGCTGGAAAAACCGGTTGACCAAAACCGGCTAGAACCTTGCAGAGGAAGGCCGTTCGGTCTATAGGGCGGGTTGGAATCGGAGAGTCAGGACGGAAATTCCGGTTTACTGAAGCATAAAGGGATTGGCGCCTAATACGGAATTACCGCCCAAATCAATACCTAAGCGTTGGTTTGCTCCTCTCGGGCATCGTGGTTGGTCTCTGACAGGACTCTTCCTGACCACGTTGGCAACGCTATCGCTGGAAATGCTCGATACCCGGCTGCTGTCAGTGCTGACCTGGTATCATCTGTCATTTTTCGCGATCTCGATGGCGATGTTCGGCATGTCGGCAGGCGCCGTGCAGGTTTATATCAAACCTGAGCGCTACGAGAGTCACCGGATCGCGCCAGAATTGGTTTCCACATCGGTTTGGTTCGCGCTTGCCATTCCGGTAACGCACGTCCTCAGCCTTATGATTCCGATCGAACTGGATTCCTCGCTGATTGCTATTTTCGCTTTGCTGATCGTGATGATTCTGGTAGCTGTGCCGTTTTACCTGTCGGGCATCGTGGTCGCACTCATGCTCACGCGGGTCCCGGGGAAGATCGGGCTAACCTACGCCGCTGACATGGTGGGCGCCTCGCTCGGCAGCATCCTCGTTATTCCACTATTACATTGGGCGAACATCGCCTCGGCGACCTTTTTTGTCGCAGCGCTCGCCGGCATAGGTGCGCTCTGCTTTTGCCGATTCGCGGACATGCGACTTCGCCGCTCGATGCTGGCGGCAGTGCCCATCCTTTTCGGGCTCGCGCTTCTGAACAGTTTCACGCTGCACGGGTTCCGCGTGATGTTCACCAAGGGCGAGGCACAATTGGCCTCCGAACTTCAATTCGAGGCTTGGAATACCTACTCGCAGGTGACGGTCAAGAAGCCGGTCGCTTCCCAGCCTTACTACTGGGGTCCTGGAAGCGGAATCCCGCAGAAGTCGGTCACTCTTGCACAAATGTACATCGATGGCGGCGCCGCGACAGCGATGACCCAGTGGAACGGCGACGCATCGGAACTCGCCTGGGTTCGCTTCGATGTGACGTCTTTGCCTTATCATCTGCGCAAGGGCGGCGATGTTGGAATCATTGGAGTCGGCGGCGGTCGCGATGTTCTGACCGCGCTATGGGCAAACAGCAAGTCCGTGACCGGGATCGAGCTGAACCAAATCTTCGTGTACTTGTTAGAGGGTCCGATGCGCAAGTTTGCCGGCATCGTGCAGCAGCCCGAGGTCGAACTGGTGAACGATGAGGCGCGTTCCTATCTGACCCGCTCGTCCAAGCGTTTCGACGTTCTCCAGATGTCACTGATCGACACCTTTGCGGCGACGGGCGCCGGCGCGTTAACGCTTTCGGAAAACGGACTGTACACTGTCGAGGCGTGGCGGGTCTTTCTCAATGCGCTCAAGCCCGACGGAATCTTCAGCGTGTCGCGCTGGTTCTCGCCACAGCACGTTTTAGAGACCAGCCGGATCGAGGCGCTCGCGACTGCCGCCCTGATCGATCGAGGCGTACGTAACCCCTCCGATCATCTCGCGATGGCATCGGCCGGAAAGATTGCGACCCTATTGGTTTCCAATGAACCATTTACGGCCGCGGATCTACAAGCGCTATCTTCGGCAGCAAGGCTCTACGGCTTCGATCTGCTACTGGCACCCGGTCACACGCCGGCAATTCCGTTGCTCGGTGCGATCGCGAGATCACATTCGCGCGCCGAGCTGGCCGCGACGACTCAGGATCCGTCGTATGATTTTTCGCCACCCACCGACGAGCGCCCGTATTTTTTCAGCGTGCTGAAGCCGCGCGTTCTGCTAACCATCGGCGGCCTCAAAGAACACTGGGGTGTGAACGCCGGAGGAAATATAATCGCGACCGCCACCATGCTGATCTTAACAGTACTAGCGCTGGCGCTGGTGGCGGCGATGATTCTCTGGCCGCTGTGGAGATTCGGCGTCCCAAATATGCGCAAAGGGACCTTTGCGGCCGCGATACTCTACTTCTCGCTGATCGGATTCGGCTTCATGATGATCCAAATTCCTTACATGCAGAGGTTTTCGGTGTACCTGGGTCATCCGACATATGCGATTGCGGTTATCTTGTTTTCAATGATTTTGTTCACCGGTATCGGGAGCTGGATATCTGACCATGCGCCTGTCGAAACTCGTCCCTCACTAATATATGGAATTGCGCTCGTCATCGCCGCCGCTATCCTGGTGATTACGCTGTCAACTCAATCGATCATCGACAGGACGATCCAACTCCCGACGCTGGCCCGATGCATGATCGTGGTCGCGATGATCGGCCCGCTGTCTGTTTTGCTCGGCTTCTGTTTTCCGATTGGCATGCGACTGGTGGGAAGAGTATCGGAATCGGCAATGCCATGGATGTGGGGGGTCAGCGGCGCGATGGGGGTGCTGTCGTCGATTCTTGCGGTGGCGCTATCGATGTGGGTGGGAATTCATATGAGTCTTTATCTTGCCGTAGCTTGCTACGCCGGACTCGTCATTCCGGCGCGAATCCTGTGGGCAAGCGGTCAAGAACCTGCCGCAGACGCGGAACCCGTTTCCACCGCTCTCGCAACTCAGCGAGCAGAATAAGAGAAGGGCGGAGACCGCCCTACGGTCCTGAGTTTGAAGTACGTATACGAAATCGAATAACTGATTGAGATTCGGAGTTATCCCGGTTAAAAGCTTTGAATTGCCCGGGGTCTTTCGCGGCTTGCGCGCTCACGCTACATTTGACGATTCCCGGTGGCGACGTAGCTCAGTTGGCTAGAGCATGCGGCTCATATCCGCAGTGTCGTAGGTTCGACTCCTACCGTCGCCACCAATTCCCCCTCTCCATTGGGCTTCGTTGACTCATCATCTTCGCGCGCCAGTTATGGTACATTCGTGCTGCCGATTATGACCCCAAGAAAATAGCCGAAATCAAAAGCACGGAACTTGGATGGCTGATGGAGCAGCTTCCGGTTCTGAAGGCGAAGTTCAAAAAGTGTCTTGACATCAGCAAATGGTAGGGCGAAAACCCGCTTTCCAGTTCGATATCCGCAACTGAGAGTCTGTGGAAAATTGAGGAGACTAGAATGCCAACACGATTCGATGGCTTCTACATCGCGCGATACGAAGGATTGGACGCGGACCCGAAACCCGGCTACGGCGTCATGTTCCTGAAGGACGGGAAGATTTATGGTGGGGACAATCTGAGCTGCTTCCTCGGAGAATTTGAAGACAAGGGGAACTCGGTCGTCGCTCGGGTTAAAGTTTTCCTCATAGCGAGCCCATCTCAGTCGATAACGGATGTCGATGATAAGCCATGGGACTTGCCTGATATTCACGGAGACGTGCCGGAAGGCGTCCTTCCTACGGATCTTGTCGTGGAAATGTTCGGTCAGAGACATGACACGCATCAAGATATGCGCGTGGAGTTGCAGCGAATTGCGGTCTGGGGCTAAAAAGCCGCCTTCCAGTGATCTCGTAGAGGCGGGATAGACCAACTCCCACCGTCGCCACCACTGAGATACTTATTCAGCGACAGCGGCGACATCGCCGGCGCCGGAAGCCGCGCGAACCGCCGCCTGATGATTCGCGTCCGACGATTGCCGCGGGCGCGCCTCTGCGGGCTGCGAATCGAAAATCAAATCGCACGCGCGAATCCAGAGGTACAGCGCGATCAGCACCATCATCGGCCCCTGCGACGCGACCACGCGCACGCTCATCCACTCCGATCGAATTGGCAGGTACGCGATCACGAACGCGAGATGGCTCATCACGACCTGGACCATGTAGCAAAGCGCGAGCAACAGACCCCATCGGCGATGCGCAAAAACTCCGATCGCCATCACCCCGAATATTCCCGCCTCGACGATCAGCACCACGCGCGCATCGTCGCCGTTAAATCGCATGCCGGCAAAAATAGTCTCGATCGGATCGACGACGTCGAAATCGCCGATGTGAACGAACGCCCTGAGCGCCAGACACAGCGCCCATAGCCCGGCCATGGCGGCGAAGACCCGAAGATCGAAGGGCCACGCAGCTTGCGGCCCGTTGCGACGGGTGCGCAGTGATTGGCGAGATTGGCGATCGGTTTCCATCGGAGGTTCCGAGCCTATCAGAGCAACACAAGACCTAACAAGAGTTGCTAAATTATCATCCAGCGACGCGGCCGGCAGCGCCGCCCGACATTGCCCGAGCCGCCGCGTGCCCCCGCTTTGTCCTCGAGCGTCTGCTGGATGAAAAGGGACTCGCGCACTAGCAGCGGTGCGCTAGGCGTTCTTGCCCTGCTTGCCCTCGATCCACTGGAACATCAGCGATTGGTAGTACTCGATGTTCTCGCCGAGCAGAAACACTTTGGGGATTCCCTCGATCTGCGCGTAGATTGCGGTATGGGTGGGGTTTTCATTGCCGAACGCGAGCTTGACCGGCTGCGGCTGGTCAGGCCCCTGGACGGTTATCACGGACTTCGGATGGTCGAGTCCGAACTGCGCTAGGTCGTTTGAATTCTCCGCGACCACTTCGACCGACTTCGCATTCATCAGCAGCGACACCATCGCGTCCATCAGGTCATGGGGGACGAATTTTCCCGGCGGCGCGACGAGTTCGTAGAGCTTGCCGTCCTTGGTCTTCTGAAAACGCAGCGATTCCGATCCGCTCGAAATGGCGATAGCGTCGATACCGCCGCCAAGCTTCAAGAGGCTCTCTTCTTTCTGCTCCAAGGCGGTCGCCGGCTTTATGCTCGGCTGAATCCAGAAATAGATCGGCAACAGGATGAAGAAAACGATCGTGTAGAAGATTGCGGGACGCGCGCTCACGCAAAAAACCTCCTGCGCACCATGACCGTGATTGCGATCAGGAACAGGATGGCCGGTTCGACGACCGATCCGAAAATCAGCATGTGACGCGCCTCTCGATCGCTGATATAGAAGGCGGCGGTTTCGTTTTTGTTGAGCCGTTCGCGGCTCGCGATCAGCATCTCATCGCCGGCCAGCTCATTGATCAGGCTCACCGCGAGGTCGCGATTGCCCAGCATCTCGATAAACTGGTTCGACGCGAAGGCCGAACTGCCGATCCCCACCAGCCGGGTCATCTGCGTTACCGGGATGTGCGGATTTGACGCCGGAGCGAAGTCAATTTCGGAGGCCACCGGAATCGGACCCTTGATATCGCGACCCGCCTGGTACTCGGTGATTCCGGTCGTCAATGCATTGGGATCGTTCGACGCCCAGCTCTCATGCGACGACGAGAGGAACTTGTCCTCTTGCGCGATCCTCAAGTCATTGGGCGCGCCGGCGCCGACCGCCCCGGTTATCATCACGCCGCGTCCCAAAGAGAAGACCGCCGGCGCGGCCATCGAGCGGCTCATCGGATTTTCTTCCGAGCGCAGCGGAATCTGGGTGGTGAGGATTTCGCCGGCGGTCAGGCGATACGCGGGATCGACGACGACCTGCGGAATAAAATCGAGGTAGTACTTTTTCAGGAACCCGGCCAGCGTCGGCGATCCATAGGGATCGATGATCGCGATGTAATGCCCGCCGTGACCCAGGTACGCGGCCAGCGCCGCCAATTCTTCGGGCAGGAAATCCTTGCGCGGCCCAAGCGACACGACCACCCTGGCGTCCTCGGGCACGCCGCTTGCGAACAGCGACACGTTATCGATCTGATAGTTGTTCTGTTCGAGCAGCCCGCGCCATTGCGAGTAGCCCAGGCTGCGATCGGAATCGAACAGGTCGCGCTCGCCGTGCCCAATGGTGAAATAGATGTGCTTGTTGGCCTCCGACGAGACTTGCAGGATCGCCGGAATCAGCTCGTCGGAGCGCGCGTTGTCGAAGTCGCGGCGCCGCCCCTGCGATTCCACGATCACCTCGCCGTAACTCGACACGCCGTACTCGCGCGCCAGCCCGGGCGCCTTGTTGACGTCGATCACCTGGTAGGTCAGGCGCGGGGTGAACGCGGCCGCCTGAAACAACAAATCCGCGAGTTCGAGGTAGGCGGGATCCTCGGTGCGCACAAACGCCATCACCTTGACGCCGTGCGTCAGTCCGCCGAGCACGCGCTTGTCGAAATCCGAGAGCGAAAATCGTTTCGACGGCGTCAGGTCCCATCGGATGTTACGGGTGGAAATTATCGCATTGGCGACGAACAGCACGGCGCCGAATGCGATCACGGTGTAAAACAGCACCGCGGAGTTAATCCAGATCGATCGGCGCGCGGCCGCGGGCGAATACTTTAGCGCCGGCCGGTCCACTTGCGCGCCTCCATCGAGCGCTGCGTGAGAAACAGAAAAAAGACGGTGAAAAAGATGAAGTAAGTAACGTGATCGAGATCGATCACGCCCTTGGCGAAGCCGCCGAACTGATCGAACAACGAGAACGCGCGCAGCAGTTCGAGCCACGAGTTGGTGAACGCCGCCTCGTTCCAGTTGAGAATCCAGAAGAACAGCAGCAGCGTGATCGTGCCCATCCCCGCCATCACCTGGCTCTCGCACAGCGACGAAATGAACACGCCGCACGCGATAAACGCGCATCCGAGCAGCAGCAGGCCCAGGTAGCCCGCGATGAGCGGGAACAGCGGAAACCAGTGGATGCTGTAAATGAAAACGGGGTAGAGCGTCGTCAGCACGAGCATCATGATGAAGATCGCGACCGACGCGAGGTACTTGCCGCCAAGTATTTCACCGTCGCGCAGCGGATAGGTGTAAAGCAATTCGATCGTGCCGAGCTTGCGCTCCTCGGCGAACAGCCGCATCGTAATGAACGGCAGCGTCAGCAGCAGGCATAGCCGGATATCGGAGAACAGCAACTGCCAGTAGTTCTGGATGATATCGCGGGCGAACGCGATCGTGACGAAGAAAACCAGGTCGGTGTACGCATAGTATCCCGCCAAAACCAGGAACACGCCCGACAGCACATAGACCAGGGGAAAGGCGAAGTACGAGCGCAATTCCTTGCGCGTCACCGCGAGCATCCTGCCCACTGAAAAGCCCGTCCCCGCGGCGCGGATCGCGGCGCGTCGCGACTCGGCGGCGGCGCCAGCGACTTCCAGCGTGCCCGCACGGTTAGACATCGACTACGACTACCTCAATGCACATTGAACTTCGCTTGCGGCGCACCTAAACCCGCTCCTCCCTGGTGACCAGCCGCATGAACAGATCCTCGAGACTGAGCGCCATCGGTTTGACTTCGAGCAGATTCCATCCGTGCTGCACGACGCAAGCGGCGAGCGCCGAGCGGACTTCTTCGCCGTGCCCGCTCGAGTACGCGACAAATGAGCACACGCCCGTCGTGCCGGCTTCGACCGGACGATCCTCGAGCCTTTGCACGAACCTGACGGCCGTCAATGCCTCGCGCACCGCCGGCGACGGACCGCCGACCGTGATCATCGTCTGGTCGCTTCCCTGCAGTTTCGCCGTCAGGTGCTCGGGCGTGTCCTGCGCGACGATTTGTCCGCGGTCGATAATCACGACGCGCCGGCACGTCATGTTGACCTCGGGCAGTATGTGCGTCGACAGCAGCACCGTCGAGTGCCCGGCCAGCGAACGTATCAGATCGCGGATTTCGACCACCTGGCGCGGATCGAGTCCGACCGTCGGCTCGTCGAGAATCAGCACCTCGGGATCGCTGAGGATTGCCTGCGCGATTCCGACGCGCTGCCGATAGCCTTTCGAGAGCTTGCCGATCAGCTTGCGCCGCACGTCCTTGAGCCCGCACGTATCGAGCGAATATTCAATTCGATCGCGCGTCGTCCCGGGATCGATCTCACGCACGCGCGCGCCGAACTCGAGCAGCGCATCGACGCTGAGATCGGGGTACAGCACCATGTTTTCCGGCAGGTAGCCGACGCGGCGGCGCGTTTCGAGCGAATGTTCCGCCACGTCGAGGCCGCCGATTAGCGCGCGTCCCGAGGTGGCCGGGAAAAATCCCGTCAGAACCCGCATGATCGTCGTCTTGCCCGAACCGTTGGGGCCCAGCAATCCGATGATCTCGCCCTTCTCGACCTTGAACGAAACGTCGTCTACGGCAAGCGTGGCGCCGAAATACTTGGTTAGCTCCTGGACCTCTATCATGCAAAAAAGCCTGCTTTGGCCGGTGTGCGAAATTCAGCGATCCCCACGTTCATCGGCGCCGGGTATCGTGCATAATTCTTAATGTAGTGCAAATGGCTCCCGACCAGAAGTGCGAACCACGGCATTTTAGGGACGGCCGGCCAGGGAAGTCAATTCAGTTTTTTCGCGTGCCGATCGGCTAATCTGTCTGATGCGCGCGCTTGCAAAATCGGCTCGTGACTCCTGAGGAAGGGTGCATAGATGGCACGATTGCTCATAGGCGGATTGATCGTCGCGATAGTCGCAGCTCTACTCTTCTTTCTCTATTCGAGCAGTTACCGCACGCGCATCGAGGAGCAGAGCCAGCAGGTCTCGCAACTCAACGCCGAGCTGCTCAAGCTTCAAAATGAAAACGAGCAGCTCAAAGCCGAGCTCACGAAAGTTCAGGGCGAGCAAAACATTCTCGCCGCACAGAACGAAGAGATGCGCAAGGCGATCGCGTCGTTCAAGGCCACCGGCAAGATGCCGGAGATTCCCCCGCCCCCCAAGTAGGCACGCGCGGTGCCCTCTCACTCCTCCTGCTTCTCCGCCTTCACCATGAAGCGCTGCCATTCCTGGAGAAACCCCAGCGCCCGCATATCCGGCATCCTGTCCAGGTAAACTTCGCCCTTCAGATGGTCGGTCTCATGCTGTATCACCCGCGCGTGGAAATCAGACGCGACAATTTCTTCCATCTCCGCATCGCGCCCGAGCGCCGTCACGCGGAGCTGCTTGAATCGCGGCACCCGCCCCCGAAGATCCGGCACGCTCAGGCATCCTTCCCACTCTTCGACCAATGTCCTGTCGAGAATCGTTACCACGGGGTTGATCAGCACCGTAAGCGGCACGTCCGGCATGTCGGGATAGCGCGGATGGTCGTGGACTTCGAGCACCGCCAGTTGAATCGGAAGATGTACCTGCGGAGCCGCGAGCCCGACGCCGTTGTACTCGTGCATCGTCTCGATCATGTCATCGATCAGCCGCTGAAACTCGCGGGTTTTGATCCGATCGGCCGGCACCGGACCGGATACGATTCTCAGCGACGGAAATCCGAGACGGGCAACTTTCAAAATCATCGCGCAACCTCACTTCGCCGTGCCGCCGAGCAAAAGACACGATTGTAGCAACGCCGTGCTGTCGCATAGATTATACCGGCGCTGGCAGCCGATGAATGACCTGCGGCCGCCACACTTCGGAGAGCCATGCGAGTTCAAGCCGGACAGATCGGCAGGAGTGAGACCGGGGCGGATGCGCCTGCGGCATTGCGCGCGGTAACTGTGATGCTCTGGATGAGCGCCGGCGCCACTGTGCTGTACTGGATGACTTTCTTCACCTCAGGCGCGGTGCAGACCAGCAGCGGGGCCGCCTACATTGCTTTCGAACGCGCGTTTCCGGCCGCCGATGCGTGGCTTGCGATCGCGGCGGCGGCCTGCGCGTTGATGCTTGCACGGCGGGACCCACGTGCGCTGTTGTGGGGACTGATCGCGGGCAGCTCGTTCGTTTACCTCGGGCTGCTCGACGTGCTCTACGACCTCGAAAACGGCAAGTATGCGTCGATTGACGGTGCGATGGCGGTCGAAGTGATGATCAATCTTTTCTCGCTGACCTTCGGGCCGTTCCTGATCATCTACGTGTGGCGCCATCGGTGGTGGCTCCTCAAAACCTGACCCGCGCGCGTCGATCAGGTTTCGAGAAGATTGAAGCGGATCGCGATGTCGCGCGATGCTGGTGACTCGCCGCCGCGTAGGACGGTTGCCGTCGGGGCAACTCGTTCGCGCAGTTGTTCGATTGCCCGTTGAGAACGATAGGTCTGAGCTAAGTCGATAGCCGCGCTCAGCAGAACAATCGCGCAGATGATTCCGGCATCTACCGTTCAAACGCAAAAGGTCGCCCGGCTGAGGCTCGCGGCCGGCTCCGAGCACCCAACGGCAACCCCCTACCATCCCCGCAGATCGATCGGCCATGTTTCGAGGATCTCTTCGCCGCGGACCAGATGCATCCGCTCGTGATAGGCGATTGTCGGATCGATATGGGCCGGCATGACGCGAATCCGGTCGCCCGGCTTCATCGGTGAAGAAGGCACGAAAGTGATGTGCTCGTCGGATACGAACAACACTTGATGACCGCCGTCGATCGACGGGTTGCCATGATCCATTCCAAGCGCCTTCAATCCGCAATCCCCTACCGCGTATGAGGATGAGACGGAGATGACCGTGGCCAGCACGGTAAGCCCCTGACGAAAGGGCAGACCCAGTTTGGCGTAAGTCGTATCCATCAGTACGTAGGAGCCGGCCTGGATTTCATTTGCCCAGACGTTGATGTCGTATGTCCCGGTACCGCCGGCCGAGATTATGTCGCCGCCCGCGGCCTGGTGACCTTGAAGCAGCAATCCCATTGCATCCGCAGTCAGCTTTTCACGAGTCGTTCGATCGTCGAGGCCCACAACGTGTCCTTCGTAGCCCATCACACCGCGGACTTTGAGACCTTTGCCGCGCGCCAGGTCCGCGAGCCGCCCCGCATCGCCAGGAGGGCAACCGCATCGCGGCAAGCCGACATTCACGTCGATGAGAACTTCCCTTATCCCGGCCTGCGCGGCGGCGAGAATAGTGGGCGCGGAATCGACCGCAACCGTGACGCGGGCCTTGACGGCCGCCAGGCGGCGCGCATCGAGCACTTCGTTGGCGAGCAGCAGATCGTCGCCGAGTCCGGCCGCCGCCATCCCTTCGATCTCGCGGATTGTGGCGCAGGTGAAGCTCTTATGGCCGGCGCGTGCCTGCATTTTGGCAAGAGCCGTACATTTGTGTGCCTTGACGTGCGGGCGCAGTCGCGGCCCCGGGACAGCGGCCGCCATGGTCTTGAGATTATGTTCGAGGGCGTCGGCATCTGCGAGCAGCGCCGGGGTCTGAATGTCGTGGATGTTCGTCATCCTTGCGGTTTAACAAATACGCTCATGAAAAGCGAAAAAGCTCGCGCCGCGATGAGGCGGCGGTTTCCGCGCTTCGCGGCGCCGGCGGCGATGACCTCGCCGATGCCGGACCAGATGGCCGCGCGGCGGCGGCTACGCCCTATTTCGAAGTTTTTTTATGGTCCCCGATCCGGCTTTTTCCGCGGGGAGAGGCCGGTCGCTTGCGCGGCGGCGGAAGCAGCGACCGCACTTGAAATCAGCGCTCCAAGCGCGATTGCCCGGATTGTCAATTTCAATCGCGGCATCGCTCGGAAAAATATTTTAATTTTGCAGCGCCGGGCCGTTCTTGAATTGCCTGCGGTCGTCCTCGTCGCCGTCCGCCGGGCGATGCTGGCAGCTTTCCGCGAGCCATCGCGTCGTAACCGTATCGGACAGCGCAACGCCGCTCGCATCAACCGCCCAGGTCCGGCTATTGATTGTGGTTTGATTGAACACCCTGGCGCAACTCCTGCAGGTAAAGGCGAGCCGCGAACCGCCTCCCGGAGCAATCGATTCTATCGTACGAATTTTCCAGTCGTGCGTTCTCCACGGCGTCAGCCCTTCATCGCGCATATCGTCTCCCGATTGAATTGTTCACTTTTCACTTTTTCACTTTTCATGGTTCAGCTCGGCCCCGACACTGTGACCCGGCTACGCGGCGCCATTGCCGGTGCTGCGCTTGGCAGGAGCGCGGCGCTTGCGTTCGCCGCGATATTTTTGAGCACCGGGTTCCTGGGGACGGTATGGATCGACGTGAATTTTGCGGCCCTCGAGTTCGGCGCCGCTGAAGAAGACGGCGGCGTTAATCGCGTCGTCAACTTCGATCATTTCCACGAAGCCGAATCCCCTGGATTTGCCGGTGAGCTTGTCGGTGATCACTAGCGCGCCGCCTACTCGGCCGATTTTGGAGAACAGCGCCCGCAGATCGTCGCGCGTGACTGACTCGGCGAGATTTCCTACATATATTCTGGGCACCGGGCCTCCTCGTGGACGTGCAAGCGTCTTTCGTCTCCCAGAACGGGAGCTCGAAGACAGTTGAAAAATTGACAAATTGCAGAGGCCGCGGGACTCGGAGTTTCCGCGACCCCTGAAAACGACTGAGCGGGCATCGCGTGCCCGCTCAGTCTCAGACTAATTTACCAGCGGCCGCCGCCACCGCCGCCGCGATTCTCACCGCCGCCGCGCCGGTTGCCGCCGCCACCGCCGCCGCCGCCGAAGCTCGACTCGCGGGGCTTGGCCTCGCTAACCTTGATGTTCCTGCCCTTCAGATCCGTATCATTCAGGGTCTGTATTGCCTTGGAAGCATCTTCCGCATTCGCCATCTCGACAAAGCCGAAGCCCTTCGATTGGCCGGAAAATTTATCCGTGATTACCGCCACACTCTGAACCTGGCCTGCTTGTGAAAACAGTTCTTCCAGATCGCTGTTCGACACCGAGTAGGCCAGATTGCCTACGTACAATTTACTGGGCATTTTTGCCCCTCCGTAAGTATTTGCCGGGAAGCTCTCGTACAGAAAACCCGGGCTAATTCCCGGGCTTAGAGAAAGGAACAATCCGAGCGTTTAGATAATTACCGTACGCTATTTGCGCGGACAAAGATAGGGGGGTCTAAACGCGTTGCCAGCACAATGTTAACGCCGGCGGCAGGAGGTCGATCCGGGTCCGACGATCCGAAGTTTTTTCTTGAATGATCCCAGCGGGAGTCGAACCCGCGTTCCCGACGTGAGAGGTGGTGGGAAAGGCGTCCGCGGGCGTCCAAATCAAACGAAACAGCGGGATTTTATTTCCGCCCGCGTACCCTTTATCCGCCCTTGTCCAAGCCCGTGGCTGTCAAATTGGCTGTCAAATACTTCGCGAAAGGCGCGGCCACGCACCCGCAGGCAATCTCCGCCGGCAGCCCCATAGCCGATTTTGATTTTGAAGACCGGTGGGTGGCTCACACAGAGTATCATGAAGGTGGCCTGACGTCCTGCTTGCGACCGATGTGCAGGCGGCGGCCCGTCAGGCGAATCCCGGTGTTTTCGTCGACCACCAGCGGGCGAACTTCGCGGCCCGTTTCATTGTCCACGAGAATCACCGGAGGACCGTTTTTGCCCCACAGCCAATCGCTACCCCATCGCCACATCGCGGCTAGCACGTCCCAGAACGCGCGGCCCTTGTCCGTCAGCCGGTATTCGTAGCGGGGCGGATGCTCTTCGTAAGAAACTTTCTTGAGAAGGCCTTCATCGACTAGTCGATCGAGCCGACGGGCGAGCACCGCGCGCGGAACTTTTAGCGCGCGCTGGAAATCCTCGAAGCGGCGGCGACCGGCAAATGCCTCGCGCATCACGAGCGGCGTCCACCAATCGCCAACCAGGTCCGTGGTGCGTGCGATGGGGCACGGCCACCGGTCGAAGCGAGTTCGCCGCATCAGGCAACCGCCTCGATTCGCGCCGGCACGTGCTTGTGAAAAGGGGTGCCCGCGAACCAGTCGCGGTCCTCGGTCACCGTAAGCTCATTAGGCGCCACCCCGTGCTGAAATTCCTGGCCTTCGCGGTCGGGGTACCACAGGCCGGTTCCGTTCGGCAGCGCGACATGACCAGGCAGCATTGTATCTGTCAGCACGACTACACTCTCGGCGCTCGCACGCTTCGTTATGATCCGTACGCGGCCACCGCTTTGGACTCCAAGTGCGGAGGCGTCCGCCGGGTTCATCCAGAGGGCGCCCGCTGGATCCTTCGGACGCCATTGCGGATCGCGGATGATGGTGTTCGCGGTAGAGGAGCGCCGCTGGCCTGCGGAGAGTACGAACGGGAACTCGGGGTCGCGGGACGGATGCTCGTTGCGAAGTAACTTAAGTTCGGGCATCAACTCGGGGATCGCAAGATCAATCCGCCCCCCGTGAATTCTCCGCCAGGTTTCCTCATACGGATCAATGCTGACGACCACTCCCGAGCGATTCTTCAACATCGCGTCGAACAAGGCGTTACCGAGCTCGCCACCTTCGCCGATGAAGCCTGCGCGGCGCAGCGACTCCGGATACCTGCGCGCGAAATTGTGCGCGATACCCCAGACCGACGCGGCATTTTCGTTTCCAGCTCCGAGCGTCGGGCCGAGGGTCTCATACAGAAGCACGGTCATCACCTCCGCCAAATGCGGCCGCTCTGAAACGACTCGCATCAATTCGCTCGCATAGGCGGCCATTCCTTTCGCTGCGGCCGCATGCAGAGGCGCCACGTCGTCATCGGTCATCGCGCCAATCGCGCGAACCAGCCTGCGATGAATTTCCCCTTCGGGAAGCGTTCCAGGCAGCGCATCGAGAATCGGGGCGCGGAGTGTGAACGTGTTCGCGTATTGCGTCTCAGCATGGGAAGCCGCCCCGAAGAAGGTGGCTTCCCATTTTTCGTATTGTGACGACGCGGGCAGGACATAGTGCGCCTCACGCGCGCTCTCGGTCATCGCAACATCAATGACGACGACGAATTCCAGCGCACGTAACGCTTCGCGCATCCGGGTGCTGTCGGCGACCGAGTGCGCGGGATTTTCGCTTTCAATCAGCATCGCGCGGAAACGCTTGGGATGGTCGGTCAGGATTTCATCAGGGATCACGTTGGCCGGGATCATCCCGCCGATGATGCGATGTCCGCCGACCGGACTGGCCACAGACGAGAGCGCGCCGCCGAACATCCCGGTCAAACTTGTCCCCGCATTCATGGCGCCGGGTTTCCCGATATTCCCGGTCACGGCGAAGAGAAGTTTCTCCAGGTAGGAGTTGAGCGTGCTGTGGAGCGACTGCTCGATGCCGAGGTCTTCGTAGACCGAAACACTCGAAGCCCGGGCGGTTCGGCGCGCCACGTCGCGAACTAATTCCTCGGTGACGCCTGCGCGCCCACAGTAGTCCGCGACCGGTACGTCGTTTAACGCTGCGAACAGTTCATCGCCATTTTGAGTGCGGCCTCGAATGAAGTCTTGATTGATCAGATCCTCTTGCACGAGGACCCCAAGAATCGCTGCGAGGCAGAAAGCGTCGGTCCCGGGACGTACCCGTAAATGGTAGTCCGCCATCTCCGCTGTCTCAGTGCGACGCGGATCGATCACAATAAGCGCACGGTTCGGGTCGGCCGCAATGTCGCGGAGGATCGGACGGGCGCGCTGAAAGCCATGCGACTGCCATGGGTTCTTGCCGACGAATACCGCGACCTCCGCCTGCTGGTAGCTGCCGCTGAGGCCCGTTCCAAAGAGCATATGGTCCACCCAAAACTCGCCAGTCTTTTCCTGGGCCAACGCGTTGGAGCTGAATACCGAGCCAAGGGCGCGCCGGGTCGATGTACCGTAGCTGCCGACGAGATGGTTTCCCTGGCCACCACCACCGTAATAGAAGATGCTGGGGCCGCTCCATCGATCGCGAACGCTAACGAAACCTGCGGCGACCTCGCAAATCGCGGTGTCCCAGTCGATCTCCTCAAACGTGCCATCGGGTCTGCGCCGCAGCGGCGATGTGAGCCGATCGCGTCCGTTCTGGTAGTAGTCGAGCCGCTGCGCTTTCTCGCAGGCGTACCCGTGCGACGCGACGTGTTCGCGATTTCCACGTACGCGAGTGATATGGCGCCCGTCGAGCTTCACTTCGACTCCACAGTTAACACTGCACAGGATGCACACGGTCTTTTGCCAGTCGTCGCTCATGGCGATTCTCCTAAGTTCATCTACCGAACTACATAGTTCAACAAGAGAATGAACTCTAATTCAGCGGGAGGCAATCGGAACTTAACAGAAGCGACAGGGTAGCATACTGAGCAGGGCTAAAACCTTGCAGAGGGAGGCCGTCTGGTCTACACGGCGAGTTGGAATCGGAGAGGCAAAACAAAAATCCCGGATGACTCGGTAGTGGGAGCGGAATATCCAATGGCGGACAAATACAAAGATTCTTCCCTGCAACTCGAGACGCGGATCGAAGACCTGCTGTCGCGAATGACGCTCGATGAGAAGATCGCCCAGTTGGGCGGAATGTTCAGTCGCTTCCTGCTCAAAGAAGGCGGCGAGATTGACGGCGATCGGGCGCGCGAGTTGCTGAAGAATGGCATCGCGCACATTTCGCGTCCCGCCGAACTGATGGGTCCAGCTGAATCGGCCCGCACCATGAATGCGATCCAGCGCGTGCTGGTCGAGCAGACCAGGCTCGGCATTCCCGCGATCTTCCATGAGGAGAGTTGCGCGGGCTATCAAGCGCAGGACGCATCGTGCTTTCCGATGCCGATGGGCCTAGCTGCCACTTTCGCCCCCGATCTGGTCGAGCGGATGGGCGCGGCGATTCGCCGCCAGATGACCGCCGTCGGCGCGCGCCACACGCTGGCCCCCGTAGCCGACGTCGCGCGCGACGCGCGATGGGGCCGCTGCGAGGAGACCTTCGGCGAGGATGTCTATCTCGTCTCGCGGATGGCCGTCGCATACGTGCGGGGCGTGCAGGGCGGCAATGTCGCGGCCGGCGTGATCTGCACCGGCAAGCACTATGCCGGCTACAGTCTTTCCGAGGGGGGACTCAACTGGGCGCCCTCGCATATCGGGTCGCGGGAATTGCTCGATACGTTCATTGTGCCATTTGCCGCAATGATCGGCGAAGCCAATTTGCGATCGATCATGAACGCGTACCAGGAAATCGATGGAATCCCGTGCGGCGCGTCCACCTATCTTCTCAACGATCTGCTTCGCGGCGGGCTCCGCTTCACCGGCACTGTGGTATCAGACTACTTCACGTTGCCTGCCCTGCACGGATACCACAACATCGCGGCGAGCCCCCGGGCGGCTGCGAAGCTCGGTCTCGAAGCTGGCCTCGATGTCGAGTTGCCGCAGCTTGACGTGTACGGCGCGCCGCTAAAGGAGGCCATCGCAGCCGGCGAAGTGCCGATGGAGCTGGTCGATCGCGCCGTCCGGCGCGTCTTGCGCGCCAAGTTCGAACTCGGCCTGTTTGAGAATCCGTACGTTGATGCCGCGGCGGCGCCGGCCATGTTTGACACCATCGATGATCGCGCGCTTGCGCGGGAACTCGCGGGCAAATCAATTGTGATGCTGAAAAACGAGCGCGGGCTTCTGCCGCTGCGCGCCAATCTCAAGCGTATCGCCCTGATTGGACCGACGGCCGATTCCAAGCGGCTCTTGCAAGGCGACTACCACTTCCCGAGCCATCAGGAGATTCTGTTTGGCCCGATTGCCGAGCGGCCGGCGCCACAGAAGTCGGCTCCGCCCGGATCCGGCCGCTTGGGCGCATCCGGAGAAATTAAGCCATTCTTGGAGGCGCCAAAGCGGCCTCTCGGCGATCGATTCCCGCGCATGGTGACGCCGCTTGAGGGCCTCCGCGCCGCTGTCGGTCCGCAGACCGAAATCCGCTCGACTTACGGCTGCAATGCTTTCGACGACGACCGTTCCGGCATCGCCGAAGCAGTGGAAATCGCCCGCTGGGCGGAAGTCGTCGTGCTGTGTGTTGGCGGAAAGTCGGGCCTGATAAGAGGATGCTCCAGTGGCGAGGCGACCGATCGCGCGACTCTAGGTCTGCCCGGGGTGCAGGAGGAGTTGGTCGCCGCTGTTGGCGCGGCCGGAAAGCCGATCGTCTTGGTGGTGATCGAGGGGCGCCCGCTCGCACTGACGAAGGCGGTTGAAAAGGCCGATTCCGCGCTTTTCGCCTTCCTTCCCGGCGAAGAAGGCGGGACTGCCATTGCCGATGTGTTGACGGGCCGCGTCAATCCCGCCGGACGCATCCCGGTTTCGCTGCCACGCGATCAAGGCCAGATGCCGCTGTATTACTCGCACAAGCCATCGGGCCAGCGCAGCCAGTTTTGGGGCGACTACGCCGACATGAGTTGCAAGCCGCTGTTCCCGTTCGGACATGGCCTTAGTTACTCAAGCTTCACCTATTCGGATGGGAGCCTTGATGCGACCGAGGTTCCGCCGGACGGCTGTTTGTCAATTTCGATCAGCGTCGCAAACGATGGGCCGAGCGACGGCGAAGAAGTTGTTCAGTTGTATCTGCGCGACGTGGCGGGCAGTGTGACCCGGCCGGTGAAAGAGCTAAAAGGATTCGCGCGGGTGCCGATACTCGCGGGCAAAAAGCGCCGGGTAGTGTTCACGCTCGACACGAGTCAGGCCGCGTTTCATGGCCGCGACATGGAATTTTCGGTCGAGCCGGGAGAGATGGAAATTCTCGTCGGCGCCTCTTCGGAGGACATTCGCTTCCGCGCCGGTTTTCGAATCGTGGGACCGCGCCGGCGGCTCGCGCTTCTCGACGTAAAGCCAACTACCGTCGCAATCTCATAAGGTCTGGGTCTCGCTTGCTAATCGGGAAAGATCGATAATCCCGATCATGACGGCCGCAACTGTACAGCACTTCCCGCAATCCAATGGCGCAACCGATCTCGGCGCGATCCTTGCCCGCCAGCGCGAGGCGTTTCTTCGCAACGGAGCGCCTTCGCTCGAAGCGCGGCGCGCGGACCTCGCCAAGCTCAAGCAAGCGATTAAGGAAAATACGGGACGGATCGCCGAGGTAATCTCGTCGGATTTCGGCAATCGCTCGACGCATGAGAGCCGGTTTGCCGAGATCTGGACTACGCTGGCAGGAATCCGCCATACCAGCAGTCATCTCGGCAAATGGATGAAGCCAAAGCGGGTTTCGGTCAGCCTGGAACTGATGCCGGGACAGGCGCGTATCATTTATCAGCCGGTCGGCGTCGTCGGCATCATCAGCCCGTGGAATTACCCGTTTCAGCTTTCGATTTTGCCGCTGATGGCGGCGATTGCCGCCGGCGATTGCGTGATGCTGAAGCCGTCGGAATTGACGCCGTGCACCTCGGCATTCCTGGCCGAGTTTCTTTCCGGTCTCTTTCCCGCCGATCAGGTCGCGGTGGTGCAAGGAGGGCCCGAGGTCGGCGAGGCGTTTTCGCGGCTGCCGTTCGATCATCTTTTCTATACCGGCTCGACCGCGGTGGGCCGCAATGTGATGCGCGCGGCCGCGGAGAACCTGACGCCGGTCACGCTGGAGCTTGGCGGCAAATCGCCGTGCATCGTCGGCGACGACGCATCGATGCCCGCCGCGGTTGAAAGCATCATCTTCGGCAAATTGATGAACGCCGGTCAGACGTGCGTCGCACCGGATTACGTTCTCGTGCCCAGGGCGCGGCGAGAGGAATTCGTCCGGCAGGCCGAGGCCGCGGTTCGCAAGTTCTATCCAAGCCTCAAGTCAAATCCCGACTACACCAGTATCGTCAACGAACGCCATTACCGCCGCCTCTCAAACTATATCGACGAGGCCAGGGCGAAAGGCGCCGCAGTCGTCGAAATTAATCCGGCTGGCGAGGCGCTGGAGCCGGGCGCGCGCAAGTTCACCCCGTCCCTTGTGCTCGATCCGGACGACGGGCTCGGCCTGATGCGCGACGAGATTTTCGGCCCGATCCTGCCGATCAAAAGCTACGACCGGCTTGAGGAAGCGATCGAGTACGTCAATCGCCGGCCGCGTCCGCTGGCGCTCTACTATTTCGGCCTCGACCCCAAGCAGCGCGATGAAGTTCTACAGAGGACGATTTCAGGCGGCGTGGGGGTCAACGAGACGCTGATGCATCTCGCGGTCGATGATTTGCCGTTCGGCGGCATCGGCGCCTCCGGCATCGGCGCCTATCACGGCGAGTTCGGCTTCCAGACCTTCTCGCACCGCAAGGGCGTGTTTTTGCAGAGCCGCTTCAACAGCGCGTGGATGCTGCGTCCGCCCTTCGGCAAACTCGCCGATTTCATGCTGAAGCTTTTGATGCTGCGGTAGCGCGCAGGGGCTAAACCGGCATATTCGCGTCGGCGTCGATCGTCACATCGTCGCGTTCGCCGCGCAGCAGGCGCTTATCGGAGACGATGAAGAAGCGCTGGGCGGAGCGCAAGAAGAAGGGGAAATAGCTTGTGGCTTCCAACAATTCCGCAAGCTGCGAAATGTACAAAGGTTAGACCCTTTTCAGAGTTTCCATATAAGGCACATAAGGGAGGTCACAAGGAAAATGAGCAAGCCTCCGATTCGATTTGGATTCCAGTCCGGACAACAGAACGTCACGTGGGAGCGGATGCGCGACGTCTGGGGGAAAATCGACGCCTGGGGCTACGACTCGCTCTGGGCCTTCGATCACTTCTATCCGATCTTCACGCCCGACCCGGCCGGTCCCTGCATGGAGAACTGGACGCTGCTGAGCGCGCTCAGCCAGCACACCAGGCGCGCCCGCATCGGCGCGCTCGTCAGCAGCAATACTTATCGCAATCCGTGCCTGACGGCGAAAATGGCGGCGACGCTCGACCACGTAAGCGGCGGCAGACTCAATCTCGGTCTCGGCGCCGGATGGTATGAACTGGAGCATCGGAGCTTTGGGATCGAATTCAAAACCGTCCGCGGGCGCCTCGAGGCGCTCGACGAGTCGTGCCAGATCATCAAGGAAATGTTCACTCAGGACAGAACCACCGTCGAGGGCAAGCACTACCACGTGGTCGACGCGGTCTGTAATCCCAAGCCGCTCCAGAAGCCGCACATCCCGTTGATGATCGGCGGACGCGGAGAAAAATCCCTGCTCAAGATCGTCGCAAAGCATGCCAATATGTGGAATACGATGCATGCGAATCCCGCCGAGATGAAGCGCCTGATCGACGTTATCGAACGGCACGGCGACGCGGTCGGTCGCAACACCGATGAAATCGAAAAGACCATCATGATGCCGCTGTGCTACAAGGCGTCCAAAGAGCGCGAGCGGCTGATCTCCGGGGGCGTGGCGAGCATGGCGCGGATCACGCCGGAGCAGGCGCGCGATCGAATCATGATCGGCGGTAAGGACGAATGCCTCGACAAAATCGCGCAGTACGCCGAGGTCGGCGTCACGCACTTCATCTTCAGCTTGCGCTGGCCGATTCTCGTCGAGCAAGAGTTTCAGGCGTTCGCCGAAGAAGTGATTCCGGCGGTCCGCCGGCATTGAGGACCGGCTCCGCGCGAAGCCTGCCATACCACCCGATCCACAACATTTGACAATGACTCTGTTGTCGGACAAACACATCATAAGCCGCAGTCTCGGAATTTCTGGCGAGCCACGGGTGGATGTCCTAGCTTTGAACCCGGCCGAATATGCCAGCGTTTTCCCGCGTCATAGATTTTGAACAACCGGTGACGATTTTCAAGAGTAGCTTTCTCGGGAAGCTACTCTGAGGTAGGCCTCAGATGCTAGCTACTCCAAAAGAGTTCCTTCAGCAGGTGTTTCGCGATTTCTCCAAAGACGAATGCCCGTCGATGGCCGCGGCTTTGGCATACGCGACGCTGTTCTCGCTGCCTTCTCTCTTACTAATCGTCATATACATTGCGGGCCTCGTTCTGGGTCCGCAGGCTGCGAGCGGCCAGATCGAATCGAAGCTGAGCGGCGCGATGGGCCCACAGGCCGCCGCGCAAATCCAGACCATGGTGAGCAACGTGGCTCAGAACCATACTGGTGGATTGGTCGCGACGGCGTTGGGACTTGTCGGGCTCATACTTTCCGCAACCAGCGTGCTGCTGCAACTTCAGCAGTGTCTCAACAAAGCGTGGAAAGTAAGGGTGGTTGGTTCCGGCATAAGGCATTTCGCGATGAAACGCGTCCGCTCAATTCTTCTGCTGATTGGAGCCGGGATCCTGGCGATGGTTTCGGTGGCAGCGAGTTCCGCGATTTCGGCGCTGGCGCATATGTTGCCTTTCCCCGGCGCTGCGCATGTTGGGGAGATTGTCACATCATTGGTCATGTTTACGGTAGTTTTCGCGGCGATTCTGAAGGTGATGCCGGATGTCCAATTGCGCTGGAGCGACGTTTGGGTGGGTGGCCTGTTTATCGCCGTATTGTTTGTAGTCGGGAAATTTCTGATCGGGATTTACCTGGCGCACGCCGGGAAAGCCAGCGCCTATGGGGCTGCGGGGTCCCTGGCTGTGATTCTACTGTGGACTTACTACTCAGCGCTGATCTTTCTGCTGGGAGTCGAATTGACTCAGGTATGGGTACGCAGCCAGGGACGCGAAGTCCCGCCGAAGCAAGGCGCTGTCCGCCTGGAGCAGGCTTCATGAGAGTCAATTCATCGAAAGCACGGGCCTCTAGCGTGCCTTTTGCGCGTGACCCCGAAGTATCGCGGTTGCTGTTGGCCGAGGGGCATCTGACGGGACGGCTCTTTGGTAGCATGCTGCGGAAGATCGCGGCGCTGCCGTTGCGGACGGCGAAACACGGTTGCAGCTAGAGCCATGCGGCTTTTGGTTTACTGGGGCGCTTTGACATGAAGCAATTTTTGAAGGAAAACGTGGTTTTGGTGGCGGGCGCCGCCTTGCCGCTGGCATAGCCGAGCGAGGTTTTCAAAACGCTGCCGCCCGTGTCTATGACGGTTGACGGTTCGTCTTCTTTCAGGCGGGCGGCGATTTCGCCAATGCCGATGCCATGCTGCCGGACCAGCGCCGCAATCTGCTCCAGCGCTTCCTCTCGCGCAGCGCTCATGGCTTTTCCCCGCCGACCCAGACGATCAACTGAGCGGTCCCGTAATAGGGAGGAGCGCCCGCCAGGGGCATCATGGGCGCGCTGTGCCTGAAGGACCAACGCTCTGAGAAAGCCGCCACGCCGTTTTTTCTCGTCGCCGCTTTCCTCCAGCCCTTTGGAATGTTTGTTTGCCTGAACGAGTACTTTCCCCACTCAGCCGACACATCGCTGCCTGTGCTGGCCGTTTCCGGCGTCATGCTGGCGCAGCAGGCCATGGGTTTTATCGCTTGGCGGCGCAGCAGTCTCGGCTTTTTCAGTATCCTGTTCTGGACCGTTTTCATCGGCACAGCGATGGCCAAAATGAGGATAGACGGCGATATAGCCGCGATCGCCTCGGGCGTCTCGCTTTTGTGCCTGAGCCGCGCCGTCGACCGTACGCCGCACCGCGCGATTGCACCGTTGTGGTATTTCATCGGCACCGCTGGATCGCTGGGCGGTTTTTTCGATCTTGTGAAAGGCTCGTCGCTGGAACTGAGCTGCCTGGGCCTGAACGCCTACGTGATTTACCTCAGCATACTGCTGGCGAGCCGTGTGTGTGGCGAATTGCTGATTCTTGGGGAAATCAGTAATTCGCCACACACAGGTTAACAAATCTCTGGATGAGTTGGTCGCTCCCCGGCTCCTTTGGATAGCTCCGGATCGCAAGAAGATGGGCCTCTTCATCGTCCCGGATACGTTGATCGGTTGTCTCTGGCTTCAGCTCGCAAGCGCAATCGCTGATTTTCGCAAGTTCCGCCTTTGCGAGGGTTGCAAGAAGCCGATGCTCGTGGCGCCGGAAGGATCAGGTTACCGAACGAACCGAAAGACGTGCTCGAACGCATGTCGCATCAGGTTGTACTCGCGCCGGAAGCTCGAGGCTCGCCAGCTGCGCGATCAAAAGCTGTCTGTCCGGGAAATTGCGAAGCGCCTCGGCACCGGAATCGAGCAGGTCAAGAGGTGGATCGCCGAGCGCTAGTCTGATGGCGAAGCGCGGAACAAACGAGGGATCGATCTTCAAGCGCAAAGATGGGCGCTGGGTCGGCTCTCTCAATATGGGCTGGGAAGACGGCAAGCGTAAGCGAAGACATTTCTACGCCGCAACAGCCGGGGAGGTGCGAGATGAACTGCTCAAAGCTCGTTCCGATCAGTCTCGTGGCCTTCCGGTCCGGACCGAGCGACAGACCGTCGCACAGTTTCTCGATCATTGGCTGAAGCACACTCTCAAGGCGAAGGCGAAACCGCGAAGCCATGAGAGTTTTTCAGCAATCGCCCGCCTTCACATCAAACCAACGTTGGGAAAGATTCAGCTCCACAAGCTCACGCCTCAGCATGTCCAGAAGCTGCTGGACGAGAAGAGCCAGCCGTACAAGGTAAAGAAAAAGAACGGTACCGAGGAGAATAAGCAGGGACGCTCGCCACAAACTGTTGCGAATATCGGAACCGTATTGCGAAGCGCGTTAGCACAGGCATTGAAGTGGGGGCTGGTCGCCCGCAATAGCGCCGCGCTCGTTACTCCTCCGCGTATTACGCGAAAGCAGATCGAACCGCTCGATCCGGAGGGCGCTCGCAAGCTGCTTGGAGAGGCAAAGGGTTCGAGGTTTGAGCCAGTTTACGTGACGACACTTACGCTTGGTCTCCGACGAGGCGAGGTGCTCGGACTGCGCTGGAGCGATGTCGATATGGAACAGCGCACCCTTCACGTCAGCCAGTCGCTGCAGCGTTTGCTCACCGGCTCCGACATAAAGGGAAAGAAGAGTGCTCTCCAAGCAACCGAGACCAAGACCGACGGGAGCCGGCGGTCGATCGCTCTCCCGGATTCAGTGGTCAAAGCGCTGAAGGCCCGACGCGTCAAACAGGCCGAAGAGCGCCTAGCGGCAGGCTCCGAATGGAAAGATTCCGGACTCGTATTCACAAGCGCGACCGGTCGAGCGGTGGAGCCAAAAGTTCTTCATCGTGAATACAAAGCGTTGCTCAAGAAAGCCGAGCTTCCGACCACCTTGCGATTTCATGATCTGAGGCACAGCGCGGCATCTCTTCTGCTCGCGCAAGGCATCCATCCGCGCGCGATCATGAAGCTCCTCGGGCACAGCCCGATCACCGTCACCATGAACGTGTACGGCCACGTCATGCCGGCGATGATGCGCGACGCGGCCGACAAGATGGACGCGATTCTCGGCGGCGCTTAGTTCCGATCCGATCGCGCGCGACCGCCCTAAACTCCCTTTGGCCAATCTGGACAGTCGCGGCGCTCGCGCAAAATTTGAACGCTGACTTGGATGGGAGACGGCGCCCCGGTCACTTCTCAGGAAAGTTAGGCGCCCCGTTTCCAGCCCGGTTTTTCGGTAGTGACGCAGTTTGAAATTTGCCGCACATAGAAACCCATTAGGTTAGTCATCAGCCGATGCGAACACTCGCGCCAATCAGACGCAGACCAAGCCTTGCGGCGACGCGCTGAGATGATCGGTTGGACCTTGCCGTGCTGTAGAAGAGTGCGCGGGCACTGAGGTTCGGCAGCGATGACCAACCGGCGGTAACGGCGGCCGCAAATCCTTGAGCACGGGATCTCGGAAACGTCACCACGCCGATCTCCGCGCCGATGTCGCCGATGCGAGCTGCGAACGCGATGGACGCAATTTCGTCGTCGGCGAGCGCGACGCACCAAGGCTCCCAGAAGTCGCCGCCCCCCTTAAAACCTGCGTCAAGCATGGGCTGAGGCAGACCCCGGTCAGCGAGGCGAGCCAGCATCTGCTCGCCCTCCACCGAATCTCCTCGCACGATCCTCGCGGGGTGCTCGCATTTCAGACTGTTCGGGAGTCTGTAAATGACGCCCTGAGCGATGGTCACGACGGGTTGGCCACGCGACAACAGATCGATGACTTTTCCCAGACATTGAGGCAGGACATCAGGATCGCGCCATGAGGGCTCCTCCGTGGCTATGGCAAGTAAGCTCAGAGCGATCTGATCCCCAACGTCGTGCCGAACGCGTGCGATGTTGCCTTGTGGGCACCCCGCGAAGAATAGGCGCGGCCCGGATGAACAATCTGGGTCGTTCTCCCGCTATATGCGCTCTGAGTTGGAGATCACAAAAGTCGTCTCGACATCGACATGCAGGAGCCGCAGATCGTCGGCCTCTGCTTCGCTGGAAACGGGTTCCTTCAATTGCGCTTCTCTTTAGCTCTGCGCGGAGCGCTTCTCATACGAACCGCGTTAGCAATGCGTCGTTCAGCGCTTTCGTGATCCAGCTGAAAGCACCTGAATTCGTTTCACTCTCACTGAAATCCCGTGGCTGTCAAATGTGGCTGTCAAATGGCCTGGGAGCCGCCAAAGTAGTGAAAAAACCCTTTATCTACTTGGTGATCCCAGCGGGAGTCGAACCCGCGTTCCCGACGTGAGAGGCCGGTGTCCTAACCACTAGACGATGGGACCATCGTCGCGCGCGCCGCAGCGCGCGCTTTGCAAAAATCGTTGGCTGAGGAGGCAGGACTCGAACCTGCAATCGCCTGATCCAGAGTCAGGTGCCTTACCAATTTGGCCACTCCTCAGCGCAGGTCTGCAAATATAACCAACGGCCCTCACCCGCGCCACCGAGCCCGTGCGACGCTACTTGATCGCGGTGTGGCGGAGCGTCTCGGCGTGACGATTGACCAGCGCGTCGCATCGCGACAGCAACGCCGGGTTGGCCGAGTGGCGTTCGATCATGTAGCTCAGCTCGCCCAGGTCGTGGACCAGCAAGCGCAAACATCGCTCGTACTCATCGGGCGCCTGCAAAGCCTTCAGCAGATCCGACACCACATCTTCGAGTTCGGTTTCCTCGACGTCGAGCGCGATCTCCAGCGCGCGTTCGAGCTTGATTCCGGGCATCGCCTCGCCCTGAGACTTTTCGAGCAGCGACCGCAGCCGCACGATGGTGGCGTCTTCGAGCGAGATCGGACTGGGCTTGTCGAGCATCGATTCCTGATCGAGCACGGTGGTGACCAGGTCCAGCGCGCCGACGTGCCGCGCTTCGTCACGCGCCATCGCGAACCAGAAATCCTGCAGGCCCGGCTCGCTCGCAAAGATCTTCGCGAAGCGTGCGTACAGCGCCATGCTTTGTTTTTCCAATGCGATCGTCGCATCGAGAACTTCGCGCGTCGTGGGCATCGTGGACCGATGATACCTTCTATCTTCGCGGGCGGTAAAGCGCGGAGGCCCGACCGCGCTCGAGCGATCGGGCCTCCGGATGGAATTGCGCAACTGTTATTTCGCGAGCTCGGTCGCGCGCGTCTCGCGAATGACGGTGACCCGAATCTGCCCGGGATAGGTCATATCGGTTTCGATCTTGCGCGCCACGTCGCGCGCCAGCATCGCGGTGTCCTCGTCCGAAATCTGGGTGGGCTCGACGATCACACGCATCTCGCGCCCGGCCTGCACGGCGAAACATTTTTCGACGCCCTTGAACGACTTCGCGATCGTCTCGAGGTCCTCCAGCCGCTTGACGTAGCTCTCGAGCACCTCGCGCCGCGCCCCCGGACGCGCGCCCGACAGCGCATCGGCCGCATCGACCAGCGGCGCCAGAATCGTCTCGGCCTTGACTTCCTCATGATGCGCCGCGATCGCATTTACGATTTTCGCCGACTCGCCGTATTTGCGGGCGATCTCACCGCCGATCAACGCGTGCGAGCCTTCGACCTCGTGAGTCAGCGCCTTGCCGATATCGTGCAGCAGGGCAGCGCGACGAGCCTGCTTTTCGTTCAGCCCCAGCTCGGCGGCCATCGCGCCGCAGATGAACGCAGCTTCGATCGAATGCATCAACACGTTCTGCGCGTAGCTGTAGCGATACTTGAGCATCCCGAGCAGCTTGACCAGTTCGGGATGGATTCCGTGCACGCCGACCTCGATGATCGCGCGCTGACCGGCCTCGCGGATCGATTCCTCGACCTGCTGCTCGGCCTTGCGAACGACTTCCTCGATACGACCGGGATGAATGCGGCCATCCGAGATGAGCTGCTGGAGTGCGACGCGCGCTATTTCGCGCCGGATGGGGTTGTGGCACGAAATCACGACCGCCTCGGGAGTATCGTCGATAATTATGTCGACACCGGTGGCCGCCTCGATCGCCCGGATATTGCGTCCTTCGCGGCCGATGATGCGGCCCTTCATCTCGTCGTTGGGCAGCGCCAGCACCGAGACCGTGCGCTCGGCGACGAACTCGCCGGCCAGCCGCTCGATCGCGATTGCGATGACTCGTTTGGCGCGGCGGTCGGCCTCCTCGCGCGCCTCTTCTTCGACGATTCGTATGTGCTTGGCAGCGTCGGTGCGCGCCTGGCCGATCATCTCGTCCATGAGCGAGCGCTTGGCTTCCTCGCGGGTCAGGCCGGCGACGGCTTCGAGCTTGGTGCGCGCCTCGTCGATATGTGACTGCAGCAGTTCTTCTTTATCGGTGAGATTTTTCTCGCGCGAGCGCAAACTTTGATCGCGCCGGTTGAGGTCGGCTTCGCGCCGTTCGAAGGCTTCCTGGCGCTTTTCGAAAGTCTCCTCGCGTGCTTCGAGCTTCTGTTCGATCGCAGCTATTTCGCGCCTGCGATCGCGCATCTCGCGCTCGGCGTCGGCTTTCGCGCCGACCACGATATCCTTTGCCTTGAGTTCGGCCTCCTTTGCTGCTAGCTGGCTCCTGGTTTGAGCCTCCTTGGTTATTTCTTCGGCCTGAGCGCGCGCGGCCTGCAGGTTAACGGCGTCCCTACGCTGTTTCGTTATTCCCCAAATGAAAAAGACCGCGCCACCAACTATGAATCCCAGGATTGCGGTGATTAGAGCCACCCTGGTTTACCTCCTTGGTCCGCGTTCCGCGAGCTGGCAGTGGCGCTTCGCAGGCTCGATGAACGGCGGACTCAGTCACAATGATGTTTAGCCGCCGGTCGAGCCCCGTTTCGGGGATTCGATCGAGCAGCTGGAATGAATAGGCGAGTCCCACGCTGATCGCTTCGCGGCCCATCTGGCCGATGAAACGATCATAGTGACCCCCGCCACGGCCCAGCCGCTGCCCTTCGAGTCCGAAGGCGACGCCGGGAACACATACGAGAATTTTCGCGAACTTTTTGCTGTCGAGAGGCTCCGACGACTCGGACGGCGCGAGGATTCCATACGCGCCGCGGGCGAGTTCGGATCGATCGCGAATCCTTCGCGCGACGATCGTGCCCGCCGCCGCGTCAACGCGCGGATAGAAGACGGCGCGACCAGCGGCCAGCGCGTCGGACAGGATGCGGTCGGTCGAGACTTCGTTACCGTGAGCTTTGTAGAGGACGATCGCGGATGCGGCGCGGTAGAACTCGCTCGCGATCATTTGCCGCTCGATGATTTCCGACCATGCCGCGGCGCGCTCGCCGGGGAGCGCATCGCGGGACGCGGTCATGATCGCGCGTAGATTTTTCTTTTCGTCCGCCACAGTCGTTGCCATGGCGGGAGCGGGCTCAACTACTCGATTGCGCGGCGCCATCGCGCACGCCTGTCGTTCTCGATCCGGCTGACAGCCGGCCTGTATCCGCGATACGTTCCATCGCGAAAGCCTTCGTTGCGGTTGAAAAATATTGCAAGGGCCCCATGCTTGTAAGCACCGCGCTTAGGCCACTTTCGAGATCCACAATTCCCATTCCCGTCCCCGTCCGAAATCGCTCACCTCTGGGATGCCGCGCGCCGTCACGACGATTCATGCTCATTCGCCGTCGATGGCCGCGGACAGCCGTTTATTCATCGCCGCGATTCGATCCACCAGCTCTTGATGCTCCCGGCGCAGGTGTTCGAGCTCTTCGGCGAAATTTAACGCAGCCAGGATTGCCAGGTTCACTGAATTGACCGTCTGGCTCCCGGCGCGGATATCCTTGATCTTTTCGTCCACCGTCTCGGCCACGGACTTGACCCACTCATCGCCGCCATCGCTGGCGACCGTCAGGCTTTGTCCCATGATCTGGACGTTGACGCCCTTCATCTTCAGCCAAGATCGATCCCGTCGAAGCGGGTGAGAATCTTTTCGATCCTGCTTCGCACGTCGTTGCGCTCGTTTTCATGCTGCTGGCGCTCGGCGTTCAACTGCTTCACCTGGCCGGCGGCATCGGCATAGCGTTTTTCGGTTTCCGCGAGTTTCTGGGCGAGTTGCTCATTTTCCTTGCGCAATTGGTGGATGCGCGCCACGGAAGCCTGAATCCGCTCGTCTAATTGCTTTAATACATCTGTCGCCATGAGAAAGAATCTTCTACTTTTAGTTTAATTTTCGATTAACTGACCTGTCAAGCTGCATAAGAACCGCTGGCACTCTGCTCCCTTGCGCCGTCACTTGCAAACAGCGCATCGACAAACTCACGCGCGTCGAACTCGCGCAAATCCTCGATCGCCTCGCCCAGTCCCACGAACCGCACCGGAATTTTAAGCCGATCCGCGACCGCGACCACCACGCCGCCCTTCGCCGTGCTGTCGAGCTTTGCCAGCACCACTCCGGTAAGCGGCACTGCGTCGCCAAAAATCGCCGCCTGGCTGAGCGCATTCTGGCCCGTATTGGCGTCGAGCACGAGCCACGTCTCATGCGGGGCGCCGGGCAACTCGCGCGCGACTATGCGGGCAATTTTCTTGAGCTCCTCCATCAAGTTGACCTTGGTTTGAAGGCGCCCCGCCGTGTCGATCAGGACCGTGCGCGTCTTTCGCGCGACCGCGGCTTTGACCGCGTCGAAGGCGACCGCAGCGGGATCCGATCCCGGCGATTGCTTGATGATGTCGGCGCCGGCGCGATCGCACCATACCTCGAGCTGCTCGATTGCGGCCGCGCGAAACGTATCTGCCGCGGCAACGATCACGCTGCCGCGCTCGGCCTTGAACCGGGCCGCGAGTTTCGCGACCGTCGTGGTTTTGCCCACGCCGTTGACGCCGACCAGCATGATCACCAGCGGCGCATCGCCCGAGTCGGCAGGCCGGCGCTCTGCGGACATCAGGATCGTCGCGATCTCAGCCTTGAGCGCGTCGCGGATCGCGTCGGGGCGATTGTCGTTGCCCAACTTCGCGCGCACCGCGGCGGCAATCTTCATGCTCGCCTCGACGCCAACGTCGGCGGCAATCAGCGCTTCCTCAAGGCCCTCGTAAATGTCGTCGATCTTTGCGCTTCCGGTCAGCGCGGCTCTGATGCGCGCCAGAAAGTTTTCGCGCGTCTTGCGCAGACCCAACCCGATTCTGACCGGTTCGCGAACCGTCGGAGGCGGCGCGACGTATTGCGCCGGCTCAGCGACGGCCGGCTCGGCGGTTTCGGGCGTCGGTTCAGCCGCGATCTCGGCAGCCGGCGGCAGCTCGGCTTCCAGACGGGGCGGACGCGACGGGCGCGCCTTGCGGAGGCTCCACTGAATCAGGACTCCAATGAAAACCAGGCCCGAACCGGCGCCGGCGGCGATAATCAGAATGAGCGCGATGTCGAAAGGATGCACGTTGCGTCGCCCGGAAAAATAATCCTGAAGAATTTTTTTCTGCGCCAAGAATAACAGTCGCGCTCCCGCTCCGAAACCGCAGGGGTGACCCCTGGCCGTGGCGACGGCAGCGCAGTATTAGGCCGTTGGCAGAGTGAGCGCCCGCCAGCGGCGGGCGGCCTTAACATTGGGTGCAGGGGTCACCCCCTGCAAACCCACGGCGGGTTTCACATTCGATTACGTTCCCGGCTATAAGAAATATGGGCCGCGACGAGATCGCAAAATCACGCGGACCCTCGATCACGAAGGGAGATCATCTGGAAATGCCCAAGCTCAAAGGCAAGGTGGCAATCGTAACCGGCGCCAGCCGTGGCATCGGCAAGGCAATCGCCGAACTGTTCGCCAAAGAGGGCGCCAGGGTGGTGTGCTCCGCGCGCACGCTCAAAGAGGGCGAGCATCCACTGGAAGGCTCGCTTGAGACCACCGTCGCCGGCATCAGGAAGACGGGCGGCGAGGCAACCGCAGTCACCTGCGACGTCTCGTCGGAAGCCGACTGCGAGAAACTGGTCGCGCAAACGCACCAGCTCTACGGACCGGTTGACGTACTGGTGAACAACGCGGCGCTGAGCTACTTCATCCCGGTCAAGGATTTCCCTCCCAAGCGCTGGATGCGCTCGTTCGCGGTCAACGTTCACGGCCCGTTCATGCTGAGCCATCTGGTGCTCAAGGACATGATCCCGCGCAAGTCCGGATCGATCGTCAACATTTCTTCAGGCGCGGCGATCGGACCCGGCCGCGGACCATACAAGAACGCCACCGTCTTTCGCGGCGGCGTATGCTACGGCGCCGAAAAGGCCGCGCTCGAGCGCTTCACGCAAGGCCTCGCGGAAGAAGTTTACGACGATGGAATCTCGGTAACTTGCGTGTCGCCATCGCAAGTCGTCGCGACCCCGGGCACGGTTCATCATCATCTGGTCACAGGACCCGACGACCCCAGCGGCGAGCCGGTGCAATGGATGGCGCAGTCGGCGCTCATTCTCGCCACCGAACCGCTCGACAAGGTGACGGGTTTGGTGACCTACAGTCAGCCGCTGCTCAAGCAGTACGGCGTGATCGAAAAGGGCGTCGGAATCGGATTCGGCCGCACCGGCAGCGGCTACAGTTTGATCTAGCCGCCGCCCCAAGATTTTGAGCGCAAAAGAGCGGCGCGGCAATCGGATGATCGCCGCGCCGCTGCGTCACTGTTTTCTTACGCCGCTTGCGGGATTCTGAGCGAAATAATCCGCGACACGCCCGGACGATCCATGGTCACGCCGTGAATCTGATCCGCGCGCTGCATGGTGCGCTGGTTGTGCGTGATCACGATAAACTGCGAGCGCTGTTTCAGCTCCGCCATCAGCGTCGTGAACGCCGCCAGGCTGAACTCGTCCAGCGGGGCGTCAACTTCGTCCATCACGCAGAACGGGCTCGGGTTGAGCAGGAACAGCGAGAAAATCAGCGCCATCGCGGACAGCGCTTTCTCTCCGCCTGACAGCAGCCCGATCTCCTTGACCTTCTTGCCCGGCGGCTGCACCAGCACGTTCACTCCCGCCTCGAGCACGTCGCCGGCGTCGGTCAATTCCAGCCGGCCCTTGCCGCCGCGCAGCAGTTTGGGGAACAGCTCGGCAAAGTTTTTCGCCGCGCCCTCGAACGTCTCGGCGAAACGTTTTCGCGCCTCGCGATTCAGATGCGTGATCGTCCTGGTCAGATCGTCGAGCGCACTCTGCAGATCGGCGCGCTCGGCGCCGAGCACGCCGGCGCGCTCCTCGAGCTCCTTGACCTCGCTGTCGGCGGCGAGATTCACCTCGCCGATTCGTTCCATCTTCGCGCGCAACTCGACGATCCGCGCGTCGTCATGCGCCGCAATTCTGCCGTCGAGGGCGGGAATTATCTCGGCCGCCATCGCGTCGAACTCGGCGCCGAATTTCTCGATGAACGCGCGCGCCAACTCCTCGCTGAGCGCGCGGGCGCGTTCGCGCTTGAGGCCGCACTCTGTCGCCTCGGCTTCCAGAACCGTCAAGCTCTCCTGTGCATTTTTGTAGTCGGCGCGGCGCCCCTCCAGCGCACGCTCGGATGCGTCGCAACCCGCGCGCAGGCGCAAAAGTTCCGCTTCGAGTTCGCCTTCGCGGGCGCGCGCCGCAGTGTCCTGCGCCGACAGCGTCTCGAGTTCGCGCGCGAACTCGGCGCGTTCGAGGTGCGAGCGTTCCAGGGTTGCGCGATGCTCGTCGAACTGCGCTTCCAGATCGCCCGCCTCGCGCCGCGCATGCGCCAGTTCGCTTTCGAGCGCGCCGAGCCGCGACTTGCGCGCCTCCACCTTGGAGGCCGCTTCGAGCATCACGGCGCCAATCTCCTCCGCGGTCGCGCGCCGCGCCGCGATCTCGCCGGCTATCGCGCCCAGCCGCGCTCGCGCCTCTTGCTCGGCCATCGCCAGTTCTTCCAGGCGCGCGTTTGACGTGATCACCAGTGCGGCGAGCTCGCTCAGCCGGCGGCGGGAATTGCCGCCGTGGGCTTCCGCGAGCGCGACCGATTGTTCGCCGCGGGCCAGCGCGCCGCGACGCTCGATGGCGACTCGTTCTGCTTCGCGCGCCATCCCCCGTCCCTGCTCGAGCTCGGCGTCCGCGCGCTCGCGTTCAGCGCGCACCGCGGCGAATTGGCCGACTCGCGTGCGATGTTCTTCTTCGGCGCGCGCCAGTTCGCGCGTCTCCGCTTCAGTTGCCGCCAGGTCCACCGCCGCGTGATTGTCTTCGGCGCTGCCTCCGCTGATCATTCGGCCGGGCCATACGAGGTCGCCGTCGCGCGTTACAAAAACGGTCCCGTGACCATTGAGATTCGACGCCGCCAGCGCGGAACGCAGGTCGTCGGCCAGCATCACATGACCCAGCATCGCCTCGGCAACCGGCCGGACGCGCGGCTCGAATTCGAGCATCTCGACCAGTCGTCCCGCGATACCGGGTGCGTCGATCGCCGGATGCGCCGCGACGGCGGCATCGGGTTCCTGCACGAAGTCCATCCGGCCCGCGCGATTTTCTTTGAGGATCTCGATTGCGCGGAGCGCGAAGTCCGGCGATTCGACTATCACCGCGTCCATCTGATCGCCAAGCACGGCTTTGAGAGCCGGCTCCAGCCCAAGCGGTGCTCGCACGACCTGTTTGAGGATCGAAGGGTCGACGGCGGGACGATCGCCGTTGAGCGATTCAAGTATCGTGCGCAGCCTCAGATCGATGCCGTTCGAGGAAAGATTGGATTGAAGTTCGCCGCGCGCGCCCAGCACGCCACGCAGCGAATTGACGCGCGCGGTCAGATGATCGAGCGCCGTGCGCGCCTCGATCTCGCGCTCCGCGGCCTCGCGCCGCGCTCCTTCGAGCTCGGCCGCCGCTGCGCGCGACGCTTCCAGGTCCGCTTCCGCCGCGCGCATCAGTTCGCGCGCGGCCTCGAGCGCGGCTGCCAGCGCCGGTGTTTCAACCGTGGTCGCGCCGAGGCGTTTTTCGAGTTCCGCGCGCTCGCCGGCTAGATCGCCCAGCCTGCCCCGAATTACCGCCGCCTCGCGAACGACGTCGGACAAGTCGTCCTTGCATTCCTCGCCGCGGCGCTCGGCCTGCTTGAGTTCGCGATTGGCAGCTTCGTGCTTGAGGGAGATTTCCTTGAGGACAGCGTCGGCGTCGCCGCCGCCCGCTGCAACTTCGCGCGCGAGCATCGCGCCCGCCGCGGCGCGGTTCGCGCGCGCCAGCGTCGCCTTCGATTCCAGTTCGACGAGGCGCGCGCGCAGCTCGAGTTCGAGCTGCGAGGTCGCGTCGAGCCGCCGCTGCAAAAATCCGCGCGTGCGGGCGCGTTCCTGAGCGCCGGAATGAAGATTCTCGAGTTCGCGCTGAGCACCGCCCAGTTCGGACCGCGCCGACTGCGCGGCCGACGCGGCCGCGTCGGCCTGCTCGCGTATCGCGCTAGCGCCGGTACGGGCGCTGTCGAGCCGGCTCTTCAGCTCCGCGTCGCGGCCGGTTTGTATCGCCAGTTCTTCGCGCTGATCGATCAGCCGCCGTGCCGCGGCGTAACGTTCCAGTTCGCCGAGCTCGGCCTTGACGACCTTGTAGGTCTCGGCTTTTTTGGCTTGCCGGCGTGCGAAGCTGAGTTGACGCTCGATTTCGCTGAGCACGTCGTCCACCCGCGCAAGATTTTCCTTCACGCGCTCGAGCTTGCGCTCGCTCATCTCGCGCCGGCCTTTGAACAGCGACAAGCCGGCAGCTTCCTCGACGAGCGTGCGCAGCTCGTGCGGCTTGGCCTGGATAATTTCCTCGATTCGGCCCTGCTCGACCAGCGAATAGCCGCGGCTGTGAATCTGCGCCGCCATGAAGAACTCGGTGATATCCTTCAACCGGCACGGAATTTTGTTGAGCAGATATTCCGACTCGCCGGAGCGATACGCGCGCCGCGTCACCGCGACTTCGCTGAGCGCCGCATACGGCTCGGGAAGCCGGCTGCCTTCTTCGGCCTCCAGCACCAGAGAAACCTCGGCCATTCCGGCCGCCGGATTCGACTCGTTGCCGGCGTAGATAAGGTCCTCGACGCTCTTGCCGCGAAGCCGCGTCGGCGCCTGCTCGCCGAGCACCCATCGGATCGCGTCGACGACGTTCGATTTGCCGCATCCGTTGGGACCGACCACCGCCGTCATCCCCGGCGCGAAGCCGATCGTCGTCGAATCGAGAAATGACTTGAAGCCTAGTAGTTCAAGGCTCTTAAGACGCATGCTGCCTTCGCCTCCACCACACCACCGCCTTCCCAAGCTTATCCCAAAGTACCCTCAGAGGGTCAAGAGCACCCCCAACATATCGTGTGTCGCAGGACAGGTACCCCAGTAAATTGTGGGTCTCGGCCGTTGGCACGGCTGGCCAGTATTAAGACCGCGTGCACGGGAGGCCAGTGTTAAAAAAGTGAAAAACTAATCCTGGATTAGCTCGGTATTCCAGTAAGCGCTATCGACCTGCGACAGGTACGGCATCCATTCCCGGTACCGCCGCAGGCTGAACATCTCGGACGAAAACGGAGTCCACTCGGGGCGGCGCGGCCTGCGGAACAGATGCATCCCGGCTTCGTCAGGCGTGCGGCCACCCTTGCGGCGATTGCAGTGATGGCACGAGCATACGATGTTCTCCCACGTGGACATCCCGCCACGCGAGCGCGGAATGATATGGTCCAGGTTGAGCTCGGTGCGCGGCAATTTCTTGTGGCAATACTGGCATGTGTTGCCGTCGCGGGCGAAGATGTTGAAGCGCGAGAATCGCACGTGGCGCTTGGGCACCCGCTCGTACGCCGTCAGCAACAGGACCCGCGGCACCCGGATGAAGCCGTTTACTATCCCCAGCCGCTCATGCTGAATTTCTATCGACAGGTCGCGCCAGCTGTCGAAGTCAAACGTGTGATACTGCTCATCGACGGCCTTCGCAACGCCCTGATAAAGCAGCGCAAACGCGCGTTTTACCGACGTAACGTGAACCGGCAGGTACGAGCGATTGAGAATCAGGACCTTGCTGTTGAGCAGGCCCGCTCCCGGGAGGCTGGGCGCAACCATGAAGGCCGCAGCAGACATCACATGACGAGTATCGGCCCCCCGATACCATGTCAAGATACTGGTGGATTAAAAGACCGTTATTGATGCGCTAATCAAGCTTGCTTGCGGTGGTCGGGCGTGCCTCGTATGATCGTGGGCAAGTTGTCGACGCAAAGGGTAAAACGATGTCCCACTGGACGCGAGCGTTTTCTTCATCGCTCGCGATGCCCGCGCGAGAACTCCCGGCAATCGCTCTTCCACATGCAATCACATCGGATTTGCCAGAATAGAGAGTCCATCTGTGAAACGAGAAATCGCAATTAACGCGTCCGCACTCGAGGTCCGGGTGGCGCTGCTCGAGGATAACCAACTCGCCGAATTCTACCTCGAGCGCAATCGCCAGGTTGGACTGGCGGGTAACATCTATAAGGGCAAGGTCACCCGCGTGCTGCCCGGGATGCAAGCGGCGTTTGTCGATATCGGCCTGGAGAAAGCGGGCTTCCTGCACGTCTCGGATTTTTACGACGGAGTCTCCGCACTCAACATCGTGGCGGAAGTGATCGGCGAAGAAGATGTCGAGACCGAGCCGATCGGCGACAACGAGTTTGCCGAAGCCGAGACGAACTCCACTGACGAAGCCGGCGCCGGCGCCAACGGCGATGAAAGCAGGGCGCGGCCATCGCGCGGACGCCGCCGCGGCCGAGGCCGCCGGACTCAGGCGCCGCAGCGCTCGCGGCTTCCCATCGAGCAGCAGTTGCGCCGCGGCCAGGACATCATGGTTCAGATCGCCAAGGAACCGATGGGCACCAAGGGCGCGCGGCTGACGTCGTCGATTTCGATGCCTGGGCGCCATCTCGTCTATACCCCTGCCAGCAATCACATCGGAGTGTCCCGTAGAATCGCCAGCGCCGAGGAACGCGCCCGGTTGCGCGCTGACGTGGGAGAACTCAGGCCGCCGCAGGGCGGTTTCATCGTGCGCACCGCGTGCGAGGGCGTCAGCCGGCGCGAAATCCAGCGCGACGTCGCCTTTCTGACCAAGCTGTGGAGCTCGATTGTGCGCAAGAACGAGAGCATGCCGCCCGCGTCGATACTCTACAGCGATCTCGACGTGGCCTTGCGTATCGTGCGCGACCTCTTTTCCAGCGAGGTGGACCGGCTATGGTGCGACGATCCGACTACCTACAGCCGGATCGTACAGTTCGTGCAGAACTATATGCCGCGGCTGCGCGCGCGGGTGACGCTCCATGACGGGGCCGCGCCGCTGTTCGATCGCTTCAATATAGAACCGCAGATCGAGCGCGCGCTGGACCGCAAGGTATGGCTCAAGTCGGGCGGCTACCTGGTTTTCGATCAAGCTGAAGCGCTGACCGCGATCGACGTGAATACCGGACGCTTCGTCGGCAAGCGCAGCCAGGACGAGACCATCTTCAAGACCAACCTCGAAGCAGTGGAGGAAGTAGTAAACCAAGTTAGGCTGCGCAACATCGGCGGAATCATCATAGTTGATTTTATCGACATGGATCGCGAGGCCGATCGCAAGAAGGTCAGCGACGCGCTGGCGATTGCGCTCAAGCGCGACAAGGCGCGCACCTCCGCGCTCAAAATTTCCGAACTGGGGCTCGTCCAGATGACGCGCAAGCGCACCCGCGAGAGCCTGGAGAAATTGCTGACCGATACGTGTCCGCGATGCGACGGGCGGCGCGTCGTCAAATCGGTGCCGACTCTCGCCGCCGAAGTGCTGCGCGGGATTCAGCGCGAGGCGGTTTCCAAGTCCGCGGGCGATATGCTGATCGTCAAGCTCAATCCCGAAGTCGCGCGCTACCTCTATAATAACGGTGCGAAGGACCTCGAGACGCTCGAGCATCGGCTCTCGACCAAGATAGTGCTGCGCTCCCACGACGGCATCGAACTCGGCGCGTTCGAACTCGCCAGCGCCCCCGCCGCCGCCTAACCCCTTTTCTGCCCGACCGCGCTCCGTTGTCGGCGACATAAAGGAACAATCACCTGCGCGGTGGGCGGCAGGGGCCGCGGCCCCTGCACCCGCAGTGAGAAGACGTGAAAATCTGCGCAGCGCATCTTTTCGCGACTACGCGATGGCAGGAGCGACCCCTGCACCCAGTGTTAACGCCGCGCTCCGTTGTCGCGCGCGTCCCCTGCCAATGGCTTAATACTGCGCTGCCGTCGCCACGGCCGGCCTGTTAGAACTTTTTTTGTGTCATCCTGAGCGCAGCGAAGGATCTCGCGCGCCAGCGCGTATCGCTTCAGCACGAGCATCCGGTTACGCAAAGCTCTCCTGCTAGGCGGAACACGCCGAGGACACTATCCCAAAATAACCTGCGCAGGCACGCGGCTAATACCCGGCTATCATTGTGGCGATCTGAGCGTTGACCCTGAGAAAGTCGGCATCACGACGAAGCGTCGAACGAAACTCAAACGTCGGCAGGCTCGTGGTAAACATCCGAAGGCTTCCGCCTAATGCCAATCTGATGGCGGCTTAGGCCCTACGACTAACAACACGTCATTCTCGCTGTTCACGCTCATATTTAGTTTAGACGTTATTGTTCCGCCCAGAATCGCAAGGAGCAGATTGCTCAGATTATGTGCCAAGGAATCATCCTCTTTGCCTGTCACTAGAATCGCGTTCGCACCCGTTGCCCCATAGGCATTCGAACCCAAAAATTTTGTCGTCCACCCCGCTTGCGTAAAGAGTTCGGCGAACTCTTGCGCGCGTTTGATGCAGTCAGTCTTTCCGCTACAAGCGATATTGATGGAGTGTTTCCCTAATATCTGAAAACCGCGATACAGAGCTTTGCGTTCATAATCTCGCAACGGTCCCCATAGTTCCTTTGGATGACGGTCTTGTGGTCCGCCAAATAGTTCCAACAAGGATTCCAACTCTCCCGCGACAGCATCACGCGATCGTGCGACGTCGCGCTCGGCATCTTTGAGCATGCCAATTCGGAATTGAATAGCAGGGAAATCGCTCGCGTACTGATTCCACTGTGCAGCAAATGCCTTTAGAGATACGACGCACTCCTTCCATTGCTGTTCGATTTTGCGTAACCACTTTCCAGCGTCTTCAAGCATGGGCGAATCGGAACGAGCAAAGAGTTCTTGGTCTCTGATGGGTATTGGATTGAAAGTCGGCAGCGATGAACGGATATTCGGATCAGGGGCTGAAATCGCCGTCGCTGGAGTCGGTGCAGCGTTCTCGGAGAGGTTCACGACACCGTGTCCTACTGCGCGCCATACCTGAAAGGCGCTGACCGCGGCACTTAGGGCGACAACGACAAATGTCGCGATTAGAAAAAATCCGAAGGGATGCTGACTAGCCACACGAAGGCCATTATTCAGATAACCCCGCGCTTCAGGACTCTGAACAAGGGCCTCAGTTGCGCTGACCAACCAAGGATCGCCATGCGCGTGGATTTCGTCGCTGATGAAAACCGCGATGTATGTCGCGATGGTGATTGCGACCATTGCGACCGCGCCTAGAAGTAATTTCCCGAATGACGTGAGTTGACGCCAAAACGGGAGAAACAGATCGCCGACTCTGGGCACGGTCGGATTATGCCAGATATTCGCTTGGGTCTCGAACCTAACATAATCCCCTTCTAACAGGGCGAAGCCCGCATCTTCTCTTAACATTGGGTGCAGGGGTCACCCCTGCCCAAGGAGGTGCGGAACCCACGGCGGGTTCCGCATTCAATCAAATGATTTCCCCTTCCCCGCGCGACCTCGCTACTCGTGCGCGGGCCGGTGTGCGGGCGCGCGTCTCTTAACACTGGCCAGCCGTGCCAACGGCCCTGCTCACTCCTGCCATCGCGTAGTCGCGAAAAGATGCGTTGCGCAGATTTTCACGTCTTTTCACTGCGGGTGCAGGGGCCGCGGCCCCTGCCGCCCACCGCGCAGGTGATTCTTCCTTCGTGCCGCCGCCAACGGCCCCTGCCCGGCGAGCCAATCCAGATAGGCATCGATCATCCGCCTGACTTGCCGCTTGCCGATCCGTTGATCGAAACCCAAAATTTGGACCAATGTGAGAGTGAAGCCGAAGCCGTTGAGAAACCATCCCGATGAGTAGGGGTCCACGTCCGCCCGCACCACACCTTCCAACTGCCCGCGATGGATCAGCGCGGCAAAGAACCGGACATAGGCCTTGTGATTCTCCTGCAATTGACGCGTGATATCCGGATCGTCGGACTCGGCCAGCGCCTGGAATTGGATCTTGAGCTCATCAGAATGGGTTCCCAGGTTTTCCAGGTAGACGCGACCTATCCGTCTCAACGCCGACAGGCTGTTCCCGCTATCGGCCGCAACCTCCTGATGCCAGATCTCGAGGATTCGTTCTCCTATCCGCTTGAGGATCCTGATGAAGAGCGCTTTCTTGCTGGGGAAGTACTTGTAGATGGTGGGCTCGGCGATTCCCGCCTCGAGAGCGATATCCGCGGTGCCCGCCACCCGATAGTTGGAGCGGGCGAAGACCTTGGTCGCGGCGCGGAGTATCTGAAGCTCACGCTCCCCGGCCGATAGCCGAGTCCGTGCGGCGCGGGTCGCGCGTGACCGACGGTCAAGCATTGAGCCTCGATGGTTCCCTGTGCCCTTGGCCGGCCAATCGGTTAGCCTTTCGGAAGCCCCAGCACGCGCTCGCCGATTATGTTGTGCTGAATTTCACTGGTGCCGCCGGCGATCGTGAATGCGCGCGACGCCAGCATCCGATATGACCATCGTCCCCGGTCGATCGCGTGGGGTGCGTCGGGTTCGAGCGGTCCGTAGGCTCCCAAAAGTTCCATCGCGTAACTGTTCATCCGCAGGTTGAGTTCGCTGTTCGCCAGCTTGATCACTGAACCCTCGGGTCCCGGCGGCAATCCCTTGAGCCTGCGGGTCAGCTGGCGCAGGCCAGTGTATAACAGTGCAGTTGCCTCGCATGCAAATTGCGCGATTCTCTCGCGCACGCCGCAGTCTTCCCATGCGCACTTGCCGTGGCGATGGACCGTGTTCGCCAGCTTCACCAGCTCTCTCACCGTATCAAGTCTCTCGCCCCCGTTGAAAAGACCTGAACGCTCGAACATCAGCGTGGTGACTGCTACCTGCCATCCCTGGTTCTTCTCGCCCACGAGGTTCTCCTTGGGCGCCTTGACGTCCTCGAAGAACACTTCATTGAAGTTCGCGTCGCCGGTTATCTGCACCAGCGGCCGGACGGTCACGCCCGGGCTGTGCATGTCGACCAGGATATAACTGATGCCCTTGTGCTTGGGGGCCTCGGGGTCGGTTCGCGCGAGCAGGATACACCAGTCGGCGCGATGCGCGTCGGAGGTCCAGGCCTTCTGGCCGTTGATGATGAAGTAATCGCCTTCCTCGACGGCGCGGGTCTGCAGCGAGGCGACATCCGAGCCGGCGTTGGGCTCGGAGTAGCCCTGGCACCAGATCTCGTCGGCCGAGAGGATCTTCGGCACGTGGCGCTTCTTCTGTTCGTCGGTACCCCAGTGCATCAGCGTCGGACCGACCAGCATGATGCCGAGGCCGTTGACGAGCATCGGCGAATTGACCTTGGCGAGTTCCTGGTTGTAGATAAGCTGCTGAGTGATCGTAGCGCCCCGGCCGCCGTATTCCTTGGGCCAGCCGATTCCGACCCATCCCGCGGCGTGCATCTTGCGATGCCATGCCAGGCGATGTTGCCACTGGTTCCCGCCCTCCTGGTCCTTGGGCGCATTTGCCTCGAGCCAGTTGCGGAACTCGCGTCGAAACGCCTCGTCTTCGGGGCTATAGTTGAAATCCATCGACGACCTCCCGGCGGGCTTCACCCTCGCGCTTTGTGCTCACGCCTTGTGCTCGCGCCTTGTGCTCGCCTTTCCTTTATTAGTGAGTACTCACTATACCGCAGGGGACGCTTTTGGTCAAACGCGTTGCCCCACCGGTTCAGGCAAGACGCCGACCTGCATGGAGATGCCGTCCACTTCTGAGGGAAAATGATCCACGCGTATCCATCGGAGGCGTCGATGGCCCGGAGAGGGATTGCCGTCATGGTTCGGCGATCGCCCGCGAATGAGATTGATTCTCGCTATAACTATCGATTTGCTCCCAGGCGCAACGTCGGGGATAAGATGCATAGCTCGACGTGTTTTTTTCTTGACAGGGTGCAACCAACCAGATAATTTTTTTCCCGCTTTATGTATTTTTAGAATTTTCAGCCTGACCGAGTTATCGTTGTAGCGACGACATCCCGGCCACGGAGGCCGGAAGATGTCGAAGCTAGCCGCAGCTATCCGTAACCATTTCGTCGTAGTCCCGCATATCGAAGCGAAGGCTCTTTTTCTTAGAAGCCCAAGGCAGATTCTCGCTCCAACTATCGATTTGCTCCCAGGCGCTGTGTCGGGGATAAGTGTTGCCGTCAATAGCCCGACGACCCGACCGCCGTGCGGTGGCAATTGGTGTTGCTGTACGGTGAGCGAAGGAGGGTAGCGCGCGATGCCGAACCAGAGCCCTATCGAGCGGCCGGGATTAGCAGGCAGAGCGTCTGAGGTACGAAAGCCGGGAGCACTGCTACCCATCCGCCTCACAGGTGCGTCAGCCGCTACCGGCCTGGCGATGCTGATTTGCGTGCTTCTGGCGCCGGCGGTTCAGCTGCGAGCGCAAACCGGCACGGGCGACAGCTCCAAGCCGGAAGATGAATACCATCTTGGTTATGACGCCGGTTACCAGGCGGGTTTGCGAGCGGCAAAGGAGAAGTTGGTCACTGAAGGCGGCGCGACAGGTACTTCTGGAAACCAGCCGGCTACAACACCGGAAGATTCATCTGCGCCTCCCGCCACGGACGCTGGGAGCTCGAATGCAGCGTCGCGAATCAAATCGCTGTGGGACGACATGGTCAATCACGGCGCAGACAACCAGGACACGGTTTTTCATCATTCTCAAACCAGCCCATTTTGGCTCTCGGCGCAGGCTAACTTTATCGCGCAACTGCACCCTCGTTTTCATGCGCAGTACAGTGGCCCCAACAGCCTTGATCACGCCGAGGAGCAATCTGTCTCGCGAGTCGTGACGGTGTACACCGGATTCCAGTTCGACGACAGCACCGAATTGGTGTTGGATGCGGAGTCGTCGGGGTGGAGCGGCCTCAGCCAGGGACTTGGGCTTGCGGGTTTCGTCGATCTCGACGTGGTGAGGAATCCGCAATTGAGCGCCGAACCTTACCTGGCGCGGATCTGGTTACACAAGGTCATCCGGTTGAGCGACGAGAACGTGGAGGGAGAGCGTACTCCCCTGTCATTGCTCACGACCCTTCCAGCTCGGCGGATCGACATTCATGTGGGCAAGGTGTCGCTGCCCGATTTTTTTGACCTCAACTCCGTCGGCAGCGACAGCCACCTACAGTTCATGAACTGGACCGTCGATAACAATGGCGCATGGGACTATGCGGCCGATACGCGTGGATACACCTATGCGATCGTGCTCGAGTACTATGATCACGATTTTGCCGCACGTTTTGCCGAGGCATTGGAGCCAACGGTCGCCAACGGCATCAACCTCGAGTGGAACCTGCAGAACGCTCATGCCGAAAACTACGAACTTGAATACGATCTGCACTTGATTCCGGGGAAGTTTGGAGCGATCCGGGTGCTTGGCTTCACCAACTACGCAAACATGGGCGACTACCATTTCGCGATCGACCAGTTCGAGAACCAGAAGAACAGAACACTCACGGTCCCGAATATAGAGGAACACCCCGGAACCCAGGCGCTTAAGTACGGCGTCGGACTCAACTTCGAGCAGCAGTTGAACGAACAGGTCAGGGTATTCATGCGAGCGGGCTGGAACGAAGGGCAGCATGAGTCGTGGGCTTATACCGAGGTCGATCAGACCGCGTTGTTCGGCTGGGATGTCCGCGGAGACTGGTGGCATCGCCCAAATGACAAGTGGGGAGTCGCGTTCGTCGTAAATGGCATATCGCGCCGTCATCGGCAATACCTAGCACTGGGCGGCCTTGGGTTCCTGCTAGGAGACGGAAATCTGTCGTACGGTCCGGAAGAGATTATGGAGACCTACTACAACTTCCCGATCACGCGCGGACTGTTTGGCGCGTTCGATGTGCAGTACATTAATAATCCAGGATATAACCGCGCGCGGGGGCCCGTCATAGTGCCGGGCTTACGGCTTCATATCGAATTGTGAAGCACCGGATAGGATAGTGTAACACTCGAACGGCTTGTGTGGAGATAGCGATGGCCTCTTTTCCCAGCTCGGTTCTGCCGAAAGACATCACCCCAGCCCCCAAGCGCGACAAGGGTTTGGCCGAGTTTTCGCCCAAGCTTTCCAGAACGGCCTCGCTTGCAGCGGACCAGGCGCTGGCTGAACTCCAGAGCGGTCCGGACGGACTATCGGAAGAGGAAGCTGAGCATCGGATCGAAGTGTTCGGTCCGAACGTTGTAGCTCGTGAGCGTAGGTTCACGCGGCTAACGCTGCTGTTAAGAGCTTGTTTAAATCCCTTGGTGATCCTGCTGGTAGTTCTGGCGGTGATCTCTTTCGCAACAGCCGAGACCGGGTCTGACCTGGTCGGTGGCGGCCTGATGGTTGTTATGGTGGTGCTAGGGGTTTCTCTGCGATTCATTCAGGAAGCGCGCGCGGACGCGGCCGCCGCAAAGCTCAAGGCGATGATTCGGGTCACCGCAACCGTGGTGCGGGAGGGCAGTGCGCGCGAGATTCCACTCGCCGAGCTGGTTCCCGGCGATGTTGTAAAGCTTTCCGCGGGCGACATGATTCCGGCTGACATCCGGGTCCTGTCGTGCAAGGACCTCTTCCTCATTCAAGCCAGCTTGACCGGCGAATCGTTTCCAGTTGAAAAGTTCGATCTTACAGAGCCATCCGACAAAAAGTCGCCGCTCGAACTCAAGAACGTGTGTTTCCTGGGCACCAGCGTCGAGAGCGGTACGGCTACCGCGGTAGTCATAGAGACCGGCCTGAAAACCTATCTCGGCACCATGGCCAGCGCGATCACGCAGGCGCCGCCGCCGACCAGCTTCGATCGGGGCATTTCAGGGTTTACCTGGTTGATGATCCGCTTCATGGCGGTGATGGTGCCGCTGGTCTTCCTGATCAACGGCTTCAGCAAGCATCGATGGGGCGAAGCATTTCTGTTCGCGCTTGCCGTCGCGGTCGGCCTCACCCCCGAAATGCTCCCGATGATCGTCAGCGTGTGCCTGTCCAGAGGCGCGATGCTGATGTCGCGCAAAAAGGTGATCGTCAAGAGGCTCAACTCGATCCAGAACCTGGGCGCGATGGATGTGCTGTGCACCGACAAGACCGGCACGCTCACAATGGACCACGTCATACTCGAGCAACATTGCGACGTTGTCCGGCAGGAAGACGAAGGTGTCCTGGAGCTGGCGTTCCTGAACAGCCATTTCCAGACTGGTTTGAAGAACGTTCTCGACCGCGCGGTCCTCCAGCACGGCGAGTTTCATGAGGATCTGCGGATTGCGGAGTATTCCAAAGTCGATGAGATCCCTTTCGACTTCAGCCGTAAGATGATGTCCGTGGTGGTGGCCACTCCAGCCGGAGGTCATCGTTTGATCTGCAAAGGAGCGCCGGAGTCGGTCTTCAGCCGCTGCACGCAGTTCGAGCTCGAGGGTGAGACCTACCCGATGGATCCAGTCATTCTGGAAGACCTCAAGGAAGAATACGACAAGCTATCGGCTGACGGCTTCCGCGTACTGGCTATCGCCTATCGCGATTGTGAGCCCAAGCCGGTCTATAGCAAAGAGGACGAGGAAAAGATGACCCTGAAAGGATACATCGCATTTCTCGATCCGCCCAAAGATACCGCGGCCCCTGCGATCGCGGCCCTGAAAACGCACGGCGTCACGATCAAAGTCCTAACCGGTGACAATGAGCTAGTATCACGGAAAATTTGCGGCGAAGTCGGACTCCATATTGACCACGTGCTGACGGGCGCAGCGATTGAGAACATGAGTGATGCTGAGTTAGCAACGGCGGCGGAAAGCACCATCTTGTTTGTTCGCCTCTCGCCCTTCGATAAGCGACGCATCATAAGAGCGCTGCAGAGCATCGGACGGGTGGTCGGGTTTGTGGGCGATGGCATCAACGATGCGCCCGCCCTGCGTGTCGCTGACGTGGGCATTTCGGTGGATACGGCGGTGGACATCGCCAAGGAGGCCGCCGACGCAATTTTGCTGGAGAAGAGCCTGCTGGTGCTCGAAGAAGGTGTAATAGAGGGGCGCAAGGTCTTTGCCAACATTCTCAAATATATCCGGATGGGCGCCAGCTCCAACTTTGGAAACATGTTCAGCGTGCTCGGCGCGAGCCTCTGGTTGCCCTATTTGCCGATGTCGCCGATCAAGATTCTGACCAACAACCTGCTCTACGATTTCTCACAAGTGCCGATCCCAACGGATGAGGTCGATCCCGAGCAAGTCGAGAAGCCCCGTCCGTGGTCGATGAGCGAGATCGCCAGATTCATCCTCTTCATAGGGCCATGCAGTTCGGTTTTCGACTATACGACCTATCTGATGATGTGGTTCATCTTTAAGTGCGGCGATTTGGGACTGGCGCCGCCACCGGAGTTGGCCGCCCGTTTCGCCCACGCGAGTCTTGCCAATCCGGACTCGACTTATGCGGCGGCTTTGTTCCAGACGGGATGGTTCGTTGAGTCACTGCTAACTCAAACCCTGATTATTCATGTCATCCGAACCAACAAGGTACCGTTCATCCAGAGCCGTGCCAGTTGGCAGCTGATCATGACTTCCGCGGCAATAATGTTGGTCGGGGTATGGCTGCCTTCTTCCCCGATAGGACCGTGGCTGGGCCTGGTGCCTCTTCCATTCCACTACTGGCCACTGCTGCTGCTGACGCTGTTGTTTTATGTCGTGTTAACTCAACTGGTGAAGGTATGGCTGGTTCGCAAGAGGTGGATTTGAACCGCCGGGTTGAAACGAAAATGGCCACTGCCTATATCGAGATCGCGCGCTAAGGCCATGCGGTCGCTTTCCAGCGCCATTCGGCTTTTGGTGGTGATATCGTTCATCCTGCTGGTCGGGATCTCCGCAGTTTTGGCGCGGTCGTGGTCGTATCACTATCATCCGGTCCCGGAGGCCACGCCGGTGGCCACTGCGACGACGGCTGCGCCCAGCGCTTCCGAGCCATCGACGGCGGAGCTCCTCAAGCGAGCTATCGTTTCGGATCTTGCCCTTTTCGCGCAGGACCGCAACCTGCAGCCCAGGACCGGGTATTCCGACCATATGAAGTACGTGACCAGCGAGCTATTACTTTTTGATCGTATGGATTCGCCGGAAGCTCTCAGTATGTTTGCCAGCTTGAGCGGCTATTACCTCGGCGCTCCCGCGGAAAAGCTTTATCAGTGCCTGGCGCTGCGAAAAGGCAAAGCCCTCGAGCCGCAGCTGGAACGCTATCTTCACGACGGGAACCCTGAATGTATAAACGAGCTCGGCCAAGACTTCAGCAAACCGAGCGGGTCACTAGATGGATATGCGCTTTGCTCCACCAGTCAACAGCAGGAGAAGCGCCTCACCGATTTGATCGCCAGGATTGATAATGGCGAGTCCTGTGCCGACAGCGAGCTGGCCCGAATCAGCGCCAGCGGACGCAAATGAGCAGAACCGGCAGGAACGGTTTCACCCGAAGCTTCTCGGCCAATTAACCGGTCGTCGCTCTCGACGCATACGTCGCCCCGAGATTGATGACTAACTGGCGGCAATGGCTGACCGAGTAGTTCCTGGGAAAGAGCTTCCACAATCGCGCCTTCTACCGAATCAGCTCCGACCCGAGCATTCGACAATCCCGACCAGGGCGGCCGCCAGAGGTTGTCCCGCTACCATCACAAGATGCTCGAGCTGCTGGGCGACGGCGACCGGCGGATCAGTTCGCGATGACCGTGAGAAGCCCCGTGAAGCGATCTTTGGTTCCTCATATAACCCAATTTAACTCGGTCACGGCACCTACGGATGTATCTCGCCCGGCAAGAGAGTAAAAGATTAAAAGGAGCTTGAATAATGAAATACACAGCTAATTCCGCAGTGGCTATTTGTGTTGGTATTGCGATGGTGTGGCTAGTCGGCTGTGCGCCTACTACTCATGTCACGGAAACCACGACGACCAGGGAATACGATACAACGAATCCGCCGGTGGTGGAGCCGGCGCCGGTCGCGAATTCAAGCACGACCACGACCACCCAGTATGACAACGGCACCGTGCAGCGGACGTATACGCAGCCGGCGCCCTACGCGCCTCCGAATCAGAGCACAACCACGGTAACGACTGATACGAATAACGGAACCGTACAGAAGCAGACCACCACGACGTATCCGTCCCCGTAAAGCACTCGTTGGGTACGTCGCAACCGCAGTTCGCTACGAGGATTTTGGTGGGTCGATCTAGAGAGAAGAGACCAAGGAGAATGTCATGTTGCTATTAATCATTATCTTGCTCCTGTTGTTCGGAGGCGGCGGTGGTTACTATGGTTATAATAACTATGGTCCCACTGGAGGTGTTGTACCGATCATACTCGTCGTGCTGGTGATCTGGTTGCTGGTCGGCCGCGGCGGGCTCTGACGGTTTGGTTAGAGCCGGGCAGGTATCAATTAAATTCGTCGGGTTTTGTTACCCACGTAACTAAGCCGCAGGGTGTCCGGTGGACCTATTTGCCTCGCAGGCGTAATTTAGAAGTTCGTATAGATTAGGGTCGTGATAGTCCGGAAAGTGCCCAAGGAGTACCCGGGTGACTTTAGTCAATATTGTTGTGATCCTGGTGGTAGTGGGTTTGGTGATGTGGCTAATCAACAGCTACATCCCGATGGCCGCGGCTATCAAGAGTTTACTCAACATTGTCGTGTTCGTGGTTGTGTTGATTTGGATTTTGCAAACGTTCGGGTTGATCGGAGCTATCCCCGGACTCAAGATGCCGGCGCTGAAGTGATCGGCGATCGCCCGCAAATGAAATTGGATGTAAATCGGCAAGCAACAAATCAGCCGCCCCATAAGCGGCCATTCTTCCAGCAGCCGAGCGGCGTTCGTCGCGAGGCGATGGGCGAAAAGGCGAGCATCCGGGAGACTCCCCCCTCCCGCGGTGCTCGCCAAATATTTTCGCGCCTGGAGTCTATCGAAACAAACAACGATGCATAGCAACCCGAGGAATCAGGGGTAACAAGAATGACGTTCGAAGAAACCGCAAATTCCACCGTCCGAACCGCAATGGATCAGGGCCGTGAAGCGGCAGACAAAGCCGCCCAGGCAGTCAAAGAGGGCTACGACGCGGCACAGCAATTCGTCAAGGACAAGGGATTTGACCTGGACCTGCGTGAGTTCGTGCGCCGTGAACCATGGCTTGCAATCGCAGCCGCGTTTGCGGTCGGCTACTTCGCCGCGCGGATCGTTCGGCGCATTTCCTGAGCGGGCGCGCGAGTGCCGTGAATAATTCAGCGGAGGCCATCTCGGCGGATGCGGATGAGAGGCTGCGTCGCCGGGAACGGGACGTCGGCGAATTCGTCAGGGAGGAACCGCTGACCGCGCTGGCCATAGCCGGCGCAGCAGGATTCATCCTCGGCGGAGGACTCAACAGCCGCATCGGGCTTGCGCTACTGGCTATCGTGGGACGGATCGCGCTGCGCGGGGCCGCCACCAATTTCATCGTCGGTCTGGTCACCGACAATCCCGACAACCAGAACCCGGATCGCGCAAAAGCTCGCGGCGAAAGCCATGGCAATAGAAAACATGACGACGGAAAAACAGATTTCCGCGATCCAGATTGAACGCAACGACGCGCGCCAGGACCTGCGCGACACCTTGACCGAGGTCAATGCGAAAGTTGGACGCGCGGAAGGCGGGATGCGTCCCGATCATGTCATCGAGAGCCATCCCGTAGGAGCCTCGCTGATGGCTGGGGCGTTGGGCTTTCTGTTCGGCTCGATCGTCAACAACCGCGGCGCGGGTCCGATCGTGATCGCAGCATTGCTCGGCTTCGCAATCTCAAAACACGCGTCAAACGACCAGGGTTAAAGCGTCGCGAACACGAGATGCACGGCTGATCCTATGACAGAGAAACAATCTCACGCCGCTGACGGCGCGCCGGAGACCTTGCACGATTGGCCGACGCTGGTGAGCAGGGCGGTGGACGATGTATCGCGCATCCTTCAGTCCGAGGCCCGTATGCTGCAGACCAGCATGGGCGCGGCGCTGGAGACGCAACTAGTTAATGCAATAGCTACTCTAACGGTGACCGCAGTGATGATTTGCGGCGCGGTATGCATTGTGTGCGCCGCGATACTGCTGCTTCATGAATGGCTACCGCTGTGGCAGGCGTTCGGAATCGCGGGTGGCGCCATCTTGCTAATCGGGATCGCGATTCACGCAATCATGAGGCCTCCAGCCGGGCTCAAATCCGCGGAGTCATAAACGAACGAAGCCAATAGTGATCGTCGGTGTGATTATCGCCGTGCTCGGAGTGTTGGGCCTCGCCCTCTATCAGAAATCATGACGGCTTCAACGACCAAGGCACCGGTTTCTTATCAAAAAAGGACTCGAGTCCCGAACGGGTTTCGTCGCTGATGTGGGGCGCTGCGGTGTACTCTGTCATAGTCATGGCTATCGCCTGGCCGGAAAATTTGCACATCAGTGACTTGGTAATGGCCTCCGCTTTTGGCGCATTCATCGCGATCGCATCTGCCCATGCAAGCGCCGAGTCCATTAGCTGGCCGGGGGGTACGACCTTATTGATCAGTCCGAGCGCCTTCGCCTGATCGGCGGTCACCAGTTCGCCGGTGAGCAGCAGATATCTCGCGACGCGTTCACCCACCAATCGCATCAGATGGAGGATTACCATCCCCGCCTGAATCCCGTGCTTCATTTCGGTGTAGCCAATTCGTGCGTTATCGGCGGCGACTGCCAAATCGCAGGCACTCAAGAAGCCGGCGCCGTTGCCGACCGCGATTCCATTGACGGCGGCTATGGAAGGCTTGCCCAGGCGATATACGCGCTCGATCAACGCCTCGCCGCGAAGTGCACCCTCCCAGACCTTTCCGGAATCGTCGATGCGTAGCTGGTCGAGGATTGTGCGCAGCTCGCCGAGGTCCATCCCGGCTGAAAATGCGGAACCCGTACCCGTGAAGACAAGGGTGCGCACGCGCCGATCCTCTTCGGCGCGCGCAATCGCGGCCATGAGAGCGTCGATCATTGCGGAACTCAGGGCGTTGCGATGGTCCGGGTTGTTGAGCGTGATTATCGCGGCCGGGTATCGAGTTTCATACAAAACGATTTGGTCCGCCATGTTCTCCATCCTTTGTCGCCGACCTTTAGTAAAATCAGTCGATGAAAGACTAGCGTGTGGTACTTTCGATGTCACCGGCACAGACTGCCAGCCGTGCTTCGATCGCGCCGGAGCGGGCCTGTTTTCGCCTTCGGAAACTTTAGTTGACAAGATTCTCTCGGTTCATTGAGTCGGCTACGATGCGTCGAGCACCGCCGCACGGGAAATCGCCGTTCGGCTTAAGGCATAGCTGGAACATTCAGCGGGACCCGGCAGGCCTTGCGCAAGGATAACCATCGATGATCGATCAAAAGCCGCTGCGCGGTGTCCGCGTGCTGGACCTGACGCGCGTATTGGCCGGTCCGTTCTGCACGATGAATCTGGCGGACCTCGGCGCCGAGGTAATCAAAATTGAGATGCCGGGCTGCGGCGACGACTCGCGCAGCTTTGCGCCGATGATGCCGTCGGGCGACTCAGGCTACTTCTACAGCGTCAATCGCGGCAAGCGCAGCGTCACGCTCGACTTGCGGATCGAAGAGGGCGCCGCGATCTTTGTCGAGCTGGCGGCAAAATCGGATGTAGTGGTCGAGAATTTTTCGCCGGGCACGATGGATCGTTTCAAGCTCGGCTATGCGCAACTCAAAGCCGCCAATCCGAAGATAATTTTGTGCTCGATCTCGGGTTTCGGACAGACCGGGCCGATGACTTCCGCACCCGCCTACGACATCGTGGCGCAGGCGCTCGGCGGCACCATGAGTATCACCGGCAATCCGGGCGGCGAGCCGGTCCGATGCGGCGTCTCGGTGGGCGATCTGTCGGCGGCGCTGTACGGCGTGATTGCGATCATGTCGGCGTTGCGGGTGCGCGATCGTGACGGGGTCGGTAATCACATCGATATCGCGATGCTCGATTGCCAGGTGGCGATGCTCGAGGACGCGCTGGCGCGCTACTCGGTGTCGGGCAAGATTCCGGGGCGGCTCGGCTCGCGGCATCCGTCGATCACGCCGTTTCAACAGTTTCGCGCCGCCGACGACTACTTTGTGATGGGCGCCGGCAATGAGGCGATCTGGCTGCGCTTTTGCGACGTGATCGCGATGCCGCAACTCAAAGACGATTCGCGATTTCTGACCAACTCCGATCGCACCGCGCACCATCCCGAGCTTGAGACCATCCTGGCGCGCATCTTCGCGACCAGGCCGCGTGAGCATTGGTTGCGCCTGCTCGCCGACGCGTCGGTCCCGTGCGCTCCGATCGCCAACGTCGAGGAAGTCACCCGCGATCCGCATCTGGCGGCGCGCAACATGATCCTGCACGCGGAGCATCCGGATTTTGACGGCCTGATCGTGCCCGGCTCGCCGCTCAAGAGCGCTGTCGATGGCGACACCGATATCCCCTCGACTCGCGCGCCGCAGCTGGGCGAGAACACCGACGAGGTGCTGGCAAGCGTGCTGGGCTACGACTCTCAGCGGCTGTCAGAACTGCGCCGGCGTAGTATCATATAGGTCTAATTTAACGATTAGCGGCCGCGCGAATCGACGCAAGGCCGCAGGAGGAGAACAGCGTGCGCGAAGTCGTTATCGTCGATGGAGTCCGGGTGCCGATTGGCAAAGCCGGCAAGGACAAGGGCTACTACAGGGACATCCGCGCCGACGATCTCGGCGTGATCTGTATCCGCCGACTGCTCGAAAAAAATCCGAAGCTCGATCCGAAAGAAATCGAGGATCTGGTCTGGGGATGCGCCAATCAGACCGCCGAGCAGGGCTTGAACGTCGGCAGAATGATCGGATTGCTGTCGGGACTGCCGGTCGAAGTCGCGGGCACGACGCTCGATCGTCAATGCGGCTCGAGCCTGCAGGCGGTCAACTTCGCAGCGATGGAAATAATGACCGGCGCGGGCGAAGTCGCGATCGCGGGCGGCGTCGAGCACATGACGCACGTCGCGATGGGATCGGGGATTGTGCCCAATCCCAAGCTGCTCGAGATGTTCCCGCAAGACATGTTCTTCATGGGCCTGACGGCCGAGCGGCTGGCCGGGATGTACAAGATCACGCGCGAGGATTCGGACGCATTCTCGCTACGCTCGAACATGCGTGCGGTGGCGGCGCGCGAACGCTTCAAAGAAGAAATCGCGCCGGTCAAGCTGCCGGACGGCGCCGTCGTGGAAATCGACCAGGGACCGCGCGCGGAAACGACTTTGGAAAAGCTGGCCGGGCTCAAGCCTTCATTCAAGCCCGACGGCCAGGTGACGGCCGGCAACTCCTCGCAGTTGAGCGACGGCGCGGCCGCCGTGCTGCTGATGAGCGCGGAGCGTGCGCGGTCACTTGGATTCAAACCGATGGCGAAGATTCGCGCGACCGCGGTGGCGGGAGTCCGTCCGGAAATAATGGGATGGGGTCCGGTGCCCTCGACGCGTAAGGCGCTGGCGCGCGCCGGACTCAAAATCGGCGACATCGATCTGTTCGAAATCAACGAGGCGTTCGCGGCGCAGGTCCTCGCCTGCAACACCGAACTCAAGATCGACGAACAGCGGCTCAACGTGAACGGCGGCGCCGTCGCGCTCGGGCATCCGCTGGGATGCTCCGGGGCGCGGCTGGTGGTGACCTTGACGCATGAGATGCGCCGGCGTGGAGTGGCGCTCGGAGTGGCGACGATGTGTATCGGGATGGGCCAGGGTATCGCGACGGTAGTCGAGCAGGTATGACCGGCAGGCAACAGGTAATCCGCTCGCTCGCCATAACAATCGCGCTGGCGCTGATCGTGGGTGCATTCTTCAACTTCAATTTCCTGACGCGCGAAGAGCCCAAGCCCCTGCTGCGGCTCGACACGCCGCAAGCGAACCCGTCGCCGGTGGATGAGGGCCTGGATTTCAGCGCGCCCGGCCTCGACGGCAGAGAAATCGACCTGAGCCATTACCGGGGCCATCCTGTGATCGTCGATTTCTGGGCGACCTGGTGCGGGCCGTGCCGCAAGCAGATTCCCGAACTGGTCGCGCTCTACCAGAAGTACAACAAGTCGCGCGGCCTGGTGATAATCGGGGTCTCGTGCGACCTGATCCAGGGCGACGGGCTGCGTGCGGTCGCGCCGTTTGTCAAAGAGTTCCGGATCAATTATCCAATCGCGCTGGCCGACGGGCGGCTGGTCGATAACATGGGAGTCGAGGCGATACCGACGACACTGTTCCTCGGGCCCGACGGCAAGATGGTTTCGCGAATAGTAGGCGCAGGCCGTCCGGGCGAGATCAGCGCGAACGCAAAGCTGCTGCTCGACGGCATCAAGGGTCACGGCTCGTCGAGCAAACCTGAGCAAGGCAACGGCCACGTCGTGGACATTAATTTCTAAGTGAGCGAAACCCACACTGGGTTTCGCTTTCGTTGCTTCCTGTGTGATTTTACCTCCTATGAAAGGTGCAGGGGCTGGTCCCTGTAAACCTGCGTGAGGTTTCCATGGCGACGAGCGGGTGGCGCGAGGTCTGGGACCGGTTCAAGGGACGCGGCACGTACCCGCATCAGCTCGCCTTCATTCTGCTCAATCCGCTGCGCAATCTGATCTTCTCGCCGCGCGAGTTGGCTGCGCGTCTTCATCTGAGCGCGGACTCGCGGGCGCTGGAGCTGGGCCCCGGTCCCGGGTTTTTCAGCGTTTCCATTGCACGCCGCGTTCCCAGCGGTCATCTGTGCCTGGTGGACCTGCAACGCGAGATGCTGGAGAAGGCACGCGCGCGAATCCGGCGGGCGGGTGTCGCCAACGTCAGTTTCGCCCGGGCCAGCGCGACCGCGCTGCCGTTTGCGCGCGAGGTCTTCGACGCCGCCTTTCTGGTCGCGGTGCTGGGCGAGGTCCCCGATGCCGCGGCCTGCGTGGCTCAATTGCGCGACGCACTCCGCCCCGGCGGTCTCCTGTCGATCACCGAGCTTGCCGGCGATCCCGACGCGATGACCGAGCGCGAAATCGCCGCGCTTGCCAAAGCGGCGAATCTCGAACACGCGGAGACGTTTCCGATGCGCTTCGGATTCACGATCAACTTCAGAAAAGCAGGGAGCTAATTTCAAGTTACCGAAACCGCAGGGGCTGGCCGCTGCTTGTGGATTCGCGATTGTGATGCGGGTTAAGATGCTGGGTTGAATCGCAGCAAGGCCCAGAATCGAGCGAGAGATATATTTTCTCTTTTTTTGAGCGATGGACCCGAAGGAAATTGAGACGATGATTGCGCGCGGGATTCCCGACGCGCAGGTCGAGGTGCGCGACTACACCGGCGGCGGAGACCATTTCGAGGCGATTGTGGTGAGCCCAAGTTTCGAGGGCAAGGGTCTAATCGAGCGGCATCAACTGGTCTATCAGGCGCTGGGCGACGCGATGCGGGTGCAGGTGCATGCGCTCACGCTCAAGACGTTGACGCCGGCGCAGTATCAGAACCGAAGGTAGAGGAATCAAATGGCGGACATAATCGAAAAAATCGAATCGGCAGTCAAAGAAAACAAGGTCATGATTTTCATGAAGGGCGACCGCAGCTTTCCGCAATGCGGTTTCTCGGCGGCGACGGTTGCTATTTTCGAGCAGTTGGGCGTGCCGTTCGCGACCGCCGACGTGCTCAGCGATCCCGAACTGCGCGACGCGATCAAGCGTTACAGCAACTGGCCGACGATTCCCCAGGTTTATATCGACGGCAAGTTCGTCGGCGGCTGCGATATTATTCGCGAGATGCACGAGACGGGCGAGCTGGAGCCGATGGTGAAGGCGGTGCTCGCGGCGACGGCGCATCAGTAGCAGGGGCCAGGTTCACTTTTTCACTTTCTCACTGGTTCACTGGTTGCGCGGAAATTTGGTAATGAAGCCAAGGTGATCTGATGGCTGCATGCAGGCAATGCGGCAAAGATAACGCGGAGGGCATGGTATTCTGCGGTTACTGTGCGACTCCGCTGGCGAGACCGACAGGCAATCCCATTTCTTCGCCGCCGATACGCGGATCGTCTCCGCAGCCGTTCAAGCCGGAAATTCGCACGCCGGTGATCCACACGCCGCCGCCGCCACCCCCAAGCGACGGCGACAAGGACAAGGGCAAGGGCGGATTCGAGTTAATTCCGTGGAGCGAGCTTTCACCCGCCCAGAGGGCAGGACGATCGATCGCCGCGCTGGTCGTGTTGCTTCTGATCTTTCTCTTCGTTCGCGTACTGTGGCGCGGCCTCGGTGGTGCGACGAGCGGAACGAGCGAAAATGCGCCTTCGGCTCAAAGTTCCGGCGTTCCGGCTACCGAAGGCGACCGCAAGGATGGAATCGAATCGCTGTGCAAGGTATTTCAGATCTACGGAATGCCGAAGAACGACCACGATGCGACCGAAGCGGCGCACAACGCGGCTGAATTCTTCAAACTCGCCGGCAATCAGTCGCCCGAGCGTAGCGCGTACATCCTGACCACAATTGTGCGGGAGTTCCGCAGCGGCAAACTGTCGCAATCCGACTGCGCGGAGGCGGGGGCGCCGATCGCCACGACGCAGGAAAGCACCGATAATTCGACTCCCGACGTCAACAGGTGAGCAGGGGCCCCGGTCCCTGCACCGGGGTAAGGCTTATTGAATTACCCGGGAGCGGGCGGTCGTCCAGTAATAGATCGGCACGCCGCTCAGCGCGATCAGCAATCCCGGCCAAGTGAAGCGGGGCTTCAGAATCAACAAATCGACCATCAAGGCCGAGGCCGCGACGACGTAGAGCGCCGGCACCAGAGGATAACCCCACGCACGGTACGGACGCAGGGTGCCTGGGATCCGCCGGCGCAGCACGAACACGGCCGACACTGTCAGCACGTAAAACATCAACTGCGCGAAGATCACGTAATCCAGGAGTTCGGAATAAGTGCCAGACAAGGTTAGAACCGCCGCCCAAATCCCCTGCATCACCAGCGCGACGGCGGGCACGCTGGCGCGATTGAGACGTCCGGCGGCGGCGAAGAAGACCCGGTCCCGGGACATCGCGTAAATCACGCGCGCACCCGTGAGGATCAGTCCGTTGGCGCATCCAAAGCCGGAGATCATCACGAGGATTGCGGTGATCTTCGCGCCCGCGCCGCCCCACACGACTTGCATCGCCGCGGCGGCTACGCGATCGCTGGATGCATGCGCGATTCCGCGCCCCACTACACTCGCTGCGTCCGCATTTCCCGACGCGGGCAGCTCACAGAGATAGGCGACGTTGGTGAGGATATAGAGCGCAATCACCACGCCGGTTCCAAAGGCAAGCGCCAGAGGAAGATCGCGTTTGGGATTGCGGACCTCGGCCGCCGCGAAGGTGACGCTCGCCCATGCGTCGGCTGAGAAGAGCGCACCCACCATCGCGGCGCCGAACACGCCCGCACCAGCAATTGACATGGGACCGGCGCCGAGGAATGCGGTCGGGCTGCCGAAATTGGCGCGAATCGCAACTGGATTCGGCGCGATCAGGCATCCGACCACGACTATCAGGCATAGCGAGAGAATTTTGGCCGTGGTGAAGGAGTTTTGCAGCCACCTGCCCATATTGAGGCCGCGCAGATTGGCCGCGGTGAGGACCGCGATCACAACGATCGCGCCCGCGCGCTCGCCCGACAGTCCGGCGCCGCCGGCGCCGATCCAGAGGTTCGAACCGAGCACGGGCCACATAACGCCCGCGAATCGCGCAAACGCGACTGCGACGGCCGCGATCGTGCCGGTCTGGATGACGAGCAACAGCGTCCATCCGAACATGAACGCCCACATTCCGCCGTAGGCCTCGCGCAGATAGACGTATTGCCCGCCCGCCTGGGGCATCATCGCGGCGAGTTCGCCGTACGCGAGCGCCCCCGCAATGGTCATCACGCCCGCCACCAACCAGACCATCAGCAGCGCGGCGGGAGTACCGACCTGACGGGTGATATCTGCAGAAACGATGAAGATGCCCGAGCCAATCATCGAGCCGGCCACCAAGGTCACGGAGTCGAAGAGTGAAAGACCCGGCTTCAAGTGCTCGGAGGAAGGGGCAGGTCCGGGTACGGTGGTCGCCATGGCGAACGCATGGTAGCACTAGCGTCGTGTGGAAAAACCAGCCCGGAAAAATTCAGCTTTGAGTCCTCGTTGATCTTAGTTGCAAACAGGACTTAGCTAGCACTGGTTCCAGGAAAACGCTTTACAACGGGAGGCGACGGATGCCGACAAAGAAAAAGACCGCGAAACGGAAGAAGGCTGTGAATCCCGCGTTCAGGCAACTCGAGCAACTGCGCAAGACCGTCAAGATGCTGCGGGTCAAGCTCGAACGCGAGACCAGGGCGCGAAAGATCGAAGCCCGCGTCAAGAGCGAGGCGCAAAAGGCCCGCATGCGACTGGCATCGCAGATTGCGGCGCTGCGCGAGCAGGGACGCAAGCTCGCCACGGATCTGAGGTCGGCGCTGGGCGACGCCAGCAAGCGCGACGCGGCCCGCCAGCAGGCGATTGCCAAGATGGCGGAGCTCAGGGCGGAGTATGCGAAGAAGTCTGCGGAGCTGAGGTCACAGTTGTCGCGGACGACCGCGGAGCTGGCGCGCAAATCGGAGGAACTGAAGAAGCTTGCGGGAGAAGCGGCGCATCGCGCGGTCGAGATAATTCGCGGCGAAGAGCATCACGCGGCGCCCGAAGCGGGTGCGAGCCCGGAACCGCACAAAGAAGCCCCCCCGGATGAAACTGCGGGCAGCAGATATGAGAAGGAGCCCGATGAAGAGCAATAGATCGCGGGAGTCGGCCGCGATTCTGCGGGCGGACTGAGAGTTTATTTGCGGAAATGACGCACGCCGAGACTCGAGCACGGACCCAATAGGGTCCGAGTCAGGGATTCGGCGGGTTCCTCCCCACCAGCGCCCGGTCAACGAGTCTCCCGCGCGCCGACGGCTCTAGACGGCGCGCGGGAACCCGCTAGGAACGAGAAAGGTACGTCGTCGTCAGGGTGACCGCATTGATCGGTCACCGCAACGCATCAAGCACCAGGCAATGCTACGGACTAGCCGGAGCGCCAGGTGCTCCGGGCGCGCCAGGTGCTCCCGGTGCGCCAGGTGCTCCCGGAGCGCCGGTCTCGCCCGTCGCGCCGGTTGCCGCCGCGGCGGGGCTGGCCGCCTCGGCGGGCGCGGCCGCAGACGCGGCAGCCTCGGGAGGGGCAGGAGCCGTCTCTTCGGTTTTGTTGCAAGCCGTGGCGAAGAACATAGAAATTAGTGCCAGAAGCAGAACCTTGCGCATCGCTTTCTCCTTGATTGCTCGGTGCTCACTTGAACGCAGAAACTCGAAACGCGCCAAGAATACGATAGGCGCGGCGTAACTTCAAGCGCGCATTTCGCGTCGCATTTTCCGCCTGTCGGCGCGAATCGCGGGGGACCGGCAAAGAAATTTTTTGACTATTTCGTGGGCATCTGTATGATTCGATCATTATTTGGCGATCTTTGTTTGGCGCCTTAGATTTTTAGGGGCGGATGAGGTGGAGGTAAGCGGTGGAAGAACGGCGCGTTATTTTCGCGGGCATTGGGCTCGCAAATCGGCACAATTCTCGAATCGTCGAGCATGAACTCGACATGGTGCGAAGCGCGGAGCGTCCGGTCGCGGGTGTGCGGCCGCTCACGCGAATTCTCAACTGGCTGATGCCCTCGGGACGGCTGGTAGGTCCGCCGATGCGCTCGGTGGCGCGGGAGCTTGAAGAGACCTACCCCGGCCGCGATAGCTGAGCACAGAGTCGGGGCTGCATCGTGCTTCGCCCGCGGGGAGGGAGATTACGATGAGCGCGATTTGGCGAATCTCGACCAATACGCCGTGGGAACCGAACGTCGGCTATTCGCGGCTGGTAAGGGCCGGCGACATTGTCGCCGTCTCGGGCACCACCGCCACCGACGAGCGTGGGCTAATCGTCGGCGCGGGACAGATGTATGTGCAGGCGCGCCAGGCGCTGGTCAATATTCGTGCCGCGCTCGAGCGCGCGGGGCTCGCGATGCATCACGTCATTCGCACGCGGATGTTCGTCACCGACATGGGACGTTTTGCGGAAGCGGCGCGCGCGCACAAGGAATTCTTCGCTGACTCGCCTCCCGCGTCCACGGTCGTTGAAGTGCGCCGGCTGGCTAATCCCGACATGATGATCGAGATCGAAGCCGACGCATACGCAGGCGCTGCGAATAGCCAAACGGCGGGCAGCGTTGTCGCCACGACGGCGCCGAAGCCGGGAGCGCAGGCCAAGCCGAAGGCGGCGACGAAGCCGCCGATGAAATCCGCAAAGAAGCCCTCGCGCCGCAAGTAACAGCGCTCGAAAGACGCGGCTACGGTTCGAGCGCGGCGGAGTGGCTTCCTTCGGCGCCGCTGGCGGAATGAAATGCGTTGGCGGCGGACGCGATATACGGCTGGGGATAAACCCCGATCAGGATCGTAGCGAGCGCTGCCAGTCCGACTGCCGCCACCAGCGCAGGCCGCGCACTCAGGCGCTCAACTTCGACACCGCCCTCCTGCATATACATCGCGACCAGCACATAAAAGTAGTAATAGGCAGAGACTACACTATTGAGTACAGCGATTATTACCAGTCCCACGTATCCCTGATGCAACGCCTCGCTGAAGATGTAGAACTTGCCAACGAAGCCGGCCATCGGAGGAACCCCGGTCAACGACAACAGAAAGATAGCCATTGCGCCGGCGAGCAACGGCTGGCGCGCCGCCAGGCCGCGAAAGTCGCTAATCTGATTACCTGCTTCGCCGCGCCGTTCGAGCGCGATTACTACTGAGAACGCGCCCAGGTTTGTGAATGTATAGCCGAGAAGATAGTAAAGAATCGCCGGCCCCGATCGCACTCCTGCCGCCATGCCAAGCAACAGGTAGCCCGCGTGCGCAATCGCCGAGTATGCAAGCATCCGCTTGATATTGGTCTGGACGACGGCGATTAGATTTCCGCCCGTCATCGTCAACGCCGCGATTACCCACAGCACTGTCTGCCAGTGCGCGCCGACGGACGCAAAATCGACCATGAAGACGCGAATAAAGGCGGCGAACGCGGCGAGCTTCACGCCCACCGCCATGAAGGCGGTCACCGGAGTCGGCGCGCCCTCATAAACGTCCGGCGCCCACATATGAAATGGCACTGCGGCGACCTTGAAGCCAAACCCGATCACCATCATGCCGATTCCGGCCAGCAGCAGCGGATTCGATCCCATCGCGCCCGAAGCGAGTGCGTCATGAATCGGGCCAAGCTTGATAGTGCCCGTCGCGCCGTACACCAGCGCGATTCCATAGAGCAGGAAGCCGGTCGAGAACGCGCCCAGCAAAAAATATTTTATTGCCGCTTCATTCGATTTGGCGTTGCGGCGCATGATTCCCGCCAGCACGTAAACCGTAATCGACATCGTCTCGAGACCGAGGAAGATGACTATCAGGTCCCCAGCCGCCGCCATCAGCATCATGCCGAGCACGGAAAACAGCAGCAACGAATAGTATTCGGCGCCGGGAATACGGTTCTCGGCGGCGTAATCGAGCGACATCATCACGGTGAACATCGCGGCGATCAAAATCACCAGTTCGAAAAATGCCGAAAAACTGTCGACCGAGATCGCGCCCGCAAAAGCGACACCGTACTGTCCCAGGATTCCAAGCGTGAATACGAACGCAACCGCGAGCGACGCCAGCGTCAGCAACCCCAGCCCTTCGCTTTCGCTGTCGTCGACGCGCACTCCAGCCAGCAGCACCGCCATCGCGGCCACGGTGACCACGACCAGTGGCAGGATTGGCAGCCAGACGAAGTTGATTGCAGCCAGGTTAAAAGGACTCATCGTGCGGCCGCCGCCATCTCGGGTTTGCGGTTTGATATCTGCCGAGCCGGCGAAAGAGCAGCCAGACGATTCGGCTGTCGTTCAAGCTCGAGACGAGCCTGCGCGACATTTGCTCTCGCGAGCATTGCAGTCACCGACGGTTCGATCCTGCTGATCAGCGGACGCGGGAAAAGTCCCATGAACAGCATCAACGCGATCACCGGCGCCATCACCGCAATCTCGCGACCGGTCAGATCGCCGATCGTTTCGTTCACCGCCCTGGTGATCGGTCCGAACATCACGCGCTCGTAGGTCCAGAGCATGTAGAGCGCACCCAGGATCACACCCACAACTGCGAAAACAGCAGCCAGCCTAATTCGCAGGAACGCCCCGAGCATGATCAGAAACTCGCCGACAAAGCCGTTGAGCCCGGGCAGGCCGATCGACGAGAGCATCACGACCATGAAGACTGCGGCGTAAACGGGCACGCGCTTCCACAGACCGCCGAACTCGGAAATCTCGCGCGTATGGCGCCGCATGTAGAGCATTCCAACCAGCAAAAATAATCCGCCGGTGGAAACGCCATGATTGAGCATCTGGTAAATCGCGCCATCGACACCCTCGGGGTTAAGCGCGAAAATTCCCAGCATCACAAACCCCATGTGACTAACCGATGAGTATGCAATCAACCTCTTCAGGTCGGGCTGCATCATCGCGACCAACGCTCCGTAGATGATCCCGATTATGGCGAGCGCCATGAACAGCGGAATCGCCTCGACGGCGACGGTGGGGAACAGCGGAACGGCGAAGCGCAGGAAGCCGTAGGTGCCCATCTTGAGCATCACGCCGGCCAGAATGACCGAGCCGGCGGTCGGCGCGTTGGTGTGAGCATCGGGCAGCCAGGTATGCACCGGCCACATCGGCACCTTAATCGCGAAAGCCAACGCGAACGCTGCAAACAGCCAACGGCCCTCGGTAACAGTGAGCGGCACCTGGTAGAGCAGCGGCAAATCGAAGCTGGTCCGGTTGAAATGCTCGTGCGCCGAGTACACCAAGTACAGGATCGCGACCAGCATCAGCAGCGACCCAACCGCCGTGAACAATACGAACTTGATGGCGGCGTAAATCTTGCGGCCATGTCCCCACATGCCTATCAGGAAGTACATTGGAATCAGCATCACTTCCCAAAATATATAAAACAGGAACAGATCGACCGAGAGCAGCGCGCCGAGCAGCCCGGTCTCCAGCACAAGCATGAAGAAGCAGAATTCGCGCGGACGCTCCTCGATATCGCCGCCGCCAGAGTAAAGCAGCGACAGAGTAATCAGAATAGTAGTCAGAAGAACGAGAAACAGGCTAATGCCGTCGATACCGATATGGTATGTAATGCCGAATGCGGGAATCCAGTCATATTGTTCGGCGAGCTGGTACTCCGCGACGTGCGGATTGAATTCCGCCAGGACATAGAAACTCAGCGCCAGCGGAAGCAGCGAAAAAATGAACGCCGAGTTCCAAATCGCACGCTCTTCGCTCTGCATCAGGATGAAGAGCGCGCCGATCAGCGGCAGGAAAATCAACGCTGTGAGCAAGCCGCCGTTCATCAGTGCGTCACCAGGAACAGGTAATAAGCCACAATGCCCAGTGCGCCGAGTAGATAAACAAATGCATAGTGCTGGACGTTGCCGGTTTCAGCGCGACGCGCTATCTGGCCCGAAGTCCGGACGGCAAGGCCGGCGCCGTCGGCGGCGCCATCGATCACAAAGCTGTCGATCGCGCGGTTGAGCACATTGTCCGATACCCAGAACAGCGGACGCGTGACAATAAAATTATACAGTTGGTCGATATAGTACTTGTTGAGTAGCAAGTTGTAGAGATCCTTCAGCCGCCACGCAAGAAGCATCGGGACTCCCGGCAAGCGCAGATAGAACAGGTATGCGAGCGCTATTCCGAGCGCCGAGGCGATGCTCGCGGCGAGAGACAGGGAAGTCGGGCTCGCCTCGACAATCGGTTTGAAAGCACCGACGGCCGGCGTGAGGAATCGCACGAACGCATTTCCCCACAATAGTCCGCCGGGAAGATTTACCCATCCGCCAACCGTCGCGAGAATAGCCAGTACGATCAACGGAATAGCCATTACGGCCGGCGATTCGTGCAGGTGATGCTCTTTTTCAGAATCGACGCGCGATTCGCCAAAGAACGTCATGAAGATCAGCCGGAACATATAGAACGACGTGAGCCCGGCGGTGATCACGCCGAGGAACCAGAGCCACGAATGTCCCGAATCGTACGCGGCTTCGAGGATCAGGTCCTTGGAGAAATAGCCGGAGAACGGAGGCACGGCGGCGATCGCGAGCGTCGCGATGAACATCGTCCAGAACGTGATCGGCAGCTTGCGCCGCAATCCGCCCATCTTGTTCATGTCCTGCTCGCCGCCGAGCGCGTGAATCACCGAGCCGGCGCACAAGAACAGCAAGCCCTTGAAGAACGCGTGGGTCATGAGGTGGAAGATGCCCGACGCATACGCGCCGGAGCCCACGCCGAGAAACATGTAGCCGAGCTGACTGATGGTCGAGTAAGCGAGCACCTTCTTGATGTCGGGCTGGACGAGCGCGATGGTCGCGGCGAACAGCGCCGTTAATCCGCCAATTGTCGCAACCAGACCGAGTGCGGCGGGCGCCATCGTGTAGATGAAACCGAGCCGCGCGATCATGTACACGCCCGCGGTGACCATCGTCGCCGCGTGGATCAGTGCGCTGACAGGAGTCGGGCCGACCATCGCGTCGGGCAGCCATACGTAGAGCGGAATCTGGGCCGACTTGCCGGTCGCGCCGATGAAGAGCAGGAAGCCGGCCGCGGTCGCGGCGGCGCCGCCGAGCAGAGCCGCGTGCTGGCGAAGCTCGACGAAGTCCAGCGTCCAGACGTCGTGCGCACCGAGCGTGGCGACGATGGTGAAGATCCCGAGCAAAAAGCCCGCGTCGCCAATTCGGTTGACGACAAATGCCTTGCGGCCATTATAGGCGAACTGGGGGTTCGTGTACCAAAATGCGATTAGCAAGTAGGAACATAGCCCGACACCCTCCCATCCCACGAACATCATTAGCAAGTTGTCCGCAAGAATTAGTATGAGCATCGAGAACGCAAACAAGTTCATGTAGGTAAAGAAGCGCGCAAAGTCCTCGTCGTGCGCCATGTATCCGACTGAGTAAAGATGAATTAGTGCGCCGACCCCAGTGACTATCATCACCATCACGCCCGACAACGCGTCGAGGCGCAGGCCTAACTCGGTGTGAAATCTCCCTGCCTCGATCCATCCCCACAGGTGCACGGCAAGCGCGCCGCCCGGGGGCATCGCGAGCAGCGTCAAAAATGCCCACGTCGCAACGCCGAACGCGACGAACACGACACCCGGTCCGACGACGTTGACCGCGCCGCGTCCATACCTGGGCCCGAGGAACAGGTTGAATAGGACGCCGAGCGCCGGGAACAGCAGGATAAGCGCGAGTGCTGGAAACTCAACCGTCATTGGTATTGATCACCATCTCATCAGAGTCAGGTCGTCGGCGTGGACGGTTTCACGATTGCGGAAAATCGAGATGATGATGCCCAGGCCAACCGCCGCTTCGGCCGCCGCGACCGTCATTACGAAGAAAACGATCACCTGGCCGTCCATCGAACCGAGCCGGCTGCCGATCGCGATGAAGGCGAGATTTACGGCATTGAGCATCAACTCAATCGACATGAACATCACGAGAATGTTGCGGCGGATGATCACGCCGGCCACGCCGATCGCGAAGATGATCGCGCTCAGCGACATCATGTAGGTGAGCGGAATCATGATGCGGTCTTCCTCGCAGCGCGCGGGTCATCCGTGCCCGGCAGCCGCCGCGCCAGCGCGACCGAACCGACCACCGCGGCCAGCAGCAGCACGGAGGTCACCTCGAAAGCGACCAGGTAGTCGGTGAACAGCTTCCCGGCGAGGCTTGCGAGCGAACCGTAGCCCACGGGTTCGTGAGTGAACTTCACCTGCAGATGAGGGGGAGCGAGGATAAAAAACAGCTCAGTCGCCAGCAGAGCCGCTGTGAGGGAGCCGAATAACTTGAGCGCGAGATGACCCGTCGGACCGGTCTCGACTTGAAGATTCAACAGCCAAATCACGAACAGGAACAGAACCATGATCGCGCCGGCATAGACGATGATTTGCAGGAAACCGACCACAACGGCGTCTTCGCCAATAAACAGAACGGCTACGGTCATCAGCGTTGCGATCAAGGCGAGCAGCGAATGAATCGGATTGCGCTGGACGATAACGCCGAGCGCCGAGACGATCGCCAACGCGCCGAGAAAGATATACAGGAACGGCGGCATCACTGGACTCTCCCGGTTGCCACCACGACGAATGCGGTTACCAGCACGTTGAACAGCCCGAGCGGCACCAGTCCTTTCCATCCCAGACGCATCAACTGATCGTAGCGGAAGCGCGGCATAGTCCATCGCACCATGCCGAGAAACATGCACAGCGCGACGACCTTGAACAGGAATGCGACTACGCCCATCAGTGAGACCGCCAGTGCGGGGAGGGCAAGAAATGCGCCGCCCGGGAGATGAAATCCGTCGCGCATGAGCCACGGAATCTGCCATCCGCCGAGGAAAAACGTTGTCAGCAGCATCGCGACGAGGGCCTGCTCGGCAAAGTCGGTCAGCATGAAGACCGCCTGCTTGCCGCCGGAGTATTCGATGAAAAAACCCTGGATCAGTTCCGACTCGCTCTCTGGCAGGTCGAACGGAATGCGCTTGGTCTCCGCAGCGCCCGCCACGAGCAGGAGAATGAAGGCGAGCGGCTGCGTGAAAATTGCCCAGCGCGGCAAAAATCCGAACCACACACCGCCCTGCCCGCGCACAATTTCCTGCAAGTTCAGGGTGCCGAAAGTCATGATCACCGACACGATTGCGAGTCCCATCGCAAGCTCGTACGAGATCATCTGCGCCGTCGCGCGAATCCCGCCGAGCAGCGCCCATCGATTGTTCGAGGACCATCCTGCGAACGCGGTGCCATACACGCCAAGGCCGATCGTCGCGAGCAGATAGAGCGCGCCGGCGTTGAGATTGGCCGCCTCGAGATCGATGCGATGGCCGGAAATCGAAATCGTGTCGCCAAACGGGATCACGACGAACGTGATCATAACCGGGAACAGCGATAGGAACGGCGCCAGCGTGTGCAGAAATTTGTCAGCGCCAGCCGGAACGAAGTCTTCCTTGGTGAACATTTTGATCGGGTCGGCGATGGTGGTGTTGATGATTCCGAGGTTGGGCATCCCCATGCGCTTGCCGAGTCCGGTTACCGTGGCGCGATTCGATCCGATTCGGTCCTGGATCAGCGCGCTGCCCTTGCGCTCGAAATAGAGCAGGAACAGCGACAGACTCAATCCGGCCAGGATCATCAGGATCGCTTTGATCGCGCCGGCGATTAACTCAATTGTCACGGCCGGCAAGCTCGTCGATGAGTTTGAGGATGCTTTCTTCGGTGAGGTTTTCGACGTACGCGTCCTGATTGAGCTGGAGCATCGGCGCGGTCCCGCATGACGCCATGCATTCGGCCGAGCCCAGCGTGAACTTGCCGTCGGGGGTCGTCTCGCCCATCTCGATATTCAGCCGGCGCCGGATGCAGCCCACGATTTTGTCGGCGCCGCGCAGCCGGCACGAGAGATTCGTGCACACGTCGAGCAGGTAGCGGCCGACCGGCTTGCGATGGAGCATCGTGTAGAATGACACCACCGCGCGCACGTGCGCGGGCGGCAGTTCCATCAAATGCGCGACGTAGTCCAGCGTCTCATCGCTGAGCCATCCGAACTCGCGCTGCGCGATCCACAGCGTCGGCAGCAGCGCAGCCCGCTGCGTCGGGTACCGACCAAGCAGTTGCCGGTACTCAGCAAGCGCGGCGTCGGAAAACTTGGGTGGCTGGTTTGCAGGCATGGCGGGCGTATTACTGGTCCTTTAACATCAAAGTTCTTGAGTTCAGGAATCTTAATGATTGCTAGCTAAAATTTCGCCAATCCGCCAGAGGCGCAAGCTTGCGCGGCTTAACCTTGGCCGCGAACTTGCGGGATCCGGGCAGAACGGGTTATCTATCGTTCGCGACTTCGAGGCAAGAGGCGTTGGCCGATTCGCTCAAAACGCGTTCGCCGGTTCGATCAAAACACGCCTCGAAGAAAACTGATGCGATGCGAATTATTGCGGGACAAGCTCACGGCAGGCGGCTCAAGGCGCCGCGCGGCCTGCACACCCGCCCCACTTCGGCGCGGGCGCGCGAGTCGATTTTCTCGCGGCTGGCGGTGCGGATGGATCTTAGCGGGGTGCGCGTGCTCGACATCTTCGCCGGCAGCGGCTCGCTGGGAATCGAATCGCTCTCGCGCGGCGCCGCACACGTGACGTTTGTGGATTCCTCGCGCGACGCCGCCGCGGCGATTCGCGCCAATCTTGCCGAGCTTGAACTGGGCGATCGGGCCCGCATGGTCGTGTCCGACGTGCGTCGCGCACTCGGCGAACTCCAGCGCTCGCACGAGTCTTTCGACCTGGTCTTCGTTGACGCGCCGTTCAAGGATGACATGAGCGCGGAGGTGCTGGCTCTGCTTGGTGAATTCCAGCTCGTCGCGCCCGGCGGATGGGTGGTAGTGGAGCAATCGAAGCGCGCGCCTGCAGCGCTACCAGCTCCCAAAGCCCATGAGCGCGCGTTTGTTGCAACCATCGGCGATCACCGGATCGCCTTTTACCGCCGACTCAATCCGGCGCCGAGTGCGGAGTGATGGCCCCAGGAAAATGACCAACAAAAGCAAAGAGCGTTCCCCGTTGATCGCGGTCTACCCCGGCAGCTTCGACCCGATCCACAACGGACACGTTGACGTCATCCGGCGCAGCGTCGCGATCTTCGACGAGGTGATCGTTGCGGTCACCTACAACCCGCACAAGGATGCGGCGCTGTTTTCCGCCGACGAACGCGTCGAAATGATCCGCGAAGTCATCCGCGACCTCGAGCCGCGCGCCCGCGTGGACAAGTTCAGCGGACTGTCGGTCGATTACGCGGAACGAATCGGCGCCAAGGTGTTGATTCGCTCACTGCGCGCCGTGACGGATTTCGATTACGAGCTGCAGATGGCGCAGATGAACAAGCAGATGAGCCCGAGCGTCGAAACCGTCTTCATGTTCTCCAATCCGCGGCTGTTCTTCAGTTCCTCGCACTTGATCAAGGAAGTCGCAGGATATGGCAAGCGCTTGCCGGAGCTGGTCCCGGAACTCGTGATCGAGCGGCTGCGCGCAAAACTCAAAGTCGCTTGAGCCGTGTGATTTGAAAAGCGTGGCAGCGCATTTTAACAGGCGGTTTTTTCAAACCGCCGGGAAAGATACAATCTATCCGTGCCTGGCCTGCGCCATGCGCGGATCATTCGACATCTGGATTTAACCAATGCTGAAGCTCAATCGCAGAATTGCCGCTATCAAACCGTCCGCGACATTGGCGGCCGACGCCCGCGCCACCGAAATGAAGCTCGCCGGAATCGACGTCATCTCGCTGGGTGCCGGCGAGCCCGACTTCGACACCCCCGAGCGCATCAAGGAGGCCGCCGGGAAAGCGCTCGCCGCGGGCCAAACCAAGTACACGCCGGTGGGTGGAACCGCGGCGCTCAAAAATGCGATCAAGCTCAAGCTCAAGCGCGACAATAACCTCGACTACGAGCCGGGCGAGATAATCGCGTCGGCCGGATGCAAGCAGGCCGAGGCCAACGTGATCGCCGCGCTGTTCGACGAAGGCGATGAAGTGATCATCCCGACTCCGGCGTGGGTGAGCTTCGCCGCGATGGTCTCTCTGGCGGGCGCCGAGTCCAAGTTCGTGCCGTGCCCCGAACGGACAGGCTTCCTGCTCGAGCCCGAAACTTTGCGCCGCGCGATTACGCCACGCACCCGCGGGATCATTCTCAACTCGCCGTCCAATCCAACCGGCGCCGTGTACGGGCCCGAACAGCTCACTGCCATCGCCAAAGTGCTGGTCGACACCGGCATCTGGGTGATGTCCGACGACGTTTACGAGCACATCGTGTTCGACGGGCTCGCACCGCACATCTTCCATCTCGAGCCGCGGCTCAAGTCCCACGGCATCGTGTTCAACTCGCTGTCGAAGACCTACGCGATGACGGGATGGCGGATCGGATTTGCGGCCGGGCCGAAGGAAGCGATCGCGGCTGCCGGACGCTTGCAGAGCCAGAACAGCGGCAATCCCAATTCCATCGCGCAAGCCGCCGCGATCGAGGCGCTGACCGGCCCACAGGACGAGCTCAAACCGATGCTCGAGGCCTTTCGCAAACGCAACGCGCTGGTGGTCGAGCGCGTGCGGCGCATCCCGGGCTTCAAGCTGCCCAATATACCGCAGGGAGCGTTTTACGTTTTCCCCAACGTATCGGAGTTGCTCGGCAGCCGCTTTGGCGACAAGGAAATCACCGACGGCGACGGGCTCGCGGTTTTTTTGCTCGACCAGGCGCACGTTTCGCTGGTCGGCGGCAACGACTTCGGCGCGCCGGATCACGTCAGGATTTCGTATGCCACTTCGATGGAGAATCTGAACCAGGCATTCGATCGCATCGAACGCGCCGTCGCGAAGCTCAAGCGCTAGCAGCGACGGCCGAGCGGGCAGGTTCGCCCACCTCGAAGCCGCGGCTTCCGGTCATTCGGATTCGCCGCGCGGTGAAGCTCGGCGGCTTGCGCCCTAGCCCCGGCGCTTGCGCCACGGAGCGGGAAATTCACCGGTCTCGAGCCAGCGCACGTAGTCGGCGAGAATCTCCGCGTGATCGAACGCGAGCGGAGTGGGCGGATTGCGCGGATCGCACAGCGCGGCGTTCTTCGCGTCATCGGCGGCGCGCGGCGTCCCCGATGCGCGCGCGACATACACCACCGTGATCGTCTGGCCGCGGGGATCCCGATCGGGCCGCGAATAAACGCCGAGGATCGCGCGAATCGCGACTTCGAGCGAGGTCTCCTCGCGTGCCTCGCGAACCGCGGCATCCTCGACGGTCTCGCCAAAATCGACGAATCCGCCGGGAATCGCCCATCCGAGTGGAAAATTCCTGCGCTCGATCAAAACGACTTTGTCGCCGATCTCCGTGATTATGTCGGCGGCTATCGGCGGGCATTTCGGCCGTGCCATGATGCGATTCTAACACGGCGCGTCGTTCGCGCGGCACGGTTCATTTTTGCCCGTCAGCGCCGCGTGGCGTTGACAAGCGCGCGCGCGGACCACAAAGTTCCATCATCTATGCGGGTAGCACGGCTCTACGATTTCGGCGACATCCGCGTCGAGGAATGCGCCCGGCCCGAGGTCGGCGACGGCGACATTCTGATCCGCGCGAGCGCGTGCGGCATCTGCTCGGGCGACATCATGCCCTGGTACATGAAGCGCAAGGCGCCGCTCGTGCTCGGCCACGAACCGGTCGGCGTCGTCGAGCAGACCGGCGCGGCGGTGCGCGGATTCAAGGCCGGCGACCGCGTTTTCGTGCACCATCATGCGCCCTGCTTTCAATGCGCGGCGTGCAGGCGCGGCGAATACGTGCAGTGCGCGACCTGGCGCTCGACCAACATCGTTCCGGGCGGGATGGCGGAGTTTTTTCTCGTGAGCGCGGCCAATCAACGCGACACGCTACGGCTCCCCGACTCGATGGACGACGCCGACGGCGTGCTCATCGAGCCCGCCGCCTGCGTCGTCAAGTCACTAAAGCGCTCGGGCCTGAAGGCCGGCGAGACAATTCTGGTCATCGGTCTCGGCATCATGGGCATGATGCACGTGAAGTTGGCGCGGCATCTCGGCGCCGGGATGATAATCGGCGCGGACCTGTTCCATTCGCGCGCCAACCGCGCGGTCGAACTCGGAGCTGATTGTGGAATCGTCGTCGAGGGCGACAACATGATCGAGCAAGTGCGCGAAGTCACCAACGGCGCGATGGCCGACGTCGTGATCGTCGGACCCGGCACTTCGAAAGCAATCGCCGCGGGCATTGCCGCCGCCGGAAGGGGCGCGACCGTCGTCCAATTCACGGCGACGCCGCCCGACGATGAACTGCTCGTCAAACCGCACGATCTCTACTTCAACGAGACCCGGCTCATTCCGAGCTATTCATGCGGACCCGACGAAACGCGCCGGGCATTGTCGCTGGTCGAGCGCGGCGTGATCAACGCCGCCGAACTGGTGACGCATCGCTTTCCGCTGGCGCAGATCACCGAGGCGTTTGCGACCGCGCAAAAGCCCGAATCGCTGAAAGTAATAGTCACATTTGCGAGTTGAGTTACTACGCAACTCGCCGCCGAGCCGCGTACGCGTGGCACTGCTGATCAGCAAATCTGAAGCCGTAACTGAGTAATCAGTCCGGCGAGGGAAGAGGCAAAGTCGAACGAGGGCGGCTGCGGATGCAACCGCCCTCGTGATTATCAAGCCTGAGCGAAATTACGGAGTAGCGGGAGCCGGAGCCGGAGCCGTTGCGCCACCAGCCGCTGCACCTGCCGCTGCGCCTGCCTCAGCACCAGCTGCTTCGCCAGCCGCTGCGCCTGCTGCGGCCGCCTTCCTGTGGCGACGAGCAGCGCGGTGCGCCTCATGATGTTCCGAAATCGTCTTCGACGCGATCGCCTCTGCACGATCCGCAGCCGCCTTCGCATCGCTGGCCGCCTGCTCTACGCGGCTCGCAGCCGCCTGAGCCTGCGCAGCAGCCGCCGCGGATTTCTGGGCCGCCGAGTCCGCGCGGGCCGCAGCCTGATCAGCGCGGTTCGCCGCGTTGACGGCGCGCTGTGCCGGATCCGGCTCGTTCGACGCACATCCCGCGAGCAACGAAAGGGCCAACACAGCCCCGGCAAGACCAACCAGTTTTGAAGATTTTCTCATTAACCCTTCCATTTCTTCCTCCTAAGGAATGCGCAGAAGCGTTGCTAAGTAATTCACGGCCCCTGCATTTAAGACACTCATCTTTGTCTCACAAACTCCCAGTCCCTTGCAAGCCTTCATCGTGCGAAATGTTCGAAGAAAAATACCATTGATGGACTAGCTATATGTATCTTGCGTATCGCGACGGCGCGTTATGAAGATGCGATCAAAAGTCACGGGTGAACCAGTGATGTCGATTCCATTTACGTCCACTCACAGCGGGATATTCGGCCTCATTGCTAATCTTCTCGCGCTCGTCGGAGTTGTCGTAGCTACTCTTGAGAGTTTACGATGTGACTATAATGAGAGCGCGAAAACGACTATTTGATGCACTTGGCATCTGGTTCCCGACAAAGCGCTTTCTTGGTTCCCACCGGCACCGTTCCACTGGCGATCGCCAATACTCGCCGAGCGACTAGAAGTCGTCGCCGTAGTCGTCCATTCCGCCCATGCCGCCGCCCATGCCACCCATGCCGCCGCCCATCCCACCGCCGCCGGGCATCCCCGCCATCGGCGCCGGCTTCTTCGGCGCTTCAGCCACGGCGGCCTCAGTCGTCAGTATCATCGATGCGGCGCTGGCCGCGTTCTCGAGCGCGGAACGGACCACCTTGGCCGGATCGATCACGCCCGCTTTGACGAGATCTTCGTAAACTTCGGTGGCGGCATTGAAACCGAAATCACCTTTGCCTTCGAGCACTGCGTTGAGAACGATTTCCGGTTCGTGACCGGCGTTACGCGCGATCTGCTTGAGCGGTTCCGCCATCGCAGCCGCAACGATTCCCGCGCCGGCCTTTTTGTCGTCATCGAGTCTGAGCGACTTCACCGCCGCGATCGCGCGCACGAGCGCGACGCCACCGCCGGGCACGATTCCCTCCTCGACCGCGGCGCGGAGCGCATGAACGGCATCGTCAACGCGCGCCTTCTTTTCCTTCAGTTCGACTTCGGTCGCCGCGCCAACCTTGATCACGGCGACGCCGCCGGTGAGCTTGGCCAGCCGCTCTTGCAGCTTCTCGCGGTCGTAGTCCGAGGTGGTTTGTTCGATCTGGCGGCGGATCAATTCGATTCGTCCCTGGATTTCGGACTTCTTGCCGGCGCCGCCAATTATTGTCGTATTGTCCTTGTCGATCAGAACTTTCTTGCACTTGCCGAGCGCGGCGATCTCGACCTTCTCGATCTTGGCGCCGAGTTCCTCGGCGATCAGAGTGCCGCCGGTCAGAATCGCCATGTCCTGCAGCATTTCCTTGCGTCGATCGCCGAAGCCCGGCGCCTTCACGGCCGCGACTTTGATCGTTCCGCGCAGTTTGTTGACGACCAACGCGGCCAGCGCCTCGCTGTCGACGTCCTCCGCGATTATCAGGAGTTGGCGTCCGGTCTGCACGACGCTCTCGAGCAGCGGCAGGATTTCGCGCAGGTTCGAAAGTTTCTTTTCGTGGAACAGAATCAGCGGCTCGTCGAGTTCGACCGTCAACTTGTCGACGTTGGTGACGAAGTACGGCGACAGATAACCGCGATCGAAGCGCATTCCTTCGACGAGATCGAGCACCGTATCCAGGCCGCGCGCTTCTTCGACGGTGATCACGCCTTCCTTGCCGACCTTGTCCATCGCGTCGGCAACAATTTTGCCAATCGACTTGTCGCCATTGGCCGCTACCGTCGCGACCTGCTCCAGCCGCTCGCGCTCCTTCACCGGCCGCGACATCTCCTTGATAGTTGCGACCACCTTGACCACCGCGGCGTCGATTCCGCGCCGCAGTTCCATCGCGGGGAATCCCGCCGCCAGCAGCTTGATCCCCTCGCGCACGATCGCTCCCGCCAGCACCGTCGCGGTCGTGGTGCCATCGCCGGCGACGTCGGAGGTCTTCTGCGCGACCTCGCGAATCAGCTTCGCGCCCATGTTCTCGAAGCGGTTCTCGAGTTCGATTTCCTTGACCACGGTCACGCCGTCCTTGGTTACGATCGGCGAGCCGAAACTCCTCTGGATCATCACGTTGCGGCCCCTGGGGCCAAGCGTTACGCGCGCTGCTTCCATCACCAGCGTCGCGCCCTTGACAATTCCGGCCCGCGCTCTCTCGTGCAGCTCAACCGTTTTGGCTGGCATGTAGATATATCTCCGTTCTTGCTATCTCGTCATCGATTCAGCCTGAGCAGACCACCACACCGGTGGCCGCTGGACCGTTTGCAATTTAAGCATCGCATCAGGCAATGCAAGGGGCTGTCGCCACACCCCAAGTATCTTTATGAAGTTCGCGCGGCGTGCAAGGATGTACCGTCGCAAGCTGGCTGGATTTCTGGCGGAGGCTATCAAGGTGCACCAAATCAATGAGCCGATCACGGGCAAGCGCGCCGGCGCGGCGATCGCGGTGATGGCGATAATCTGTGGAGCAATCGGGATGATGCCGGCTTCGCTCGCGTGGCCGGCGCCGGTCGCGTCAACCGACAGCTCTCGCCAGATTAAATCCCAACGTCAACAGCAAATTCTTCAACTCGCAGCGCAGTCTGCGGCCCCAGTGGCCCAGGAAGAGACCGACGATGATGACAAGGACGTTCCGACCAGCCAGGTCGACAAGTACATCAGCGTTTACGAGGTGATGCAGAAAGACCACAACCTGACGATCGAGCAAGCCGCTTCGAAACAAGGTCTCACGGTTGCGCAGTTCAGGGAGCTTGAGGGACGAATCGAGCGCAACGACACGTTGCGCGAGCGGGTTCGCAAGGCGCTCAGGCACGCGGCGAATCCCGCCGCTACAGACTCGTCGGACGAGTAACCGCGCGGCCCCCGATCGACGACAACTGCGATCACGCACAAGACTAAGCGGTGACGGAAGGAGATTGCTCCTTCCGCCACCGCTTCACATGGCTGGTTCTGTAACCGGGTCTGGTCGATTACTTCGTAACCGAAGTCGAGAACGCCGCTTCCAGGCGCGACACTGCGTCGTTAGCACGACGGACCGCATCCTCCGCGCCGCTGGCCGCAGTCTCGGCCTGCTGAGCGGCAGTCGCAGCCTGATTGGCCGAAGCTTCCGCCGCGTTCGCCGATGCTTCCGTCTTGGTCGCATCCGCTTCAGCTTTTTCGCTGGCGCTGTTGATCGTCTTCATGTCAGGACCGCACGCGGTCATGAACGCTGTCACGGCCACGACACCGAGCAACTTTACGATTGTCTTCATCCGAGCTCTCCTCCAGTAGTTCAAGTCAACAGCCAGTCCCGGTACACTGTTCGTACAGATTCAATTGTCAGGGCTGGACGAGTAATCCCGGTAATACTTGCAAAACCCGTTTACGAACGCAAGGCGATATAGTCCCGGGCCGGTTCTCTTCGGAACATCGCGCTCGCTACGCGATTAGATGAACTGAATTGTGTATGATTGACAGGCAAAACTTTCAGCGGTTATGGTCAGCTTCGGCAAGCCAGTGCTGTTGCGGGCTTTCCCTGTCGGGTTTTCCAACATCATTTAACTGGGATCCGGTTACAAGATGGCGACGACGATCACGAGCGAATGCATCAATTGCGGAGCGTGCGAGCCGGAGTGTCCGAACACGGCGATTTACGCGGGCGGAGTGTCGTGGGAGCTCAACGGCGCGACGAGTCCCGCGATCGGACAGGACATCTATTACATCGTGCCGTCGAAGTGCACCGAATGCGTCGGCTTTTACGACCATGAAGCGTGCGCGACGGTGTGTCCGGTAGATTGCTGCATCCCCGACCCGGCCAACGTGGAGAGTGAAGGCGTGCTGCTCGCGCGCGCGAGGCAGTTGCATCCCGACGAGAGGTTCCCCGACGACGCGCCGTCGCGTTTTCGCAAACAGGCGGTCGCCACCGGCGCGGAAGCGGCGGCCGCGCCCAAGCCAGCGGCGGAGCCTGCGCCCAAGCCCGCGACGGAGGCTGGAAAACCTGCGGTCGCGCCAGCGGCGTCCGCACCCAAGCCCGCGCCGGCGGAGGCTGCAAAACCTGCAGTCGCGCCAGTAGCGTCCGCACCCAAGCCCGCCGCGGAGCCTGCGAAACCTGCGGCGGCGCCAGCAGCGTCCGCACCCAAGCCAGCGCCAACGCCGGCAGCGGCGCCAGCAGCAACCGCGCCGGCACCGGGTCTCGCGATGATGCGTTTGCCCAATGACGTCGGTGCGTTGCCAGGACCAATTGGCGAGAAACATTTCCCCAGCGAGCTCGAAGCTGATTTCGATGCCGTCCTGGCTTCAGTTAACGCTTCGCCGGTTCGCATAGCGCCGACGCCGGTGCGGATCGCGTTTCGGCTTGCCGAGCCGATTCTCGGCGCGATGCCGGTCGGCGTAAAGGCGCAACTCGAAGAGGCAGTGGGCAGCAGCGGAGGATTTTCGAGAGTCCGCTCGACCGCGCTCAACATGATTCTGAATCTGATTCTGTACCCCGTAATCATGACTGCATTTGCGGTTGTGGTGCTCGGCGACCGGCTGTTTTCGCAAAGTACCGGCGGATGGATCATGCTCGGCATATTGATTGCGTCGGCCGAGGCCGCGTGGCGGTTGCGCGAGGGAGTGATTCACGCCAAGCCCGCCAGCGAGCTGACGTATCGTGGATGCTGGTACGGACTCGCGCTCGCACCGATCGGCTCCATCCTCGCACGTGCGGGGGGCGCGGGCAGGAGAACAGAGCGCAAGGTGGCGTTCGACGGGTTCGAGGGCGCCATGCATGAAGACAAGACCGAGCGCGATCGCCGCTACGGGACCGTTTACACCGTCGCCGAGTATGCCAACGCATACCTGGTTCGGCTCGAGATGCCGCGCAAGCTGCCGCTGTCATCGCTCAAGCGGTTGTGGGATCTGCCCGACGAGATGCCCGACTACGATTACAACATCATGCTCGGCGACAACGTGCTTTCGATCAACGCGAGCGTGCGTGGCGAGACGATCCGCCGATTGTCCTACGTCTCGTCGGCGTTCCCGGCCGATTTCATGACCCGAATCGAGTTCGGCAAGCCGGTGAGCGCGTTCAAGCATCGGATGCGCGACAAGGTGCTCGAGGTCGTCGTTCTCAAGGCGGAGGCGGCCCAGTTTCAGCACGCCGCCTGAAAAATTCTCGCGAGCTTAAACCGGCGTACGAGCTGGACCGGCGGATTGGGCGCGCAGACAGTGCACTTGAGTTTGGTTGAGATGGCGATCCACATTCGGGACGCCACAGATCGCGACCTGCCCCGTATCCTCGAGATCGAGCGGCTCGCCTTCCCTGCCCCTTGGACCCCGGCCTCCTTTCAACGTGAACTGACTCTGCCGTTCTCGCGCATCATGGTCGCGGTCCCGGCGGCGAGCCACGAGCATGGGCGGGACGACAACGACAACGGAAAGATTGCCGGCTTTCTCTGCCGATGGCTGATCGCCGACGAATGCCACATCCTCAATATCGCCGTGCATCCGGATTCGCGCCGACTCGGGATCGGCACCGTGTTGCTAGCCGAAGCAATCGCCGAGGCAAAATCGGCTGGCGTCGGCGTGGTTACGCTGGAAGTTCGCCGTTCAAATCTGCCTGCGCGGCAGCTTTATCGCAAATTTGAGTTCGAAGAACGGCGTTTGAGACGGCATTACTACGGTCCCGGTGAAGATGCGATCATTATGGAACTGCGGTTCGACTGACTTGATTCGACGGTTAATTCCGAACATTGTTCTATCCAGTCCGGCCAGCTTCACTTTCTTTTCAGACTGGGCTTACAAATCAAGTAAGTTTGTGTCATAATGTGCTCACATTCCAGGCTGATCGGATCGGTGATGAACCCCGTGGTCGTCAACCCTGTCCGAAATCCAGAGCCTGCCATCGAGTGCCATTAGCGCGATGAATTTGCCGTTCAAGAAGGGTGAAAAAGTGGTCTACCCCGCCCATGGGGTGGCCGTCATCGAAGACATCCAGATGCGGGTCATCTCCGGGACGGAGCGACGTTTCTACATGCTCCGAATCCTCGGCACCGAGAAGATGACCATCATGATCCCGACCGAGAACGTCGAGTCGGTCGGACTTCGGCGCGTTATCGGAAAAGATATGGTGGAAAAAATTTACCGTATCCTCCGCCAGCGCAAGGTCGAGGTTGACACGCAAACATGGAATCGCCGCTATCGCGAATATACGGAGAAGATCAAGACTGGTTCTCCGCTGGAAATCGCCAAGGTGCTGCGCGACCTGCTGGTGCTCAAGAGCGACAAGGAATTGTCGTTCGGCGAGCGCAAGATGCTCGACACGGCGCGATCCTTGCTCGTCAAGGAATTGTCGATCGCTAAGGCGCATCCTGAAGAGAAAATCATGGAAGAACTGAAGACGATCTTCGCGAACTAGCCGCCGCCATCAATCCAATTGTGCGAATAAGGCCGGGATTTTCTCCCGGCCTTTCCTTTTGTCGAAGGGGCCTGCGATTTTGTTGAAGGCGAAGATTCGGTGTGCGAATCTCGCTGGCATGGCGAAACCGCGAAACCGCGAAACAGTGAAACAGTGAAACAGTGAAAAAGTGAACCCGTGAAACAGCGAAAGCGAATAATCCTGCTCGCGGCAATTTCCTCGGGCACGGCCGTAAATTGAAAGCTTCGGCGATCATCGTTGCGGCGGGAACCGGCGTGCGGCTTGGGTCGGACGTGCCCAAGGCGTTCGTGAAGATCGGCGGCCGCACGATGCTCTCGTATTCGCTTGGCGCCGTCGGACAAGTCAATTCGATTGGCGAAGTTGTGATAACAGTGCCCGAGGGATTCGAAAGCGCGGCGCGCGCCGAAGCCGCGGCTGCCGGGCTTGGCGTGGCGGTCAAGATTACACCGGGCGGCATCGAGCGCCAGGATTCGGTTCGAATCGCGCTCGGACTGACCAGTTCGGAGAGCGAACTGGTGATAGTGCATGACGCGGCGCGCCCGCTGGCGACGCCGGCAATTTTCGAGGCGTGCCTGGCGGCGGCGGCGCGAGCCGGCGGTGCGATCGCGGCGATACCGGTGGCCGACACTTTGAAGCGCGTCGCTGACAGCGCGATCGCGGCGACCGTCGCGCGGGCCGGGCTATGGCAAGCGCAAACTCCGCAGGCATTTCGCCGCGCGGTGCTGGTCGCGGCGCATCGACGCGGATTCAGCGAGGGAGTTGTCGCGACCGATGACGCGGATTTGGTCGAACGGACGGGAGTTCGCGTCGAAGTGGTCGAAGGCTCGACCGCGAACATCAAGATCACGACGCCATCCGATTTGGCGATCGTCGAGGCAATCGTAGCCGCTCACAAGGACGGCTGATCTACCTAGTCGGGCGGGCGCATCGGATTCGCCGGCTCTACTGCATTCACAATCAGGCCTTCATTGAGCGAGCCGGAGCGAAAGCCCTTCAGATCGATCGCGACGAATCTAAAGCCGATTTTTTTGAACTCGCGATCGATGGTTTCGCGAATACGCCGCTCGAAGATGCGCGCGATCTGGCTTTGTTCGAGCTCCAACCGCGCGACCTCGCCATGGTAGCGCACGCGTGCGACTGCAAAGCCCATCGAATGAAGCAGCTTCTCACCCGCCGCGACTTTCTTGAGCCGCTCGGGTGTTATCTCGGTGCCGTACGGAAAGCGCGACGACAGGCACGGCGACGCGGGACGATCCCAGGCCGGCAACCCCATCGAGCGCGAGAGCGCGCGAACATCGGCCTTGGTCATTTCGGCTTCGACGATCGGATGGCGCACGCGTTTCTCGCTCGCCGCCTGCATCCCGGGGCGATAGTCGTGCAGGTCGTCCAGGTTAAGCCCGTCCGCTATCTCCTCAATACCAAGTTGCGCGGCCTTTGCCTCGCAGACCGTAAACAGATTGTGCTTGCACAGGTAGCATCGGTTGAGCGGATTTGCCGCGTAGCCCGGAATCTCGAGTTCATTGGATTCGACGATCAGGTGGCGCGCGCCGATCAGGCGCGCCATCGCCAGCGCCGAGTCGCGGTCCTCGTCGGGCATCGTGGGCGAAGTCGTCGTCAGCGCGAGCACGGAGTCGCCAAGCGCGTCGTGCGCAACTTTCAGCACCAAGGTGGAATCGACGCCTCCGGAAAACGCCACGATAAGGCTGCGCATCGGCGCAAATATCGCGCGCATCCGGTCAAGCTTCGCGTCCAGCGTTTTCAAATTGTGTCCATCGAATCAGCCTGCCTGCTAGATTCCCGCGGCCTGGAAAAGATCGGTCGTTAGATATCGCTCGCCGGTGTCGCAGAAAACCACGACCACGACGCTGCCCTTGCCAAGCCGCCTGGCTATCTGGATAGCCGCGTAGCAGCTTGCGCCGGACGAGATACCGACCAGCGTGCCCTCTTCGCGCGCGAGACGGCGCGCGTACAGGGCCGCATCTTCGTCGCTGACGGCGATTATCTCATCGTAAACTTTGGTGTCGAGATTGCCCGGCACGAAGCCGGCGCCGATTCCCTGAATCTTGTGAAAGCCCGGCTTGCCGCCCGACAACACCGGCGAATTTTTCGGCTCGACGGCGACGATCAGGATTTTTTTGTCGAGATGCTCACGCAAATAGTGGTCCGCGCCGGTGATCGTTCCGCCCGTCCCTACGCTGGAGATGAACGCGTCGACGCGCGGGAGCTGTTCGAGCAACTCGGGCCCGGTGGATCGATAGTGGATGTCGGGATTGGCGGCGTTGCTGAATTGCTGCGGCATGAAGTAGCCGGGATTCTCGCGGCACAGTTCCTCGGCCTTCGCGATCGCGCCGTGCATCCCGCGCGTGCCCGGCGTCAGCACCAGCTCCGCGCCGTAAGCGACCAGCAACGAGCGCCGTTCCTCGCTCATCGTGTCGGGCATCGTAAGGATCAGCTTGTAGCCTTTCACCGCCGCGACCAGCGCCAGACCGATCCCGGTGTTGCCCGAGGTCGGCTCGACGATCGTATCGCCCGGCTTTAGCCGGCCGGATTTTTCAGCCGCCTCGACCATCGCCGGGCAGATTCGGTCCTTGACGCTGCCGCCGGGATTGAAATACTCGAGCTTCGCCCATACTTCGGCGTCGTCCTTGCCGGGAATGCGATTGAGCCGCACGACGGGCGTGTTGCCGATAAGTTCAAGCGGCGATTGCGCGACGCTGACAGGCATGGGCGGCGATTCTAGCCGGAAAATGCGGCTGGTTGCGAATGTCCAAAAGCGGCCGAATCGACACCGCGCGCGATCTTTCCGTTTGACGCCACGGAGCTATTTTGATTTCGTCCAGGCATGGCCGAGTACGACGAAACCACTTACGGAGAGCGAATCGCCGAAGTCTACGACCGCTTTTACGGGAGGCGCGACAATCCCGAAACGGTCGCGGATTTTCTGGCGCCGCTCGCGGGCAAGCGCCGGGCTCTCGAACTCGGAATCGGCACCGGCAGAATAGCGATATCGCTGGCCGCGCGCGGCGTGCGGGTGATGGGAATCGATGCGTCGCCGGCGATGGTCGCGAAGATGCGTGACAAACCGGGCGGCGCGGACATCCCGGTCGTAATGGGCAACTTCGCCGATGTGAAGGTTTCCGGCGGCGGCTTCGGTCTTGTCTACATCGTGTTCAACACTCTTTTCGCGCTTCGAAATCAGGACGAACAACTACGATGCTTTCAGCGCGTGGCCAAGCGCATTCTTCCGGCGGGCGCGTTCGTAGTCGACGCATTCAATCCCGACCATTCGATTCTTGCGCAGCGCCAGCGTTTCACGGCGGTTGATGTCGGAACCGATCACGTCCTGCTCGATTTGGCGATCAACGATGTCGTGAACCAGACTGTCCGCGCACAGCACATCCTGTTCACCGCGGGCGGAGTGCAGATGTATCCGGTGCAATTGCGCTTCGCGTATCCGAGCGAGTTGGACCTGATGGCGCGCCTTTCCGGAATGCGGCTGCGGGAGCGATACGGCGGATGGGACCGAAGCCCGTTCACAGCGGCGAGCCCGGTTCACATCTCCGTTTACGAACTCCAGCCAAAAGCAGAGTCCGCATCGCCAAGAATCACTTCGAAACGAGCCGTGGCACGCAAACCCACTCGCAAATCGTGAATACAATCCTGTCGTTCGGCTTGGCCGAGCAGATGATTCGCGAGATGAGCATATGATGACGAAATCATACTCGGGACCGGTGAAGGCCGTCATTTTCGATTGGGCGGGAACGACCGTCGATCACGGCAGCCTCGCCCCGGTCCGCGTTCTGCAGCAGGTGTTTGCGAAGCGAGGCGTTCCCATTTCGGAGGAAGAAGCGCGCCACGACATGGGCGTCCTCAAAAAGGACCACATCAGAAAAATTCTGTTCGGGCCAAACGTCTTGGCCAGGTGGCGCGCCGCCGTCGGCCACGAGCCGACCGAAGCGGACGTCGAGAGTCTGTTCGCGAGCTTCGTGCCGCTTCAACTCGAATGCCTGGTAAAATATTCCGCTGTGATCGATGGAGTCGCGGGAACCGTCGCGCGTATCCGCAAACGCGGAATCAAGATCGGAAGCACCACCGGATACACGCGCGCGATGCTCGACATGATCCTGCGGCCCGCCGCCGCGCAGGGGTACCATCCCGACTGCGCGATCACTCCGGATGACGTCGGTGGCGGCCGCCCGCATCCCTGGATGATCTTCGCCAACGCCATCCGGCTCCAGGTCGAGCCGCTCGAGGCCATCGTGAAAGTCGGCGACACATCCGTCGATATCGAGGAAGGACTGCGCGCGGGTGTGTGGACGATTGGGGTCGCCCGCACCGGCAACATGATCGGCCTGTCTGCCGAAGAGTTCGCCGTGCTGGCGCCCGCAGAGCAGGCGACTCGGCTCAAGAATGCGCGGATTGCGCTCTGTGCCGCCGGCGCGCACGAAGTAGTCGACGCGGTCGCCGATTGCGAGGCCGCGCTCGACGCGATCGAAGCGCGCATCGGGAAAGGCGAGTGCCCGTAGCAGGCAACCAACGTCAACATGAAAACCCGCCGCGCTGCCGCGCTCGCACTTGTCGGCTGGTATCTGGTGCAGCCACCGCGAGGCGGAAAATATGGAGATCAGTACTACCCAAACAATCCATTTCCCGGTCCCGGACCCACAAGTACTGGTCCGTCTACACCGTGGACGAATTTTGGGGATAAGGAATACGCCACTAAAGAAGAATGCGAGGCTGATCGACAGGCCTTTAAGTCCGCGTTCGGAGACCCCGCCGTTATCCCCAAAGAGCGAATTACGGCGAGACTAATGGCAGCAGCAGTGGCGGCCCTGTTATGCATCGCTTCCGACGATCCGCGCCTCAAGGAAAAGTGATCTCGTTCAATCCCACCCGATCCCGGTTGATCCCGGCAAATTCAGCCACTCGCGGTTCCAAATTCAGACACTCAAGGGCAAATTAAGCCAGCACGGACCGGCTCTGGTCGCTTGAAGATATGGTGCGAATCGTGGATGAATGGGAAGCGAGGCAAAAAGACAAAGGGTCATGAAACCCCGCCACGCAATTGCGCTCGCACTTGTGGGCTGGTATCTGATGATGCCGCTGGTTCAAAACAAGAAGTTCGTTGAAACTGTGAGTCCGCCGATGGGCGCGAAAACGTCGGAATCAGACTGCGGACAACTGCACTATCTTACCGGTGAGTTGCGGGTCGATCTTAAAGCACCTTTATCGAAATGGATGATCGGGCACTACAGCGATTCAATGCAGGACTGCCAAGCTTTTCTCAATAAATTCAAGAGTAAAGACAAGAGTGAAGGCAATGCAAAGAGAGGCCGCGATCGAAAGAGAATCCAGGCAATGGAGCAGGCTTTAATCGCCAACGCAAAATGCGTTGCGGGCGATGACCCCAGACTCAAGGGAAATGAGGAGATTCGCGAGTTTCAACTTATGATACTCAACCCCAAATCAGCAGGCGCCCCTGTCGGGTGCTCGGAACGGGACCGCAAAGACTAGTTCGCGATCCCACTTCATCCCGGCTAATCCCGCAAATTAAGACACTGACGATTTCAAATTCAGACACTCAGCGCCGAATTAAGACAGTACCGACCGGCTCTGGTCGCTTGAAGATATGGTGCGAATCGTGGATGAATGGGAAGCGAGGCAGAAAGACAAAGAGTCATGAAACCCCGTCACGACGCTGCGCTCGCGCTCGTGGGCTGGTATCTGATGATACCACCGTACCCAACTCCTTCATTCTGGCAACGAATCCAGGGATTGGAGGGCTGTCCTGATAGCAATACACCGCTTTCGAAATGGACAATTCAAGGAGTGTTCGATACCGCCGAGCAGTGCAAGAACGAACTGTCCACTTACAAGAGATGGACCACATTGCGAACGCGGGACAAGAAAAACCCAAACAACAGGTGCGACGGCTTCACTCCGGAGCTGTTGGCATCATCTGATGCACAGTGCATCGCTAGTGACGATCCGCGTCTGAAGGGAAAGTAGAGTGCCCGTAGCAGGCAACTCGCGCGGGTCCGTCTTCAAATCAAAGCACAGCGGGTGATCGGAGGAAGGGCACATCATCGAGCCTTGCTTAACAGCGCAGGCTCCATTCGATCAACTGCCACCCGCTCCACTGCGGCAAGGTGCCTGGGAAGCTTGTACCAAATCCCAAAGCGTCGCTCGACAAGTTTTCGTTTTGCTGCGTTGATTAGGCCGAAATGAACAACGCGATTCGGACTCTTCTTTCCAAATTGCCAACCGCGTGCGGCAGCTTCTCTGGCAAGTTGTTCTGTTGTCCGTCCCTTGCCGTCCGCAAGAATACTGATAAGGAAAGCCGGAAGTTCAGCCGCATCAATAGAGGCTGATTTGGAAATTTGTTCAGGCTCTTGCGTCTCTCCAATTGCTTGATTTTTCTTTAGAATCCAACGGTCTTCTATGCGGACAAAACGGTCTTTCTCTCTATGTAGAGCGGCATTGAGTGTATTGGTTGCGTTCTCTGATTGCGTTTCGTATCCAAGCTTTTTGAGTTCGGCCAAGAGCGAGGGTATGAACATTCCTTCGGGCCGAGAATCAAGGACTTTTTCTGCTAAATCAGCAGCAGATTGACCAGTTTTTCGGCGACCCCGTCGTTTCGGAGTGGCTTCAGAAAGGGCACCCTCTAGAGTTTCAATCAGAAAGTCGAGTTTTTCCCGTTTAGCGTGAAAATCGCGTTCTAATTGAGCCCGCTCCTCCTTGTGTTTTTGCAACAGGGTTTTGATTTGGCTCATTTCTGGCCTCTTGGCGTCCTACCTACCTTGTTTGCATGCATGCGGTATGCACAAGTCCGTTCTCTAGTCGTTGATTTATATCATATTTCGGTATATCTTACAGCCCCCCTAAAATCGCGCTAATTGTGATCAAAGACGGGAAGAGGGGGATTCGAACCCCCGGAGCCCCATGGGACTCGCTGGTTTTTGAGACCAGTGGCATATACCCATTCGGCCAACTTCCCCGGAATTATTTTACGCCCCCCAAGCGAAGCGCAACAAGCGAGGCGCTGTGGTGGGGTAATGAGTTTGGATTGTCTTCTACGGGAGGCAATCTTTTTACGCCCCCGGGGTCTGGCGAAAGCCACACGCCGGGGTTTTTTTTGGGGATAGCGGGGATGTCGGATCGAGCTGTTCTCTTCATAGACGGCAACAACTGGTACCACTACCTCAAGAGTTCGGGGATAACCGATCTCTTTCACCTCGACTATGCCAAAATCTCACAGAAGTTAATCGGGCCTTCACGGGATTGGGCCGGTACCCGATACTACATCGGCCAAGTTGATCAGCGGCAGGGAGCTAAAGTCTATGCGGATCAGCGGAAATTCACCGACGCTCTAAAGAAAACCGATTCACGAATAACCGTTCACTTTGGACGAATCGAGCCTCGCGAAACCGAAAGCGAAGCGGCCAAGGAATTGCTCGGTTACATGCATGCACTTAAAACAAAAATCGATCCGCAGGTATTCAAAGACCTGATTGATTTGGGGAAAAGACACGAAAAGACGGTGGTCTGGGTCGAAAAAGCGGTCGATGTTCACCTTGCCGTTGATCTGGTGGTAATGGCGATGCGGAACGAATATGACGCAGCGTACATCTTGTCCGCAGACGGAGACTATACGGACGCTGTGGAGTTCGTGCGGCAGAGGCTTGCGAAGAAAGTCTATGCAGCTTGTCCACCATCTGGCCACGGAGCCGAGCTTGCCAAAGTCGCAAATTCCTTCATTCACCTAAAGTCCGATTGGTTCGACGACTGTCATTGACTAATCCTGTCCCGCCGACCTGTCACATCGGCTCGCTATCAATGCCAAGATGGCATTGCTAAGCGCGCGGCCTGTCATGCGCCCGATTCCTTGCCGCGAGCCTGCCACAGCGATAGAAATCACGATACTTCTAAAATCGGGGAATCAATATGGCATCTCTTGGTCAAGTGACATTCGTCGGGAGCAGCGGCAACAAATACGTCTTTGAAATTTACGCTCTAGACACAAAGTTCAAAGATGATTTCGGCGCCATCTATATTTTTTCTCACCAAACCAACGTGGGCACACATACCCCCGTATATATTGGCGAAACCGACCAGCTTGGGATTCGCATCCCAAAACATGAGAAATGGCCTTGCGTAAGGCGCGAGCGCGCGACGCATATCTGCATTCATGCAGAAGCCAACGAAAGATTAAGAAAAGCGAAAGAGCAAGACCTTATTGCGAAATATGATCCGCCCTGCAATCTTGAGTAAATCCTTCAGCCTCGGCTTTGTGGCCAGTTAAAAGCCAATTCGTGAACCAACTGGCGTAGGCAAGCGCAGCAGCCACCTCACCATTCGCACACCGCCCTCGACGTAGCAGGCAACTCGCGCGGGCCCGTCTTCAAATCAAAGCACAGCCGGTGATCGGCGTTTAAAACTCAAGAGGGAGGCCGTCGACCGAGCGTCCAGGTTCGATTCCCAGGAAACGGGTCACCGTTGGATGAACATCGATCATGCGCGCGCCCTTGATCTCACGGCCGCGCGGGAGCCCGCTCCCCCAACCGTAGAGAATCCCATGGATACCCGGCGTGTCGGGAGGATAGCCGTGAGCCGATACTAATCCGACACCCATAAAGGGACTCGGATAGATGTCGCGGCCAAATGTCGCCAATGGTTTCAGATACCAGGGCGCGAGATCAGGGTCGACCATGTAGTAACCCGGATGCGCCGAAAGAATCAGGTCCCCTACCCGGTCGCTCTGCCCGAGCTGCGCGAATTGCGGCTGATTGTCGCGGCGAAGCACGTCGAACTCGTGATACGTGGCGAGCGCCTGGCAGGCGCGATCGACCTGCGACTTGTCGTCAAAGTAGACGAAACTGGTAGTCCCGGTGGTTACGTCGCGCCCGCGAATACCATGCCGGCTCAGGATTCGCCGAACATTGATGAGGTGCGTGACCGGGAGATGGCCATGGTCCGACATGACGAACAACGTGACCTGGTCCCGGTGAGGGAGCCGATCGATAGCCTCCAGCAGCCTGCCCACTTCACTGTCGGCCCGGATGATCGCCTCACGCGCGCGCTCGGAATGGAGCCCGTCGCTATGAACTACCTCGTCCGGCTGAGCGAAGTATCCAAGGATCAGGCGCGGCCGCAGATCTCCGGGCATTTCCAGATAGTGGATGATCTCATCCGTCCGTTTCGGCTCACTGGCATACTCCGAGAGTTGCCACGGCACTTTCCGCTCAGGCGATACATAGGTCGCCAGCGCTCCGCGAGTCTTCGAGTATCGCCCAAACCATCCGAGTGCGGCCGTCCGGACCCCCTGGCGCTCGGCGACCTGATGCAGCAGTTCGCCTCCGGCGAGCCAGTCCGCATCGACGTCATGATTGAACAGCCCCAGGCGAGGATCGATGAACTGGGCGCTGACCACACCATGATTTTCGGGCCAGCATCCGGTGGAAGCTGAAACCCAGTTCGGCTCGGATATCGAAGGGAAGACCGGGGTCAAGTGATGGGTCCACACGCCTTCGGTCCGAATCCTGGCAAAATTGGGAGTTGCGACTGAATCGAGCATCGTTTCCGAGAGTCCGTCAATCATGAGGACGATGACGATTCGGCCGGATTGCGGCTGGCGACCGGTGTTGAAGGAAGCTGCTTTCGAATGGAATGTTTGGTCCATCGTGACTACCCTAGCAAATCGGCAGACGAGCGGGTAAAGGCGCACTGATCGATCGCACGATCGAGCTAATGTTGCTATTTGTGCCAGCGCAGAGACGAATTTCGCGCAATGGTAAGGGGATCGGACGTGGCATCTCGTCGGAAGAATTTAGGGATTTCAGCCATCGCGCTGCTGGTCGCCACGGCGGCCGTGGCCGCCGCCTACTTTTGGCTGTGGCGGCAACCGACCACAAATGAGCTGGTGGTCTCCGGCGACATCGAGGCACACGAAAGCGTGCTCAGCTTCAAGACGGTGCAGTCGCGGATCGTCGAGCTTCCGTTTGACGAGGGCCAGTGGGTAAAAGCCGGCACTCTGCTGGCGCGCCTGGAGGACCACGACTACCGGCAGCAGGTTGTGGTGGACGAGGCAGCTCTGTTGGTCCAGCAACGTCAACTCGCGCTTGCTTTGCGCAATCTGGAAGCCGCCAAGCGCACGGTGGCCATCGATCAGGCCGATCTTTGGGAGAAGACCATAGACTATCAGCGCGAGCAGGAGCTTTGGCAAAATAACGTTGCTCCGACTCAGATCCGTGACCTTGCCAAGACCGCGCTGGAGCAATCGCGCGCGGCGATTCTGCGCGACCAGGCTCTGCAAGCGGCGGCCGAGGAAAGCATCAGCGTCGCGCAGGCCAACATCAAGAGCGCGCAAGAGGGTCTGAAGCTCGCCAGGATCATCCTTGGGTACACAACCTTATACGCCCCCTTCTCGGGCGTCGTTCTGGTGCGAAATGCGGAACTGGGTGAAGACATGCAGCCGGGGACGCCGGTATTCACCCTGGCTGACCTCGACCACGTGTGGCTGCGCGCCTATGTCAACGAAACCGATATCGGCCGCGTTCGCTTCGGGCAGGCCGCGCTGATCACGACCGACAGCTATCCGGGGCGCAAGTATGTCGGCCGCATCTCGATGATCTCGGAAAACGCCGAATTCACGCCGAAGAGCGTCGAAACCCACGCCGAAAGGGTGACGCTGGTCTACCGGATCAGGATCGACATCGAGAACCAAAGCCACGAGCTCAAGCCGGGAATGCCGGCCGACGCCACCGTTGAACTGAGTCCGCCGGGATCGCAATGAGCGACGAAATCGTACAGGTCGATGGATTGACGAAGCGCTTCGCGGGCGTGGTGGCAGTCGACAACCTGAGCTTCAACGCGCGCAAAGGGGAGATCCTTGGATTGGTGGGTCCCGACGGCGCGGGGAAAACGACGACGCTGCGGATTCTCGCGGGAGTTCTCTCCGCCGATGCCGGCGCCGTCCTTGTCGCCGGGCAGGATGTTCTGGTGCAGCCGGAAGCCGTCAAGAGCCGGATCAGTTATATGCCCCAGCAATTCGGCCTCTATGAGGATCTGACGGTCACCGAGAACATCCGCTTCTATGCCGACATCTTCGAAGTCAGCCGGACCGTGAGGCAACAACGGGAAGATCAGCTGCTTGAAGCTTCGGGTATGAGCCGTTTTCGAAACCGGCTTGCCGGCCAGCTCTCCGGAGGTATGAAGCGCAAGCTTGGCATTGCCTGTGCCCTGATCCACACGCCGCAACTGCTGCTGCTCGATGAGCCCACTACCGGGGTCGATCCCGTCTCGCGCCGTGAGCTTTGGAGCATCCTTTACTCGCTGGTCTTCGAGGGGGTAACGGTGCTGGTCTCGACCGCTTATCTCGATGAGGCCGAGCGCTGCCACCGGCTGCTGCTGATGTATCAAGGCCGCCGTCTCTTCTTTGGCACTCCCGACGAGCTTAAGAACATGCTGCCCGGTGCGGTCTTGTCGATCAGCTCGCCCGATCCCCAGGCGCTCCAAACGGCGGTCGCCGGTGAGCAGGGTATTTTGAGCGCAACGGCTATGGGCGACACGCTCCATGTGGTGGTGGATGATCCTGACCGCCGCCTTGCGCAATTGCGCGCGGGATTTGAACACGCGGGAGTTCCGTTCGGCGAGCCGCGGCGCATAGCGGCGAGCGTCGAGGACGTTTTTGTTTACGTAATCTCGCAGCAAGAAACGCAGCAAGGCTCGTGAGCAATGAACGACGTACCGTCAATCGTAGTCGATCAGCTGGTGAAGCGGTTCGGCGCCTTCACCGCCGTCAACCAGGTCAGCTTTGAAATCCGCTCCGGCGAGATCTTCGGTCTGCTGGGGCCTAACGGATCGGGAAAATCCACCATCATACGGATGCTCTGCGGCCTCCTGACTCCCAGCTCAGGGTCCGCCACGGTCGTCGGCTTTGACGTCGCGCGCCAGGCTGAAGATGTCCGCCGGCACATCGGGTACATGTCGCAAAAATTTTCTCTCTACAACGATCTGACTGCGATCGAGAACCTTCAATTCTTCGCCGGCCTTTACGGGGTCAAGGGGCGCGCGCTCGACGAGCGCATCGCCTGGGCAATCAAAATGTCCGGGCTCGCAGGCAGCGAGCAATTGCTGACGGGCGAGCTGTCAGGCGGTTGGAAACAGCGACTCGCTTTGGGCTGCGCCGTACTGCACCGCCCGCGGGTGCTCTTTCTCGACGAACCCACCGCCGGAGTCGATCCGCTTTCGCGCCGTCAGTTCTGGGAACTGATTCACCAGATGTCGCGCGAAGGAGTGACGATCCTGGTCACCACCCACTACATGGACGAGGCGGAATACTGTAACCGGCTGGCCTTGATAGACGAGGGCCGGATAGTGGAGATGGGAACCCCAACGGAAATCAAGCAGACCGCCGTAAAAGGCGATTTGTTATTGATCGAATGCAGCCCGCTCGGTGGCGGACTCGCGGCCATCAAGCAGGCGCCCGGCGTGATCGACGCCTCGGTCTTCGGCGCCGCCCTGCATGTGGTAGTCAGCGCCGGGCGGGATCCTGTGACAGAACTCCCCGCCTTCCTGGCGGGTCACGACGTCCGAGTCGGCCGAATCGAACCCATCAGCCCATCGCTTGAGGACGCCTTTGTCTCTCTTACTGGAAGCCGGGCCCTCAGCAGTGAGCCTCCTCAATGAATCTGCGACGAACAGCGGCCATGAGCCGCAAGGAATTCACCCAGATTCGGCGGGATCCGCATAGCCTGATCATTGTGCTCTTCCTGCCCCTGATTCAGATCCTGTTGCTCGGCTACGGGGCGCGGCTCGATGCCAACCATATACCTGTGTACGTCCTGGACCAGGAAGGGAGCCAGGACAGTCAGGCTCTGCTCAAGGCATTTCAAGCATCGCCTTACTTCGACGTGATCAAGGCCGTTAACAACTATCACGCCCTCGTGCGGGCTATCGATGCCGACCAATGCAAGCTCGGTATTGTGATCCCCTGGAACTTCTCCGAGCGTCTTGACGATGCCGGCCGGACCAGTGTCCAAGCTATAGTTGACGGGACCGACGACAACAGCGCCCAACTCGCCGAGGGTTACGCCCAGGCGGTGGTGGCAACCTATGCCAGCAACGTGCAGCTTGAATGGTTTGGACGTCATGGTCTTGCCCAGGATGCAAGCAACCCTCTCAGTGTCGACTACCGCACCTGGTTCAACGAAGACCTGGAAAGCAAAAATTTCATCATACCGGGAACTGTCGCGCTGGTGATGGCGCTGATGGGCGCTTTGCTGTCATCGCTTACGATCGCGCGCGAGTGGGAACGTGGCACCATGGAGCAGCTGATCGCCAGTCCGGTAACCGCGCTGGAGATAATGGTGGGAAAGCTGGTTCCCTACGTGGGTATCGGATTGCTCGACGCCGCACTCTGCGCGGTCTTCGCGGTCGGCTGGTTCGGGGTGCCCTTCCGCGGCGGATTGGGGGCGTTCTTTTTCACGACAATCTTGTTCCTGATCGTGATTCTCGGCATCGGCTACATGATCTCGGTTGCGACCAAGAGCCAGCTCGGCGCAAGCCAGTACGCGGTGCTGGTCACGCTGCTGCCTACCTCGATGCTGTCGGGCTTCGCCTTTCCGATCGATCAGATGCCGGCGCCCATACGAGCTATCACTTACCTGGTCTATAGCCGCTATTACGTGAGCGCCCTCAAACGTATTTTTCTCGGCGGCGCGGGCATTAACGACCTTGTTCCGGAGATCGTGGCAATGACCATCTACGCGCTGGTCATCGGCTTTTTTGCCACGCGCGCGTTTCACAAAAGCCTGCAGTAGAGGAAAGCCATGTTCGACCGCATCTGGTGCATGATCGTCAAGGAGTTCCTACAGCTAAGGCGCGACAAGTACGCGAGGTTTCGATTGATAGTTCCGCCGATCCTCCAGATGCTCATCTACGGCTACGCAGCCACATTTGAGGTGAACCGGGTCCAGATCGCGGTGATGGACTTTGACCATAGCCAGGAAAGCCGTGACCTCTTGAGCCGCTTCACGTTTACAGGCCGGTTTGAAGTCGCGAAGGTCCTTTCCAATGAGCATGAGTTGAAATCGCTCATCGGCAGTAGCGACATCCCGATGGCGCTCAAGATCGAACCCGGCTTCGCCGAGCTGCTGCGCAAGGGACAGACCGCGCATTTGCAGGTCATCGTCGACGGCACCAATTCCAATACCGCCCTGATCGCCGTCGGATACGTCAACCAGATCGCCAATCAGTTTTCCCAGGACTACGCGCGCGATCGACTCAATCAGATGATGCCCGCACTCGCTGCAACCGTTCCGCAGATAAGCCTCGAGCAACGGCCGTGGTACAACCCCGACCTCAACAGTCAATGGTTTTTCGTCCCGGGAGTTATCGGCAGCATCACGCTTATGATGGTAGTGACCCTGACCGCGTTCGCGATCGTCCGCGAACGCGAAATCGGGACACTCGAACAGATCATGGTTACGCCGATCAGGCCCTTCGAGTTGATCCTCGGTAAGACCATTCCTTTTTTCGTGGTGGGCCTGGCGGACGTTGTGCTGGTGGCGGTGGTCGGAACCCTCTGGTTCCAGGTGCCCTTTCGCGGCAACCCGCTGGTGCTGCTGCTGGGCGTCGTTCTGTTCCTTATGAGCACCCTGAACGTGGGCCTGCTCATCTCCACACTCTCATCGACCCAGCAGCAAGCCTTCGTCTTGGGGTTCTTCTTCCTCAACCCGGCTTTCACGCTCTCGGGCTTCGCCTTCCCGATCACGAGCATGCCCAAGGCCATGCAGATGATCACCTACGCCAATCCGCTACGGTATTTTCTAGTTATCTTACGCGGCACTTTCCTCAAAGGCGTGGGCCTCGGCATCCTGTGGCCCCAGATGCTGGCGCTCGCCCTGCTGACCTCGGTTCTGCTGCTGGCCAGCGTGGCGCGCTTCCACAAGTCCATCGATTAAGAAAGCTCGTTGATGGGCTCGGCGACTTCGCTCGGCGACAGGAAATTCATCAATTCCTTGACGGTCGTGTAACGCGTTACATCGCGAGGTGGAAGTGGGCGAGGATTGCGGGGCCGTTGTGCGAAAGGATTCGCGATAGCGCGAAGAGCAGCCCGAAGAAGGCGCCGAACAGGCCGCCGTTGACGCGAATCCAGTCCAGGTGCGTGCGCGTCTTCGATTCGATCTGAATTCTGATCTGGTCGTCAGAGAGCCGCGCCAGATTCTCGCGGACCATTTGCGTTATCTGACCGCGGCTTGATTCGACGGTCCTGCGCACCAGGTTGTCGATCAATCGCTGTGCAAATTGATTTGCGTAGCTGTCGGGATCGTGAAGCTGACTCCCAAACTCGTGAATTGCGCTTTCGAGCGTGTCGCGCAGCTCGGGGTCGTTTTGCAGCTCGGGAAGTCTTTTGCGCAAATTCGCCGCGATACGCGCGCCGATCGAATCCGCGCCGAGCCGACTCATCACCGCGTAGATTCGCGTGACCGTCTTCGGAAGCATCCGCTTGAGGACGGCTTCAAGGCGATCGCGTTTCTCCGGTGATTCCAGGTATTCGATCGCATTGCTCAGTATCCGCTCGAGCCCTGCCTGCCCCAGCACGTCGTGCAGCTTGAGCTCCTGTAGATACGTGCCGAGACGGCCGACTAGATCCATATCGCTGAGCTTGCGCCCGATCATCTGTGGCGTGAGCCATTCGTTCTCGATGGTGGCGGCGATTCCGTCGATCAGCTTCGCGCGATTACGCGGCAGCACGCCGGAGTTGGGCAGGTACCACCGCCGCTCGAAGATCATCTTGAGCGCGATGTAGTCGCATAGACCGCCGATGAGCGCCGCCTCCGCCATCGAGACCGCAATCTCCGACGAGGTTCTCCAATGCGTAAGCATCAGGGCGGCCAGGCTCACGAGGTAAACGAACGCTGAAAAAGCCAGCGTCAGATCACCTTTATGGGAAAGAAAAAAATTGGTGAAGGAGAAGTGCTCTCCGGTGCGGGTGGGCGCGTCGATGCTGATATCCATGGATCCAGTTTGGCCGACCTTGCGCGCCGGGCCAACCACTCGCCGCAGTCCAAGCCGTGGCGACGGCAGCGCAGTATTAAGCCGTTGGTAGAGGCCGCGCGCGACAACGGAGCGCGGCCTCTTAATACTGGCCAGCCGTGCCAACGGCCAGAGGTCACCCCTGCGATTATTCTTTCCGGGCCGTCGCTCAAATAGAATCAGGACTGCATGCGCTGGACTACTGCAAAGATAAGGCAATCGTTTCTCGATTTCTTCGCCGCGCACGGTCATACGATCGTGCCGTCGGCGTCGCTGATTCCCAAGGGCGATCCCACGTTGCTGTTCACCAACGCCGGGATGGTGCAGTTCAAGGATTATTTCCTGGGCGTGCGCTCGCCCCAGCACCTGCGCGTGGCGGATTGTCAGAAATGCCTGCGCATCTCGGGCAAGCATAACGATCTCGAAGCGGTCGGCCGCGACACTTACCATCACACTTTTTTCGAAATGCTCGGCAACTGGTCGTTCGGCGACTATTACAAGCAAGAAGCGATTCGGTGGCATTGGGAGCTGATCACCAAGGTCTGGGAAATCGATCCGAAGCTGCTCTATGCGACCGTTCACAAGGACGACAAAGAGGCCGAGGACATCTGGCTGAAAATGGGCGTGCTGCCGCGCGAGCGGATTCTGCGATTCGGCGACAAAGATAATTTCTGGGAGATGGGTGAGACGGGGCCGTGCGGTCCCAACTCGGAAATCAGCATCGACCGCGGCGAAGGCGCGTGCAATCCGGAAAAAAATCATCCGGGGCAGAAATGTTTCGTGAACGTCGATGGATGCGAGCGATTCATCGAGATCGGCAACCTGGTCTTCATTCAATACAACCGCGATGCGTCGGGCGCGCTGATGCCGCTGGCGAAGAAGCACGTCGATACAGGCACCGGGCTCGAGCGTGTTGCGGCCGCATTGCAGAGCATCGAGGAAAGCAAAAGGCTCGGCAAGCAGGTCATCCTCGGCAACTACGACATCGATTTGTTCCAGACAATCATCCGCCAGGTAGAGCTGAGAGGTGAAATCTACGGACAGCCGGTCAAGTACGGGGCCGATGCCGAGAAAGATATTTCTTTCCGAGCGATCGCGGACCATGCGCGCGCAATCAGTTTCCTGATAGCGGACGGCATCAAACCAGGCAACACCGATCGCGAGTACGTGCTGCGGCGGCTGATGCGTAGAGCGATTCGTCATGGCCGGAGGATTGGGATACACGGCGATATTCTGCAAGGCGTTTGCGGCATCGTAGTCGAAGCAATGGGCGATGCTTATCCTGAACTGCGAGAAAAAGCGGGGGAAATTGGCGAGGTTACGGCTGCCGAGTCCTTCCGCTTCGATCAGACTCTTGACCGCGGATTGGAATTAATAGCTGGCTGGCTAGAGCGAAACCATGGCCGAAGATTTCCTGGAGAGCTGGCGTTCCGGCTACACGACACATACGGGTTTCCCTTAGACCTGACGCAAGACGTGCTTCGTGAACATCACGTCGATGTGGATGTCGCGGGCTTCAACCGGCTGATGGACGAGCAGAAAGAGCGCGGGCGCGCCGCACGCAAGGATGACGCGGTCGCACCGGAGATCAGCCTCGGGGCAGGAACTGCGTCGCGATTCGTCGGCTATCGCAGTTACGAGGGCGAGTCCGAAGTGCTCGCGGCGGGAGGCAAGGACGGGGAGCACGTAGCGGTCGTCGTCGCGGAGACGCCCTTCTATCCCGAGGGCGGCGGGCAGGTGGGAGACCGCGGAGTAATCGAGGCCGCGTCAGGCGCAATTCTCGAAGTGTCGGACACACGCAAGGCCGAAGGCTCGATAGTTCATGTCGGGCGGATTATCCACGGCGAGGCCGGCGACTTCGCACGCGGCGCGCGCGTCAAGCTCAAGGTCGATCGAATCAGGCGCGACGCCGCCATGCTCAATCATTCCGCGACGCACATTTTGCATTACGCATTGCGCGACATACTGGGCAATACCGTGCATCAGGCGGGCTCGCTGGTCGATCCGGACAAGCTACGCTTTGACTTCGCGCATCAGGGGCCGGTCAAGGACGACGCTCTGGCGACGATCGAGGAAGAGATCAACGCGCGCATCCGCGAGAACGCCGAAGTGACGACCGAGGAGATGGCGTACGACGACGCAATCAAGGCGGGCGCGCTCGCATTTTTCGGCGACAAGTACGGCGACCGCGTGCGCGTGGTCAGGATGGGCGATTTTTCGGTCGAGCTATGCGGCGGCACGCATATCTCGCGCACCGGCGACGTCGGCGTTTTCAAACTCGAAGCGGAATCGGGCGTCGCGGCGGGAGTGCGGCGGATCGAAGCGGTGACGGGACAGGGCGCGCTCGAAACGATTCGCAAGCGCGAGAAGATCCTCGAGGAAATCGGCGCGCAGCTCGGCGCGCGCGACGGCGCGGCGATCGAGCGGCTTGAAAAACTTCTGGCGCGCGAAAAGGAGCTGGAGAAAAAGCTCCGCGCGATGGAGCAGAAGCTGGCCGCGGGCGCCGGCGGCGCGGCGGCCGAAGAAGAAGTGCGCCAGATCAGCGGCGTCAAGGTCGTGACGCGCAAGCTCGACGGAGTCGATCCGCGCACGATGCGCGAGATGGCGGATCGGATGCGTCAAAAGCACGGCTCCGCGGTGGTCGCGCTCGGCTCCGACCTCGGCGAGGGCAAGGTGGCGCTGCTGGTCGCGGTGACGCCTGACCTGACGGCGAAGATCAAAGCGGGCGACATCATCAAGAATATCGCGCCGATCGTCGGCGGCACGGGCGGCGGGCGGCCGGACCTCGCGCAGGCCGGTGGCCGCGACGCGTCGAAGCTCGACGAGGCGCTGGCCAAAGTCGCCGCGCTGGCAGCACTAGCATTTCGGTAGCGCTTTCATACGCCCGGCGAAATGATTACGATTATTTTCGCCGGTGCGTGAACGACTGCATGGCCGGCGGGCGACAGAGACGAAATCAGTACCTCAAGAGGCCCCGGCGATTTCCCAGTTAGCCACTGAAGATTCGCTCGAACTCCATTTCGACGATCCGCGCCTGTTCACCGATTTGCTCGGCCAGCACGACGCCCACGTCCGCACCGTCGAGGCGACGCTGGGAGTCCGGATTGGCGTGACCGGAACCTCGCTTAAAATTTCGGGCGCGCACGCCGAGCAGGCGCTCGCGGGCAAGGTGATCGGCGAGATTTACGATCTGCTGAAGCACGGCTACCCGATCTTTCCGAGCGACGTCGAGTATGCGATCCGGATTATTCGCGGCGACCGCAACGCCGAGCTGAAGGATATTTTTCTCGACACGGTTTACATCTCCCCGAACAAGCGCGTCATCTCTCCCAAGAGCATCAACCAGAAACTTTACATCGACTCGATTCGCAGCCACGATATCGTTTTCGGAATCGGTCCCGCGGGCACCGGCAAGACGTACCTTGCGATGGCGATGGCGCTGGCCGCGTTGATGAAGAACCAGGTCACGCGAATGGTGCTGTGCCGGCCGGCGGTCGAAGCGGGCGAGAAGCTGGGCTTCCTGCCGGGCGACCTCGCGGAGAAAGTGAATCCGTACCTGCGGCCGCTCTACGATGCGCTGCATGACATGGTGGATTTCGATCGGGCGCGGCGGATGCTCGAGCGCGGGACGATCGAAGTCGCGCCGCTCGCGTTCATGCGCGGGCGCACGCTCAACGACTCGTTCATCATTCTCGATGAGGCGCAAAACACGACCTCCGAGCAAATGAAGATGTTCCTGACGCGGCTCGGCTACAATTCCCAGGCGGTCATCACCGGCGATGTCACGCAAATCGATTTACCCAGCGGCAAGCTGTCGGGCCTCAAGGAAGCAAGCATCGTGCTCGGCAACACGCCGGGGATTTCCTTCGTGAGGTTCAACGACCGCGACGTCGTACGGCATCGGCTGGTGCAATCGATCATCAAGGCGTACGAATCGTTCAACGCTGAAGGACCGGCGTCGGCGCCGCAAACTGACGGTAACCGTCGGGATTGAAGCGCGTGGCGGTGGAGTTCCGATGCGCGACGGCGCGCGGACGATGCTACGCGCACGGGCTTCGCGCCGATGCGGATCGGCTGATGCGCGCGGCGGGGCTTGCGGAATGCGAATTGTCGCTTACGCTCACAACCGATCGCGCGATGCGCAGGCTGAATCGTGATTTTCGGGGAATCGATGCGGCCACCGACGTTCTTTCTTTCTCGCAGATTGAACAAGCAGGCGCCGCGCCATTGGATCCCCGCAGCGTAAAGAACAGTCCGGGACTTCCGGTCGGAGACGTGGTGATCTCGATCGATACGGCAATCCGGCAGGCGCGCGAGTTCCGCGTGAGCCCCGCGTCGCGATTGCGCCGGCTTCTGATTCACGGATTTCTGCATTTGATCGGTTACGACCACGAACGCTCGGCAGCCGACGCGCGGCGGATGCTTGCGCGCGAGCGAACGCTGGCGGCGAAGATCGGCGAAAGACGCGTCGTCCGGTCGCGGCGCAAGGCCGGCGATCAACGCAAACGCAAAGTCGCCGGCCGGCGCGAATCGTCGCGATGAAGCGCGAGCCCGCCAGGATTCCCGCGGTCGCGATGCTGACGCATTTCACGCGCGCCTCGACGGCTGCGTCTGCCCTGGACAACCTGGTGGCGATTCTCAAGGATGGCGTTATTCGTGGCGGAAGCCGAATGGTCCGCGGCGCGCGTCCCGCAGTTTGCATGTTCGACGTGCCGATTGCGGAACTGCGCACGATCCTCGACCGGCGCAATCGTCGCCGTTATGAACCATTCGGGATCGCGGTGGACAAGCGGTATGCTTTCACGATGGGTGCGCGCCCGGTTATTTACCTGCCATGGCGCGAGGCGGAAAAAATCCTCGCTCCGGAAGAGAGTTGGCGTGTGGTATCGATCGAAATCGACAAGAATCCGCCGGTCGATTGGAGCTTCGAGCGCGAATGGCGCGCCGCCGGCGATCTCGCGTTCGAGCCGCCGCTGGCGGCCGCGCTGGTCGAAACCTGGAAGGACGTGGACGAGATTTTCGAGCGCTTCAACGGCCGGCCGCCTTGCGCCGGCGTGATTCCGATCGCCGAGATGTTTGCGCCGCCCGCCTGACGATGTCGTCGAACAATGCAACGCGCGCGGCGCTCGCCGTAGCCAGCGGTCTCGCGCTGGGACTGGCATTTCCGAAGTTCGATTACGGACTGCTGGCGTGGGTGGCCTTGGTGCCGCTCTTTTACGCGATCGAAGGCGAAAGCATGCGGCGCGTATTCGCGTGGGCATACCTGCAAGGTTTCGCCTCGTACGTCGTATCGCTCTACTGGATCCCGATTCCGCTGCACGACTTCGCCGACGTGCGCATGACGTTCGCGATCTTTCCGATGCTGCTGCTGGCGGGCATCGTCGCGACCGACACGGCGGCTGCCATTTGGGCGGGTGAATTCGTCGCGCGGCGGATGCGAATTCCGGCCGTGCTCACGATGCCGGTTGCGTGGACGGCGGTCGAATGGATTCGCACCTATGCCCCGATCGGTTTCCCGTGGAATCTGCTCGGATACGCGGCTTACCGCAATCTGGAATTGATCCAATTCGCGGAGTTCACCGGCGTTTACGGCGTTTCGGCGTTGATCGTGTTCTTCAACGCCGTGGTGTATGTCGTGATTTTCCGCCGCGGCGTCTATCGCTTGCAGGCCATCAGCCTGAGCGCGTTGACCGCGATAATGATCGCGCTGTGCGGGTTTGGCGCGTGGCGGATCAGCAATCTCGAGAACGCACCGCACGCGGGGAGTTTCAAGGTCGCGATGGTGCAGGGAAATATCCCGCAATCGCTCAAGTGGGATCCGAAGTTCCTGCCCGAGAGCTACAAAGTCTACCAGGACGAAACCGCGAGCGCGGCGAAGCGCGGCGCCGACCTCATCGTCTGGCCCGAGGCAGCGGCGGCGTTCCTGTTCGAGCCCGATGATCAATATCCCGCCGAGCTCGCAAACGACGCAGCGTATCGCACTGCGCTGCTGACGCTCGCGCGCAATATCGGCGAGCCGGTGTTGTTCGGAGCACCGGCGCTGGCGCGCCAGGACGGGCGCCTGGGATTTTACAATCGCGCGTACCTGGTGTCGGCCAAGGGCGAAGTGGCCGCGCATTACGACAAGATCGAGCTGGTGCCATTCGGCGAGTATGTCCCGGCTCGCTCGATCCTCGGCTACTTCGTCAACCGCGTCGTGGAGGGCTTCGGCGATTTGGTTCCCGGCGAAGAGCAGACGCTGTTCAACGTCAAAGGCGCGCAGCTCGGAATCTTGATCTGTTACGAGAGTATCTTTGCCGATTTCACGCGGCGCGAGGTGAACCGGGGCGCCGATGTGCTCGTGAACATCACCAACGACGCGTGGTACGGCGAAAGTTCAGCGCCATACCAGGTGCTCGCAATGGCGGCGATGCGCTCGGTCGAAACGAAGGTCCCGATGGTACGGGTGGCGAACACGGGAATCAGCGCGCTCATCAAGCCGTCGGGGCAAATCACGAATCGCACGCCGCTGTTCAAGCGTGGCACGGTGATGGTGGACGTGTCGTGGCGGCCGGTGCGGACCGTGTACACGATCGTGGGCGATTTATTTGCGGAGATTTGCTTCGTGCTGACGGCGATTGGATTACTGCTCGCGTGGCGATGGCCACGCTCCGCCCCGGTTGAAGCCGCTCGATCGCGGCGGCTACCTACAAACCGCAGGCCCCATTAATCCGAGTAGCGTTTCGTGACATAATACTGACATTGGCCGGCGGGCGGCGCCGGCGTGAGGTATGATTTTCCGATGCTCAGCGACATGAGACAGCAGCTTTCCGAGTTTGACGACCGCGCCGAAAAGCTCGGGAGGCGTCTTTGACGTCCCCGCACTGACCGGCCGCCAGAACCAACTCGTCGAACAATCTGCCAAGCCCGATTTCTGGGATCGGCAGGAGACCGCACAAGCGGCGCTCAGGGAGCAGGAACAGATTCGCGCTCAGCTGGGGGGCTACAAGATGCTCCGCGACAAGCTGGACGAGGCGCGCGTGTTCCTGCAGATGGCCGAAGAAGAAGGCGCCGACGATTCCGAAGCGGCGCGCGAGACTGCCGCCGCCCTGGAGGCGTCGCGAGCCGAGCTCGAGCGCCAGGAACTGCGGCTGATGCTCGGCGGCGAGCACGATCGCCTCGGCGCGATCGTTTCGATACATCCCGGCGCCGGCGGCATGGAGGCGCAGGACTGGGCCGAGATGTTGCTGCGCCTTTATCTTCGATGGGCCGAGCGGCGCGGCTTCAAAACCGAGATTGCAGACTTGCAGCCGGGCGACGGCGCGGGAATCAAGAGCGCAACCGTCACGGTCGAAGGAGACTTCGCGTACGGATATTTACGGGCCGAGACCGGGATTCATCGGCTGGTGCGAATCTCGCCGTACGACGCCAACGCGCGGCGCCATACCTCGTTCGCATCGGTCTTTGTTTTTCCGGCGGTTGACGACAAGGTCGAGATAACGATCAATCCCGCCGACTTGAGAATCGATACGTTCCGCGCATCGGGTGCGGGCGGCCAGCACGTCAACAAGACCGACTCCGCCGTACGATTCACACATCTCCCGACCAACATCGTTGTGACCTGCCAGAATGAACGCTCGCAGCACAAGAACCGCGCGATGGCGATGAAGATATTGCGCGCGCGGCTGTTCGAACTCGAGCAGCGCAAGAAAAAAGAAGAGCTCGAGAAGTTCAGCAAGGACAAAAAAGATATCGCCTGGGGCAGTCAGATTCGTTCTTACGTGCTGCAGCCCTATCAGATGGTCAAGGACCATCGCACCGGCATCGAGGTCGGCAACACCGGCGCGGTGCTCGACGGCGCGATTGACGAATTTATCCAGGCCTACCTGATGGGCGTGCGCAAGGGCGACGCCGACTCGGTGCCAACCTAGGCTTGCGCGCCGAGTCTCCGCCGATCCAGTGTGAACCCACCGATGGCGGAACATCCAAGCGAAGGTCCCCGGCGCCGTCAGTATCGTTCGCCGCGCGCGCGCAGACGCGCGGTGGTCGGACTCGTGGTCGCGTTCATTTTTGTGGCCGTGATGACGGGGTTGTTCTACCAAGCGACCCAGAGCGGGCTCGCGCCGGAGTCGGGCGTCGTCCATCTCGCCGGGCTGACTGCGCCGGTCAAGGTGATTCGCGACACGGCCGGCGTGCCGCATATCTATGCACAGAACCGGCTCGACCTCGCGCGGGCGCTGGGCTACACGCAGGCGCAGGACAGGCTGTTCCAGCTCGAGATGCGCCGGCGGCTGGCCGAGGGCGGTCTGGCCGAAGTGTTTGGCGCCGACCTGGTCGAAAGCGATTATGTCTATCGGCTGTTCGATCCTGAGAAATTCGCACGCGACAGTGTCGCGACCTATCCGCCCGAGATGCGCGCGCAAGTGGACGCGTTCGTCGGCGGAATCAACGCATATATCGACGGCCATCAGGACAGTCTGGAGCCCGCGTTTCGGCTGCTCGGCATCAAGCCGGCGCATTACACGGCCGAAGACCTCGAAGCAGGCGCGCTGACGATTGCGATGCTGCTCGGTTACAACGCGACCGAGGAGTCGGTGTATATCAACCTCGCGCCGAAGATGGCGCCGAGCGAGATCGCTGCGCTGATGCCGGTGTATCCGTCGCTGCCGCTGGAGGCGCCGCCGCCCGAGACAACCGCGCTGTTCGGCGGCGCAAAGCTGTCGTTCCATCTCACGCCCGGCTTCGCGCGCATCGGGCATATGGGCATCCCCGCGAGCAATAACTGGGTGGTCGATGGCACCAAGTCGATGTCCGGCAAGCCGATGCTCGCGAGCGACCCGCATCTGCCGCAATCGATCCCGTCGATTTGGTACGAGGCGGTGCTGGTCACTCCCGACGGCTTCACGTCGGGCGCGCTCGCGGCGGGTTCCCCGGCAGTCGCGATCGGCACCAACGGGCATGTCGCGTGGGGCGTGACGAGCGTGTGCGCGGATGTGATGGATCTCAGCCTCGAGCATCTCTCGGCCGACGGGATGAATTACGAGTTTCAGGGAAAATGGCTTCCGCTGGAGCGGCGCGACGTGACGATTCACGTCAGAGACGCGAGCGACGTGACGCGGACGATCCTTTCGACGCGGCACGGCCCTATAGTCAGCGACGTGCTTGCGCGCGAGGACAACCCGCTGAGCGGCGTCAAGATGCGGGGGAATTACGCGCTGTCCTTGCGATTTGCGGGACTGACTCCCGGGCCGTCGGCAGCGTTTGGATTCGGCTCGGCCACCGCGCGCACGGGAAAGGAGCTGGTCGAATCCTATCGCACCTTCACGACGACGCCGCTCAATCTCGTTTGGGGCGATGATTCGGGAAATATCGGATGGCATATCGTTGGCGCGATACCGAATCGCACCGGCTTCGACGGCAAATACCCGACCGCGGGATTCACGGGAAATTTCGAATGGAACGGAATGATCCCGTTCGACAGTTTGCCGCATATCGAGAATCCGCCCTCGCATTTCATCGTCACTGCGAACAATCGCCTGGCCGACGTACCCTGGAATGGAAGTTGGGTCGCGCCGTGGCGCTTCGATCGTATCTCGGACCTGATCCGCGCGGGCGACAAGATGACGGCGGACCATTTCAAATCGATCCAGCGCGACCGCGTATCGATCTTCGCGCTCAAGCTGCGCGACGCGCTCGTACAGGCCGGCGACGGCGACGACGAAGACGTGCGGTGGGCGCTTGGCGAAATCCGCGGATGGGACGGTGCAATGACGGCGAACAGCAGGCCTGCCGCGATTGTCGCGGCGACCGAAGTGACGATGGCGAGGCGCGTATTTAAGCCTCTTCTCGGCGACGATTACAAATCGTTCATGCTGCTCGAGGACACCGGAACATATCCGGCGAGCGAAGACATAATCGTACGACCCGCAAGTGCGCTGTGGCCGCGAGGAGCCGGCGGCGCGAGCGCGACGCTGCGCGCGAGTCTGAAGGACTCGCTCGCGCTGCTGGCTTCCCGGCTCGGCAACGATCGCGACAAGTGGCGATGGGGCGCGTTGACGACGATCGAATTTACGCATCCGCTGGGCGAGCGCGGCGGCGTGCTCGGATGGTACTTCAACCGCGGGCCATACCAGACCGAAGGCGGACGGCATACGGTCAACAACTCGTGGTTCGATTTGGGCGATGCGCCGGATCAATTCAAGGTCACGCAGATTTCGTCGTACCGGTTCATCGCCGACCTTGCCGACCCCGAAGGCGCGCTCGGAATGAATCACAGCGGCGAATCGGATCACCCGGCGGCGCGTCACTACGACGATATGATCGGCCCCTGGAGCCGCGGCGAGTATCATGCACTCGACCCGAGTTATAGCCGCGCGCAGTCGTCGGCCGAGGCGGAATTGGATCTGGTGCCGCGCTAGTTGCGTTTTCAGTTTGCGTCGCGCGCCGGACTGATCAAAGTTGCAATGTGAAACGGACGCTTCGGTTCGACTAAATCATACAAGGAGTCGCGGATGATCGACGTATATTTCTGGCCAACGCCCAACGGCTACAAGATCACGTGGATGCTCGAGGAAGTCGGCCTCAAGTACAATGTGATCCCGGTCAATATCGGTACGGGCGATCAGTTCAAGCCCGAGTTCCTGAAAATCAGCCCGAACAACAAAATGCCCGCGATCACCGATCCCGACGGTCCAGATGGAAAACCGATTTCGATTTTCGAGTCGGGCGCGATTCTGATGTACCTGGCCGAGAAGACCGGCAAGCTGATGCCGTCGGACACGCGCGGAAAGTACAACGTGATTGAGTGGCTGATGTTTCAGATGGCGAGCGTCGGCCCGATGCTCGGCCAGGCGCATCACTTCCGCCGCTACGCGCCCGAGAAACTCGAGTACGCGATCAACCGCTACACCAACGAAGCAAAGCGCATTTACGGAGTGATCGACAAGCGGCTGGGCGAAGCGAAGTACCTGGCGGGCGATTACTCGATCGCCGATATCGCGACCTACCCGTGGCTGGTGCCGCATTCGATGCAGGGACAGAACCTCGAAGATTTTCCGAACCTGAAGAAATGGTACGACGAGCTGCGCGCGCGGCCCGCGACCCAGCGCGGGTTTGCCGTGATGAGCGAGGTTGTCGAAAGGATGCGCGCGGCGGCGGCGGCGAATCAACCGGCCCATGACCAGAAATCGTGGGAGATACTGTTCGGCAACAAACAGTTCGAGAAGCGCTGAAGACGACGCGCTTAGCTAGCTGCGCGGCTTCGGGGCGCCGTCGAGCAATCGCAAAAGCGCATAGACGGTTTCGACCGCGGGAACGCTCAGGCCGTGGCGGCGCGCCGCGCGCACGACGGCGCCGCTGAGCGCCTCATATTCCAGCGCTTTGCCGCGCTCGAGGTCCTGCTGGGTCGAGGTCTTGAGCGCGCGCAAGTTCTTCTGCGAGTGAGCGATGTACGCGTCGATGCGGTCGTCGGAAATCAGCGCGCCCTCGGCGCGCGCAACCTCGACAATCTCCCGCATCAGCGTGCGCAGGAGTTTCAGGCCTTCGGGGTCATCGAGAATTTCCCCGACGCGCCGGCGGGTCAGCGTCGTCACGGTGTTGAGCGCGCCATTCCAGACGAGCTTGTCCCATCGCGCAGTCATGATGTCGGCCGAGGTCTGGCCGAGAATCCCCGCGCGTCGAAACACGTCGGCGATCGCCCTGACACGATCCGTCTCGCGGCCGTCGAGTTCGCCGAAGTCGATGTCGCCGGTGCTCAGATGAACAATTTTGCCCGGCGCGACCATCTCGACTCCCACGCGCGCGTTCCCGCCCATGACTGCCTCACGGCCGAAGATCCCGGCGAGCCTTGCCTCATTCTCGACGCCGTTCTGAAGCGTCAGAATCGCGCCGCCCGGCTTGAGGCATCCTGACACAGCATCGGCGGCGGCGTCGGTGTCGTAGGCCTTCACGCAGAACAAAATCAGATCGTACGGTGCGAAGTCGCGCGGCTTGTCAGTCGCTACGACATCGATTCGTAAATCGCCGCGAATACTCGTGATGTCGAGGCCGCGCTCGCGAATCGCGCGCAAATTTTCGCCGCGTGCACACAATACGACGTCCTCGCCAGACGCCCGCAGCCGCGCACCGAAGTAGGATCCGACCGCGCCCGCGCCCATTACCAGAATTTTCATGGCACAGTGCGGTTCCGATTTCTTTTCCGAGTAATCACTTTTTCACTTTTCACTTTTTCACTTTTCACTGCCTATCGTAGCGCCGCCGCGATCTGTTGTAATCAGCTATTCAACCGGGGTCGCGATGGAATCGGCGAGCGATACGAGTCTTCCAAGTGCGCGCGAGTTGCTGTTCGAAGCCGTGCTGGCAGCCGCGACGCTCACACTGTGGCCGATCCTCGACGAAAGATCGCAGGGCAACGCCGCGCAGCGCTCGCGCGCGATGGTCTATTTCCCGATTGTCGGATTCATCCTCGGCGTAATTCTCGCAATTGCCGATCGAACCGCCGGCTTGGTATCCGGACCGGTCGGACGCTCGTTCGTCGTGCTGATCGCAGGAGCGGGGCTGTCGCTGGGGCTGGCAAATCGCGGAGTCGCTGACACGGTCGAGGTGATTCGGCGGGGCGCACGGCCAGCCTCGACCGGACTGGCGCGAATCGGACCGGTCGGTGCGGGCGCATCGATCGTAGCGTTCGCATTCGAGGTTTGGTGCTTGTCGCGAATCACCGACGACGCGGGACGGGCGGCGGCGATCGTGATGGCGATGATGCTGTCGCGATGGGCGATCATTCCGATCGGCTACGGGCTGAAACCGCTGGAGCATTGGGGCCTCGGCATCCCGTATGAAGGCGGCATCTCGTTTCGCGAGTTCGCCGTCTCCAGCGCGGTCGCTCTAGGACTCACGATGGGGCTGTATCAAAACGTCGGGCTGGCGGTGATCGTCGCGCTGGCGCTGACCATTCTTGCGATGCGTCTGATGCTCAGCCGCCGCATGGGCGGGGCCTCGGGCTATACGCTGGCGGGAGGATGTGCGCTGGTCGAAGTCGTTACGTTCGCGGTGCTGGCGGCGCTTCGTGCCTAACCGTTTCGCTTGAGCGCATCGGACCACGCCGATTTCAGCAGGTCGCGCAACTCGTCGAGCGATCCATTGTTCTCGATCACGAGGCTGGCATGCTTCGCGCGTTGCTCGTCGGGCAACTGCGCGCGGATTCGCGCCTCGGTTTCAGCCGGTTTCAGCCCGCGTTGGCGCTCGATTCGGCCAACCACTTGCTCGCGCGAGGCGCGCACCAGCCAGATTTCGTCAAACAGCGGTTGCCAATTTGCTTCGATCAGAATCGCAGCCTCGACAACGATCGGCATCTTCACGCCGCTCGCGCGCAATTCGGCGACGTTGCGGCGGATGCTCTCGGACGTGGCGGGCCATACGATCGACGTCAGCCTGTCCAGTTGTTCGGGATTTCCAAACACGATGGAACCGAGTTTCTTGCGATCGATTGTGCGATCGGGAGCAACAATATCCGCGCCGAAGGCCGCGACGACTGCGTCGTAGGCGGGACCGCCGGGAGCGTAAGTGGTGTGCGCGATTTTGTCGGCGTCGAGAATCGGCGCACCGAATTCGCCGAGGATCCCCGCGACGGTGCTCTTGCCCGAACCGATTCCACCAGTGAGACCAATTGTAAGCATCTATCTTCCCGCCAAATGCGCGCAGCGCCAAGCGCCGTGAATCTTTAGCCGGCGGCTTCGCGGCTCCACGCCTGAATGTTGTAGAGGTAGCTGAAGAAGCCGCCTCGAGCCAGTAACTCGTTGAACGATCCCTGCTCGGCAATTACGCCATCGCGCAGCACGAGTATTCGATCGGCGTTCTGAACCGTCGAGAGCCGGTGCGCAATCACCAGCGTGGTCCGTCCCCGCATCGCCTCGCGCACGGCGGCGAGCACCATCGATTCGGTTTCAGAATCCAGCGCGCTGGTCGGTTCATCCATGATCAGAATCGGAGCGTCCTTCAGCAACGCGCGCGCGATCGTGACGCGCTGCGCCTCCCCTTCGGAAAGACTGTGTCCGCCCTGCCCCAACACTTCGTTCAGGCCGTCCGGCAACTTGGCGAGCACGGGTCCGAGCCGCGCCATTTCGATCGCGCGGAGCACTTTCGCGTCGTCAACCGCCGGCTTCCCGAACGCGACGTTGACGCGCAAAGTATCGCCGAGCACGAGCGGCGGCTGCAGGACCATCGCGATGTTGCTGCGGATCGAATCGAGGGTGAGGTATCGGGTATCGTTGCCGTCAATCTTGATCACGCCCTGCTGGGGTTCGTAAAAACGCGCGAGCAGACTGGCCATCGTGGTTTTTCCGGAGCCGCTCGGACCGACGATCGCGATGGTCTCGCCTGGCGCAGCCTTGAAGCTGATCCCCTTGAGCACGGTTCGGCCCGGATCGTAGCCGAACACGACATTGTCGAATTCGATCTCGCCACGCGAGCGGCCAAGCGTCTGCGCGCCCGCACGGTCCTTGATTTCAGGATCGATTGCGAGCAACTCGAGGCATCGCCTGAGTCCCGCCTTCGCGCCTTCGATCTGTCCGTAGGTTTGCGAAATCTGGTTCACCGGCGCGTAGAGCGAGGCGAGGTAAGTCGTAAAAACGATCAGGTCACCGATGGTGAGCCGCCCATCAAGGACGTGCTGCGCGCCGAGGTAAATCACGATCGCCGTGCCGCACGCGATCAACACGCCGACCGCGCCGGCGTAAATCGTTTGCAGGGTGTACAGACGCAGGGTCGCCTCCAGACTTTCGCTGCTCGATTCGACGAACTCGCGGTACGACTCGCCCTCTCGCGTGAAGGCCTGCACGACGTGAATCGCGGCGAGCGCGCTCTGCGCGACGGTGAACAGACGGCTCTCCTTGATTCGCGCGCCGCCCGCGATCGCGTCGATTCGACCGCTGATCGACATGATCAGCAGAATCAGGAGCGGTATGATCGCGAGCGCCACGAGCGTCAGCGTCGCGTCCATCCTGATCATCACGACGAACATCCCACCCAGCAGAATCAGCGACGACAACACCGGGAAGAATCCATTCATGGCGATCGTTTGAATCGAGTAGGTGTCGTAGGTGATGCGCACCATCAAGTCGCCGACTTCGCGCCGGCGATGAAATGACAGCGAAAGGCGCTGCAAATGATCGAACAGGCGCGCGCGCAACTCGTTGACCATCCGCTGGCCGATCGAAACGGTGACGTAATTCGTCATGACGTTGAGCAGGCCGAGCAGCGCGTACAAGATGACGAGGCTGATGCACGCGGCTGCCAGAAGCTCGCCGCGCGGCATCGGCGCAATCCATTTGCTCACCAACGGCGCGCCACGCAGCACATTGTCGATTACAATCTTGAGCGGCCACGGCTTGAGCACCTCGGTCGCCGAGGCAAGCAGCACACCGCCGATTGCGATCGCGAGACGGCCCAGATGCGGGCGCATCCTGCGAATAACGTGGCCGTAAAGTTCCAGCGTGCGCATTTACGTTTCGTCTTCCGAGCGCTTTGCCATTGAGATTCCAAGCGACCCGGCTACCTCGACTGCGCAGACTTTGATGATCGCGGGAATACGCCGCGCGCGATTGATCGCCAACAGCCCGACTACGATTGCGGCCCATAATACGCCGAGGATTCCCGCGCGAAGCGAGAATCCCGCGGCCAGCAAGACCAGCAGCGCGATCGCCGCGGCGATCAGCGCCCGGCGCGGCGCCGATCGAAGACGCCAGAGCAGCGCGATGCTCCCGTCGTTCCGGAGCAACGCGTTTATCGGCACGCGAATCGTCGGCGCAACCACGATCTCGAGGTCGTAGGACTGGAAGCCGTCGGTCTCGGCCACTGCAACGCCGCGGCGAACCAGTGCTTCGCGGATGGCGGCAAGTATCGTCGCGGAATCGATTCGCGCAGCGCCGCCTGACATGACGAACTCGACCTGGCCGTTTAATTCAACCGGACCGTTGTAATCTCCGCCGGCGGTCGCGGGCTCAAATCGCCATCTGACGCGCTCGCGCGCAAGACTGCGAACGGCAGGGCCGAACAGATTGAGAATCCAGAGATAGATTCGCGCCGCCGGGCCGCAATGCGCGCGCGGCAAGGGCGCCGACGCTGCGCCCGCCGCCGCGGCCAGCATCGAGAGCGCGATTCCACCAGCGCCGAGCACGCCCGGCAACCGATTGACCCCGCCAAGGATCAGAAGAATCAGCGACAACCCGACCCATTGAATGGTCAGCGGCAGGTCGGCGTACGAGTTGTCCGCCGAATAGACGGTCTGAAAGAGGCCGCGGCCGAAAGCGCCGTAATAGACGCGCGCGCCGCCGAGCATCGAGCCGATCCATGACGGCCCCGCGTAGATCCCGTCCTGGTCTGCGATCCGGAGCGGATATTTGCGCAGCAGCAAGCCTTCGCCGGCGCCGTAGCCGCGTTGCTGGCGGAGGTAGGCAGCGAGCGTCGCACGCCGCTCATGAATCACGACCGCTCCAGGCGCGTACGCGAGCGTTTCAGCCGACGCCGCAAGGCGCCAGGAAAGATCCACGTCGTCGCCGGCGGTGGCAAACATCGGATCGAAGCCGCCGACCTTCAGCAGCGCGGCTTTGGTAATCGCCATGTTGCATCCGCACAGCTGCGCGAGGCGATCGTCGCCGGCACGCACCTCGCGCGGCAGTCCGGGCGCGGCAGCCATCGCGGCGGCGCGAGCAGATGCGGGAGCGGGGGCGAAATTCGGGCCGGCCGCCGCGGCCGCATCGCGGCGCTCGATCGTCTCGACCAGATGATACAGCCAGTCGCGATCGGCACGCGCGTCGGCATCGATGAACGCGACGACTTCGCCGGATGCGGCGCCGACGCCTGCGTTGCGCGCGGCGGCGAGGCCATTGTGCTCGATGCGAATCGCGCGGACCCCGGATCGGCCGGCGATTTCAGAAGTCGAATCGGTCGATCCGTCGTCGATGACGATTGTTTCGTAGTCTGGATAGTTGAGCTCGCGAATCGAGGAGAGACATTCACCAAGCGTCGATGCCGCATTGTAGGCGGCCACCACCACGGTCGCTTTGGGAGCGGCCTCAAGCGGGGGCGGCAGATTGCCGCCGAAGACTTTGGCGACCGCATCGAACGCGAGTTTGGGCGAGCGATCGCGGCGGGTCAGTCCAAATGCCCAGTCGGTAATCTCGGATCCGCCGGTGTGCCATTCGTCGGTGAACGCGAACACGATGAAGCCGGACAATCCGAGTTCGAATGCCGCGCGGCACTGCCATGAAAGGAGTTCGGCCTGATGTTGCTCGCCTTCGCGAACCGTATCCATGCCGGTTTCGCTGAGCACCAACGGCAGTTCCCCAGCTTGTCCCATCAGATGCGTCAAGTAGCGGCGGAAGTCTTCCTCGCGATGCAGATACACGTTAAACGAAATGAAATCGAGAAAACTCAGATCGAGATATTCGGCCGACGGATAGTTCGAATAGGTGAAAAGCGCGCCGGGATCGATCTGTTTTCCGAGGTCACGGAGTTCGGCGAGAAAGCGGCTGACGGCGCGCGGCCCGTGCCAGCGCACGATATCCGATCGAATCTCGTTGCCGACGCTGTAGGCTGCGATGGTTTCGCCGAATTCGCGCGTCTCGAGAACCGTCTTGCGGATCGCGTCGCGGATTTCGCGCATCATGTCGCGTGAATCCAAAAACGCCATGTGAAACGGCCACGGGATGCCGAGCATCATGCGCAGTCCAGCCTTCTGCGCCTCCTCGACCATCCACGGCGGCGGTGGAACGTACAGACGAATCAGATTGGCGCCGAGCCTGTTCATCAGGGCGAAGTCGGCGGCGGTGCGTTCGGGCTCGGGATACCTTTCGCCGCGGGAATTCGGAGCAAACGGCCCGTACGAAACGCCGCGAAGGTAGAATTTTTGCGCGCCGTCGAGAAGGTATTTTCCGTGCGCTGCCAGCCGAGTCATGAACGATGAGCTAATCGCAAAGCGCATGGGCGCGCAACGCGCGGTGCGGCCGCACCCTTGACATCGCGCAAGTCACGCCCTGACAATCGATTCCTCAAGACATGGAAAAAATCGAACCCCGCAGCATCAACTCGACATTCAGTGAACCGGCGTCGAGCTTCATGAACGTCAACGGCATCCGAATCCATACGCTGGACTGGGGCGGCGACGGTGCGCCAATCGTGATCCTGCACGCGACCGGATTTCTCGCCCGCATCTACCGGCCGCTCGCAGAGCAGCTGCGCGCGATCGGCCACGTGTACGGCTACGACCAGCGCGGCCACGGCGACAGTTCGGCGCCACCCGACGGCGACTATAGCTGGGACTCGACGATGCGGGACCTCGAAGGGTTTATAACTGCCATGGGATGGTCTGGCGTCCGGGCGGTCGGCCATTCCGCCGGCGCGACGGCGATCGGCGGGCTTGCTTGCGAGCGCCCGGACCTGATCTCACGCGCGATCCTGGTCGAGCCGGTAATCTTCGAGTCGCCGACCGCGCCGGAACTCGGATGGCGCAATCCGTTCATCGAGCGGACGCTGAAGCGCAGGCGCATTTTCGACAGCGTCGAGGCGATGTACTCGAGCTTCCACGACAAGCCGCCATATAGCACCTGGCAGAAGGATATTCTGCACGACTATTGCCAGTTCGGTACGCGCCCGACCAGCGATGGCAGGCGCGAACTCAAATGCGCGCCCGAGGTCGAGGCAAAATTCTACGAGACGTCGCGCGATTTCGACGGGCTCGGGCGAATTCTCCGCTGCACGGCGCCGCTATTGATAATGTTCGGCGCGCGCGGCGATTCGCTCGGCGTGGCGCTATCCGGAAAAGTCGCGAGGCAGCTCAAGAACGGACGCGTGATCGATGTGGCCGGCGCGGGTCATTTTATGCCGATGGAAATGCCCGGTTACGTCGCGGATCAAGCGAGCGAATTCCTGACGTCTGAGTAATAGTGGCCCATTAACGTTACGCGCAAGCGACTCCTCAACACCTGGCTACGAATCACCGTCAAGTCTTGAGTACTTGGATTTTTTGTTGGCAAACCTGACGAACGCGATCGTGTCGTACAGCCCATGACACAATATGACAGCCCACAGGTTGTGCCCGCTTACGACAAATAGCAGGCCAAATAGAACTGAGAGCTGAGTTACGATGATCACGGCTCGCAGACCTTGGTATAAGTGAATGAGACCCGCTCCCGCCGCGGCGGCACATACCGCGATACCAGTCGCCATCGGCGCGACGAGCCATGCCGACAGTAGTGCTTCAATCGATTGAAGGATGATTCCCCGGAAGATAAGTTCCTCCAAAAATCCCCCGAGGGCCCAAGCCACTACGATCCCAATCAAGAGTTTGCTCCTGGATTGCTGCAGCGCGCGAAACGCGTCCAGGATTGGCGGCTTATCAACCCATCGTGTCGCCAGCCTGTCCGCTAATGGGCTATAGGCCAACATTATCGCCAGCCATGCTACGGCAAATCCAATTGTCGAGAGCCATGATACGGAGCTACTGAGTCCGAGCTCTTGCATCGAAATGATCGGAGCGCTATTCGCCATTGGTTCGTATACGCTTGTCGCGCTTGTTGGTGATGATATTTACCATAGTACAATTTCGAATGTACTATTGCTCAGTCAGGGCGAACTGAGTATTGCGCGCGCTTCGCTGGTGTATATCCCCGGGCGTTCGTAGAGAATCAACGGCGGCTCGATAGTTACTTCGATTCCGCCGCCGGCGCGGGCTTCGATCAACATCACCGATGCCGGCATCGCAATCCGCGGATGAACGAAACGGATGCGCTTGGGCTCGAGCTGCTTCGAGCGCATCGCGGAAATCAGCTCGGCGCTTCTGCGTGCGGTGAAGACGAACGCAACCCGCCCTCCGCTGCGCGCGTAGCGGCGCGCGGCCGCGACGAAATCCATGAGCACCGCGTTGCTTTCGCCGCGTGCCAGGCGGCGGCCGCGGTCGGGATTCTCGCGGCCGGCGGCCGCCGCGCGATAGGGAGGATTCGCGACGACCAGGTCGAAACTTGCCGGCTCGACGCCCGCGATTTTTCTCTGCCGAAGATCGGCGCAAACCGCATTCACCGACTCGATGCCGTTGATCGCGGCGCTACGAGCGATCATGGCCGCCAGCGGCGGCTGGATCTCGATCGCAACGACTTCGCGCGGTCGATAAAGGGCGGCCATCACGATCGCGACGACGCCGCAGCCCGCGCCCAACTCCAGCACTCGCTCGCGCATACTCGCGCGCGCGAAGCGGCCGAGCAAAATCGCCTCGACCGAGAAGCGGTAACCATGCCTGGGCTGGATCAGCATGATACGCCCGTCCAGGATCGTGTCGCGAGTTTCGTTTTCGTTGCTTGAATTCGCCGTCATGAATGCCGCCGAAAAAGCAGAGCTTTACGCCCGCATCTTTCGAATAGTTGATGTGTTTCCCGGCAAGGGGGAGATCCCACGGGCCTCAGAGCGCTGAATGAGTATGAAAATTGCCGAACGCAACGGCGATAGCAAGATGGCCGGGCGATTCGCGCAAGAGATTGCGACCTCTCGTAGACCGCCAAACCGGCTCCTCCCGGCGCCGCTGGAACCCGGTTGACCAAAACCGGCTAAAACCTTGCAGAGCGAGGCCATTGGGTCTATACGCCGAGTTGGAATCGGAGCGTCAAAACGGAAATCCCCGTTTAACGGTCTGGCGGGAGGTTCGGATGGGGCATTTGGGCCATCTTAAGGATGAGTACCGCGCGTTCGTGCGCCGCTTGGAGGCTACCCAGATCGCGCTCCCGGAGCCGCGCGACCCGCGCGCCTGGAATGGCTGGAAGGAAATCCTCGAGATCCTGTACAGCCCCGAGGAAGCCGACCTCGCCTCGCGGATGCCGGTCATGCCCACCGGGCTTGACGGGATCGCCAATCGTCTCAACCTCGCCCCCCAGGCGCTCAAGCCCCGCCTGGATGCGCTCTGTGACCGCGGCCTGGTGCTCGACCTCGTCCATCCCGAGACCGGGGAGACCAAGTACGTGCTGGCGCCGCCAGTGGTCGGGTTCTTCGAGTTCTCGATGATGCGCACGGAGGACTCGATCCCGAAAAAGCGCATGGCCGAGGCGCTCGACGCCTACGTCCACGGCGATGACACGTTCATGCGCGAGGTCTTTGGCGAAGAGACCGTGATCGGGCGCGCGCTGGTCCACGAGTCGGGGCTCGCTGACGACGTCCCCGAGGTGCTGGACTATGAGCGCGCGACCGCGATCGTTGGCGACGCACAATCCCGCTCCGTTTCGCTCTGCTACTGCCGCCACAAGGCCGGGCACCTCGGCACCGCCTGCGACGCGCCGCAGGAGATATGCATGTCGCTCAACGGCGGCGCGGACTTCGTCATCCGTCGCAAGTTCGGCCGCGCCATCGAGCGCTCGGAGGCGCTCGAGCTCCTCGCCGCCGGGCGCGAGCGTGGCCTGGTCCATATCGCCGACAACGTTCAACAGCAGCCGACCTACATCTGCAGCTGCTGCGCATGCTGCTGCACCCAGCTTCAGTCGATCAACCGGTATGATCTGCAGGGGGTAAACCCCAGCGGTTTCAAGCCGCACTCCGATCCCCACAAGTGCGCCGGATGCGCGCGATGCGCGCGGGCGTGCCCGGTCGGTGCGATCACGATGCGTCCCGAGCGCAGCCAGGCGCGGCGCACCAACGAGCTGCATCCGCTCGTCGACGAAGATCGCTGTATCGGATGCGGCCTGTGCGCCGACGCGTGCCGCAAGCGTGCGATGCGCATGCAGCGCGGTCCCGAGCGCCCCTACGTCCCGAAGGACACGCTCGAGCGCACGCTGCGCATGGTGATCGAGCGCGGCCGGCTCGCGCAGCTTATCTTCGATGAGGGGGCCGGGCGCGGCGCGGGTTTCCTCAACGCGGTCTTCCGCACGCTCCTCGCGCTGCCGCCGGCGCAGCGAATACTCGCCCGAGAGCAGGTCCGCTCGCGTTTCATTCGCGCGGCGCTGGCCCGCAGCGGAGACCTGTCATAACCGAAAATCAGATCCTAACGCATTGATGATGCAGCCCGTCGGGCAGCGGAGCGGGCATGGTGCACAATTCTCCGTTTCGTGGGCGCGCCCGCCATCGATCAATCTATTCGCCTTCTTACGGATCGTACACTTCCGCGGTGTCTAGAATGGTGACGGAGCTGGTGGATTTGCCATAACCACCGCCGGTAATGAGGACCAGATCGTTGGGGAGCAGGGCCGCCCTGTGGAAAGCGCGAGCAGTCGTCATCGTGGCGTTGAGGGCTGTGAAGGTATTGGCCACAGGGTCGTACACTTCCGCCGTCTTGAGAACGGTGAAGGTGCTGGTGCCCCAAATAAGCCCACCGGTCAAGAGGACCTGGTTGTCGGGGAGCAGGGTCGCGGTGTGACCAGCACGAGCAGTCGTCATCGTGGCGGTCAGGGCCGTGAAGGTATTGTGCACGGGGTCGTACACTTCCGCAGAGTTAAAAGTGGTGTGGTTACTAGAACCTCCGGTCAAGAGGACCTGGCCGTCCGGGAGCAGGGTCGCAGTGTGACCACTACGAGCTGTCGTCATCGTGGTGGCGAGGGCGGTGAAGGTCTGGTCCGTGGGGTCGTACACTTCCGCGGTGTTGAGAGAGCCGTCGTTAGAAAACCCGCCGGTTAAGAGAACCTGGCCGTTGGGAAGCAGAGTGGCAGTGCGACCACCACGAGGCGTGGTCAACGTGGCGGTGAGGGCCGTGAATTTATTCGCTGTGGGGTCGTACACTTCCGCGGTGTCGAGACCGTCGCCGTTTTCATCAGGCGACCCGCCGGTAATGAGGACGAGGCCGTTGGGGAGCAGGGTCGCCGCGTGTTGATTACGAGCAGTCGTCATCTTGGCGGTGAGGGCGGTGAAGGTATCGGCCACGGGGTCGTACACTTCCGCGGTGTTCAGCGCGGGGGAAGAGAATTTTTTGAGCCCTCCAGTCAAGAGGACCTTGCCGTCGGGTGTACGTCGTCAGAACCTTTTGGACAAGTCAGCAATCGATTTAAGAGAGGATCTGGCCCATCTGGGTTGAGGTTGAGGCTGCAGTTGAGTAGTGCAGCCGGCGACGTTGGTCGAGGGTCTGCTGCCT